>Ga0209482_1000073_pt1 | contig 83062 bp, 77 predicted proteins | sample CoawatmetaG10DNA_FD_187512 | JGI IMG/M metagenome (GOLD analysis project Ga0209482, IMG submission 187512) | Marine microbial communities from the West Antarctic Peninsula - Coastal water metaG104-DNA (SPAdes) (version 2) | ecosystem: Environmental > Aquatic > Marine > Coastal ...
CTGGAAATATTCTAGTTCGTCAAAGAGGAACTAAATTTCATCCAGGTACTAATGTTAAAAAAGGTAAAGACGATACTTTGTTTGCAGTTGCTGATGGAAAAGTTCAGTTTGAAAAGAAGGGTAAATTCAATCGTCAATACGTTTCAATACAAACAGCTTAGTAAGTTATTTATATTTATTTTTAAAAAGCGCCTTCTGGCGCTTTTTTGTTATTAATCTCATTTATAATTAGTCTTATTATGAAATATTCAATTGTTTTTCCTGGCCAAGGCTCCCAATCTTTAGGTATGTTGTCTAATTTGAATAGTAATTTCTCAGTTGTGAGAGAGGTTTTTCAAGAAGCGAGTGATGCTCTAGGGATTGACTTATGGAAAATTGCTCAAGAAGACCAAGAAGCGCTCAATCTTGCAGTAAATACTCAGCCAATAATGTTGGCATCAAGCTATGCAACCTTTAAGGTTTTATCAAATGAAGTTAAACTCTCACCAGTTTGTTTTGCTGGACACAGCCTTGGAGAATATACAGCATTAGTAGCTTCTAAATCTTTGAATTTCTGTGATGCAGTGAAATTGGTTAGAAGAAGAGCTGAATTAATGCAATCTGCTGTTCCAATTGGAACTGGATCTATGGTTGCTATACTTGGGCTTGAGGATCAGAAAATTATTGAACTATGTGCCCAAGCCAGTGAAATTGGTGTTGTCGAGGCTGTGAATTTTAACTCACCAGGACAAGTCGTTATTGCTGGTGATAATAAAGCAGTAGTTTATGCGTGTGAGCTAATGAAAAATGCTGGAGCAAAACGTGCATTAGTTCTTCCAGTAAGTGTGCCGTCACATTGCTCTCTTATGGAAGATGCTGCAATAGATTTTAAGCATTCAGTTGAAAATGTTAATTTTAAGATGGGAGCTGAACGTGTCATCCATAATGTTGATGCGAAGTATTCGGACAACATTAAAGAGATAAAATCTAAATTAGTTGAACAACTTCATAAACCAGTTCTTTGGACGTTAACAGTTCAAAATATGAAAAAATTAGGTGTAGAGTTGCTTATTGAGGCTGGTCCTGGAAAAGTACTGGCTGGATTGACAAGGCGTATTGATAAGTCCCTTAGCGGTTCAGCTATAATAGATATGACAACACTAAAATCTACTATTGAGGGAATATCAGATGCTTGACGAAAAATTAGTCCTTGTAACGGGCGCGAGTAGGGGAATTGGCAGAGCAATTGCATTGACATTAGGAGCTGCTGGAGCTACTGTTATAGGAACAGCAACAAGTGATGAAGGTGCTAAAAATATTTCTAAAATATTTGCTGAAAATAATATTATTGGTAAAGGTATGAAGCTTAATGTAACCGATGATGAGCAAATCTCGAATGTTTTAAAAACTATTACTGAAGAATATGGTTCTGTTGATATATTAATAAACAATGCTGGAATTACTAGGGACAACATTCTTGTTCGGATGAAAGCAGATGAATGGGATGACATTATTAATACAAATCTTTCTTCAGTATTCAAAATGTCTAAGGCTGTATTACGTGGAATGATAAAGAAAAGGGCTGGACGCATTATTTCTATTACATCTGTTGTTGGTGCAATGGGAAATGCTGGGCAATCAAATTATGCCGCAGCTAAAGCCGGCATTATGGGCTTTACTAAGTCGTTGGCGCGTGAAGTTGGTATTAGAGGAATTACAGTTAATGCCATCGCTCCGGGTTTTATTGAGACAGATATGACAAACAAACTTCCTGAAGACCAAAAATCTACTCTAGCTAGCCAGATTCCAATGGGTAGGCTTGGTACGGTAAGTGAAGTTGCACATGCGGTTTTGTTTTTAGCGAGTGATAGTGGCTCATATATCACAGCCCAAACATTGCATGTTAACGGAGGAATGTATACTGTTTAGGTGGGTTTTTTTAGGGAAATCGCTTGAAAAAAGTCCCTAAATAATACTAACAATATTGAAAGCATCAACCCAATAAAAAATATAAAACCTACAAAAAAGACTTTATCTCTTTGACTAGGCCTTAGCGATGTATTAATTTCACCAGAAAGTGAAGATTCTTTGAAGCGGCTTTCATCTAGAGATTCACTTGCTAGATCTCTTGCTGCTTCGAATTCAGATTCAACAAGCAAACGAGATATTTTGACTTGCTTTAAAGAATTCTCAAGATTTGATTTTTCTTGTTTTAATATTGTCATTTGGGAGTCTTTATTTACAAAGATACTGTCAATCGCGCCTTCGGTAGAACTAACATTTTTAATGCTTAATTGATCTGGACTTAATTCTGGAAAAACTTTTGAAAGAGATGATCTTAATTCACTTTCAAGTTGCAATATTTCTATACTAATAAGTTTAGAGTCGTTTACATAACCATCTTTAGTTGATTCAAGATTTAGGAGATCTCCTTGAAGGTCAATAACTAGACTCGGAGCTTGCTTATAAAATGATCCATTTACATACATTGAATTGTTAAGTAATATATCAACGGAGCCATAGTTTTGAATAATTAAAAGTAAAAATTTTAATTGTTCTTTAAGAATCAATATTTCACTTTCATAATCTATTAGTTCAGTTTTATAAAGATGAATTACAGTTTCAATTGAAGGACTTTTTAGAGCCCTTTCTTTTAAAAGTTTACTGTCACCAGATATTAGTTCTAAATTGGCTGTTTCCTCTAAGATGATTTGGTTAAGTTCTGCTACTTTTTTGAAGTGCGCTGGCAGTTGAATTTCATTTATAGAATAAATTTCATTTTCTATTTTGCTATTAATTTTAATCGCTGTTTCCTTAGACTTGTCTTCAAGGTACGGAATTACTGTTTCATTTAGGTATTTTTTTCTATTTTTTAACTTTAATATTTCAAACTTTAATAAATCAGATGCTTCTTTATTTTTTATGAGAGTATTTTTTTTAAAGTATTCTTCTTCTATTACAGCGTCAGCTGAGAATGTTATAATTTTATTTTTAAGTTGTGGTAACTTAATGTTTTCAATGAAATTAATGCGATTATCAATTTGAAGGATATCAAATTTATGATCTTGCACTATAACTTTCAACGCACTAGTGGCTCTTCTTTTAATATATGCAATAGTATTATTATGTTTTAAAAAGATATAGTTTGATACTTCAGAAAGCTTATTTATTAAATCATCTCGTGAAGTTGATCTTCCTTGTATTTCAATCAAGGATTCCCCTTTATATGAGTTTGAAATTGATGTAATTATTCCATCATCAAATGATGTGCCAGGCATAAAATTTGCCTTTAATTCGTATTCTAAATCTTTTATATTGTCAAGCTGGATTATTTTAAAAGGTATACCAGAGTTATTTTCACTAGGTGTAGCTGAAAAGTAGTTTCCTATTTGAATTTTTACAGTTGATACATAATATGGCGTTGCTTTTAGAGTTAAATATGAATAAGAAACAATAATTGTAAATATAATTGTAAAGGCAACTATAAATTTCCACAATTTACTAAATTTTATAATTAACTTAAATAGATTTATTTCTAAATTATCATTATTCATTTGTTCACTAATAGTAATTAAAAGTTTGTAATACTGAAACCTAAAGATTATAGTTAATACTTTTCTTTATATTAATAATTATCTCAGTATCTTAAAAAATGATTGTAATAACTTCTTACTTTTATTTTCTAGTACGCCACCTGTAATATCAATTTTATGTTTTAAAAAATTTGCTGTATTTAAGTTTTCACATGAGCCACATACTCCTGTTTTAGAGTCATATGCAGCAAACACAATGCGCTCAATACGAGCATGTACCATGGCTCCAAAGCACATTGTGCATGGCTCTAAGGTTACATAGATTGTTGATTGAGTAAGGCGATAATTTTGTAGATTTTCCCCAGCGGCCCTCAATAATTGAATTTCAGCATGCGCAGTAGCATCATGTTTTAAAATTGGTTGGTTATGAGCTTTTGCTATCAATTTTCCATCCTTAACTAAAATAGCTCCTACTGGCACTTCACCTTCACTTTCAGCTACTAGAGCTTCATTTATTGCAAACTCCATCCATTTTTCATCTTCATTCATAACGAAATTTTATTAAAATTATTATATTTTTAGTTTGAGTTTATTAGTCTAAATCCAATTAGCAGTAAAAGCTAACTTAATAGCAATAGTAAACATAATTAATCCTATTAAACTATCTAGAATTCTCCATGAATAGGGGCGATACATCATTGGTGCCAATAGTCTTGCTCCATAACTAAGAGTGAAAAAAAATACAAAACTAGCTAAAGATGCACCTAATCCAAATATAATCTTATCTTCATCATGGTATTGTTGAGATACTGAGCCAATAAGTACCATTGTATCTAAATAGACATGAGGATTAGCAAAAGTAAAAATTGAAAGAATTGATAATGTCGAAATAAGGTTTTTTGGGGTGGACTCATTTATATCTATTAGCGAGCTTCCACTAAAGGCAGCTTTAAATTTTAAGCTACCATATACTATAAGCCATAGAGCCGAAAAACCTAAAAGGTAATTTAGTATTTGATCAGTAAACTTATCAAATAAAAAAGATGTGCCAGATATACCTATTCCAATTAATAAGGCATCAGAAATTGCACAGAATAGTGCTACATAAAAAACATGCTGCTTAAGAATTCCTTGCCTTAAAACAAAGGAATTTTGAGCTCCTATTGCAACTATTAGCGAAAGCCCAATAAAAAAACCTGTCAAGAAAGCTGTTATCAAAAATAAGACCCCAAGTGAAGCAATTGTTATTAAACCATTTTAATCTGTTAGAGCATCCTAAAAATCAATGACTTGTGAAAAAGTCTGTACCAAGTCTGCTTTTCAAAAACCTTTCGTAGTAGAGTATGTAGAGAGGGTTGTTACTCCCACTCAATTGTTGCAGGAGGCTTTCCTGAAATGTCATATACAACTCTAGAGACCCTGCTAATTTCATTCATGATTCGATTAGAGACATGGTCTAAGAAATCATATGGAAGCCTTGCCCAGCGAGCAGTCATAAAGTCAATCGTTTCTACAGCACGAAGGGCTATTACATAATCGTATCTTCTTTCATCACCAGTAACACCTACTGACTTAACAGAAAGGAATACTGCAAAAGCTTGATCAACTTTGTCGTACAAGTCATGATTATTAAGTTCTTCCATAAAGATATGATCTGCTTTTCTTAAGATATCAGCGTACTCTTTTTTAACTTGACCAAGTATTCTAACGCCAAGTCCTGGCCCAGGGAAAGGATGGCGATAGAGCATTTCTTTTGGAAGTCCAAGCTTTACTCCAATCTTCCTTACTTCATCTTTAAATAACTCTTTTAATGGTTCAACCAGCTCGAACTGCATATTATCAGGAAGCCCGCCAACATTATGATGAGATTTAATAACTTTTGCCTTACCCGAAGCTGCACCTGCCGACTCAATGACATCTGGATAAATTGTGCCTTGGGCTAAGAATTTAATATCCTTTATTTTTTGTGCTTCTTGCTCAAATATTTTAATAAAAGCCCGACCTATAATTTTCCTTTTTAGCTCAGGATCACTTTCATCTAGAAGTTGGTCATAAAAGTATTTCTGAGCATCAGCTCTAATAACCTTAACACCAAGATTTTGGGAAAAAGTTTTCATTACTTCGTCACCTTCATTCAGCCTAAGTAAACCGTTATCTACAAAAACACATGTCAACTGAGCTCCAATAGATTTGTGAAGTAGGATTGCGACGACTGAAGAATCAACACCACCTGAGAGCCCTAAAAGAACTTTTTTATCACCTACTTGAGATTTTATTTTTTCTAATAAATCATCAATAATATTATCTGTTGTCCATTTTTTTTCGCACTGACATATAGTTGCAATAAATCGCTCTAAAATTTGAGTTCCTTGCTTTGTATGAGTAACTTCAGGGTGAAATTGAAGTCCAAAGTAGTTCTTTGTGTTGTTTGCAAAGCCAGCAATAGGACAATTATCAGTTGATGCAATTAACTCGAAGTTTTCTGGCAATTTTGTAACTTCTATTCCATGACTCATCCATACATCTAAAAGACCATGGTCTTCTGAATTAATTTCATCATTAATATTAGTTAAAAGTTTAGAGTTATTTCTGGCGCGAATCTTTGCAAAACCAAATTCTGCTTTTTTAGCACTTCTAGCCTCACCTCCTAGTTGAATAGCCATAGTTTGCATCCCATAACAAATTCCTAAGATTGGTATATTTAGGTCAAATACTATATTTGGAGCTCTGGCTGAATCAATTTCACTTACTGTATCTGGTCCACCAGAGAGAATAATGCCACTAGGGTTAAATTTTTCAATAAAATGAGGGTTGACATCGTATGGAACTAATTCGCAATAAACGCCAATTTCTCTGACTCGCCTCGCAATGAGTTGAGTATATTGTGAACCAAAATCAAGTATTAAGATTTTACTATTGTGGATGTTTGACATAAAAAATGTTTTTTGAAAAAATCAATTATTAATTATTTATATTTTAATGAAAATTAGAGATCGTTACATTGCTAAAACACTTTTAAACTTTACATTAGTTGTTCTTATGGTGTGGCTTAGCATCTATAGTTTTTTTAATTTTTTAGCAGAATTAAATGATGTTGGAAAAGATGGCTACACAATCCTAGCAGCATTTAAATATATTCTTTTTCAATTTCCTGAGGTGGCATATAGCCAAGCTTCACCAGTAATATTATTGGGTTGTATTTTAGGAATGGGCCATTTAGCAACAACAAGTCAACTCCTTATTTTCTCCGTATCTGGCACTTCAATATTAAAAATTACAGTAATAACTATAAAAAATGCCCTTATTTTTTTATTTATATTAATTATTATTGGGGAATTTTTAGCTCCAATTTCGAGTAAATTTGCTGAAGATGAAAGATCTAATGCAATTGGAAATAATAGCTCATCTTTCAGTCAAGGTAGTTTTTGGATTAGAGATGGTGATAATTTTATTAATGTTAAAAAAAATATTGATGGTAAATTATTTAGTGATATTACAGTTATTGAAGTTAACTCGTCTTATAAGATTGATAGAGTTATTAAATCTGAAAATGCAATATTTGATGGCAATTCTTTAGATATGAGTGGAAGTGAGATTTTTTCCATTGATGGTTCAAGTTTTTTTGATAATGTTTCTTTCAAAGAGCGCAATTCTTATAATAAAACAGTATCTTTTGATCAGGATTTAATTGATAGTTTAGAAAAAGAGCCCAAAGATCTTACAACTTGGACTCTGTTAAAACAGATTCAATTTTTATCTGACAATAAATTACGTGCTGGAATCTTTAGGGTGGAATTGTATAAGAGACTTATTAAGCCAGTCACCCTAGTTGCTATGATTTTATTGGCAATGTTATTTATCTTTGGCTCTACAAGAGATGTAAGCTTAGGGAGAAAAATATTTTTTGGAGTTGCACTTAGTTTATCTTTCGAAATGCTTTCAAGAGTAGCGAATGCCATGGCACTTAGTTTTGATTCCAATCCTCTAATCAGTGTTATATTGCCATCAATTGTGGTTATGTTTATTGCAATAACTTTATTATTTCAAAAATCTATGCGTTAGTTACATGAGCCAGGCTAATTTAAAAACTGTAAAGCAAAAACTAAAAATACCTAATCGATTTGACGTTATTTTGCTTAATGATGACTACACTTCAATGGATTTTGTAGTGGATGTTTTAAGAAGATTTTTTCATAAAGAGTTTCAAGCTGCTGAAACAATTATGCTTAAAATTCATATAGATGGAGAGGCAGTATGTGGGACATATTCTTTTGATGTTGCTCAAACAAAAGTTAATCAAGTATTATCATATTCCAGAGAAAATAATCAGCCATTAATGGCTGTATTAAGGGAGTTAAGTATTTAATTCTTTTTAATTAAATATCTATTTAGATGATAAAATTTTTATTACTATATAAATTTAAATAAGGAAGAAAAATGTTAATTAAATCTATTGAATCGCTAGATAAAGGTTTAAATGTTTTTTGGAGTGATAATTCTTTGAGTTGCTATCCTTGGTTCTGGCTTAGGGACCATAGTGAAAGTGAAAAGGATTTACATCCAGATACTAAGCAACGTCAGATTGATTTATTTAGTGAGCCATTAAATAATACTGCAAATAAAATATGGATTGATGGGTCTTCCAAAAGTGTTTGTATTAAATGGAATGATCAGTCTGAAAGTAGCCTTTCTTTTGAGTTACTTCAAACTATGTCTATGCCAAATTTTCCTCAGTCATATGCTTTAAATTCATCCAATGTATGGAATTCCTCAAATGAAATTAAAGACTTTCCTGAAATAACCTATAACGAGCTTATGAGTGATGGTGGAATAAAAACTTGGTTAAATCATATTCAAAGAATTGGCTTTGCTTTGGTAACAAATGCTCCTGAAACTCCAGAGGCAACAAAAGAGCTTATGCAGAGAATGGCTTATATTAGAAACTCTATTTTTGGTGGGTTTGCTGTCTGGGATAATAAGCTTGAAAATCCTGATGATACAGCCTTTACTTCATTATCAATTGAGCCTCATACAGATGGAACATATGTTAATGATGCACCAGGGCTTCAAACTCTGCACTGCCTTAAAAGAGACTCTATTGGAGGTGAAAATCAATTAATTGATGGACTTGCAATTGCAGAAAAGATGAGATACGAGAATCCTGATGCATTTAAGATTCTGTGTAATGTAAACATTCCTGGTCGCTATATTAAGCCAGATACTTATTTAGAGGCACATCGGCCTTTATTTCGGGTTAATGATAATGGTGAAGTTATTCAAGTAAGCTTTAATAATCATGATAGGGCTCCATTTAGGCTTGAAAATGATCAAATGAGCAAATTTTATAATGCCTATAAAATTTTTCATAATCTAGCGAATGACTCAAGTCGTCAACTTGAGTTTATGTTGGACCCCGGGAAAGTGCTAACGTTTGATAATTGGCGACTTCTTCATGCGCGTTCGTCGTTGACAGGCTATCGTCAACTTTGTGGTGGCTATCACAATAGAGAAGATTTTGAAAGTAAATTGAGATCTGTCTAACTAATTTTTTTTAAGATAAATTTGAATTTTATTTTGATTCAAATTACCTGTAGTGATGTTAAAATTAAGTATTAATTAAGTTAACAATAAAAATAGTATTTTATGATTGAACAAGGATTACAGCAAGAGATTAATATGGTGATGACTGAGGCTAGAAATCGTCGTCTTGAGTTCGTAACGGTAGAGCATTTATTATTAGCACTTCTTAATATGAATGAAGTTGTTGCATTTCTTCGAGAAAAACGAGTCAACATTGATGAGCTTCGTGCTGAGCTTGATCAGTATATTGATTCACACACCCCTATTATTTCTGAAGATGCAGAAATAGATATTGTTCCAACTGTAGGCTTTCAAAGAGTTCTTCAAAGAAGCGTTTATCAGGCGCAGTCAGCGCAGAAAAATTCTGTTAACGCTATGAACGTATTTGTGAGTATTTTTTCTGAAAAAGAATCTCATGCTGTTTATATGCTCAAGCTGAATAATATTTCAAGATTAGATGTAATGGAGGGTATTTCTTCGCATCTAGCTGATAATCCAATTGAAGAAACAAAAAAAGTAGAGAATGATAAGAAAGCTAAGCCATCTTCTCTTGAGTCCTTTACAACTAATTTGTGTGAAAAGGCTAGACTTGGTGAAATTGACCCTCTTCTTGGTAGGGAGGAAGAAGTGCTTAGAACTGTGCAAATTTTATCAAGACGGCGTAAAAATAACCCATTACTTGTTGGTCAAGCAGGTGTTGGTAAAACAGCTATTGCTCAAGGATTAGCTAAGAGAATAGTAGACGGACAGGTGCCTGAAATTCTTAAAAATACAACTATATATTCTTTAGATGTTGGTGTACTAATTGCGGGTACAAAGTATAGGGGTGACTTTGAAAAGCGATTAAAGTCAGTACTTACAGATTTAGAAAAAGATAAAAATTCAGTACTTTTTATTGATGAAATTCACACTCTAATTGGTGCAGGAAGTGTTTCTGGTGGCTCTTTGGATGCGTCTAATCTTCTTAAGCCAGCACTTGCAGATGGCTCACTTAAATGCATTGGTTCAACAACGTATGATGAATACCGTAAGATTTTTGAAAAAGATCATGCGCTTACAAGGCGGTTCCAAAAAGTAGATATTGAGGAGCCTTCAGTTGAAGATACAATCAAAATCCTTCATGGTCTAAAAAAATATTATCAATCACATCATAAGGTTAAATATTCAGCTGCATCTTTAGTTTCTGCAGCAGAGTTAACGCATCGACATATTGGAGACCGGCGCCTTCCAGATAAGGCGATTGATGTCATTGATGAGGTTGGTGCTCTTCAACAGATACTTCCTAAATCAAAGCGTAAAGTCAATATTGGCGTGCCTGATATCGAAAATATTGTTGCTAAGTTAGCACGTATTCCTTCTCGCCAAGTTACAAGTGATGATAAATCTTTACTTAAAAGTCTAGAGAGTGATCTTAAGTTGGGAGTTTTTGGTCAAGATAATGCTGTTGAGTCTTTATCAACTGCTATAAAACTCTCTCGCTCTGGACTTTCTCCAGTTGAGCAGCCAATGGGCTCTTTTTTATTTGCTGGCCCTACAGGAGTTGGTAAAACTGAAATTTGTAAGCAGCTCTCAAGGATTATGGGGGTTAAATTATTGAGATTTGATATGTCTGAATATATGGAGAGGCATGCTATTTCTAAACTTATAGGCTCCCCTCCTGGATACGTTGGATATGACGAAGGAGGTCTATTAACTGAAGCAGTAAATAGTAATCCTTATGCGGTTCTTTTATTAGATGAGATTGAGAAAGCGCATCCTGATATTTTCAATATCCTATTACAAGTCATGGATCATGGAAAGCTTACTGATGCTAATGGCCGTGAAGTTGACTTTAGTAACGTGATACTTGTTATGACCTCTAATGTCGGAGCTCAAAATGTTCAAAGAGCTTCTATAGGCTTTAATGAGCAAGATCATTCCCTTGACTATGAAGGTGAGCTTAAAAAGATATTTACACCAGAATTTAGAAATCGTCTTTCAGAAATTATTTACTTTAATAAACTTAATGAAGAAGTTGTTGTCTATGTAGTCAATAAGTTCCTCTTTGAGCTTGAAGATGTTCTTGAGAAAAAGAATGTTTCATTAATTGTTTCTGATGCAGCTCGAAAGTGGTTTGCAGAAAATGGTTATGACTCTATGATGGGTGCCCGTCCAATGATGAGATTAATTGAAAGAGAGGTGCGTAAACCTCTCGCTGATGAGCTTCTTTTTGGTAAGTTAAGTTCTGGTGGGACTGTTAAAGTAGGCATTAGTAAAGATAAGATAACCTTAACAATTAGTTAATGAGAATTCTTATAAGTAATGATGATGGCTACCAAGCTAAGGGTATCAAACAACTTACAAAATCACTAAGTGAAATTGCAGAAGTAATTGTTGTTGCTCCAAGTGAAAATAAGTCTGCAGCAAGTAGTTCATTAACTCTTGGAAGGCCATTAAAACCAATTCAAATTGAGGAAAATATTTATGCAATCGATGCAACGCCTACTGATTGTGTTCATTTGGCATTGTGTGGCTTCATAGAGGAATCAATTGACTTAGTAGTTACTGGTATTAATTTTGGAGCAAACTTAGGGGACGATACAATTTATTCTGGAACTGTTGCTGGAGCAATAGAAGGGCGTTTTTTAGGACATCCATCAATTGCAATGTCTTTAGCAAGTTGGGAGGGTAATAACTTTGAGACAGCTGGAGAAATTGCCAAGATATTAGTAACTCAGATTGTTAAATCTGAACTATCTCACAATACTATTATTAATGTTAATGTTCCAGATATTCCTCTAAGTGAAATTAAAGGTATTAAGAGTACTCGTCTAGGAAGTAGACATAAATCTGAACTAAGTATTAAGGATAAAGAAGATGCATCTCTTTATTGGATTGGTGAGAATGGAAAAGAAGATGATAATTCAGAGGGAACAGATTTCCATGCAATCTCTAATAATTTTGTTTCAGTTACACCTCTACAGATTGATACAACTAAGTTCTCTGAAGTAAAGCGAATGAATGACTGGCTTCAAAAAATAGATTACTGATTCCAGGTATCTCTGAGACCAACTGTTTTATTAAATACTAGTCCTTCAGACTCACTATCTCTACAAAAATACCCCTCTCGTTCGAACTGATAAGCTTTTTCAGCCTTTGCATTAAATAAATTTGGCTCTATAAAGCCATTTTTTATCTCAAGAGAGTTTGGGTTAATTGACGATGATAAATCATCAAATTTAGCTGGATTTGGTTCTAAAAAAAGGCGATCATATATTCTAAATTCAGCATTAATAGCTTTGGTGGATTCAACATAATGAATAACGCCTTTAACCTTTCTTCCATCAGATGGATTTTTACCTAAGGTATCAGAATCATAAGTACAGTAGATGGTTTTAATATTGCCATCATTGTCACTATCAAAATGAGATGCTTTGACAACATAGGAGTTTCTGAGACGTACCTCTTTATTAATTGCTAGTCGTTTATATTTATTATTTGGCGCTACTTCTTTAAAGTCATCTTTATCAATATATATCTCACGACTAAAGAAAATTTCTCTAGTTCCCATTTCTTCTTTTTGAGGATGTATTGGCGCTTGAATAGATTCAACTTTACCTTCAGGGTAATTTTCAATTACTAATTTAATAGGGTTAATTACTGCCATTGAGCGTGGTGCAGAATTATTCAGATCATCTCTAATTGATGATTCTAAAATTGAAATATCAGTTAAGGTATTTACTTTTGAGACCCCAATTCGTTCACAAAAATCTCTTATTGAGGCAGCAGTATATCCTCTCCTTCGTAGGCCTGAAATAGTAGGCATTCTAGGATCATTCCAGCTATTTACATGATTAGCATCTACCAAGAGTTTTAATTTTCTTTTAGATGTTGTAGCGTATTCTAAATTTAAACGAGAAAACTCATATTGATGAGGTCGATTAGGGACATTAAAATCGTCTAAGTTTTCTAAAGTCCAATCATAAATTCTTCGATTATCTTGGAACTCTAGAGTGCATAAAGAATGGGTAATACCTTCGATAGCATCACTAAGGCAGTGCGCAAAGTCATACATTGGATAAACACACCATTCATTATCTGTTTGATGATGTGCCTTAAAACGTATACGATAAAGTGTAGGATCACGCATACACATAAAGGTTGAAGACATATCAATTTTGGCTCTTAATACACACTCACCCTCCTTAAACTCACCTGCCTTCATTTTTCTAAAAAAAGTCAAATTTTCCTGAATGTTTGTATCACGATATGGACTATTTTCCCCAGGCTCCTTAAGAGTTCCTCGGTATTTACGAGTTTCATCACTACTTAAAAAACAGACGTATGCCAAGCCTTTTGATATGAGTTCTTCAGCACACTGGTAGAATATATCAAAATAGCTTGAGCTAAATTTAACCTTACCATCCCAATTACAGCCTAACCACTCAACATCTTTTTTAATTGAATTTACATATTCAATATCTTCTTTAGTAGGATTAGTATCATCAAATCTTAAGTTACATAAGCCATCATAATCTGAAGCAGTTCCAAAGTTAAGCCAAATAGACTTTGCATGACCAATATGAAGGTGGCCATTAGGCTCTGGTGGAAAACGTGTTTTAATGCTTACATGTTTGCCAGATGATATATCTTCATTTATAACATTACGTATGAAGTTAGTATGCTTTACTTCTTTATTTTTAGGATCCATTTATATTAATTCTAAGGGTAATTTGATACTTTATAAATTATATCATTAAAAGCTTAATTTAATATCTAGCGCTTTAAACAGAATGACGTTGTAAAATACTTTTTATGAGAATAGCTATAGTAAAACTTTCAGCATTAGGTGATATTGTTCACGCAATGATTATTCTGCAGTTTATAAAAACATATAACAAAGCAATTGAAGTTGATTGGGTTGTTGAAGAAAGATATAAAGAATTATTAGATTCTAATCCAGACATCAATAAAGTCCATGTTGTTAACCTTAAAAAAGCTAAAATAAATAAATCACTTTATTTGTTTTATAAGGAAATAAATAAAGCTCGACAATTTGGCCCTTATGACCTGGTGATAGATATGCAAGGCTTAATAAAATCAGCAGTCATTTCAAGATTTATACCTTCTAAGTTAACTTTAGGGTTTGAACAGTCTTCAGCAAGAGAGGGTTTAGCATCAATTTTCTACAATAAAACATTTAAATATGGATATGATAAAAATGTTATTGAGCGCAATGTAGGTCTTATTTCTTTTGCACTAGGTATTAATATTAGCAGATATGAAATTAAAGATAAGCTTCCCTTTCTTCATTCAGATAGTAAATATTTAAATACAAATTTATCAACTATTAAAAAAAACATTTTGCTAATTCCAGGCGCATCTTATAGATCAAAATGTTATCCAGTCTCAAATCTAGCTGAACTAACAACTTTAATAGATGCTAATTTTCTTACTATTTGGGGTAACCAAAAAGAAAAAATAATGGCTGAAGAAATAAAATCTCAAGCTCCAAATGTGAGTATTTGTGAAAAATTATCTATAGACTCATTGAAACTATTAATTTCTCAAATTGATCTTGTAATTGGTCCAGACACTGGACCAACTCATATGGCTTGGGCCTTAAATGTCCCTTCAATTACTATATTTGGACCAACGCCAGGATATCGAAATACTTGTATTACAAGAATAAATAAAATTATTGAATCTGATTCAATTGTAGATATTAATAAAATAGATAAAAATGATAATTCAATTAAAAATATTAAAGTAAGAGATGTAGTGAAAATAGCTAAAAAATTATTGAACTAGTTTTTTTTGAGCTTCATTTTAATTTTTTTATAAGTAGTTATACTTCTCTATATAAACTTCTGATATATTTTTAATTAAAATATAGTTTATAAATTTTATTTAACCTTTAATAGTTCTTACCATGAATAAAAAAACTTTTAAAAATGCATAGCTTTAAAAAAACCTTCGTATTACCATTTAAATTTGAAATACCAAATTACACTCAAGATTTCCTTAATGAAAATCATTTTTTTAAGAGGTATATAAAATTTGTTAAACGATATTTTTTTATTATCCTTCAAGGTCAAAATACACTTGAGACTGATAGTATAAATCCAAGTCAAAAAAGTATTCTATGGATCAATATATCTGCTCCAAGTATTGGGGATACCTTGATGGATTTATCAAGTAGGGTATTAATAAATGATAGAAAAATTGATCTATATACTGATAATGCAAGTGCAAAGATTTATGAGTATGATTTATGTTTTGCAAATGTTTTTACTGAAAAAGCTTCAGTCCATCAACATTTATATGATCTTGTAATTCTTGACTCTTATAGTACGAGAAGTATAAGAATTAAGAATGATATTGCGCCTCAAGTGCCATTTGTCAGTATGTTTGGATTTTTTAATGGCCCTGAAATTAATCGAGTCCTTTTTAGCTTTAATAGAATGAATCAACTTCTAGGCTATACAAGAAATGAAAGTGAAATTTCTAAAATAGCCAAATCCTCTTTATCTATTGCATCAGCTGATAAAAATGTTATTAAGGAAATAAATATGCCAGAACAGTATATTGCAATTGCAGTTGGAGGTGAATGGGCTTTCCGAACATTTAATAGTTGGGATTTAGTTATTGAAAGACTATTAGTCAGAGATAGTAAGTTAAATATAGTTCTTGTTGGATCAGAAAATGGTAAAGATGACGCAGAAATTTTAGTAGCTAAGTTTTTGGACTTTAATATTATTAATTGTGTAAGCAAATTTACTTTTAATCAAACTACTGAATTAATCAATAAAGCTAATATTTTATTATGTTGTGATGGAGGTTTGATGCATGCTGCAAATAGTGTTAACACTCCAATTGTGCCATTACTTGCTCGATTAAGTGAGCAGATGCAATTAACTAAGCCTGTATGTTCTTTTTCATTATTTGATCAACTGGACGTAAATAATATATCTATTGACAATATATGTGAAATGTATTCAAAGGCTTATAATTTTGTTGAGATGTCCACTATTTCTAAGTTTAAAAATCATAATCATATTATTAAAAATAGTTCTTAATGAAAAAAAATCAAAAAATCAAATCTTTTCTGCTTAAAGTATTAACAAAAAAGAAAAAAAATGATTTTAATATTAAGTATGCTAAAAAAGTTTTAATGCTACGTTATGACAGGATAGGCGATATGATTATCACTACTCCTGTTTTTAGAGAGTTAAAAAAACAATATCCAAATATAGAAATTAATGTACTAGCTAGTAAGTCTAATTCTATTATTTTAAAAAATAATCCATACATTGAGAGTATATATTTTAATAGTAAGAATAATTTATTATTTGACATTCCTATTCTTCTGAAGCTTAGAAGGCTAAATATTGATGTTTGTTTTGAGTTTGACCACTCTGTTGTTAGGCATGCTATTATTAGGTTAATAATAATTAATCCAAAGAAAGTTATATCTGTTAATAAAGAAGGAAGATATGGTGTTAGTGGTTCTGAATTAAATATCTATGATTATTATACTAATAAGCCAATAAATGCCCATTTTAGAGATATTTGGCTTGACATACTTAAGCCATTTGATGTGATACCAAGGTCAAATAATTATGATATATTTCTTGAGAAGGAGCATGAAGATAGAGCGAGTACATTTATAAAAATATATATAAATAAATTACTAATTGGAATTAATTTAGAAGGTGCAGTAAAAGGAAAAAAAATTCATCCCCAAGATTTAATGGAAATATGTCAAGGTCTGTTTGAAATAAATACTAACATACAGATAATTATTATTTCTGAGCCTGATAAGGAACAAGAAATTAAAAAAGAAATTTTCAATATGAATCTAAATTATGTCTCACAAGCCTATAGGACAGAAAGTATTCTAGATGTAGCGGCATTAATCAAAAAACTCAATATGGTTATTTCTCCAGATACTTCAATTGTTCATATTGCATCAACATTTAATAAGCCAGTAATAAGTATTCATGAGAAAAATTTTGAAAGTTATAAATTATTTTCCCCTCAAAGTGAATTAAGTAGAACTATATTTTCAAATTCTAAAAATAGTCTAGAGGGTTTTTCTGTTAAAGCGCTTTTAGTTGCTGCTAAGGAAATAATTGATTTATTGAAAAATGATTAAATATTGTAATTTCAATTGAATTTAAAACATACTCTTCTACAAAATAATAAGGAATATTTAAATAATGATTTTTAATAGTTTTGAATTCATTTTAATATTTCTTCCAATAACTTTTTTTCTATATTTTTATTTAAACAAGAGAAGGTTAACTACACTTGCTTCGGTGTTTTTAGCAGTTTCTAGCTTATTTTTCTATAGCTGGTGGAACATAATATATTTGCCATTAATACTAATATCAATAATTATTAACTACTCAATAAGTCTTTTAATATTAAAGTCGAAGTCATCAAAAAAGTTTTTTTTAGTATTAGGAATTTTGTTTAATCTATCATTACTAGGCTATTTTAAATATAGTGATTTTTTTCTTCAAAATATAAATTTCTTTTTTGGCAATAACTACTCTCTTCTTCACTTGACATTACCCCTAGCAATCTCTTTTTTTACATTTCAACAAATAGCCTTCCTGGCAGATAGTTATAAGGGTTATGTTATTAGAAATAGTTTTTTAAATTATATGGTTTTTGTTACTTTCTTCCCTCAATTGATTGCAGGCCCAATTGTGCATCATAAAGAGATGATGCCTCAATTTTCTAACCTTAGAAGTAAAACTATTAATTATAAGAATATATATCTTGGAATATTTATTTTTTCTATTGGTTTGTTTAAAAAGACCGTAATTGCAGATAGTTTTTCTATTTGGGCTTCAAATGGCTTTGATGTTTTAGACCAATTAACTTTAATTGAAGCCTGGATAACTTCTTTATCTTATACTTTCCAGCTTTATTTTGATTTTTCTGGATATATAGATATGGCAGTTGGTGTTGCACTTTTATTTAATATTAAATTACCTCTTAATTTTAATAGTCCATATAAATCAACAAATATTAGAGAGTTTTGGAAAAGGTGGCATATTACACTTTCAAGATTTTTGAGGGATTATGTTTATATTCCAATTGGAGGTAACAAGGTAGGGAGTTTAAGGTTGTATAGTAATTTACTTATCACTTTTATAATTGGCGGTCTATGGCATGGAGCAGGCTGGACTTTTTTATTTTGGGGATTTTTGCATGCATTTGCTATAATTCTTCATAGATTTTGGAGTAGATTTGGTTTTAATTTAAATATATTTATAGCTTGGCTGCTAACTTTTAATTTTCTAAATATATCTTGGATTTTTTTTAGAGCAGATAAATGGGAAGATGCCTTAAAGGTCGTTAAAGGAATGTTTGGCTTTTCAAATATTATTCTTCCAAATTTTTTTCAAGATGTATCTTTTTTTCAAGGGACTAAAATAATCTTTGGAGATATTTATACTAATTTTGACAGTGAAATTTCAATCTGGATTGTAGCTGCCTTTTGTATAAGTTTGTTATTTAAAAACACGAGTCAAATTATTAATACTTCTGAACTAAATAGTAAGACTGTATTTTATATTGTATTTTTATTTTTAGTCTCAATAATGCATTTTGAAAAAAACGTCGACTTTATTTATTTTAATTTTTAGAGATTGATTTGTATAAAAAATACTTACAAATAATATTACTTATATTAGTTATAGCACTTTGTTTTATAAGTGCTATGAATTATATAATTGACCCCTATGGATATAATTCAAAAGACAATAAGTTTATTAAGAACTTAACTATGTTTAATAAACCAAGTGTGACAAATTCAAGGCTAAATTCTGATGGCTACTATTACTTAATTGGTAGTTCAAGAATGGCAAGAGTTAATCCTAAAGTAATAGAGGAAATTACCAATAAGAAAGTTCACAATATCAAAATTGACGGTGCAACATTGCAAGAGAATACACTCCTTGCTTTAAAGGTTAAAGAAAAGAATAAATTTTTTATTTATAGTTTTGATGCTTTTTCAATTAATAAAAATAGACTAAATTTTCAAGAAATTACTAATAGGGAAAAAGCCTATCAAAGTGAATTAGATAATAAAATTTTTATTAGTAAATATTACAATAGTGATATTACAATTCGATCTATTCAGCATTTGATTAAAGCTCTAAAAGGTGAAGACAAAAATAAGCAGTATTTAGAAGAAAATTCTCGTAATTCTAAATTTTCATTTAACCAGGCTCTCACTAGTTCTGGTATATCAAATAGTATAGGTAAAAGTAATTTTTCAAATTATGAAACTTACCAATTTGAAGCGGTAACTAAACTAGCTAAATTAGGCACTAAAAATGATATTTTTATTATTTTTCCAAAGTATGTCGCTTATTATGCAATGTTTTCTGAATATCAGGATATTGAGAAAAAATATTTTTCTGCAATAAAAGAACTTGTTGAAAATACTAAAGCGCAAGTATGGTCTTATTATGGAGCTAATGATATATCATTAGAGTTGAATAATTTCATTGATAATGGTTGGCATTTTAAGCCTCAGATTACTAATATAATATTTAAGCAAGTTTTTGAATCAAGCGGAGAGGCCTTAGATAATAATCTTGGAGTTTTGATAACTAAAGAAAATTTAAATGATTACTTACTTAGCACAAGTAATCATATTGATAATATCATAATAGATGAAAATTAATTTTTTCATGTGATTATGTGCTACTTTAATTTACTTTTAATATGACTATGAATAATAATACTTACATAGATTGGAAGAATTGGGAAGAAAATACTTTTGCAAGTACTTCTAAATTGGAAAGGGCTTATTTCAAAAATATCTTAAAGTTATTGCGTCTAAAAGACTCTTCAAAAATCTTGGAAATTGGCTTTGGAAATGGCTCTTTTCTTGGTTATGCAAGTAGCCAAGAATTTGATTATGAAGGGATTGAAACAAATGAAAAACTTGTTGATTTAGCTATAAAAAATAACTTTTCTGCGTTTACTTCACTTGATCAATTAGATAGAAAAGCTAAGTATGATGCAATAATTTTATTTGATGTGATTGAGCACATTCATGGAGATGATGTTGAGGACTTTTTAAAAGAAATGAATTTACATTTAAATAAAAATGGGTCAATTTTTCTTCGATTTCCAAATGGTTCAAGCCCTCTAGGCTTGGGCAACCAGCATGGCGATGTAACTCACTGTAATATAGTGACTTTAGCAAAGTTGAATTATTGGTGTTATAACACAAATTTAAAGGTTATTTTTTATAGAGGAGATATACGGCCCTTTATTTTCAAACATAATATACTTAAAATGCCCTCAAGAGTAATAAGGTTATTTTTTCATAACTTAACTGAAAAATTTATAAGAACTATTTCAAATCAGTCCAAAGGTGTTCTTTCTGCAAATTTAGAAGTTATCATTAAAAAATCAGATGAAAATTAGCGTTATTAAAAAAAATAGTTAAATTTTAGTTTTATATCTAATTAATAATATTTTTTGAGTCTTTAATTGAATCAAGAATAATTGAAGCTTTTGTAGTATTTTCATTAATTTTATGCCCACTTTTTACCAATATAGTCTTGTCTATTCCTGCATTGATTGCAGCAATAATATCTGACTCTTTGTCACCTATAAGCCATGATTCACTCATATTGATATTATATTTATCTTTAGCAGTTATCAACATCCCTGGTTTTGGTTTTCTACAATTACAATTAGACTGAGGTGAGTGAGGGCAATGCAATATATCTAGAATTGAAATATCATGCTCTTTAAATTGAGCCAACATCCAGTGAGTTAACTTCTGATAATCATTTTTACTATAATACCCCCTGGAAATACCTGATTGATTGGTTACTATAATGATCTTATAGCCAAGTATTATAAAATATTGACAAGCATCAAAAATACCATCAATAAATTCAAAGGAATCTATCTTATGAAGATAATTTACCTCTTTATTTATAACGCCATCACGATCAAGAAAAATAGTTTTTATAGACATAAAGTAAAGTAAGTATAATCATTCCAAGCCTGTTCAAAGACTAAGTATATATGTATAAAAATTTTTTAAAGAAAAATATTTTTGATAAACTTAATTTAAATCAAGTTTATCAATACTTACTAATAACTCTTGCATTTCTTATGCCTATTACAGTCTTTGGTGCAAATCTAGTTATTGTGGTTATAGCCCTTATTTGGCTTTTATCAGGCGACTATAAGTCTAAATTTAACGAAATATTTAAAAGTAGGCTAATGGTTGCCTCAATTATTTTTTTCAGCTTGCATGTTGTAGGACTAATTTGGACAAATGATCTTTCGTGGGGACTTCATATAGTCCATAAAATGTGGTATTTCTTACTACTATTTCCTATTTTCTATACTTTAGTTCAACAACGCTATGTCAAATATTATGTATCAGCCTTTTTATTAGCAATTGGATTATCTGTAATATTATCCTTTTTAATATGGTTTGAAGTCATGCCACTTTCAAAAAATCTTGATGGAGTTCCAATGTTTTTCCATGCAACTCTTGGAAATCCAATTCCTTTTATGAGCCATATATCCTACAATCCTATTCTTTGCATTGCCATATATATAGTGTTTCAAAAAATCATGTTTAACAGCAGTCTAAATCTATTTAAGAAGTTTGTGTATTACTTTCTTTCGATAATAATGACTATGAATATGTTTATTACTGGGGGACGTGCGGGACATGTTATGTTTTTTGCTATGCTAGGAATTTTATTTATTCAATCTTTAGTGGCTAAAAAATATAAATCTGTAATTTTAATTTTAATTTTAATTCCTGGGATTTTTATCACTGCTTATCAAACCAGTCCTTCTTTTACAATAAGAGTGGATAGCACTATATCCTCTATAACGAATTACTCACAAAATAGTACTACTGCACTGGGTCATAGAATAACTTACGGGTTAAATACCTTAGAGTTGATTCAAGAAAACCCCATCATTGGTGTTGGTACTGGTGATTTTCCTGATGAGTATTTAAAAATTCATAATCAGTATTCAGACAGACCTAGTACAACAAATCCTCATAATATGTATCTTTTAGTGCAAGCTCAGCTTGGTATATTTGGGTTGCTCAGTCTCCTATCTATTTTTTACTATCAAATAAAGCTTTCTTTTCTATCTACTAATAAGTTCTATCGAGATCTAGGAATGGCTTTGCCACTTTTATATTTACTAGCTATGTTTAGTGATTCATATCTTTTAGGGCATTTCACAAGTTTGATATTTATTTTTTTGAGTTCTTTTTTGTATAAAAATTTTGAAGAAACTTAGAAAAATAATAATAATAATACAGCGCTCTAATGGAGATGTATTTCTAAGTGCTTCGCTGATTAATGCATTATATGAATACTATGAATCACCACAGATTGACCTCCTAGTAAATGATGACACAATTGGAGTAGCTAGTCTATTATCAAATATTAATTTTATTTACTCTTTTTCATATGAAAAAAAGAAGAGTAATAGGTTAGAACAAGAAAAAAAGATATTTTCTAGTATCTATAGGAAATATGATTTAAGTATTAATCTAACAGCTAGTGATAGAAGTGTTATTTATGCATTAATAGCAAGTAAAAAATCTATTAGCGCAATTGAAAGGAATGTTAAGAAGTCTTGGTGGAAGAAAATTTTTCTTTTTAAATACTATTTTTTTGATACTAGTAAACACATTCTTTTAAACAACTTAGAATCCTTAAATTTATTAGGAATTCATCATGAAAATATACAAAATGCAATAAATTTTTCATGTTTGGATAAAGTGAGTAATAAAGTTAAGCTAAAAGGCTTAAAAAAGTTTATCATTTTTCATCCCTCTGCCCAATATGAGTACAAAATATATCCTAAACATTTAAGAAATGAATTGCTTTTAAAACTAAGTAAATTAGACATTCCTATTTTAATTACTGGGAGTAATAATCAGATAGATAAAGATATAAAGAATCAATTGCCAGTATTGCCAAATGTGTTTGATTTCATTGGAGAAACATCTTTAGAAGAGTTGGTTGCATTAAGCCATTTATCTTTGGCATATATAGGAATGGATACTTTAAATATGCATATTGCAGCATCTCAAAATAAACGTATTTTTGCAATTTTTGGCCCTACAAATTTAAAAATGTGGTCACCATGGTCTAATAAACTAAAAACTTGTGCAATAAAAGATTCGCCTATTCAAAATTATGACAATATAACTATTTTTCAAGAGGAAATGATATGTGAAGAATGTGGGAGGGTGGGTTGTGGTGATATGCATCACAAGAGTGAGTTCTTATATAGTATTAATCCAAAGGTTATTTTTAATGAAATTGAGAAATGGCATCAAACCTTGTAATTTTTTCAAGCCTACTTTCTCTTATAATCATCTTCTAATCGAATAATGTCATCTTCTCCAAAGTATTCTCCAGTCTGGACTTCTATTATTTCTAAAGTTTCAGTTCCACAATTTTCAAGCCTATGAATTTCACCTCTAGGTATATAAGTAGATTGATTTTCTTGTAACTTGAAAATCTTCTTACCACAAGTTATTAAAGCACTACCTTTTACAACAACCCAATGTTCTGATCGTTTTTTATGTTTTTGAAGTGAAAGTTTAGAACCTTTATTTACAAAAATCCGTTTTACTTTAAAGCCTTTACCAAAGTCAATTGAATCAAAATACCCCCATGGCCTATATACTTTTCGATGATGATCTGGCTCAGCTCTGTTATCATTTTTGAGTTTTTTAACAATATTTTTTATATCATGAGAATTTTTTATACTTGATACTAGTAATGCATCTTGAGTATCAATGACAACTAAATCTGAAAGATTATTAACTGTTACTAGGCGATTGGAGCTATGTATATAAGAGTTTGTAACTTTATTCATCACTACATCACCTTGAGTAACATTGTTGTTGCTATCTTTAGGCTTTGAACTCCATAAAGATTCCCAGGACCCAATATCACTCCAATTTCCATTAAATGGGACAACTACACCAATGTTGGTTTTTTCCATTACAGCATAGTCAATTGATTTATCTGGACATTTATAAAACTCATTATTGTCTAGCCGAATAAAGTCTAAATCTTTAGGGGCTTGTATAAGCGATTTTTTACAAGTAGCATAGATTTTAGGCTCATATATCGCTAGTTCTTTTAGATACACTGATGCCTTAAATATGAATATTCCACTATTCCAAAGGTACCTTCCTGAATCTAAATATTTTTTTGCATTTACTAAATTAGGTTTTTCAGTGAATGAGACAATACTGTAATATTCATTTTTTTTTGAATTATCTACTTCAATATAACCATAGCCAACTTCTGGATTATTAGGCTCTACTCCTATAGCAACCATTTTTCCTTCTTCCGCAATTTTTGTTGCAATTTTTATAGAATGATGAAATTTATCCTTATCATCAATTAGATGATCTGCTGATAAAACTAGTAGCACAGGGTCTTGATTATCACTAATCAAACTCATTGCTGCCAATGCAATTGCTGGTGCAGTATTCTTTCCAGTAGGCTCCAAAATAATACCCTTATTACTAGAATCTATTTGACGCAGTTGTTCAGCAACAATAAATCGATGTTCTTCATTACAAATAATAAGAGGCTCGGTAGAATTTTTTGGAAGACGCATTATTGTGTCTTGAAATAAGGTGGTATCGTTAACTAGATTTATAAATTGTTTTGGATAAAATTTCCTTGAGAGTGGCCATAGCCTTGTTCCACTTCCACCTGATAATATTACTGGTGTTATCATGTTAAGGTTTTTTGATTGGAATAACATCTGGAGAATTCCATTTTTTTTGCGCTTCAGTTAATTTTATATAACGATAGAAGGTTCCTTCAAAATTTCCAAATGCAATTACAAATCCTGGCCCTCCATCTAAGAACCCAAGTTTAAATATGTAGTGTTTAATAAATGACCATAATCCATGGAGAAACGCTTTAAAAATAGTACCCTCTATTCCTTTTTCCTGTAATTTTATTACTCCGAGGCTAGAATAACGATTTGCTTTATGTATTACTTCTTCAGTATTTTTGAAGGGAAATTGCCAGATAATATTATTTAAAGTTCCAATTTCCATATTGCTATGACTAATATAGCCCTCATGAACAGGCTCATTAGTGTAAGTCATTTTTCCGTTTTTAAAAAGCTGAGGTTGTCTAAAGTTTGGATACCAGCCAGAATATCTAATCCACTTGCCCATAAAAAAATTCTTTCTTGGAACTCGGTAAATATCTAAAGGGGCATTTTTAATAAGTTTCATAATTTCATCTCTTACTTCTATTGTGCATCTCTCATCTGAATCAAGGCTAAAAATCCAGTCTCCTTTACAGTGTTTAATGGCTTGATTTCTCAAGTCTCCATAGCCATTAAAAGCTATATGTACAACTTTTGCACCAAGTTTCTCTGCTATTTCACTAGTACCATCTGTGCTATTTGAGTCAGCTACAATAATTTCATCTGCCCACAATATACTATTGATACAGTCAGTAATTTTTTCAGCTTCGTTATAGGCAATAATGTAAACAGATAATTTCATAGAGTTATGGATTATAATTTCTTATTATTTTATCTAATATCTAACTAACAAATGAAAATTACTTTAATAATTACTACTTATAATTGGCCACAGTCATTATTGCTAGTTTTGAAAAGTATTGAAGTTCAATCAATTATTCCTGATGAAGTAATTATTGCTGATGATGGTAGCACAATTGAAACAAAAGAATTAATTAGTAGTTTTCAAAAAACTTCAAATTTAAATATCATTCATTCATGGCAAGATGATATTGGTTTTAGAGTATCCAGATCAAGAAATAAGGCAATATTAAAATCTTCAGGTGATTATGTTATTTTGATTGATGGAGATGTTATATTGCATTCTATGTTTGTTGAAGATCACGTTGTGAACGCTGAGATGGGTTTTTTTATTCAAGGCTCTAGAGTACTTTTATCAAAAAATACTACTAGTAAAGCTTTGATAAGCCAAAATATTTATTTTTCTTTTTTCTCAATTGGAATTATGAATAGAAAAAATGCTATTCATTCATTTTTATTAGCAAAAATATTTTTAAATAAACATAATAGTCTTCGTGGGATTAAGTCTTGTAATATGTCTTTTTATCTAAAAGATTGTTTGAATGTAAATGGCTTTAATAATGATTTCAATGGGTGGGGTAGAGAGGATACTGAATTTATTGTTCGATTAATAAATAGTGGAATTAGTAGAAAAAATATTCGTTTTAGTGCAGTTCAGTTTCATTTATGGCACAATGAAAACTCACGAGTCCATATAGGGCAAAATAATTCTATACTAGAGAATGCAATAAAGAATAGCAGTCAGTGGTGTGAAAATGGAATAAACATTATAGAAAAAAATGAAAATTAGTGCATTTACATTTATAAAAAATGGACAGATACTTGGCTATCCATTTATAGAATCAATCAATTCAATTTTACCAATTGTTGATGAGTTTGTGATTAATGTTGGAAAAAGTGAAGATGAAACATTGGAACTCATCCAATCAATTAAAAATAATAAAATTCGTATTATCGAATCACAATGGAATGATTCAATGTCAGATCGGGGTTATGTATACGGACAACAAAAAATGATTGCACAGTTCAATTGCACTGGAGACTGGGCATTCTATATAGAGGGAGATGAGGTTTATCATGAAAATGAATTAGAGAAAATAAAAAAATCAATGCATACATATTTATATGATAAAAATGTAGAGGCATTAGTTTTTGATTTTTATCATTTTTATGGCAATGCTAACTCCATCTTAAATTCTCCTGGTTGGTATCGTTCAGAAGCTAGAATTATTAGAAATTCAGTAAGATCTTACGCCCCAGACGGTCTTTTCTGGCTAGTGTTAGATTCTAACAAAAAAGGTCGTTATCCAAGAGCTAAACATACTGGGGTTACTTGCTATCATTATGGTTGGATTCGAAGTGAAGATGAGATGAATCTTAAGAGTAGTAAGGTTCAAAAGTATTGGGGGGGAGAGCCAGCTAAAATTGATTATTTGCAAATGGACCAATCAATTATTTGCAAATTTAAGGGCTCACATCCAGAAATTATTAAAGACTGGCTACCAAAAGGATCTGGTATGTATAACGCAGATCCAAATTACAGACCAACTCGAAAGCAAAAAAAACATCGCTTAATGATCAAACTTGAAAAGCTTTTTAGACTAGATTTAAGTAAAAAGCATTACACTTTAGTTTGATGAAAATTCTTATTGAGCTCCCCACATGGCTTGGTGATGCAGTAATGACTTCCCCTGCTATTGAAAATATAGCTAACCATTTTGTAGAAGCAGAAATCACATTAATAGGATCATATGCTTCTATAGAATCTTTAAAATATAATCCAAAAGTTGTCAAAACCATTGCTATAAATAAACAATATAATACTTTGTATAAATTTGCAAAAGAGCTAGGTAGTTTTGACATTTTCTTTTCTTTTCGAGGCTCGCTTCGCTCACGAATATTAAAGTTTTTCATAGTAAGTAATAACAAATTTCAATTTCATAGTAAGTTGTATAAAAACTTACATCAAGTTGAAAAATATAATAATTTTATTAATGATTGCTTGGATATTAATCTAACTCCAGGCCATTTGACTATTAATATTGGCTTAAAGTCGTCTAATATCAATGAAGTTCCAATTCTTGGAATTAACCCGGGCGCATCATATGGGGATGCAAAGCGCTGGTATCCTGAAGAGTTTGCAAAAGTTGCCGCTCAGCTTTCAAATAAATATGACATATTGATTTTTGGCGGTCCAGATGAAATTAGAATTGCTGAAGAAATTGAAAATATTTTAATAAAAAAAGGTATTGTAAATTATCAAAATCTTGCAGGAAAAACTTCTATTTCTGAGCTAATAAAAAAAATTTCAAAATTAGATTTATTTATTACAGGAGATAGCGGTCCAATGCATTTAGCCGCAAGTTTTCAGGTCCCAACAGTCGCTTTATTTGGACCAACTAAAGACCATGAAACTTCTCAATGGTTAAATGAAAAAAGTATTATTATTAAGAAAAATCTTGAATGCCAGCCATGCATGAAGCGCAAATGCCCGCTAAAGCATCATCATTGTATGAAGCTAATTACTGCTGAAGATGTATTGAAAGCGACCCAATCTATTAATTAGAGTCAAAAGCTAGATCTACTAAATGACAGATTGTATGCCCAATAAATATATGCATTTCTTGAATTCTAGGAGTGTCATTAGCAGGCACAACTAAATTAACATTGCATATATCATTGAATTCCCCTCCACCCCTTCCACTAAGCCCAATAGTTTTACATTGTCTTTCATTAGCAGCCTTGATTGCCTTAACTACATTTATACTCGTGCCGCCAGTACTTATACCTAATGCAATATCTCCAGGGTTTGCCAGTGCCTCAATTTGACGAGAAAAAACTTTATCAAATCCGTCATCATTAGCAATAGCAGTTAGGATAGATGTATCTGTTGTAAGGGCAATTGCACTTAATGCTTTTCGTTCAGTTTTATATCTACTAACTAATTCTGCTGCAATATGTTGAGCATCAGAGGCGCTTCCACCATTCCCAAAAATTAAAATTTTTCCACCATTTTTTAGGCAAGATATACAAAGTTTTGCAGCTATTTCTAAATCAGCACTAATCGAATCCATAGTGTTATTGCTTGTTTTTAAGTGTTCTTTAAATTCATTTTTAATAATTAATTTCATAATTTAGCTCTCTTTAATTTTTTTGATTATTTGCGAGGTACTCTTGCCGTCAATAAAATCAATTAATCTAACTTCATCAACAAGGTCTTGGCCAACGATTTTCTTCCCTTTGTAGTCACCACCTTTAAGTAGATAATTGGGTTTGATTGCGCTAATTATTTCATATGGAGTAGTTTCATCAAAAATTACTACATAATCAACTACACCTATAGCTGACAATACCAAAGCCCTATCATTTTGAGAATTTATTGGTCTATTTGTTCCTTTGAGTTTTTTGATTGAAGCATCAGAATTAAGTCCAACCACCAAAGTACCACCTATTTTTTTTGACTCTTCTAAATACTTAATATGACCTGAGTGAATTATGTCGAAACAACCATTAGTAAATATAATTTTATTACCACTTAACTTTAGGCTGTCAGTTATAGTAATAACTTCAGAAAGTGTTTTAATATTTATTTCGCTATTAGTGCTTTGTAAGCCAGAAATATAGGCGTTAATTTCTTCAAATGTTGCTGTTGCAGAGCCAATTTTACTAACTACAACTCCAGCTGCAAGGTTTGCAAATTTAATTGCATTATCAATATCAAAGTTGCAGGCTAAAGAAAATCCAAGTGAAGCAAGAACTGTATCACCAGCACCTGTTACATCAAATACTTCTTTTACATCTGTGGGGTGTATGCGAAAATTATCATCATAAACTGCAACTCCTCTTTCACTTAGAGTAATTATTGATACAAAGAGCCCATATTCAGATTTAAGCTTGATGATTGCTTTATTAAGGCTCTCATCATCTACAATATTAATATTGGATGCTTCACTTGCTTCTTTTACATTTGGCGTTAGTAAATAAGCTCCTTTATATTTTGAATAATCATGTCCTTTCGGGTCGACTATTATTTTTATATTATTTTTATTTGCAATATCAATCAAAGATCGAGTCAAGCTAGGAGTGAGTAATCCTTTTCCATAGTCTGAGATTAAAATTCCTTCGTAATTATTTATAATTTTTTTATAATTTTCTAAAATAGTATTTTCTGATTGATTATTAATCTCATTAGTACTTTCAAGATCAAAACGGACAACTTGCTGGTGAGATGAAATAATTCTGCATTTTTTAGAGGCAAGTCGCCCCTCCTCAATAATTAAATATTTTGTATCAATATTAATATTAGTCAACATTTGCCTTAACTGGTTAGAGTTATGACAATCACCTAAAACACTTAATACATCAACCTGTGCTCCAAGACTTACTAAGTTGTTTATTACATTACCAGCGCCTCCAAGTAGCGAATATTCTCTATGAATATCTACTATTGGTACTGGTGATTCGGGAGAGATTCGCTCTGTAGAGCCCCATAAGTAGTGATCAATCATTAAATCACCTATTACTAGAAGTTTAGGTGATTTTCCTTGTAAATTAATCATGAATTTTCTTTATTAAATAATTTTTTAATTTCAGGTAGGTAGTGTTTAATGCCATCTTCTAAAGAGAACATTGGATTGAATCCAAGCTCCTTAGTTTTACTTATATCAGCTTGAGTATTTAATTGATAGCCACTATAAGGATTGGCAAAGTACTCAGTACCAAGGTCAGTTTTAAGTTCTTTTTGTAAAATGTCAGAAATATCTTGAAAGCTTCTTGGAACACCAGAACCGACATTGTATATTCCATTTAATTTTGAGCTGCATGCCTGAACATTTGCTTGAATCACATCTTCAATATATATAAAATCTCTAAGAATTATATTTGAGTCTGCAAATAGACGGGGAGCATTTCCATTTAATATCTGATGACCCAGCTGAATGACCATTGATGCTGTTTTAGCTTTATAGTATTCTCTTGGACCATAAACATTAAAAAAACGAAGGCCAGTAATGGGTATATTTTTGTTTTCTTTTATGAAATTTAAGGCAACTTTATCCATTACATACTTGCTATAGCCATAAGGATTTTCTGGGCTTTCGTGGCCAATAGTTTGTGGCGCAGGAAGACTACCATATACTGCAGCAGAACTAGCATATACAGTTACTGAGCTATCTTTTTGAGCTATTTTTAGAATGCTATAAAATGAGTTTACATTTGATTTCATAATAAATTCTTGATCATATACGCGTGTATCAGAAATCGCAGCCAAATGAAAAATATAATCAAATTTATATTCTTGAAGTAGATTTAAATCATTTTTATTATTTATATTTCCACATATAACATCTCCATTAAAGCCTATTAAATTTTTGTAATGTCCAAAGCTAGCAAGATTTCCATTACTAAGTAATGCTTCATTGCGAAAACAATCAAAAATGACAATTTTAGATAGAGGGTAGTTCTCTTGAAAATGAAATGCCAGATTGCTGCCAATAAATCCAGCACCTCCAGTTATAAGGATAGTTTTTTTATTAAAATCTATGTCGCTATACTTCATTTACTTATATGAGAAATTTTTATAGAATAGTTTAAATTACAATTATCAAAAATTGATAAAGTTATTATATAGTTTAGTTTTCAATTATAGGAAGATTGGTTGATTTACAAGGAATAAAATATTGAGGATAGTATAAATTAGCTTAACAGCGTAATTTTTTAATTAGGATATACCATTACCATTAATTATAACTTAATTTGTTCTTAACATTCCATGGCTTAAATCACAATCTCAATTCAATGAGCCATCAGCTATTGTAAAATATGTACTTACGAAAATAAAAATTTGAAAATTAAGATAAAAATTGCTTTATTGCTTTAGGTATTCGATTTATCAAGAATGTACTATGAGAATGGAGATTTATGAATAATTTGACGATATGGAGAATTATAAATTGATAAAAAACTTCTGGAAAGGAAGAAAGGTTCTTATTACTGGGCATACTGGCTTTAAAGGAAGCTGGCTCTCTCTATGGTTGCAAAACTTAGGTGCTGAAGTGGTTGGAATCTCTTTAGACCCTCCTTCAAAATTAAACCTATACACACAGGCTAATGTCTCAAAAGGAATGATAAGCTTAAGAGAGGATATCCGAAATGGAAATGCAATCAAAAGGCTATTTCAAGAACACAAGCCTGAGATAGTATTTCATCTTGCTGCTCAAGCATTAGTAAGATACTCTTACAAAGAACCACTCGAGACTTATGAGGTTAACGTAATTGGAACTCTAAATATTTTAGAAGCAATTCGTGGGATAGACTCAGTAAGAGCAGCAGTAATGGTTACAACAGATAAATGCTATAAAAATGAAGAAACAAAGCATGCATATTCTGAAACTGATACCTTGGGAGGTCATGACCCTTACAGTAGCAGTAAAGCTGCTTCTGAGTTATTAATTGCCTCATATCGAGATAGTTTTTACCCATCAGATCGATATGAATCGCACTGCACTGCAATTGCGTCGGCTCGTGCGGGTAATGTCATAGGAGGGGGAGACTGGGCAGAGGATCGCCTGATTCCTGATATAATTCGAGCTTTTAAAAAAGGTGAAGAGGTAGAAATTAGAAATCCAGATGCAGTTAGACCTTGGCAGCATGTTTTGGATCCATTGTCAGGTTATTTGCAATTAGCTGAGTTTCTAACTATTAAGGGCCCTGATTATGCAGAAGCTTGGAACTTTGGTCCTGAAGCAGAGGATGAATTTCCTGTTAATTGGATTGTTGAACAAATGGCTAGAAGTTGGGGCAAAGATGCTAAGTGGAAAGTTGATAAGGATGATCATCCTCATGAAGCTAATTACCTTAAATTAAATTGCAAAAAAGCCAATACTAAACTGAATTGGTTTCCAAAATGGGACTTAAACCAATCACTTCAAAAAATTATAGAGTGGAATAAGCCTGAGAATAATGTTTATAGCATTAATGAGATTTGTTTGTCACAGATTGATGAATATTCTAGAATTTTAGTTAAAAAAACATAAAATGTTAAAGTGCTCTTTTTACTTTGTTACTCTTTGGAGAGTTGATTTTAAATAATTATGTTGCAATTATATATTCTTACTAAAGACAGGCCTGAAGAACTCAGAATTGCGCTAAATTCAGCGCTAAGTCAGGATGCTAAAGATTTAGAAGTCATTGTGTCTGATAATTCAGATTCATTAATAACTTCTGAAATGATGCGAAGTGATTTTAGCCATGTTCGTTATATTAAGAGAAGTCCTATTTCTAATAGTTATCATGAGCATTCTTTATTAGTTATAGAGGAGGCGACTGCTGATTTTTTAATGCTATTTCATGATGATGATATTCTAGAAAAATCTCATGTATCAAGCCTGCTTTTAAAATTAAAACAATATCCTAATTTAGCTGCTATAGCATCAAATGGGATATTTTTTGATGAGCACTTTTCAAAAAAGAGAAAGATAATGACAATTAAAAATGAAGTTATAATAAACAATCCTTTAGATTTATTTGATTTCTATTTAGGGCTTCATAGTTCTGGATCTAGTTCAGCCCCATTTCCAAGTTATATCTATAGAACTTCTATTATGAAGCAGCTTTTTAAAAATTTTAAAGTTAAGTGTGGCAAGCATTCTGATGTTCAAATCTTAGCAACATTATTAGATTATGGAGAAATCTTATGGCTTCCGTCTGTAACTTTTTTTTATCGACTTCATAGTGGCCAAGATTCAGCTTCTGAGAGCGTTATTGACCGTAATAAGTTATTGCATTTTATGGGCGCTAATGGTGCTAGTCTAAAATCTAAAAGTGTAATTTATTTTAAATTGATGTACTTCTCTAGATGGTGGAAAAATAGAAATAAGACTATTTTTAGATTACCTAAGGGATTCAGAGAAAGAGTTGTGGCAAAATTCATATTTTATTCTTTTTTATATCTACTGTTTAGAAGTCAAATTTTTATTAAAAAATGTTTTACATTACCTGTATATTTATTTAAGAATATAAATAAAAATAAGATTAATTTCAATTGATTTACCTTTTGAGACTGTGGCCAATAATACCCATAAAAAAAATATAATCGCAATAGTTCTTCTAGATCTAGCCCCTCAAGGTGGGGTCAGAGTTATTATTAATATTGCCAATATACTTGCTGAAAGTGGACATGATATTCATATTTATGCAAGTAGAAAGCCTAAAAATATGCCGTTTTTTATCTCTCCACAGGTAAAGATTCACTATGTAACAAGATTTAAAAATAAAATTCTAGCTTTTTTTGTTTATCCTTTCATGTTGCCTTTTATTTTATCAGGAAGTATATTTATTTCGACCTTCTATTACATAAGATTACCTACTAAATTAGCTTCCTATTTAAAGAATGCCCGCCATTTTTATTTTATTCAGGGAGTTGAGTGTTTTAGGAGGGGTGGGGTTTTTAATTTGTTAAACTTTGTGTGTAAATTTTCTTTATATGATAGAAATTTATTCACTTCAAATAGATATTTGTCTAAAGAAGTTTTTAATAAAATTGGAAGAAATACTGAATTTATAAGAGTGGGCCCCTCTAAAATATTTTTTAAGAAAGAATTGTCCTCAGAAAAAAAAGAATTTGATTTGATTTATTTTGCAAGAAGAGAAAAGTTTAAGAGACTAGATTTATTTTTAGATTTGGTTTTTAATGATGAGTTTATTTCAAATAAATGGAAAACTATTGTTGTGACTCTTGATAATGAGTTAGCAACGGATTTAAGAAGTATGGTTTTGCCTGGGTGTACAATAATTTCTCCTTCAAATGATGATGAGCTAATCAATTTAATCGACCAGTCAAAGTTAATGTTCTTTACCAGTGATTATGAAGGGCTTGGGCTTCCTCCATTAGAATGCATGCTAAGAGGACTGCCAGTTGTAACATATAAGACTTACCCTCTTACTGAGTATTTTAATAATAAGGAACTCTCGAATCTTTTGATATCTGACACTTTGTCTGCGACATCAGTTATTAAAAAAATACTTCTTTCACCTAAGTTATACTCGAGTTATAGTAAAAGTTGTAAAGACTTTGTGAAAGACGAATTTTCAGAAAATTATGCAAGTGAATTTATTGATTATATTGAAAATACTAATAATTTTAAATGATAGCAAATAGTAAAGAATCTGATTCAACTTTAATTTTATGCAAATTAAGCAATGTTGAGGCGACTAATGATTTTCCTGAATATGTTAAATCTAATCTTGAAAATTCAAACGTATATTACTATAGCGATAGTTGTGCCAAGGATCAGAATAAGATTCTTGAATTCTTGGATATAAAAAAAATTAATACTATTATCAATATGGAAGCAGTAAGTTTGGTAATGGATGTAAATTTTTTAACTAAAATTAAGTCTAATTATGAAGTTAAATTAATCTGTTGGCATGCTGATATAGCTGAATACTTTGATACTTATTTAGTATACGTATCCCAGTTTTATGATTTGCAAATATTAGATGAATGGTCAGAAATTCAAAGGTATAAAAATTATGGATTCAATGCTAAATGGTTTAGTCATGGATATGATTTGAAGTATGCAAAAGATCCAAACTCTAAAAGGGATATTGATGTTGCCTTTGTTGGCAGAATGGATAGACCAGGGCGAAAAGAGTTATTTTCAAAACTCTCTAAAACAAATTTAAATGTCTCAATTTTTGGTTATGGTTCTAAAAATGGGCATATTTCATCTGAAAAAATGATGGAATTATATAGTAACTCTAAAATCATATTAAATTTGACTAGTATTTCAACTGTTATTCCTCATTTTGACAGACATAGAAGTATAAACTGTCTTCTAAGCCAAGTTAAAGGTCGCATTTATGAGGGAGGCATTGCAGGAGCAATGATTTTGACTGAGCCAGCAAGCTCATTACCCTTCTACGGAAAAAGTGGCGAAAGTTTTGTAGTTTTCAATTCTTCAGATGATTTAATTAAAGTTATAGATTTTTATATCAAAAATGATAAAGAGAGGCTACTTATTGCAAAAAATGGTTTTGAAAAATCACTAAAGTATGGTTCGTATGAATCTCAAACTGAGTATCTAAAATTATTAATTAAACAGACTTCAATTTCTAGGGTTGGAACGATATATTTAGATTCACTTTATCACAAGTTTGTTTCTAGATTAATAGTAGATATCTATCTAAGATCTTTTTTAGGATTTAAGAAGCCTGACTTTTCAATTCTAAAAGGTAAGAGAGTTGATTTTTTAATCTATGCATTTTTTAGAGCTTTTCTTTTGTATCCATATAAAATTTATATCCGTATAAAAGAAAATTAAATATAAATGAATCCAAAAATTAATAGAGTTATATATTCCCAATTCTTGACTTTTTATTTAAACGTAAAGCCTTATTATTTAAAATGCGATTAAATTTATCTAAAAATGGAATTATCTGCATATTTCTGTATGTGCTACTAATTCTAATTTATATGCTTATACTTCCATATGGAGATGAGCCAGATTTCAATAGACGTGGATACCAATATCTGTCAACTCTTAAATCATTAAATTTACATTTCTTTGATAGCCTGATTGAGTTTGAATTTTCTAGACATGAAGATGGCTTTATAAATACCTATTCTGAATGTGGATATGGGGCAAGTCTGGTCGATGCTCGTCAATTATTTGGAGCTTTTGATTTGAATTACTGCATTCAGAATATTGAACTAGCTTTTAAAAGGGTTGCTCTAACTTTAATAATATTTTCTCCTCTCATATTTTCATTTATATCGAGTAAAGCAGATTATTTAAGAAAAAAAGAATTTTCAAATAGTTATTATCTAAGTAAAGAATCTATAGCGCTTAGTTTTATTTTTCCAGGTTTTATTTTTTATTCCGCTGTATATTCAATTGAGCAAGTTACTTTAATGCTATCAGTTTTATTTATATTTAATTTAGTTAATCGTAGATATTTTTATTCATTGATTTTTTTGGCAGCTTCATTTGCTTTGGATCCAGGAAATTCTCAAGTCGTTTTGGTTCTTACTTTTTATTTGTTCACCTCAGTGTTTATTTTTAAAAAACTTGGGTTTTTGGCTTTTTTGTTATTTACTTTAATTTCGATACTACTGGCGTATTTTGGAGCTCCAGTAATTCTGTCATTTTTTGCAAACTATAGTGAAAGGATTGCTCTAATAGTCCTAAATTATTCTAATGAGGGTGGCATGTTTGATTCTACAAAATATCCTCTATACTTACGACCAATAATGACCTTCATGTCATATAATTTCATGCCGCCATCTATGTCTAAGCATCCACTAATGTACTTACTAGTTTCTACGAGTATTATTTATACTTTTTTCAAACATTTTTATACAACAGTTCAGTATAAAGTTGATATTAAATACATGGTTATTTTTATAGCATTATTTTCAGGAATTTCGATAATTGTGTTTTTATTGCCAGGTTTTACTAATGGAAAATACTATATATTTACCTTGCCTTTATTTATCAATTCTCTTCTACAATACTATTCATTTAAGACATTATTATATTTTTTATTGACTCTAAATATTATTGTTATAGTCGATAATTTTTTATTTTATTTAATCTGGTAGATTCTTATTAAATTATTTGAGTTCTTATCCTCTCAATCATAGTAAAATCTCGTGATAGCCATCCTTAGTATGGTTTTTTTTAAACTATAAGTGTTTACTTATGAATGATGACTACTTCAATAAAGATGGGTATACCATTATCGATAATTTTTTGCCTGAAGATTTAGCAATAAAACTTTATGATATTTTTGAGTCCCAATCTTTAAACAGCTGGAAACTTATGGATCAAGTTAGGGAGGGTCATTATGGTCATGTTTTTAAGACAAATAATCAACTTCTACCTAAGAAAAATGAATCTTACACTGCTAAATTTTCAAGATCAGATAGGATTGAAAGTTCTCCTGACTTTACTCAAATAATAAGTGATCAATTTACAACAAAAATTAGAGAAACTGTAAGTGACAGCTTGACTGAGTTTGATACTAGAGCTTATAAACTTGATGCAGGCGACCACTATAGAACTCATATTGATTCTTATGGCGGGAACATCAATATTATCTATTATTTGAATACTGAGTGGATATGGGATTGGGGAGGTATTCTTCATATTTGTTCTGATGAAGATGAGGATTATTGTAAACCAATATTTCCAAAATTTAACCGCCTAGTTTTATTAAATAATAAAAAATTTCATTCGCCACATTTTATTAGTCCTGTTACCCAATTTGCTCTAAATCCAAGATTTAGTATTGTTATCTTTGCAAGCTAATTTTTTAAATTGAACTATGAATAAGACCTTATTTAATGAGCTTGAGCTTAAAGCAAAATCTGAATATTTCAAGAATATATGGGAAACTAATGGAGTATTTAATGAGCTTGTAAATAATGCTAGTAAAAAAAATATTAATACATCAGAAATCTCTCAAAAACTTAGAGAAAAGGTTAAAAGTTTATTAGTAGACAAAAAAATAGTTTCCAAGAATGATAAGTTTGAATTAGAAAATTTGCATTCATTTATTCCAAAGTCTTTGAAATCTTATGATTTTGATACTGGTGTCAATTCTTTAAGTCAAGCTTTTTATGAAACTGATGATGAGTTTTGTAATTTATATTTAGAATTCATTAAAACTATTTATAGTAATTCTTTTAATTTCCCTTTTTATTTTCAAAAAACGCCTACTATTAGGTTGCATTGCCCTGAATCTTCAGGAAGCTCTCACTACCCAAGATATCACTGCGATATTGGGTATGGACATCCACCTCAAGAAATTAATTTGTGGTTGCCCTTGACAACTCCATTCCAAGAACAAAAACATGGTTTTAGGGTAATGGACTTTGACAATTCACAAAAAATATTAAGTAAATATAATTATGATTTCAATAGCTTTATAAGTGATGCAGTTCATAAAAAAGATTTTAATGAACAGTTGCATGAATTAGCCCCACAGGTTGATACAATTTTTGGAGAAACTTTAGCCTTTGATAGCAGAAGTATTCACACAGGTGAGGCTCTTAGCTACCATACTAGGGTTTCAATTGATGTTAGAATAATTCCAGTGGCAAGTTTTGAGAGAGAAATTTTTTTATTTAGAGGCGCAGGAAAAATGAAATCTTTATATGCTCCAGGACATGCTTATAATGAAATTTCCTCAGATTTTCTATAATATTTAGTTTACAAGAGTTTTAATAAGTTAATTTTTATAATATTGGATAAAAATATCATGATGTCAGGAACAGTAATTATTTCTGGAGGAACAAGAGGAATTGGTCGTGCATGTGTCTTAAAGCTTTCAGAGTTAGGTTATGATATTGTCTTTACATGGTCTACCTTAAAGACTGAGGCAATTTCTCTTCAAAATGAAATTCGATCAAGAGGAAGTAATTGTGTAGCACTTGAACTTCATCTTGAGAGTGATAATATCGAACAGAAGTTTCTAGAAATTGATAGCCTTATTTCTTCACCAATTATTGGCTTAATAAATAATGCTGCAATTGATGGAGGAAGAGGTAATTTCACAGATAAAACGCGCAATGATTGGATTCATATTTTTCAAGTTAATGTCTTTGGTTTAATGGAGATGAGCAGAGAAGCATTCAAAAGGATGGCTGTTTCTATGGGAGGAAAGGGTGGTTCCATTGTAAATTTGACTTCACAAGTGGCAACATTTGGTAGTAATAAATTATTAGCATATACTTCTAGTAAGGGTGCAGTAAATTCTATAACCCTTTCTCTTTCTAAAGAAATTGGTCATGAGCAAGTTCGTGTAAATGCTGTAAGTCCGGGGCTTATTAATATGAATCAAGATTCTGATGTGCTTGAGTTTCATAAATCAAGAGTTGATCAAATACCACTAGGAAGACTTGGAACTCCATCGGATGTTAGTAAATTAGCTGCTTGGTTAATTTCAGAAGACTCTAAATTTGTTAATGGTGTAATAATTCCTGTACATGGTGGGAGGTAGTAATTTAAGCAATATTTTAAATTGCTTACATTACTAAATTTATGATTAAAATTAACTATCTACTACTCTAAAGGAATATATTAATAATGTTATTAACTTTAAATAGAACTAAATTTAAGTCAAAATTTCCGATAGTTTTTAGGCTAACAAGGCTAATTTATATTGCTTCTTTGAAAATCAAGTACCCACTAGACTATTTAGTTTTTTTGCACCATATGTTAATGAATAAGCCTTATTTTGGTCCAGTAATGATTGCAGGCATTACATGGAGTGAAAGAAAAGATTTCATGGAGAAAACAATTGTTCAATTAGTAAATAAATCTAAAGCAAATACTCTTAATGTATTAGAAGTTGGTTCATGGGCAGGTGGGTCAGCAACTTTATGGGCTAAAACAATAGAACAAATGAATACTAAAGGTTTCGTTTTTTGTGTTGACTCTTGGCTGCCATTTGACAGCCCAGATAAGGATAAAGGCATTTCAAAAGAGACCTTATTATCTATGAATAAATATTTTAAAAATGATAAAGTTTTTAAACTTTTTAATCATAATGTTAGATCATTAGGTTTCGAAAAAATTATCAAACCACTTAGAGGATCGAGTTTTGAAATATTAACGCTTCTTAAAGATAAGTCCCTAAATATGGTATACATAGATGGTAGCCACATCTACTCTCAAGTTATTAATGACTTGAAATTATCAGGCAGGCTTATTGTTGAGGGGGGATTTATTTGTGGAGATGATTGTGAAATGCAGCTTCATGAGGTTGATAAAGAATATGCAATTACTCATAAAGAAGAAGACTTTATTGAAGATATAAAAACTAAAAAACTTTTTCACCCAGGAGTAGCCGTTGCTTTAGATGAGTTTTTTTCTACTGAAGTCTCCTGCTATAAGGGCTATTGGATAATGGAAAAAACTGCTTCTGGTTGGAAACAGGTTACACTATAAGTTAAAGTATTATTCTCAATAGGAATGGCTATTAAATCTATTAGGATTTTATTAATTAGCTTTAAAAATTATGGCGATAGATTCAAACAAAATTAAAGTTTTGGTAATTTTCTTATATCTTTTTTTATTAGCTTTATATATGCTAATTCTTCCATTTGGTGATGAGCCTGACTTTGCAAGAGTGGCGCCAAAATATATTGATTTTTTGAATCTATTTCAAATAAGTTATTTTGATGGATCTATTAAAATAATTGACAACGTTGATCCTCGGGGATGGTTTGGATATGAGTTTTATGCAGTAAGCAGTTGTAAATATTTAAGTAATGCTTATCAATTTTTTGGTATTTATGACTTTGGCTCATGTTTTCAAGGATATAGTTTAGCTCTTAAAAGGACTTTGTTAACGCTATTAATCTACTTACCATTATTAGTGGTTGCTTTTAAAAATAGTAAATCTCAAAGTACTAAAAATACATTGTTGTTTAAAGACTTCTTTATTAGTAATCAATCTTTCCAGCTTTGTTTTTTATTTCCAGGTTTTATCTACTTCTCCAGTGTTTTCTCTCATGAGCAAGTTACTTTAATGCTATCTGTATTATTTATATATTTTTTATTTAAGGCTAAATATATTTTCGCAATTGTCATATTTAGTATTTTTTATCTTATTGATACAGGTAATGCAATAGTTGTTTTAGGTGCTTCTTGTTATGTTATCGGAAGTTTGATTATTTGCAGAAAATTGAGTTTTGTATGGTTTATTTTATTAAATTTTTCTTTAGTATTATTAGTCTATTTTTTAAGTACAGATTTACTTTATATATTTGAGTCTTTTCATCCCTATATTTCTTTAAAGATAGAAGCATTAGACGAGGCCAAATCTATTTCTGCTGATGTCTCAAATAAATATCCGTTATGGTCAAGACCCTTAATGACTTTTCTTTCATATAATTTTATGGCACCTGCTTATTCGAAACATCTTCTACTTTATTTAGTAGTGTCTTTTGGAGTTTCATATACAATATATAAACACTTTATATTAACAGCTCATAATTCAGTTGGTCTTCAGTATATTGCTTCACTTTTAGCTGTATTTTCTTTTGTTTCAATGGTGGTATTTATTTTGCCTGGCCATGTTAATGCAAAATACTTCATATTTACGTTACCTTTTATTATTAATTTATTTAATTATTATTATTCTTATATAACTTTAGTTAAGTTTTTTTTAATGTTAAATGTTATAGTTTTATTGGATTATTTATTGTTTTATATGATTGGGTGTGAAGATAAATCTTGTTTTTCATTTTTTGGTGTACCTTTTTAATTTTTTTTATTTAATTTAAGAGAAGTTTTTATGACTAGAGTTCTTATTACAGGCGTTACTGGAATGGTTGGTTCACATCTTTCAGATTTTTTATTGAAGAATACTGATTGGGAGATTTGGGGGATGCTTCGATGGAGGAGTCCATTAGATAATATTACACATCTGCTAGATAGAGTTAATAACAAAGATAGAATGAACTTAGTTTATGGAGATCTAAATGACCAAATAAGTTTATTAAAAGTTCTTGAAGAATCTAAGCCTGATTATGTTTTTCATTTAGCTGCTCAAAGCTATCCTAAAACAAGTTTTGAGTCACCTCTTGATACCTACAACACTAATATTATAGGTACAGCAAGATTGCTTGAAGCCTTAAGACAACTACAACAAGATCCCTGGATTCACGTATGTGCTTCTTCTGAGGTCTTTGGAAGAGTTCCAGAAGATAAATTACCAATAAACGAAGAATGCTCATTTCATCCAGCCTCACCCTATGCAATTTCTAAGGTTGGCACTGATTTAATTGGTCGATATCATGCAGAGGCCTACAATCAAAAAATCATTACTACTCGTATGTTTACCCATACAGGGCCGAGAAGGGGTGATGTATTTGCCGAATCTACTTTTGCAAAGCAAATTTCAATGATTGAGTTAGGACTTATTGACCCAGTCATAAAAGTAGGTAACCTTCAATCTTTGAGGACTTTTGCCGACGTTAGAGATGCTGTTAGGGCTTATTATATGATGCTAACAATTTCCCCAATAATTGGAGAATATTATAATATTGGAGGCACTCATGTTTGCTCAATAGAGGACATGCTTAATGCACTTATTGGACTCTCAACTGCTAGTAATATTAAAATTGAAGTTGATAAAGAAAGACTTAGGCCAATTGATGCAGATTTGCAAGTTCCAGATACGTCAAAATTTACCAATCATACTGGATGGAAGCCTGAAATTTCTTTCGAAAAAACTATGCTTGATTTGCTCAATTATTGGAGAGAAAAAACTGCAAAAGATGGGCAAACTTTGGTTAGATAGTCCAAAATTATTTAGGACATTTTACAATTGTCCTTTTAATATTAGATATAGTTTAACTTGTAAGTAGATTTTGTATAAAATCTTCACGTTACATTAATTCCGTTTTTTTAATGCATATAAATCAAACTATTAGTAAGCAAAATGACACCGAATTATTAAGTCGATTATTTTGTGCTTTATACAAAATTCGTCGCGTTGAGCTCGAAGTAGCTAGAGTTTATCCTTCTGATGTTATAAAAAGTCCTGTTCACTTGTCTGTTGGACAAGAATTTATTTCTGTTGCAATCTGTGATATTCTTGAAAAAAGTGATATTGTTTTTGGAACGTATAGGGGGCATGCTTTATATTTAGCGAAAGGTGGGAATCTTAATGCTATGATGGCAGAACTTTATGGCAAGATAGATGGTTGTTGTAGAGGAAAAGGTGGCTCGATGCATCTTGCAGACAAATCAGTTAATATGATGGGAACTTCAGCAATTGTGGCTACGTCGATTCCTGAGGCGGTAGGATATGCCTTAGCGGTCCAGTATCGCTCTGGTAATGAAGTAGTGGTCTGCTTTTTTGGTGATGGCGCAACTAGTGAAGGTGTTTTTCATGAAAGTTTAAATTTTGCATCTTTAAAAAAACTACCAATTCTTTTTGTTTGTGAAAACAATGACTACGCTATTCATGCCAAGCTTTCTGATCGTGCTGCTCAAATGGACTTATATAAGTTGGCAGAGTCTCATCACATTCCTGCGCGTATTGTTAAAGAAAGTGATATTTTCAAGCTTAGAGATGAAGCAATTACAATGATTAAAGATATTCGTTCAGGTGGGGGCCCACAGTTCTTAGAAGCCCATGCTTACAGGTGGCTTGAACATGTAGGGCCTGGAAATGACTGGAATCTTGGTTATAGATCTCAAGAAGAAATTAGAAAGTGGGAAAAAGATGATCAAGTGGAGCATTTAGGTGAATTATTGCCTATTGACTTGAGGATTCGCCTTGAAAAAGAGATTAATAATGAGGTTGCGGAATCTATGATTTTTGCTGAAAAAAGCCCATTTCCACTTAGGGATGAATTGAATAAAGATGTCTACAAATAATAAAGAGCGCCAACTCACATATGGTGAAGCTATATATGAAGCAATAAGTCAAGAAATGGCTAATGATGATTCAGTTTTTGTTTTAGGTCAGGGCGTTGATGATCCAAAAGGAACCTTAGGAACAACTTTAGACCTTCATAAGGATTTTGGAGTAAATCGGTCTTTTGATGTCCCAATAGCTGAAGATGGTATATTGGGGGTGGCTATTGGTGCGGCACTCGCTGGCTTGAGGCCAATTAATGTCCATATTCGTGTCGATTTCTTATTACTTTGCATGAACCAGTTAATTAATATGGCTGCTAAGAGTAATTATATGTTTGGTGGAAAAATGAATGTTCCTTTAGTTCTTCGTGGAGCTATTGGAAGAAGCTGGGGTCAAGGGGCTCAGCATAGCCAGGCGTTTCATTCTTTTTTTATGCATACCCCTGGGTTAAAAGTAGTTGCACCAACTTTTGCAAGAGATGCAAAGGGCGCTATGATTGCTGCAATTAGGGATGATAATCCTGTAGTTTATCTGGAACATCGTATGCTTTATTCATTGAAAGAACATGTGCCAATTGATTCTTATGCCAGCGAACTTGGTAAGGCTAGAGTTCTACGTGAGGGTTCAGATATTACAATTGTAGGAATTAGTCATATGGTTGTTGAGTCATTGAGGGCTCACAAGCATTTAGAAGGTGTGGGGATTAGTGCGGAAATTATAGATCCAATTTGGCTTTCACCATTGGATATTGATACTATAGTTGCATCGGTTAAAAAAACTGGTCAATTATTGGTTGTTGATACTGCATGGCTAACATGTGGAGTTGGTTCTGAGATTTGTATGCAGGTAATAGAGCGTTTACAGTCTAGTCAAAAGATTCATGTAGAGCGAATGGGATATGAGAATACGCCATGCCCAACAACAAAGCCTCTTGAAAATATGTTTTATCCAAATCCTTCACTTATCGCTTCTAAGGTTTATAAAATGATTCACCCAAACAAAGAAAAATGGTCTCCTTCTGTTGCTGAATCTGAAGAGATTGCAAAGTTTAGAGGTCCTTTTTAAGATTTTTTTAAGTTAATTTTTGATATATTAGGAATAAATAATGAATAATAAAGAGAATAAAGATTTAGTTGATAATATTCGAAGTAATATTGAAAAATATTGGCAGTTAAATAATAAAATTCAGTTTGATCCTTTAAACCCAAAAGTAAATTTACATGAGCCTACCTTCGGTACAGATGAAGTAATGTCAATGGTTGAAGTAATGCTCAGTACTCAAGTAACTATGGGTAAAAAAGTTTTAGGTTTTGAGGATGATTTATCAAATTATTTTGACATATCTGAAGCAGTAACAAATAACTCAGGCTCTTCTGCTAATTTACTTGCAATTTCTGCATTAGTTAACAAAATGACGCCAAATAATTTAAATCCAGGTGACGAGGTTATAGTTCCTGCTTTATCTTGGTCAACAACTGTTTGGCCACTAATCCAAAATGGATTGGTACCGGTTTTTGTAGATATTGATCCAAATACATTAAATATAAGTACAGTCGAGATTGAAAATGCAATTTCTGATAAGACTAAAGCCTTAATGATTGTTCCTGTTTATGGAAATCCTTGCAATATGGATTCTATTCTTGAAATCTGTCAACGTAAAGGACTTCAGTTAATTGAGGATAATTGTGAATCTTTAGGTGCATATTATGATGATAAGCCATTAGGGTCTTTTGGAAGAGTTTCAAGTTATAGTTTTTATTTCTCACATCATATTTCTACTCTTGAGGGAGGAGTTACTTTAACTAATGATTTTGAGCTAGCTGAAGTAATGAGAATTATTCGCGCACATGGCTGGGTTAGAGAAGCTAAAGATAAAGAAAAGTACCTAAAGATGTATCCTGAAATTGATCATAAGTTTTTATTTGTTAACCTTGGTTATAACCTTAGACTTACTGAAATTGGTGGTGCAATGGGCTCTGTTCAGTTGCCAAAACTTAAAGAGTTTGTAAATAATCGAAGATTTAGTGCAAATTTTTTACTGCAAGAGCTTTCGAAATATAGCTCAGTCTTAAGCTTTCAAGAAGAGACTCCAAAAGGAAGACATTCATGGTTTGGTTTTCCTATGGTTATAAAAAAAGATGCGCCATTTTCAGTAGGTGAATTACGTAAACACTTAGAGGATAACGGTGTCGAAACCCGTCCAATTATTGCTGGTAATATGGCATTACAACCAGCTGTGAAGATGTATCCACATAGAATTCATGGGGATTTAAATAACTGTACTCATGTAATGAAAAATGGCCTAGCAGTAGCCTCTCATCAGTCGTTAGATGAATTATCACTCAAGCACATTGTAAGTACTATTGAATCTTTTATGAAAAGTAAGAGTATTTAATGATAATAGTAAGAACTCCTTATAGAGTCTCTTTTTTTGGAGGTGGCACGGATTACCCAACTTGGTTTGAAGAGCATGGGGGGGATGTTTTAGGAACCAGTATTGCTTATTATAGTTACATACATGGAAGAAATCTTCCTCCATTCTTTAATCATAAATATTTGATTAGTTACTCAATAATAGAGAAAACTAATTCTATTGATGAAATTAAACATCCTGTTGTTAGAGAGTCTATTAGGCATTTAAAAATTAGTCAAGGCTTGGAAATTCAATATCATGGTGATCTTCCTGCACGATCTGGACTTGGATCTAGCTCAGCTTTTTCTGCTTCTATTTTAAATATGCTCCATATGCTCAAAGGTGAACGTATCAATAAGGAAAACTTGGCAAAAGAAGCTATTTATCTAGAACAAACCTTATTAAATGAGAATGTTGGTGTGCAAGATCAAATTCTTACTGTTCATGGTGGCTTAAACCATGTAAAAATTGAACCAAATGGGCAGTTCAAAGTAAATAAACTTGACTTAACTGTTAAAAAGAAAAATCAGTTTGAGTCCAATATATTAATGTTTTATACTGGAGTCTCTAGGTTTGCTTCAAAGGTTGCAGCTGATAGTATAAGTGCTATTCCTAAAAAGCAAGCTGACCTATTTGAAATGCAAAAAATGGTCGATATTGCCATTAAAACTCTCATAAATGGCAATGATGTTGATGATTTAGGATTGTTGCTTAATGAGTCATGGAAAATAAAGAGAAGTCTGGCGCCTTCTATTGCGCCAGATTTTGTAGATGATATATATTCTAAAGCAATTAAAGCTGGGGCTCTTGGTGGTAAGTTACTTGGTGCTGGTGGAGGTGGATTTATGATATTTTATGTTCAGCCAGAAAATAGACAAAAAGTTTTGGATGCTCTGAGTGATTTACTACTCGTTCCCTTTAAAACAGAAGAAGAAGGCTCTAAAGTAATTTTTAATGAAAACCAGCAGTATTCTATAACTGCTATGAGTGGAAACAACAAATTTTTAAAAAGAAATATACAAAAATAAGGAGATTTAATGAGTTTTTATAAAAATAAAAAAGTGTTAGTAACTGGTGGAACTGGTTTAATTGGGATTCCCCTTGTAGAAATGCTCGTTCGTCAAGGTGCAGAAGTTACAGTTGCTTCTCTTGATGACCCCTCGCGGTGCCCAAGTGGTGCTATTTTTGTAAAGGCTGATTTACGTAATTTTGAAACATGTATGGATGTTTGTAAAAATCAAGAGATTGTTTTTCAGCTTGTTGGTATAAAAGGTTCGCCTAAAATGTGTGCAGAGCGTCCAGCTAGTTTTTTAGTACCCACTATAACCTTTAGTTTTAATATGATGGAGGCTGCAAGAAGGGTTGGTGTTGAACGTTATTTGTTTACAAGCTCAATTGGTGTATATCAACCTGCAGATATGTTCCGTGAAGATGATGTTTGGAAGACTTTTCCTTCACCTAATGATAGGTTTGCTGGATGGGCTAAGCGAATGGCTGAATTGCAAGCTGAAGCATATCAAATAGAGTATGGTTGGGATAAAATTTCAATAGTACGCCCCGCTAATGTTTATGGTTCTTTTGATAATTTTGATCCAAATAATGCAATGGTAATTCCTTCTCTAATCCGAAGAGCCTTAGAGGGTGAATCTCCTTTAACAGTCTGGGGAGATGGCTCTCCAGTTAGAGACTTTATCCATGCAAAAGATGTTGCAAGAGGAATGATGATGGCTGTTGAAAAAGGAATTAATGTTCCTATTAATTTAGGGAGTGGTAGTGGTGTTTCAATCCGCGAGATTGTAGAGCAAATAGTTAATCATTTAGGTGATGATAGAGAAATAATTTGGGATACATCTAAGCCTAGTGGAGATGCTTTGCGTTTGATGGACATGACTAGAGCAACTGAAATAATGAATTTTGAGACTGAAGTGAGTCTTTCTGATGGCATCAAAGAAACTATGGAATGGTATAAGGCAAATAAGAAAATTGCCGAAGAAAGGTATAATGTTTTTACTGATCAAGAAACCTCCAAAGGAGCTAAGGTAGATTAGTAGTATGATTAATCAAGCCCTAATTCTTGCTGGAGGTTTGGGGACCCGCTTAGGTGAAATCACAACAAAAACTCCTAAGCCAATGGTCCTAGTTAACAAAAAACCTTTTTTGGAGTTTTTAGTTTTCAATTTGAAGCGTCATGGTATTACAAAAATCATATTTTCTACTGGGTATTTGTCTGAAAAAATATCAGAATATTTTGGTGATGGATCTTCTTATGGGCTTAATTTTGTATATGTAGATGAGAATGAGCCATTGGGTACTGGGGGGGCGCTTAAATTTGCTTCTTCTTTTCTTGATAAGGAGTTTTTGGTATTGAATGGAGACTCTTTTTTTGATTTTGACTATAGTAAACTTGGTAAATTTTTATTGACAAGTCCAAACTCAATGGTTGCTATGGCCTTAAAATTTGAAGAAGATACACAACGATATGGCCAAGTTGTTTTAAATGAAAAATATGTAAAAGGGTATATTGAAAAAGGATTTGGTTCTAAATCAGGGCTAATTAACACTGGAGTTTATTTAATGAAACATGAAGTGTTAGATATTCTTCCTGAAGGGTTTTGCTCTTTAGAGCGTGATTTATTTCCAAAGTTGGTTGATGATAGTTTAATAGTTGGTTTGCAATTTAATGGGTATTTTATCGATATTGGTTTGCCTTTCGAGCTTAAAAGAGCTCAAACTGAATTATCTTCTTGGTCAATGAGCAATAATTTATTTAATTAATATGAAAGCTAAAATAAAAAATAAAGTCCTTTTGACAGGAGGCAGTGGGATGGTGGGACGAAATATTCTCTCTCATCCAAAATCTAAAAACTGGGAAATATTTTCTCCAACTAGTAAAGAACTTAATCTAGCAAACTATGAAAATGTTGTAAGGTGCGTTAAAAAAATAAAACCTGATATTATTATTCACGCAGCTGGTCGTGTTGGTGGGATAAATGCAAATTTGTCCAATCCAGTAGATTTTTTAGTTGAGAATTTAGATATGGGTAGAAATATAATTCTTGCTGCTCGTGATTCAGGTGTAAAAAAATTACTTAATTTAGGTAGTTCATGTATGTATCCTAGAAATGCCAAAAATCCTCTTTCTGAAGATATGATTCTTAAGGGCGAGTTAGAGCCAACAAATGAGGGGTATGCAATAGCTAAAATTATGGCTGCACGGCTTTGTGAATATATTAATCATGAAAATTTAACCTTGCAATATAAAACGATTGTTCCTTGCAATGTTTATGGTAAATATGATAAATTTGACTTGGAACGTTCACACCTTGTGCCTGCAATAATTAACAAATTAACTAAGGCTTTACACGAGGAACTTAAAGAAGTTGAAATTTGGGGAAATGGTGAGGCAAGAAGAGAATTTATGTATGCAAGCGATCTTGCTGATGCAATTTATTACGCACTTGATAGGTTTGATAAGATGCCACAAGTACTTAATATTGGGGTTGGAGAAGATCACACTATCAATGAATATTATTCAGTTGTGGCAAAAGTAATCGGCTATAAAGGAGATTTTAAACATAATTTAGAAAAACCTGTAGGCATGTTACAAAAGTTGCTAGATGTTGAAAAGCAGACTAATTGGGGTTGGCAGCCAAAAACAACTCTTTATGACGGGATAATGGAAACATATAGTTACTATATTTCTTTAGATACTAATGACTAAAAATATTATTTTTATTTTAAATATTACTAGAATTAAACTTTAGTTAATATGAAAAATCAAGAAGTTAAATATGTTTTATATGTTAATTCTCATTCAAACTCACTTATTGATAGATGCAAAAAACTATTTGGTTTAAAAATTTTAAACCACTCTTTTGTAGATGAGCACGATAGTGGAATTCGTGGTGCTCTTGAAAAGTCACTTCAAACTCAAAGTATTAAATTGATAAATTATATAAATGCTGATGCATCAATTAATCCTGATGTTATTTTGCATTTTGATTTGGATTCAAACTTTAAGAGTTTTCTTAATATTAGATGGCCAAATTCTAAGCATATACTTTGTTTACAAGAGTGTGAGGTTATTCATAAAAATAATTGGAATCTTGATGCACATAAATTTTTTGATACAGTTTTAACTTGGAATACAGATTTAGTTAAATTAGGCCTCAACTATAAACATATCTTTACAATTCAAGGTTTTAATGATGACGCTGACTTACAAATTAGAATAGGAACGGAGCATAAAAAAAAGCTTGTTTCTTTAGTCGCGTCTAATAAGGTTTCTTTTCATCCAAAAGAACTTTATAGTGAGAGAGTAAATTGTATTAAATGGTTTGAAAATTTTCATAAAGATGATTTTGATCTTTATGGTTATGGTTGGGACCTACTTCCATCTGGGCATAAATTCTTTATCAAGGTATTAAAAAACATTCCAGTTTTATCAAGAATACTATCAAAAAAATATATAGTTTATAAAGGAACTATTCCTAGAAAAAAAGAGGCTCTTGAGTCCTATAGATTTAATATAGCTTTTGAAAATGCACATTCTATTCCAGGTTACATAACTGAAAAAATATTTGATTCATTTCTAGCTGGGACAATTCCAGTTTATCTTGGACCAACAAATGTGACAGACTTTATTCCAAGTGATTGTTTTATTGATATGAATAGATTTAATGATTACGAGGAATTGTATGAATTTATTATAAGTATATCTGATGAAGATTATCTTGCTTACCAGAAAAGAATCGAATTATTTTTAACATCTAATATTGGACAAAAGTTTTCTAATGAGCATTATTTCCGATTAGTACATGACAGTATTATTGATGCTATTGGTTAATAATTCTAAAGTTAATGAGTTTAAATATGATTCAACCACATCAAGCTAATGGTTTTGTATAATATGAAACATTATATTAAAAAATTTATAACATGAGGACACTCGTAAGTGGAGCAAATAGTGGCCTTGGTTCCTATTTGCAGAAATTGTTTAGAGCGGAGTCTCTTACCAGAGATATATCTGTTGCTAGGCTAATTGAAAATGAGGAATATGACGTTATTATTCATTGCGCTGTAAATCCAAATATTAGCCAAGATGAAAAATCATTAGCTTCATTTATAGAAGATAATCTTATTCTTACAAGTGATTTACTGAAGGTAAAGCATAAATATTTTATTTTTATCTCAAGTGTAGATGTTTATCCAAAAATTCAAGAGTTAAAATGTTCTGAGGATCAGAATATTTGCTTATCTGATTTAAAAAATGAATATCCAATAGTAAAGTTAATGTCTGAATCCTTAGTGCTTAAGAATAGTAGTAGATCTCTAATATTGCGTCCTTCAGCAATGCTTGGGTCAGAAAGTAGACCAAATAGTCTTATTAAAATGCTTAAAGATAAGCCTTTAAAGCTAGAACTTTCTGGAGATTCAATCTTTAACTATATACTGCACGAAGATGTAGGAAAATTTATTTATAGATCTATAGAAGCAAGAATTGAAGGGGTATATAATTTAGCTTCTTTAGAAAATATTACTTTGAATGATGTGGTCCGAAAATACAAACTTAAGAATGTAACTTTTGGAGATTTTAAATACTCTACAGGAGATATTGTTACTTCTAAAGTTAATTTAGAAGGATCATTTTTTACAAAAAAATCTATAGAAGTTGTGGATTATTATTTTAAATATTTAAGGAGTTTTAAGTGAGTACAAAGAAAATAGTATTAATTTGTGGAGCAACTGGCTTTATTGGAAGAAATATTGCGGAGTCTTTTGCAAAAAATGATAACTATGAAGTGATTGGAGTTCATAACAAGCGACCAACCTATAATTGTTCAAATTTAAAGTGGGTAAAGGCAGATTTAACCAAAGTGGAAGATATTAGGCGAGTTGTTAAGGGTGTTGATATAATAATTCAAGCTGCTGCAACTACATCTGGCTCTAAAGATATTGTTGCGCGTCCATATATTCACGTCACAGATAACGCTGTAATGAATTCATTATTATTTCGTGAAGCTTTTGAACATAAAGTAAAGCATGTAATATTTTTTAGCTGTACTGTTATGCTTCAATCAGTAGAAAAGCCTCAAGATGAAGAAAGTTATGATGCTAACCTTGAGCTTCATCCTCGATATTTTGGAGTTGGACATACAAAACTTTATATCGAAAAGATGTGTGATTTTTATTCACGAATTGGAGAGACAAAATTTACAGCAATTAGACATACAAATATTTATGGACCACACGATAAATTTGATTTAGAAAAGTCACATGTTTTTGGCGCGACAGTAACTAAAGTTTTAGCTTCTAATGATGGAAAAATAAATGTTTGGGGAACTGGTGAGGAAGAAAGAGATTTGTTGTATGTGGATGATCTTACATCATTTGTAGAAAAAGCAATTGAAAGTCAGAAAAAACCATATGAGCTTTATAATTGTGGCTATGGAAGCGCTATATCAATTAAAGGTTTGGTTAAGAAAATTATTGATGCTTCAGGTAAAAATCTCATAATTGAACATGACTTAACTCAGCCAACAATTAAAACCTCTCTATCACTCGATTGTAGAAAGGCAGAGCGAGAGCTTGGGTGGACACCAAAAACAACTACTGATGATGGTATTTCTAAAACTATAGCCTGGTGGCGTGCGAATGTTAAAGTTAATTAAGTTAAAATCAAAAACTTTACTTTAGTATGCTTTTATTCTCATGAGTATATTTAAGTCGTTTAAATTAGTATTTGATCTACTAGAAAATAGAAAAACAATACCATTTCTGATTTTTTTATTTTTATTTAACTCTTTTGTCGAAGTTGCTGGTATATCTGCTATTGCATGGTTTTTAGTACTAGCAACTAATCCAGTAAAATCAAACTCTGAAGTATATCAGTTTATTTCTACTTGGCTAAGTATTGAAGATACTTCAATTATTATGCTAATTATTGCTGCATTGCTAATTTCCGCTATAATTTTTAAATCTTTTTTATCTCTTTTTACCAATAGATTTATCTACCAATACTCCTTTAATCAGGGCGCCCTAATTAGAACGAGGCTTTTAGGTAAATATTTAGACTTATCCTTTGAAGACTGGTCATCAAAATCTATGTCTGAATATATTCAATCAGTTGTAACACTCCCAGTTCAATATTCTCAAAATATTTTATTATCAGTTGTAAGAATTTTTAGTGAGGGAATTGTATTTATTGTTATTTCTATCTTTATTATCACTATTGACTCTTTAGCCTTTATTATGTTTGGGTTAATAATATTTATCTTGTATTGGTTATTTAATTTCTTTTTTAAAAAAAGAAGTGCTTTTTATGGAAAAAAAATAAATGATGAGTCAAGAGAAATGATTTCAACAATCACAGAATCGCTAACTGGCTTTGCTGAGATTAGATTAAAAAATACAGGTCATTTTTTCCTTAACAGGCTATTAAAATCAGCAAAAGATTTTAGTTCTACTGCCGCGAAATTTGAAATTATAAATACAATTCCAAGGTATTTAATAGAAATCTCAATTTTATTTTTTCTTATTCTATACTTATTATCATTTTCATTTTATGGTGAAAGGCCTCTTGAAGAGGCTTTATTTACCCTTGGTATATTAGGTGCAGCATCAATAAGAATAGCCCCTTCAGCAAATCTAATAATGAGTGCAGTAAATCAAATCAGGTTTGGACGAGACACATTATTAATATTAAAGGATGTCTTATTAGTTCCAAGAGGCTATGAAAGCGTTGTTTACTCAGATATCGATAGAAAAAGTGATATTGAGTCTGTGGATATTCAGTCACTTAATTTTGCATATTCTGGAGATAATTCAAATTTAATTATTAAAGATGCTTCATTAAAATTTATTTCGGGAAGTGTTATCGGTATTAAAGGGAAAACAGGGTCTGGAAAGTCAACCTTCTTAGCTTTAATTTTAGGACTGTTAAAGCCTTCTTCAGGCTCAATAAAATTTAATTATAATTCAAAGTCATTTTTTACTAATGACGCTATTATGCCTGCCTCTTATATTCCTCAAAAACCTTTTATCATTAATGACACTGTTCAAAATAATATTGCATTAGGTGAGAATGAGTCAGTTATTAAAAAAGATTGCATAGATGAGGCCCTCAAAAAAGCCAAGCTTGATAGTGAAATATCATCTGACAGGGCTGTACGACTTGGTGAAGGTGGAAATACTCTTTCAGGTGGTCAGCGACAGAGACTTTCTATTGCACGTGCATTTTATGAGGACAATAAATTTATTGTATTAGATGAGCCTACTAGTGCGTTAGATTCAGAAACAAGGGATTATATTATTAACCAAATACATAAGTTAAAAAAAGGTAGAATTATTATTATGGTTTCACATGACCCACATATTTTATTATCATGTGATGAAGTATATGAAGTTAAATCTGGGAAAATATCTAAATTAAATGAAAAGTGATATTCTTCATTCCTAATTATGGTGCCAGAATTAAACATTAAAATTGCTGTTCTTATCACTACATATAATGGTAATAAATGGGTTGAGCAACAGTTACTTTCAATTTTAAATCAATCAAAAGTATCTATAACAGTATTTTTAAGTGATGATATGTCAGATGATGGTACGTTTGAAATAGTCACTGAATTAGCTAAAAAATTTAACAATATTAAAATTTTACCTAGGATAAAACATGGCACTCCAGCAAAGAATTTTCATTATTTAATAAAATCTTGTGATTTATCAAATTATGATTTTGTATCACTTTCTGATCAAGATGATGTGTGGTTACCAGAAAAATTATATCAAGCATATTTAAAAATTACTGAAAATTCTTTTGATGCTTATTCATCTGATATTATTGCAAAATACAGTGATAACTCACAAAAATATATTAAAAAATCCTTTCCGCAAAGAAAGTTTGATTACCTCTTTGAGTCTGCTGGGCCAGGTTGTACTTATGTACTTAAAGTAAGCGTTTTAATAGCCTACTCAAAATTTATCAAACTAAATGAAGAGCTTGTAAATGATATTAACAGCCATGATTGGACTTTATATGCTTATGTGAGATCGAAACAATACAATTGGTATATTGACTCACAAGCTTTTATGTTCTACCGTCAACATAGTAATAATGCTGAAGGTGTCAATAAAGGGTTTAAAGCTTTTAATAATAGATTAATGTCTATTAATAATGGTACTTATCGAAATAAGGTTTTATCCCTTGTTAAGCTTTACGAACCAGAAAACTCAATATTCATAAAACTTCTTAATGGTAAGTGGACATCAGGATTGATTTTAATTAAGTATATAAGAGAGATTCGTAGATCACCTATAGTTCAGCTATTTATGCTAATAATATTAGTATTTCGTGTCTTTCGTTAATGCATATAGGTAAAATATAAACCCATGCAATTAAAACGTATTTTTGATTTATTTCTTGCGATTATTTGTCTTTTGGTTCTTGCGTTTCCAATGCTATTAATCTATATATCTATCAAAATAACATCATCTGGTGGAGCGTTATATTGGTCCAAGCGAGTTGGAAAAAACAATCGTATTTTTTTAATGCCAAAATTTCGCACAATGAAGATTAATACTCCAACTATTGCAACACATTTACTTACTGATGTAGAGTCATATTTAACTCCAATAGGCCAATTCATTCGTCGATATAGCCTAGATGAATTTCCTCAATTATTTTCAATAATCATCGGTGATATGAGCTTTGTTGGCCCTCGACCTGCATTATTTAATCAATATGAACTTATTACTCTTCGCAAAAATAAGGCGGTGGATAAGCTACAGCCAGGACTTACTGGGTGGGCTCAAATTAATGGTAGAGATGATATTTCAATAATTGAAAAAGTTGAATTAGATGTTGAGTATGTTGAACTCATGTCTTTTTGGTTTGATTTGAAAATTTTAATATTAACTTTTTTTAAGGTGATTAATAGTGAAGGAGTTTCACATTAAATAATGTCTATGCTATTAATTATTTTTTCTGTATTAAGTTACTTTATTATGCAAGGGGTCGAATTGTCTGCATTTGGCTCAAGAGCTGCTGGAAGGCTAAGTGGGAACTTGGCTTTAGGGACTACTGTCCACCATACAATCTATGTTGCTAGTAGGTCCTTATTAATACCCTTATTACCAATGCTGGCATATTTAGTAGATGCAGGAATTACATTACATAATTATATACTGATGGCTATGAGCGCTCTCTTTACCACCTTTATAATGTCAATCTTTATTTTATTTCGATTTAATTTCTCTCAAAGATTTTTTCAAAAAGTTTTTAAAAAATATTTAAGCGCCAATACTTTGCCAGTAGCACTCTTAAAATCAGTGTTCACTTCTAAGTATCAAGAAGAGCCTCTTACGAGTTGCCTTGTTTTTTCTACAAAATTAGTAAGTACAAAAAAAGTTTTCTTTTCTTTTTTGGCTTATTCTTTTTTAGTAAACTCTTTTTTGATAGCTTTTTTACTTGCAATTATTTATCCTCAATACCAACTAACTTTAAGCCAATCGACTTCTTTTTTTCATGGGTTTGGAGCAATTCTACTTGCATTTTATTTAGACCCAATGCTAAGTAAATCAATTGATGATTCTAATGATGAGCATTTGTGGCTAATTAATTCATATTCAATCTTATTTGGAAGAGTCTTGAGTTATATATTTTCTTTTTGTGTGTTTTTAGGTTTGTATCTCTTTTTCTAATTGCCATGAATATTAAGACTTATTCAATTAAACTAAACTTTTAATATTCTTTCATAATAATCATTATTTCTTTCCATAAATTATTAAATCAAATTACCTATGAAGAGTCTATTTCTTAAATTACTATTATTGCCACGTATTTACAAGCAAATAATCATGATGGTGGTCGATAGTTTATTGGTAATTATTGCTTTATTACTATCTTTTTCACTAAGACTAGATTACTTTTTTTTTCCAAGTGGTAATTTAATTTTCTTAATATTTCTCTCTCCATTATTGGGAATTTTAGTGTTTTATAACTTTAAACTTTATAGCTCAGTTATCCGATTTATTGGATTTGATGCCTTATTATCTATTGTCCAAGCGGTATCTCTTTATTCAGTTGCATGGGGGTTAATTGGCTACATGTTCTCTATTGAAGGTATTTTTGCTATTTCTCAAGGGATTCCAAGGTCAGTTATATTAATTAATTGGATGTTATCTATAATCCTAATTGGTGGAATTAGAATAATAGCTAGTTGGCTTTTTAAGCATGATGAATTAGAAGCTAATACAAAAAAAACAAATGTTATTATTTTTGGTTCTGGTCCTGCTGGAATGCAATTTTCAAATGCTTTAGTATTAGTAAAAGATTATAAACATGTTGCCTTTATTGATGATTCTGAGGGACAAGAGGGCAGGTATGTTAATGGTGTCCCTGTATTCCCATTGTCAAAAATTGAATATGTAATTCATAAATATAATGTCACTGAAGTTTTACTGGGTTTATCTTCAATTTCGCGTAAAAAACGCTCAGATATTATTGAGCTTATAAGTCCATTAAAAGTTCATGTTCGAACTATACCTAGTTTTGCTGATTTAGCTGATGGCAAAATTAAAATTAATGATTTACGTGAAATTAATATAAGTGACTTATTGGGGAGAGATTCAGTAAAGCCAAATGAAGGACTTATGAAAATAAAAATTACTGATAAAGTTGTCATGGTTACTGGCGCAGGAGGATCGATTGGAGCAGAGCTATGTAGGCAGATAATTTTTTTAAAACCTAAGCAATTAATTTTATTTGAATTAAGTGAGGCTTCTCTTTATCATATTGAACAAGAGTTAATAAATTTTGGTATATCTGATGTTGACGTTTTTCCAGTTATAGGATCAGTTTTAGATAGTATAAGAATAAATAATATTTTACATTACTATAAAGTCCAAACTATTTACCATGCAGCAGCCTACAAACATGTGCCTTTGGTTGAATACAACCAATCTCAAGGTGTATTAAATAATGCAATAGGAACATTGATTGCTGCTGAAGCTGCAATTAATTCAAAAGTAGAAACTTTTGTATTAATATCAACTGACAAAGCAGTGAGACCGACTAGTACTATGGGTGCGACTAAGCGAATTTCTGAATTAGTTTTACAAGCACTTTCAAAACTTGATCATAGCACTTGTTTGACTATGGTTCGTTTTGGGAATGTTCTTGACTCAAGTGGCTCAGTTATCCCTCTATTTAAAAAACAAATTCAAAATGGAGGTCCAGTAACAGTAACACATGCAGAAGTTGTAAGATATTTTATGACTATACCAGAGGCTGTAGAATTAGTTATTCAAGCTGGCGCAATGGGGACAGGTGGTGATGTATTTGTTTTGGATATGGGGGACTCAATAAGAATTTATGATTTAGCGGTGAAAATGATTCAACTTAGTGGCTTACAATTAAAAGATGATAAAAATCCTGATGGTGACATCGAAATTAAATATACTGGATTAAGACCTGGAGAGAAGCTTTATGAGGAACTCTTGGTTGGTAATAATATTAGTAAAACTAAAAATAAAGTTATTATGAGGGCTGAGGAGAAAATGATAGATTGGGAGAAATTAGAGCCGCTACTTCAAGAACTTAAGGAAGTGTCATTTAGCACTAATCATGAGAAGCTTAGAGACCTTATTATAAGTATAGTCCCAGAGTTTAAACCACAATCTTCAATTGTAGATTTGATTCATAAATAAGAATCAAATTAAGAAACATTTAATCTAATTTTTTTGCAAAGTGGTTTGTAGCACTAACAAATCCTTTAATGCTTCCACAATCAAAACGTTTCCCTTTAAATTTATAAGCTAAAACATTTCCTTGTTTTGCTTGAACAAGTAACGCATCAGTAATTTGTATTTCTCCATTCTTATCAGGCTTAATAGAGCTAAGAATTTCAAAAATATCTGGAGTAAGAATATAACGCCCTATGATTGCTAGATTACTAGAGGATTTAATTGGCTTTTCTATCATTTCATTTACTTGATATAAGTTGTCAGAGTCATCAATTAAATCACCAGTAATGATCCCGTAATTATGAGCTTGCTCAATTGGAATCTCTTCAATAGCAATTACTGAACATTTGTATTTATTATAAACTTCAATCAATTGAGAAATAACTTGAGAACCTTCCGAATCACATAAATCATCTGCAAGTATTACAGAAAAAGGCTCATCTCCAATAAGCGGCTTACCAGAAAGAATAGCATCGCCTAATCCAAGCATTTGTTTTTGACGTACATAGGTGAAGATAGCCTCATCTGTAATATAATTTATTCCTTTTAAGTAATGCTCCTTTGAAGTTTCTTTTAACTGATGCTCGAGTTCAAAAGCTTTATCAAAATGATCTTCAATTGACCTTTTGCCCCTTCCAGTAACAATAGCCATGTTTGTTATTCCTGCAGATAATGCTTCTTCTATTCCATACTGCAAAAGAGGTTTATTAAGAATAGGAAGCATTTCTTTAGGTATGGCTTTGGTTGCTGGTAAGAACCTTGTACCATAACCTGCAGCAGGGAAAAGACATTTTCTAATCAATTGATACATCCTTTTTCATTGAGTTCATATACTTATACCAGAGTCTATAAGTTCTTGGAAACAAGAGTTTGAATTAAGTTGGCTTTTCATCTTGTTGTAAATGTATAAATGAGATATTAATGGTTAGAATAAGCTAAAATAACTTCTAAATATGCTTTAATTTAAGAGTATCAATTATTATTTTTAAACTTTTGATTCTGAGTAATGTATATATTTTAACAGTAAGTCAATTTTCAAAAAAAATACAAATTAATTTAAGGAAAAGTATGAAGGCAGTAATTTTGGCAGGTGGTTTAGGAACTCGGCTCAGTGAAGAAACAGTTATTAAGCCTAAGCCAATGGTTGAAGTTGGTGGTAAGCCAATTTTATGGCATATTATGAAAATGTATTCAGCTCATGGTATAAATGATTTTATAATTTGCTGTGGATATAAGGGCTATCTTATTAAAGAGTATTTTGCTAATTACTTTCTTCACGAGTCAGATGTGACATTTGATATGCAAAAGAATATAATGGAAGTCCATCATGAGCGTGCAGAGCCCTGGATGGTTACCTTAGTTGATACTGGTGAAAACTCTATGACAGGAGGAAGGCTTGGTAGAGTAACAGAATATTTAAAAAATGAAGAAGCCTTTTGTTTTACATATGGTGATGGTGTATCAGATATTGATATTTCAAAGTTAATAAAATTTCATAAAGAGCATGGAAAAGATGCTACATTGACCGCAACATATTCACCAGCTAGATTTGGTGCCTTAGATATCCAAGATAATCAGATAATAGAATTTACTGAAAAACCTATGGGAGATGGCTCACTCATTAATGGTGGTTTTTTTGTTTTATCCCCAAATGTACTTAATCGAATAACTGGAGATGATTGTATTTGGGAGCAAGGGCCTCTTAAAGAACTAGCTGCGGATGGAAATCTTATGGCTTATTCTCATGAGGGCTTTTGGCAGCCAATGGATACATTGCGTGAAATGGTATATTTACAAGAGTTATGGGATAAAAATGAAGCACCCTGGAAAACTTGGTAGTTAATAATGATTGATCAGGAGTTTTGGTTAAGAAAGCGTATTTTTTTAACAGGCCATATTGGCTTTAAAGGGAGCTGGCTTTCTTTGTGGTTGGTTCACTTAGGGTCCACTGTTAAGGGTTATTTTTTAAATCCATCTACGTTCCCTCTTTATTTAACATTGCAAAAATAGGTACGCTTATTGACTCACAAATTGTAGATATCAGGGGTCAAGAGTTATTACCTGAGAGTATGGTGAGTTTTAATCCTGATATACGAAAAATATGTATTACTGAAATTGATAATTTTACTAAGGATATGAATAAATGAAGAAAGATATAAGTGATTTAGAACAAATTTCCTATGCGAAAACTGTTTATGGACAGGAAGAAATTGAGGCTGTAGTTAAGTGTTTGTCTGAATCAACCCAGTTTGGTAATTACTCTAGGCAGTTTGAATACAAGATTGCTGATCTATTTGACAAGAAGCATTGTCTTTATGTTAACTCTGGGTCTTCCGCCCTCTTTATTGGGGTTGAGGCGTTTAGCTTTCCCTCAGGTGGAGAGGTTATAACTCCTGCACTAACTTTTTCTACATCTATTGGATGTTTGGTTAAAAATGATTTAATTCCAGTTTTTGTTGATGTTGAACCATTAACCTACTGTATTGATGTTAATCAAATCGAAGCACAAATTACTGAAAAAACTGTAGCAATTTTAGCGCCTAATTTGATGGGCAATCTTTGTGACTGGCCTACAATTAGAGAAATAGCAGATAAATTCAATTTAATAGTCATTGAAGACTCTGCTGATACCCTTGGTGCAACCATAAATGGCCAAGGATCGGGCTTCTATTCTGATATGTCAATAACCAGTTTTTATGGTTCCCACATAATTAACTGTGCTGGTAATGGAGGCGCTTTGGCGGTTAATAGTGAAAAAGTTATGAAAAAGGCAAAGTTACTGAGATCTTGGGGGCGAAGCTCTTCATTGTTTGATGAAAAAAGTGAAGCTATTGAAAATAGGTTCAATGTTGATCTTGATGGTATTGATTATGATGCCAAATTTGTTTTTGAGACTGTTGGGTATAACCTTGAGGGCAATGAGCTAGGTGCGTCTTTTGGAATGGTGCAGCTTGAGAAGTTAGATCAAAATATTGCATCAAGACAAGCTAACTTTGAAAGACAGTGTAGGTTTTTTGATAACTATCCTGACTATTTTTCAAATCCTCAAGAGACACGTGAGTGCAATACAGCTTGGTTGGCTTTTCCTATTCTGATCAAAGAAGGTGCACCGTTCACTCGAAAAGAATTCCAAATTTTCTTAGAAAAGAGGAATATTCAAACTAGAGTCGTTTTCACTGGTAATATTTTAAGGCAGCCAATGTGCAAGAATATTTCAAAAAAGGTTTTGGAAGAGGGATATCCGAATGCAGATAGAGTTATGGCTAAAGGTGTCTTGCTTCCATTACATCACGGTATGACAGAATCTATGTTCACCCGTTTACATACTACTATTCATGAGTTCATTGAACAATATGACTAGCTTATCGCAGCATTTCTCAGATGATTATAAGGCCGGTTCTCGATTATTGTTTATGGCTTATTTATCTAATCAATCTTTTCAGGTAGGAATTTGTCCTTGTTTATATAAAGGTTATTTTAATTATATCGACGAAAAAATTGAAGAATTTTTTGGTAACGGTTTTTAAATAATTTTATATTTATGCTAAATCTCTCTAAAGCCGCATATCAAATTGATGGACAGCCTATGTTTAAAGTTCTTGATAAAGTTCAAAAATTAGAGCGAGAGGGCAGAAAAATTCTTCATTTTGAGTTAGGGGAACCTGATTTTGATACACCAAGTAATATAGTTGATGCAGGAATTGCCGCTTTAAAGAATGGAGACACTCATTATACAAATTCAATGGGTTTATATGAATTGAGGGAGAGTGTTGCAGAAACTACATTAAATTCTAGGGGTTTTAAGCCAAATATAAATCAAATTCTTATAACGCCAGGTGCTAATGCAATTATTTATTACGCCATTCACTGTCTTGTAGATCAAGGCGAAGAAGTCATCGTCCCAGATCCAGGATTTCCTACTTACTTTTCTGCTATTAAAGCTTGTGGAGCAAAGGCTGTTCCAGTAGCATTAAAGGAGAAAAATAATCACAAATTGAAGTTTGATGATATAAAAAAATTAATTACAGATAAAACAAAGCTTGTAATTATTAACTCTCCTAGCAACCCTACAGGAGCACTTACAAGCAAAGAAGATATTAGTTTGATTTATAAATTGTGCTCTGAAAAAGGCATTTTTATACTTTCTGACGAGATATATTCGAGATCAGTTTTTGGAGATAATGGAGAATTTTTTAGTCCTTCAATGATTGATCATTGTAACCATAATGTTATAATTCTTAATGGTTTTAGTAAAGCTTTTGCTATGACTGGATGGCGAATAGGGGTTGCTATTGGCCCAAAACATTTGATTGAAAAAATGGGTCTTTTATTGCAAACTATTAATTCATGTGTGCCACCATTTATTCAAAGGGCAGCTATTGAGGCAATAAATGGTGACCAATCAGCAGTTAATATGATGAAAAATGAATATTCAGAAAGACGAAAAGTATTGGTAAATGGCCTAAATTCAATAGATGGTATTAGATGCGCCCTGCCTAGCGGGTCAATTTATGCTTTTGCAAATGTATCTGGCTTGGGAATGACAGGCGAAGAATTTACAGATTTTGTATTGGATAAAGCTAGCGTAGCTTTATTGCCAGGAACTAGTTTTGGTCAGTATGCAGATGATTTTGTAAGAATATGCTATGTAAACTCAGTTGAAAATATTGAGCTTGCAATTATTCAAATAAAAGAAGCCTTAAAAAATAGAGGATCATAAATGAAAAGAAGAGTTGCCGATATTGTTGCATCATTCCTTGTTGAAAAAGAGATCAAGGACGTTTTTACACTTACAGGTGGTGGAGCAATGTTTTTAAATGATGGTATAGAGTTAAATAGAGATATTAATGCAATTTGCAATCATCATGAGCAAGCATGCGCAATGGGTGCAGTAGGTTATGCAAAGTATAAAAATGGATTGGCTGCAGTGATGCTTACTACAGGATGTGGGGCTACTAACTCAATTACTGGACTTTTAGATGCCTGGCAAGATAATACTCCTATAATATTTATATCAGGCCAAATTAAACGAAAAGAAACATCAAGGAATTCAAAAACTGAACTCAGACAGTTTGGAGTTCAAGAGGCTGATATAGTTACTTTAGTAGACTCAATAACTAAATATGCAGTAATGATTAATGAACCAAATGATATTTTATATCATTTTGAAAAAGCTGTGTATTTAGCTTTAAATGGAAGACAAGGGCCAGTTTGGATTGATATACCTCTTGATGTTCAAGGAGCTTTTGTAAATGAAGAAAGTTTAAGGCATTTTGTGCCAGACAATTCTATTTCCAATAAAGAGATACTGGGCATAGATAAGTTTATTAATCTTTATAATAATGCTAAGCGACCAATAATATTAGCTGGTAATGGAGTTCGGCTTTCAGGATCAATTGATAAGCTTAGAAATTTTTCCAAAAATAATAATATCCCTTGTGTAGTTTCTTATTTAGCTGCAGATTATTTTGAGCAAGATAACTCAAATTATGTTGGAAGACTTGGTATTAAGGGTGATCGAGCAGGAAATTTTGCTATACAGAATAGTGATTTAATTATTTGCTTAGGTTCTAGACTGAGTGTTTGCTTAACTGGTTTTGAGTATGATCTTTTTGCAAGAGAGGCCAAGCTTATAGTTATAGATATTGATGAGAATGAACATAAAAAAGATACAGTGCGTATTGATCAATTTATAGATGCTGATGTAGGTGATTTTTTAAACCAAGTAGAGCAAAAAATTGTAAAAAAGCAGCCAAATGATTGGAAAAAAAAATGTGTTCATTGGAAAAATAAATGGCCAGTTTATCAAAAAGGATATGATATTAACACAGTGAATATGTATGAATTTGTAAAGGCATTGTCTGAATTGGCGAAAGAAGACTCGATTGTTGTTTCAGATGCCGGCTCTTCCTTCTATGTTACTGCGCAATCTTTTATATTTAAAAATATTAAACAGCGACATATTACTTCTGGTGGTCAGGCTGATATGGGCTTCTCATTGCCGGCAGCAATTGGAGCTTGCATATCTTCAAATAAACCAGTAATTGGTATTACTGGTGATGGCTCTTTTCAACTTAATATCCAAGAGTTACAAACAGTAAAACATTACAACCTTCCAATAAAGCTTTTTGTTTGGAATAATAATGGTTATTTATCAATAAGATCTACTCAAGATAAATTTTTTGAAGGACGAAGAATTGGGACTGACCCGACTTCAGGGGTTTCATTTCCAGAGGTAGAAAAAATTGCTTATGCCTATGATCTGCCTTACGTAAAAATTAATAATGTTTCTGAGCTTAGAAAAAAAATTGGCAAAATTATTAATTCAGAAGGACCAGTCCTTTGTGAAGTAATGTGTCCTGAATCTCAAGAGATAATTCCTGCAGTTAGTGCTGTAAAAAATGATGACGGCTCAATGACTTCAAAACCAATTGAAGATATGTATCCTTATCTTGATCGAAATGAGTTTTATGCAGAAATGATTAATAAACCCCTTTAAATAATCTTGCATCTTAAATGGCAACATTACTAATAATTGGAGGTACTGGTTTTTTTGGGAAGTCAATCCTTGATAGCTTCAAGCGAGAACAGTTAAATTCTTGGAAGATTGATAAAGTTATAATCATGTCTAGGAATGCCCTTCAATTCAAAGAGGATTATCCTGAACTAATATCTAAAGGTGTTGAATTTTTTGTTGGAGACATTTCAACGATAAATGAATTACCTAGGGCTGATTTTGTAATACATGCAGCAGCATCTACAGATGCTTCAAGATATTTAACACATAATGAAGAGGAAAAAAATAATATTATTGCGGGAACTCTGAATTATTGCCAACTAGCATTAAAATTTCATAAAAATAGTAAAATTGTTTTTTGTAGTTCTGGTGCAGTTTATGGCTATCAATCCAGTACTGTAAAATTCCTTAAAGAAAATGATGTATTCGGTGATTTAAGTAAACTTGATGACTATAAAAAATCATATGCTTATGCAAAAAGAAATTCTGAAGCTGCAATAAAAGAACTTGGTAAAAAAGATATTAATGTTTCAATTGCCAGATGTTTCACTTTTGTCGGAAAATATTTACCATTAAAGGGATATTTTGCTATAGGAAATTTTATAGCTGATGGACTTAAGGGTGAGGAAATCCATGTTAAAACAGATAAATTGGTTTATAGAAGTTATATGTATGCTGATGATTTAGTTCAATGGCTTATGACTTTGGCTGAAAACTCAAATATAAGTTGTCCCACATATAATGTTGCATCAGATCAAGAATTTGAAATTAGAGAGTTGGCACAAATTGTAGCTAAAATTTTTAATGTAGAAGCTAGACTAACAGAATGTAAAAAAGAGTCAGAAATAGATCGGTATATTCCTTCAATACAAAAGGCAAAAAAAGAATTGGGGTTATCTAACAAATATGATATAAAACATTCAATTCGTATGACTATAGAACAATTAATTTAGTTTAATAATTCAGTAAATTCTGAGTAAAGAAGATCAATACTTTCAATTTTTTCTGAATGTTTAAATAAATATTTTCCATTTGTTTTAAAAGAGAAATTAATCAATTTGTAAGCTCCATAATTAGGAAATAAAAGACCAAAACATCTATAGTTAATAATTAAATTCAACTTTATTTTTGATAAATTTTGTACAAAAATTTCGGGATCACTCACAAATAATAAACGAGCAAATCTTAAACCTTTTTTTTGAAAAAAACAGAGGCTAAAAAAACACTCTTCAGATTTTAATTGATTATAGATAGAAAAATTATAGATACTCTTGCTTGATAGGTTATTAAATATTTCCTTAATATTATTTGGAGTAAATTTTGGAATATTTTTATTTATCCGTGTTATTTTTGTTGACAGAGAGTATTTAAAAATGTTTACAGTGAATGGTGAAAATCTTACATCAAAATGATTAAAGCCCAATTTATTAAATATCTTAATCGCAGAACTATGTGGAGTGAAATTAGTTAAGATTGAATTTTCTGGTGATTCTTTAATTATTTTTTTTATAATTATTGGCGCAAATGATCTATATTGTCTTTTAAAGTACCAAGAAGAAAAATTTATATATTTATAGTTTTTTCCTTGAAAAATACGTTCTTTTTCAAAAAGTAATACAACTCCTACGGCAACCCCATCATATTTGAACAAAACTCCAAGTCTTTTGTTAGTTTGACTTTTATCAGAAAATAAGAAATTTTTAAATATCTTTTCAGTCCCTTCTTCAAAGCCTTCCTTAAGTAAATTAAATGCCTCTAATTTTGTTTTTTCAGATTTGATATCTTCAATCATTTTTTGTTCCAAAAAATAACACTTTAATCTTTAAATTTTTTTAAACCGATGACTTATTTTCATTTCATCAAAAATAATTCTTTTTGGAACCATGTGAGGTGGTAAATGAGAGTTAAAATGATTTTTGATAGTTTGTTTGTCAATTATATTTTTGCTGACTGAATTAATTAATATTTCAACATGTTGCCCTGTTAAAGGATTGTCTTTTGCGTAAGCCTTAACTAATCCTACATCAGGATACATTAAAGCAACCCTTTCTACTTCTGATGCCATAAATTTGAGCCCTCCAACGTTAATTACATCACCAATTCTCCCTGTAATTTTTATGAAACCATTTTGCTCTTCAACAATATCTTGGGTGTCGTACCACCCATCTTCACTGAATGGTGATTCAGCATTTAGGTATCCAGTCATTCTTGTTTTAGATAGTATCTTTAACACTTTATTTTCTATTTTAGTTTCAACACCTTCCCCACCAATTTTCATATATAAGCTATTTCTTGATTTTGACTTTACACGAACTATACCTAATTCTGACATTCCGTATGTTTGTCTAAAATCAACATTAGGAAGTAATTTACAAAGCTCATCTAAAGTAGATTGATCCATTCTTTCAGTTCCATAAGTAATAATTTTTAAGCTTTCAGGAATTTTGGAAGGTACAGCACCACTTAATAACATTAATCTGAGGAATGTTGGCGTAGTAGGCAAAACCTCCACCTTGTACTTAGCACAGTTCTCTAATATTGAGTCAACATTTCTATCTGTTGGAGCTACTACAACTCCTCTATTAAATATGGTATGTAATAAAGTATTAATTCCTCCTATGTGATCGAAAAGTAGAAAATTAATCATTTTTAACGTAGGTCGTGGAGTTTTAAAACGTTCTAAAAACATTGTCATATCATGCAAAATTGCTTTAGGGCGTCCAGTTGTTCCAGTAGAAAAAAGAATTAGACCTGAGTGTGATTTTTGGCGCAAATTTGTAATTAGTATGTGATTTTTATTATGTTTACGACGCTTAATTTTTCCATTATGAATGATGACATCAACTAATGCTGATTCAAAAAAATACTCATGTGTATTTTTAGTTTCTATCGTAAGAGGAACAATAATAGTTTTTAAATCAATTAATCTTAAAAGTATAGATATAGAGGGGGCATTAAAATCACCAATTAAAGCAACAACATCACCTTGTTTTATAATATCTAGATTAATTTGATCTTCATTGATAATATCTGAAAATTTGAGCTCACTATTTTGATAAATTAAAAATGGTTTATTATTTTTATCATATATTTTTTTTAAATGTTCAATTAGATTCATTAAGCTCCACCCACATGAAAAACTTGCCCACTTAAAGTTTGAGCACAATCATTAATTAACATTTCGACTATGTCACATACATCCTCCGGTGTAAATTGCTTTTGGAAAATTTGATTAGAAATAATTTTATTGATTTGTTTTTCAGATACTCCTCTAATTAAATCAGTTTTAATTGGACCAGGAGCAATACAGTTTACAGAAATATCAAAGTCAGCCATTTCACGAGCAAAAGCACGTGAAAAGCCTTCTACACCAGCTTTTGAAGCAGCATAAATTGATTCGCCTTTCAATCCAAGAGATACAGCTATTGTTGAAAAGTTAATAATTACCCCTTTCTTATTACGTAGTAAAAAAGGTGCAAATTGTTGGCAACAGTAAATAGTGCCTAATAGATTTGTTTTAACTATTTTTTCAGCCATAGATGAAGGAGTTGTTAGAGCAAGGTTCATTGAGGCAATACCAGCTGCATTAATTACTCCTTCAATATTATATTTTTTCTTTCGTATTAGTTTTGCAACAGAGCGAACTTCTTCTGCAGATGAAACATCACAATTTATTGACTCAAATGAAAGTTTACTTGTATCTCTAGCCAAACCAAAAACTTGTTTATTGTTTTTAATTAACCTATCACATATTGCTTTACCTAATCCTTTACTGGCTCCAGTTACAATAAACATTAATTTTCTTTCATTTGATTAAAAAATTCATTCGAGAGTGAGCCAGCATCTTTAAACATACTTCGAGTAGGTGACATAGCTTTATCTGAAGTCCAGTCAAATTCAAAGCCTAAACTTTCTGCAATATCTTCAAGTGATAAACATAGTTCTACTAATTTCATAGAATCAATAACACTGTCATTTCCAATTAAAGCTGTAGTTTTATCAATTATGGCTTCTTTTAATTCAGAAACATTCATTATTTCATTAAAAACTATTTCCTCAACTTTTTTTAAGTCATGCATATTAATTACTCCAAGTGTTAAAACTGAAAAAGAATACTAAAATAATTATCTTTTGTAGTATGTAGCTTGATATTATAAATATAATATTTAGTTTTATTAATGTTAAATTTAAATAAGGATGACAAAAAAAATTCCCATTAAGATAGGATTTTTAACTAATTCAAATTTTGTTAGTAAGTATGTTTTTGATTTAGCGAAATGGGCTATTGATCAGGAAAATATTCAGATCAATTTATTAGTAATTAAAAAAAATCATACATCCACCAGAAATTTTTTTAAATTCAAGTATTTAATTATCTTCATTCAGCAATTTTTTTATGGCTTTATAGTTAAATTTGAGACAATTCTTCTTAAAAAAATATTTCTACACAATAATCATTATAAAAAATATGACTTGTATAAATTGATAAGTAGTGCTACTTTTATTACACCATTGGCTTTAAATAATAATGAATTCATTGAATTTAGCAATAACGATAGACAAAAAATTAAAGATTTAAATTTAGATCTTATTGTTCAATGTGATATTCAAAATATTACTAATAATTTAATAAATACTTCAAGACTTGGTGTTGTTAAATTTAATTATGGAGGTGATAATTATCCGTCTGGATTTTGGGATGTTTATTATAAAAAAAAATCAACCTCTTTCAGTATTGAAAGCTTTACTGAAGAAGATAATAATGGGGTTATTATTTTTGAAGGTGAATTTCAAACACAATTTTTTTACTCATTGAATCAAGCATTTCTTCATACTAAAAGTAATTATTACATGAAGGAAGTTTTAACAATAATTTCTTTAAATAAGTTGTTACCAGAAATTAGAGTTAATTCTATTTATAAAAATTCCATTATTAAAAAACCAAATTTTTGGAATTATTTATATTATTTAACTATTACTATAGTTTTGCTATTAAAAAAAATATATACAAAATATGTTCAAAAAAAAAGAGCAAGATGGGGGGTTGCATTTTCGAATCAAAATTGGGAGAATTTTAATTATAGTCAATCAACCAAAATCAAGAATCCTGTAGGTTGCTTTCTTGCTGATCCATTCTTGTTTAATATATCCAATAAAGATTACTGTTTTGTTGAAGAATTCAATTACAAAGATAATAAAGCTCATATTTCAGTTTATGAAATAGTTAACAAAACTTATTCTCGATTGGGCATAGCTATTAATGAACCTTTTCATCTATCTTTCCCTTATATATTTGAGTACAAAGATAAAGTTTATATGTGCCCTGAATCTAGTCAGAATAAAGATATAAGGCTTTATGAGTCAATTAAATTTCCTTTGCAATGGCGCTTATCAAAAGTATTAATGAGTAATGTTGATGCTGCCGATACGATGATTTTTAAATATAATAATGTATGGTGGTTATTTACTAATATGGACTTTTCTAACACAGGAGATCATGCATCTGAATTATCTATTTTCTATTCTAAAACAGGTCCTATTACTGATCATTGGACACCACACACTCAGAATCCTGTAATTATTAATTCTAATAAAGCGAGAAATGCTGGATTACTTTTTAAAGAAAATATTATATATAGAGTGTCACAAACTCAAGGTTTTGACTTATATGGTGAAAACTTTTCCGTCAACCAGATATTAGAACTAGATCAGCATTGTTATAAAGAAGATGAATATTTTTCTGTTAAACCTGATTTCTTTAAGAATATAGTTGGAACTCATCATTGCCATGCAAATAAAAATTATACAGTCATTGATTTTTTAGAAATTTCAAAAATTAACTTCTAACAACAATACTGTTGATTATAGTTTTAAGGTATTTATTCTTATCTTCAAATTTGAGTGCTGACTTAGTTATGTCTTCTGAGTCTTTAAAATTTATTTTAAACTTTCCAGTTAGACTAGATACTCTGGCGATAAATGGATGTTTTGAGCAGCAAAAAAAATAATGGCTTTATTAAAGCTACTAAGTCTTTAGTTATTGAAAATCTAAATAATATCGGCATAAACTTTGGACTTAAAATATTATTTAAATTAAACGTAATTATTATGTTTTTAAAAAAATTAAAAAAATTAAAAAAATTAACAAAATTAAAATTTGAATAAGTTCTCAAAATCGATACATTATGCAACTATTGTATTAAATTCGATTACTTAATGGCAGTATTTCTGACATAATACTCACTTTCTAAACAAAGTATCTTTGTTGAATTTACTTGCCTTTAAAGATCTTTAATTCAATACCTCATAATATGTATTTTTTTGATTTTTATTTGATGTCAAAAAATATTAATGCCGACAGCTAAAAAAGGAGCTTCTTAAATGAAAATGATTAAAAAAAAGAATACTGTTAGTAAGGTAAAGGCTCTTATAAAAGAATACTTTGAGGCTTATGATGACGATCATCTCACACCTGTTGGTATCAATAAGAAAGTTGCACTCACATCACGCCTTTATGGCGAGGATGAAATTGCTGAAGTGGTAGATACATTGTTAACTCCAGAAAGATTGACTCTTAATGCATCTGGAGATTTAAAAATTGAAAAGTTTGAGGCTTTATGGTCTGATTTCATAGGAACTTCTAATGGAATAATGGTGAATTCAGGGAGTTCTGCTAACTTAATTGCATTTTATATTTTAAGTAATCCAACTATAAAAAATAGATTAAAGCCAGGTGATGAAGTAATCGTTCCTGCGTTAAATTGGGTAACCTCTGTTACTCCATTATATGCTCTTGGCCTCAAGCCTGTTTTTGTTGATGTTGGTAAAGATTATTGCATGGATGTGAGCCAATTAAAAGAGGCTCTAAGCCCAAGAACTAAAGCAATTATGGTTGTTCATCTTCTTGGCTTTCCTGTTGATATGGACAATGTCATGGGTTTTGCCAAGAAAAATAATTTATTTGTAGTTGAAGATTCTTGTGAAGCCCATGGTGCAGAGTGGAATGGAAAAAAAGTTGGTAGTTTCGGTGATTTATCAACTTTTAGTTTTTATTTGAGCCATCATATTACCACTATAGAGGGTGGGATGCTTATGACAAATAATGATGATTTGGCTGAGCTGGGTCGTATTATTCGCTCACAAGGCGTCATGCGAAATGTTAAAAGCAAAGTTTTTAAAGAAAAAATACATGATAAATATCCAGCAATAGACTCAAGGTTTCTTTTTGCAAATTCAGGGTTTAATTTTAGACCTACTGAGATGGAGGGAGCTTTTGGAGTAGTTCAATTTGGTAGATTTAAAAAATACTTCCAAAATAGAGTGGAACTTGCTGAATTCTATATGAAAAATTTTAGTCTTTTTTCTGATTTTTTAGAAACGCCAGCACCCAAGCCGAAAACTATATGTGCTTGGTTTGCTTATCCTATAATGATTAAGCAAGATTCTCCTTTTACAAAAAAAGATTTTGTTGATTTTCTGGAGTCTAACCATATAGAAACTAGGCCTGTCATGAGTGGTGATTTCACTCAACATCCTGTGAACGAACTTTATGATCATAGAGTGGTTGGTGATTTGAAAAATACAAAAAAAATTCATTCTCACGCTTTTTTTATTGGCATTCATGCAGGTATTACAAAGGCTCAAAGGGAGCATGTTGTATTGAAATTTAAAGAATTTTTTGCACATTATCAATAAATTATTTGTTTCTAATAAAAGTTAATTGATAATTAAAACTTTAATTTATAATTAAAGTTTTAATTTAAATGAAGATTTTTTTATAATTGAATGAATAAGTTAATACTTAATCCACTTTTTATCTTTGGCATTTTGATACGCTTAGCGTTAATCTATATTATGTCACCAATTGTAGTTACAGTTTGGTTTGCTCCCTTTTTAGAAGCTAGTTCTGAATTTTTATCAATTGATCCATGGGAGCTATGGGTATCAAATGGTGGAGCTATCGCTGCCTTCCCTTATGGATATGCAATGTGGATGCTTCTTCTTCCAATAGCACTAATATCAAAATTCATAGGATTGCCATTACAGTATGGTTATGAAGTAACTTTACTCATTGTTGACTTTTGCCTGCTTTTAACTCTTAATAAACTCTTGCCAGGAAGGCAGCGCCTACTTTTAATTGCATATTGGTTGTCACCTATTATCATTTTTGCATGCTATGGTCTAGGATATAACGATGTAATACCTGCTTTACTTCTAACCTTATCAATATTGTTTATTAGGCGAACTGAGCTAAAGCTTTCAGGGATTCTTTTAGCGGCAGCTATATCTGCTAAACTCAGCATGGTTATTGCCCTGCCATTTTTTGCAATATATTTATATAATCATAAAGCATTAAGGCAACGTATTGCGAATTTTTTGATGGGTTTTTGCATAAGTTTCTTAATATTTTTTATTCCCTTTCTATTCTCTGAAGAAGCCCTTCAAATGCTATTTGGTAATCCTGAAATTGACAAAGTTTTCAGTCTTGCAATCGAAATTGGTGGGCAGTTTACTATGTATATTGTGCCATTAATTTACCTAATCTCACTTTATTTATTTTGGCGGATTAAGCGGCTTAACTTTGATTTATTTCAGGCAACTATTGGAATGATATTCCTAGTAATTGTGTTAATGTCGCCAGCTTCACCTGGCTGGTTTATTTGGTGTATGCCTTTTCTTGCATTTTATCAAGCTATGAGTGGTCGCATTTCAATTTTACTAGTTATGATATTTTCAGGACTTTATGTTATTAGTTCAATGCTTATTAAGCCACTTCAGTTTTCAAATGGAATTACTTTTGATTTAAACCTTACATTTAATGATTCTGTATTTGCAGGTGATCATGTGGCTTCAATGATTCATACAACAATGATTGCTATTGGCTTACTATTGATAATTAGAATTTGGAGAGAGGCAATTAGTAGGAATGATTTTTTTAGATTAAGTAGAAAGCCATTTTTAATAGGTGTTGCAGGTGATTCTGGTTCAGGGAAGGATACTTTTAATGATTCTATTGTTAATTTATTTGGAAGTCATTCTGTGATCACTCATTCAGGTGATGATTATCACCTTTGGGATAGGCAAAAACCTATGTGGAAAAAAATTACTCATCTACATCCATTGGCTAACGATTTAGAAAGTTACAGCCGAGATCTTATATCTTTATCAGATGGTAAGTCCATACAATCAAGGCATTATGATCATCAAATGGGAAAGATGAGCAAGCCTCAGAAAATAAATAGCAATGACTTTATAATTTCTATAGGCTTACATGCTCTTTATCTTCCCATACTTAGAGATTGTTATAATCTGAAAATTTTTCTTGATATTGATGAAGGATTACGTCGTCATTTTAAGCTTAAGCGTGATGTTAAAGAGCGAGGTCAAAGTATTGGAGAGGTTCTCAATGCTTTTAAAAAAAGAGAGGCTGACTCTGAGCGCTTTATTCGACCTCAAGTGAAATATGCTGACTTGATAATATCCTTACATCCAATCCATCCATTATCTAATAAAGACATAGAAAGTAAAGACACTCCTCGTCTCAAACTTATAGTTAAAACTCAACATGCATTAAATGAGCTTGCGCTAAATCGTGTTTTAGTTGGTATTTGTGGTTTGCATGTTGATATAGTAATAAGTGATGGTGGTGGAGAAGTAAAGATTACTATTGAAGGCGAAACATCAGCAGCTGATATTGAAATGGCAGCTAAGATACTATGTCCTAACTTATTAGAATTTTTAGATATAACTCCAAAATGGCAAGATGGAGTTTTAGGTTTAATGCAGTTAATCACCTTATCTCATATCAGCCAAGTATTAACAAAGAGATTTATACAATGAAGATTTATAACCAAGCTCAGTTTAACCGACTACCAGATGCATTTCTATTCGATACAGATAATACTCTTTATCCATATGATGCAGCAAATGAAGCCGCACAAAGTGCAGTTCGTGAAAAGGTTGTTGATACATTTTCAATTACTCCAGAAGAGTTTGACAAGGCCTTTAAAGAGGCTAGAACTCAGGTGAAGAATCGACTTAAAAATACTGCTGCATCTCATAGTCGCTTGCTATATCTCCAGCGGATGCTTGAAATTATGGAGCTTGGCTCACAAGTATTATTAGCGCTCGATTTTGAGCAGACATATTGGAGGACCTTTCTTAGTAATGCTGTATTATTTGAAGAGGTTAAAGATCTTTTAGATGATATTCGTTTGCTTGGTATTCCTACTGCAATAGTGACCGATTTGACCGCACAGATTCAATTTAGAAAAGTGGTGTATTTTGGATTAGATATGTACTTTGACTTCATTGTTACTAGTGAAGAGGCAGGGTTTGATAAGCCTCATGAGGCTCCTTTTAAGATTGCACTAGAAAAGATGCAGCCAAAAGGCGACTGTATTTGGATGATTGGTGATAATCCAAAAAATGATATTCTTGGAGCCAGAGAAACAATCAATGCAGTTACTTTACAAAAAATTCCTGAAAATAAAACTCTTTCCTCTGAAATCATTAAGCCAGATGCAGCATTTAGTAAATTTTCAGATTTGAGAAAGCTACTCGTAAAATTAGGAAATAAATAATGACTAAGAGTGCTTATTCAACTGGTAAGCAAGTGAAAGAATTTTGTGCAGTAATTGGTAAAGATTCTATGTTAGTTCAAGGTGCAGGTGGAAACGTCTCGTGGAAAGATGATGAAGTGCTTTGGGTAAAAGCTTCTGGCACTTGGCTTAAAGATGCTTTAGCAAAAGATATATTTGTTCCAATAGAATTATTACATTTACGTAAGGAAATTGCTAAAAAAAACTTTCAAGTAATTCCAAAAGTAATTGGAAATTCAATACTAAGGCCATCTATAGAGACACTTCTTCATGCTTTGATGCCACAAAAAGTGGTTGTGCATCTGCATGCAATTGAAATTCTAGCGCACTTGGTGAGGACTAATCCAGTTGCTAGACTTGATAAATTAATTGGCAATAATATTAAGTGGAGTATTGTTGACTATTTTAAACCAGGAGCTGAACTTGCTGAAGCAGTAGCCAAGAATTTATCCCAGAATTTTGATGTTGATGTTATTTTTTTACGTAACCATGGAGTTGTAATTGGTGGAGAAAGTATTGGTGATATTGATATTATTTTACAAAAATTAATTGTATTTCTTAAAAATAAAATAACTCATTTGACTAATAATATTAAGCCTATTGATCAAGCATCACTTATTCAATTATCAGGCTATAAAGTAAGTCAAGACGAAGAAATAAGTCAATTAGCAACTTATAAATCTCTTTCGGCACGTTTAAAATCTGAATGGGTTTTATATCCTGATCATGCTGTTTTTTTGGGTTCTTTTGCTCCCATCCTAGGTGAATCTATCGATTATGAGGATATAAATTCTACATCTAACAAACTTCCTGCATTCATCTTTGATTTGGGAGTATGCGTATATGAAAAAGAAACTATAACAACTGCAGAAAAAGACCAGTTGCGATGTTATTACGATGTATTAATTAGGCAGATTGATAATGATGGCTTAGTTTCACTTCCACCAGATTCTATTATGGAATTATTGGATTGGGACGCAGAAAAATATAGGCAGCGCCAATAATGTTTATCACTAAAGATTTAATGATAAAAAAAATAAACACATTTATTAATAGAGAGTTTACTTTAAGCTTAAATTGGGCATATATTTTAATTTTTGTTCTTTTTTGGTCTTATGGCTATATAGGAGCTGTTGGTTTAAAGTCGTTAATCTTCCAATTAGGTCTTGCAGCTTACATTGTTGCGACTACAACTTATTTTCTATTTTTAGGTGCTAATAAAAAAGAATTAATCACCTCAAAATTCACATTTCTAATTAAGGATATACTGGTATTAGGGGCAATGATTGCTTTCTGGATAACTATTGCATTTGACAAGCTGAGCCAACCAATAGCTGGCGATCATTTTGCATACAGTTTGGGGGCTATAGAGCATGAGTTTTATTCAATAATAATCCTTAATAAATTTCTTAATATTGAGGATATCGTATTTAAAGATGCTATTTATATCTTAGATTTATTAATTATTGTATCTGTTGCAATTTTTATATTTTTAAGCAGATTTATTAAATTTAAACTTATTTGGACTAGTATCTTAATCTCTACAGCTATACTTATTTTTAGATATATTACTATAAGTCAAGGTGCTGGTATGAACCCACATCCACCTTTACAACTATTTCCAATATCATTGTCAGCTGGCATTTTTGGCCTCAGTGACTTTTCTTTAAGATTTGCACAGTATATTGGATTAATAACATGTTCTTTCATGATATACCTTACTTCTATAAGAAGATTTGGACGTATTAATTCCTTTTTTGTTGCTACTGCACTATGTGCTATTCCATTACTTATTTATGTTGCAACACTTATTGAGGCTTCAATTTGGACGTCCATTTTATGGATATTATTATTAATTCAAATACCTTTATTTCGTAAGCAAAATTATATTTATTGGTTTGGTCTAATTTCACTGGTGTCAATTTTTGTTATGCTTAGAATAACTGCATTCATTGCTTACCCAATTATTTTAATTTTATTTTTGAAATATCAGTTACCTAGTATTCTGGATAAAAAGCTAGACTTTGCTTTTGTGGCTTCACCTTTTTTAGTATGCCTTCCATTTTTGCTTTCGAGTATTTTTTTTGGAACCCCAGCAATTATTTCTGCAGGGAGCGAAGGGCTTGTTTCCGATCACTATTTTATTTTTAATCATGCGCTTTTTAGTGGCATTCTTAGAGATATTATTTTAAGTACTATGAATGCCAGTTGGCTGTTTCTTTTGCCTGCGATTTTTATTAAGTTTAAAAATGAGCAAAACTATTGGTTTAATAGATTTATTATAATTTTATTCTTTTCCATATCTCTTATAATGTTTTTCTCAACTCGACCAGAGGTTTGGAGTAATGATCGTTATCAAGCTGAATTCTTATTGCCATTTATTATCTTAGGTGGTTATTTGTTTTTCTCTAAAATTCAATCAATATCAAAATTAAATTTGTTTATCCCGCTACTTTCCATTATCTCGATTTATTTTGGTTTAGTTGGATTTTATGATTATCCAAATAATATTCATAATAGGCACAATGAGAAGACATTTATGATACAAACAGAGAATATTTATGATTATAAATCAGCTTTAACGGCAGCTAAAGAAGCTGGGTTAGCAAAAAATACACTTCTTGTTGGCTGGGTATATGGTGTAATGCCTCAAGTATTATCTGACTTCACGATTGAAGAAGTAATTAAATCTCATGAAAGATATAAAAAATCATCAAAAAAAGAATATTTGGGTTTTACAGATTTGAAATCAGCTACACCAGAGTTGGTTAATAAGGAGCTTGATATAAAATTAGTGTTAATATCAAAAACATTATTAACTACTGCAAACAAAAAAACAAATCTATCAAATGTATATGATGGTGATATTTTGCGGAGTGGCTTATTGCTGCTTGGCTGGTCAGACTGGAAAAAATTCACTTCTGATTCTAATAATGTTATATATGGAATTATTCGAGATAATTAGTTTAATTTTTTTTTATAAAAATTGAAAAATGCAAATAATAATACCTATGTCAGGATTTGGTGAGCGCTTTAGGCGAGCTGGCTACACAACTCCTAAACCACTAATCGAAATTGATGGAAAACCTGTTATTGCTCATGTAATTGAAATGTTTCCAGGTGAGCAAGATTTAATTTTCATTTGTAATCAAGACCATCTGTCAGAGCCTGATTACCATATGGAGGAAATAATTAAAAAGTATTGCCCTACAGCTCGTATCATAGGAATCAATCCGCATAAACTTGGCCCAATTCATGCAGTACGGCAAATTATAGAGATTCTTGATTTGTCACAACCAACAATTGTAAATTACTGCGATTTCACGTGCTATTGGAATTGGTTTAGTTTTAAAAAGTTTGTGAAAGATACTGCTTGTGCTGGTGCAATTCCAGCATATAAGGGTTTCCATCCTCACACCTTGGGTACAACCAACTATGCATATATGCGTGAATCCAATGGTTGGGTTGATGATATTCAAGAAAAACAACCATATACTGATGATCGAATGAATGAGTTCGCCTCAAGTGGAACTTATTATTTTGCTACTGCCAAAATAATGGAAAAGGCTTTTCGAGTAACTATGAACCAAAACATTAATGTAGGTGGCGAATACTATGTTAGCCTCGCCTACAAGGCTTTACTTTCTGCAAACTATTCTGTTGCAGTCTATCCTCTTCAGCACTTTATGCAATGGGGAACCCCAGAAGATGTTGCTGAATACAAAACTTGGTCTGATATCTTCAAAAGCTTGCTGAAAGTAGAAGATAAGCGGCCTAAACCTAATGGAACTTTAATTGTTCCAATGGCAGGATTAGGGCAGCGCTTTGTCGATGAAAAATATACTCAAACTAAGCCACTTATTCCAATCTCAGGACTCCCAATGGTAGCCCAAGCTTCACATGATTTACCTTCTTCTGAGCAGCAAGTATTTGTATTGCGTTCTGATATGAACGGCCATAATAGAGTTGCTAATGTTCTTAAAGATTTATATCCTAAGGCCTTTATTAAAACAATTGATCATGTTACTGAAGGCCAAGCTTTAACTGCTTTAATTGGCTTAGATGCCATAGAGCATGAGTTAGATAATATTCCAGAACCAATTACTATTGGTGCTTGCGATAATGGTGCCTTGTATAGCCAAGATGCTTTTGAAATAATGCTTTCTGAAAAAAATATAGATGTTGTAGTTTGGGGTATTCGAGGATATCCTAATGCTTTAAGGTACCCACATATGTTTGGATGGGTTGATGCTGAGAATGGGCAGATTAAAAATATTTCTGTCAAGACTCCATTGGAATCACCTGATACTGATCCAATTGTTTTGGGAACTTTTACATTTCGTCGAGCTGAAGATTTTCGACTTGCGGTTGCTAGCTTAATTGCCCGTGATGGAAGAATTAATGGAGAGTTTTATATTGATAGTTGTATAAATGATGCTATTGACCTTGGACTAAATTGCAAGCTATTTGAAGTTGATAGCTATTTGTGTTGGGGGACACCAAATGACCTTCGTACTTTTGAATATTGGCAATCATGTTTTCACAAATGGAAAGGTCATCCATATGAGCTTAAGTTAGATGCTAGAATTCCAAAAGATCAAGTCATAAAGCTTAATAATAAATATAAAGAAAGGTTAAATAATTTGCCTGGAGAGAGCTTGTGATTAAGCGTGAGCTAGTAATATGGCTATTTGTAGGCTCATTGACTGTGATAATTGATTTTTTAATGTATAGGAGCCTTATAGGGCTTGGCATTGATGTCGCTAAAGGATTAGGATTTCTAACAGGAACTTTTTTTGCCTATATTGCTAATCGATTTTGGACTTTTAGTTACAATGAATACGCCTCAGGAAGTGCTTTGCGTTTTATTTTTTTATATCTTTTAACACTTATCATTAATGTTGTAGTTAATTCAATTGTACTGAAAGTGATGGCTGATAACTTAACATCTGTACAATTAGCTTTTATAATTGCTACAGGGGCTTCCGCCTCTCTTAATTTTTTAGGAATGAAATTTTTTGTTTTTAAATCACAAGTTAATTAATAATCCTTATGAAATTTTCCTTGATTATTCCTTGTTATAACGAAGCAGAGAACCTACCCTTATTATTGGAACGCTGTAAAGAAATTGCAGCTAAACCCGGGGTTGAAGTTATATTAGTTGATAATGGCTCAACTGATTCTAGTTCTAATGTTCTTCTTGAACTGCTTCCTAAGTATCCTGGGTGTCGAAGCATTCGAGTCAAAAATAACAAAGGCTATGGGTTTGGAATTGTGTCTGGTCTAAATGCTGCAAAGAGTGATATACTTGGATGGACTCATGCTGATATGCAGACTGATCCTCAAGATGCATTAATTGGCTTAGAATTATTTAAAGAGCATAATCTTGATATTTTTGTTAAAGGAAAGCGTTATGGACGCCCATTAGCTGATAAGGTTTTCACATCAGGAATGAGTATTTTTGAAACCTTACTGCTTAGAAAAAAACTTTGGGACATTAATGCCCAGCCAACAATGTTTTCGAGGAGTTTCTTTGAAACATGGAATGTTGTGCCAGATGATTTTTCTCTTGATTTATATGCCTATTATCATGCACAAAAAAAAAGTTTAAAGGTATTTCGCTTTCCTGTGAAGTTTGGCGAGCGAGCACATGGCATGTCTCATTGGAATGTAAACTGGTTGGCTAAATGGAAATTTATCCGCCGAACAATTGACTTTAGTATGCAGTTAAAAAAGAATATTTCAATATGAAGCTTATCTCACATCGTCGGAATACTATAAAGGAGCTTTTAGCTACTGATTCTAAATATGGTGTTGAAGTTGATATTCGTAGTTATGGTAAAAAGCTTATTATGCATCATGAGCCCTTGATTCAGGGTGAAGATTTTAATGAATGGCTTACTGAATATAATCATGGAACTTTGATTCTGAATGTTAAGGAAGAGGGTCTAGAAAGTCGCTTGATTAAACTTATGAAAGAACAAGGAATTGATGACTATTTTTTTTTAGATCAGTCCTTTCCATTTCTAGTCAAATGGTCAAATTTAGGAGAAAAAAGATGTGCAATTCGAATTTCTGAATATGAGTCTATTGAGACTGCTTTGACTTTGGCTAGAAAAGTAAACTGGGTTTGGGTGGATTGTTTTACCCAGTTTTCACTTACTCAACAAGATGCAGAAGCTCTTATTGAGGCTGGCTTTAAAATTTGTCTTGTATCTCCAGAATTGCAGGGGCGAAATGCAAAGAAAGAAATTCCATTATTGGCAGATGAGCTTAAAAAAAGAAATATATTTGCAGATGCAGTATGCACTAAGAGCCCTGAAATATGGGAAAATTTGAACTTATAACTTATAACTTATAACTTATTAATCAACTAATAGGGTGCCATAAGGAGTCACTCAACAGTAACAGATTTCGCTAAATTTCTTGGTTTATCTACGTCTGTACCTTTATACAAGGCAACATGATAGCTAAGAAGTTGAAGTGGTATTGTAAAGATAATAGGGGCAGTTATTCTTCCTAAGTTTGAAGTAATTGGGATAACTTCCATAGCATCCATTGGCGCAACTTTTGAATTTTCATCTTCAAACACAATCATTTGAGATCCTCTAGATTTAACTTCTTGCAAATTAGATTTTAGTTTTTCTAAAAGTTCATCATTTGGCGCAATAGCAATAACAGGCATATCTTT
>Ga0209482_1000076_pt1 | contig 80992 bp, 91 predicted proteins | sample CoawatmetaG10DNA_FD_187512 | JGI IMG/M metagenome (GOLD analysis project Ga0209482, IMG submission 187512) | Marine microbial communities from the West Antarctic Peninsula - Coastal water metaG104-DNA (SPAdes) (version 2) | ecosystem: Environmental > Aquatic > Marine > Coastal ...
CTCGAACCCACGACAACTGGAATCACAATCCAGGACTCTACCAACTGAGCTACAGCCACCAAAAATTGGCCTGCCCGACAGGATTCGAACCTGTGACCCTCTGCTTAGAAGGCAGATGCTCTATCCAACTGAGCTACGGGCAGCTAACTTATCAAATAAAGCTAAATCGGGCTTACTTTACTTGTTTATAAATGGTCGGGGTGGAGAGATTCGAACTCCCGACATCCTGCTCCCAAAGCAGGCGCGCTACCAGGCTACGCTACACCCCGAACGCGCAAATATAGCGTAAATAGGTTGTTTGGTCAAATATATTATTTTACACGCATTTTAGTTTATAAGTTTTACTTACTGAAGTATTAAGTATTTCTTTAAAAAAAAGGCGCTCTGAATAAAGAAATTAAGATAAGATAAGTTTTTTAAATTTTTAATAATATATTTACTTATGGTAGCTCAAATCATAGATGGAAAAAAAATAGCAAATATACTTCTTGATGAAGTTAAGCAAGAAATAGAAAAAAGGTCGAATCTAGGTAAAAGGCACCCTTGCTTAGCTGTTATATTAATTGGTACTAATCCTGCCTCTCATGTATATGTTAAAAATAAAAAACTTGCATGTGAAAAAGTAGGAATAAAATCTATCTCCTACGATTTTGATACATCCATTACTGAAATAGATCTATTAACACTAATTAAAGAAATTAATTCAAACCAAGACATTGATGGGGTATTAATTCAGTCCCCACTTCCGGATCACATTGATGATAATAAAATTATTAATGCCATAAACCCTAAAAAAGATGTTGATGGTTTCCACCCATTTAATATTGGTTTACTTGCAATCAGACAACCAAAGTTAAGATCCTGTACACCATATGGTGTTATAAAAATGCTTAAAGCCTCGAAAATTAACTTAGAAGGTCTTGATGCAACAATCGTGGGAGTTTCAAACAATGTCGGACGTCCAATGGCATTGGAGTTATTACTTGAGAAATGTACCGTTACTTCATGCCACAGTAAAACAAAAGACTTAGAAGGAAAGGTTCGACAAGCAGATTTAGTCGTTGTTGCAGCTGGAAGACAAAACCTAGTAAGAGGAGAATGGATAAAAAAGGATGCAATTGTAATCGATATAGGCATCAATCGAATTAATGATAAGTTAGTGGGTGACGTTGAATTTGATGTAGCGAGCAAAAAAGCCGCTTTTATTACACCTGTCCCAGGCGGAGTTGGCCCTATGACTGTAGCTACATTGATGGAGAACACACTTACAGCTCAAAAGCTTATGTAACAGGGTTTTCATTGGTGACTAAAAAGTGTAGAATCCTCTCTGCCAAATTTTAATTTAGGGATATTTATGGTACAAAAAAAATCACTTATGGAAAAAGCTATGGCTGCGGCTAAAAAAGCCATTAGTAAGAAACCTGCGGCTAAAAAAGCCATTAGTAAGAAACCTGCGGCTAAAAAAGCCATTAGTAAGAAACCTGCGGCTAAAAAAGCCATTAGTAAGAAACCTGCGGCTAATAGTCTTAAAACATTCAAGGCATATAACCCTAGAGCCAATGAAAGGTATATGAATAAAACCCAAACCAAACATTTCAAAAAAGTATTAAATGATTGGAAGCTAGAGCTGGGACATGATACCGATAGAACTGTTAGTCACATGCAATCAGATGTTACAGCTTATGCGGACCCTAACGATAGAGCAAGCCAAGAATCAGATATGGCACTTGAACTTAGAAATAGAGACAGAGAGCGTAAGCTTTTAAAAAAAATAGATGATACTCTAAAAAATATTGATGAAGATGAGTATGGATATTGTAATGGTTGTGGTGAAGAGATTGGCCTAAAAAGACTTCAAGCTCGCCCTACGGCAACATTATGTATTGACTGCAAAACACTCGAAGAAATAAAAGAAAAGCAATTAGCATAATAAAAAGCCCAAATATATTGGGCTTTTTATGCTTAGAAGTTTGCCGTTAATTAACGGCATTTTTTAAATCTAATCTTCAGTTGAAGTTGGAGCTTCTTTTTCAGGCGCATCAATTAAAGCTTTTGCACTTACTCTAACCCTGCCTTTATCGTCAACTTCTATTACCTTAACTTTAACTTTATCTCCATCTGATAAATGGTCTTTTACAGCTTTAATTCTCTCATGAGAAATTTGAGAAATGTGTAATAAACCATCCTTTCCAGGCAACAATGAAACTATTGCGCCAAAGTCGAGAATTTTAATAACAGTCCCGTCATATATTTGATCTACTTCTACGTCAGCTGTAATCTCTTTAATTCTGGCAAGAGCATCTTCTCCAGACTCAGCACTGGTACAAGCAATTTTTATTAAGCCACTATCGTCAATATCGATTGTAGCGCCTGTATCGGCAGCTAAACCTTTAATAACAGCGCCTCCCTTGCCAATAACGTCTCTTATTTTATCAGGGTGAATTTTTAAGGTAATAATTTGTGGAGCAAATTGTGACATTTTCTCACGACTTCCCTTAAGCTCTTTTTTCATTATTTTCAGAATATGATCAATTCCCTCTCTTGCCTGACTAAGAGCCACCTGCATAATTTCTGTTGTAATACCATTAATCTTTATATCCATTTGTAGAGCAGTTATACCGTTATCTGTTCCTGCAACTTTAAAGTCCATGTCACCCAGATGATCTTCATCTCCCAATATATCAGTAAGAACAGCAACACGATTGTCTTCTTTTATTAAGCCCATTGCGATACCAGCAACATGATCTTTAACAGGAATACCTGCATCCATCATTGCCATTGTCCCACCACAAACAGAAGCCATTGAACTCGAGCCATTAGATTCAGTAATTTCTGATACCAGCCTAATAGTGTAATCGAAGTCTTCTGAAGATGGCAGTGCTGCAGATAATGCTCTTTTTGCTAATTTACCATGGCCTATCTCTCGACGCTTTGGTGTGCCGACACGTCCAGTTTCACCGGTTGCGTATGGAGGAAAATTATAATGCAACATAAATCGATCTTTATATTCACCCTGTAACGCGTCAATAATTTGTTCATCGCGCCCTGTACCAAGAGTAGCAACTACTAATGCTTGAGTTTCACCTCTAGTGAATAATGCTGATCCGTGAGCCCTTGGAAGTACTCCAGTTCTAATTTCAATCGGTCTTACTGTTCGAGTGTCTCTTCCATCAATCCTTGACTCTCCATCTAAAATCTTATTTCTAACTATTTTTGCTTCCAAATTATGCAATTCGTCTTTAATTTGGTTTAATTGAGATGTTTTTGTATCGTCTGTTACAAGTGCTTGAAGAACTTTATCTTTTATTTCATTTATTTTTTCTGAACGATCACTTTTTGATTTAATAGCAAAGGCTTTTTCTAAATCATTTAAAGCAACTTTTTCAATTTTACTAATTAATTCTTTGTCTGGTACTGGTGCTGACCAATCCCAAGGCTCTTTTGAAGCTTCCTTTGCAAAGTCATTAATCATTTTAATTACAGGTTGCATAGCCTTGTGGCCTTCCAATACTGCATCAAGCATTACTTTTTCAGGCAATTCCTTTGCTTCTGATTCTACCATTAACACAGCTGAATCACTTCCAGCTACAACTAAATCTAACTCACTTTTTTCAAGCTGAGTTTTAGTTGGATTAATTACAAATTTCTCGTCTAAATAACCCACTCTTGCTGCACCAACTGGCCCATGAAAAGGTATTCCTGAGATTGCTAAAGCAGCGGAAGCACCAATGATAGCTGGCACATCTGAATCAATTTCACTATCAGATGACACCACTGTTGCTACAATCTGAATCTCATTGTAAAAATTATCTGGAAATAGTGGCCTTAATGGTCTATCAATCAATCTGCAGGTTAATGTTTCTTTTTCGCTTGGTCTTCCCTCTCTCTTGAAGAAGCCACCTGGAATTTTTCCAGCCGCATAATTTTTCTCTTGATAATCAACAGTTAGTGGGAAAAATTCTTGGCCTTCTCTTGCAATTTTATTCCCAACAGCAGTCACTAATACCACTGTATCGCCATAACTTACCATTACAGCTCCGTCTGCCTGACGGCCAATTTCACCAGTTTCTATTACCAGATTATGTTCGCCGAACTTGACACTTTTTTTAACTTTATTAAACATTTATATATATCCTTTTCTCAAATTCATTATTCACTACTTAATAATGAAAACAATTTAAACACAAAAAAAGCCGATTACATTAAATCTCTTAATGCTTGAATCGGCCTTAAACTTTAAACTTAATAACTATTTTCTTATACCAAGACGCTTAATCAAATCTTGATATCTATCTAAATTCTTACGCTTTAAGTAATCAAGAAGCTTTCGTCTCTGACTCACAAGAGCTAATAAACCTCTTCGTGAATGATGATCCTTAGCATTAGTTTTAAAATGCTCAGTTAAATAAGTTATACGATCAGTAATTAAAGCCACCTGAACTTCAGGTGAGCCTGTATCGTTTTTCGCTATTTGAAAATCACTTACTACTTTCGCTTTTTCTACAGCTGTACTTGTCATGCTATTCTCCTATCTCGGGACCGCGTATTTTAACGGTATTCTTCTTAATTAACAATAAGTTTTTAATTTCATTTAATTCTGAGTAGACATTAGTCTCTTAACTTTTAATACGCAATCTTTATTTAAATCTCCAACACCAAAAAAATTATCGCAACTATCAAATAATGAATAATAACCTGCCTCCTTATTATTGATAATTAACTCTTGTCCGTTTTTAATAAGAGCCACGTTTTCCCTCGATAAACTAATATTATTAAAGCCAGCTGTCAGCGTACTAACCGGTCTTAATAAACGCAGCCTTTCTTCATTTTGCATTTTTTCTAAGGCTTCTAAGCTGATTGACTCTTTTATGTTTAATGTCCCAATTTCAGTTCGCCTTAACCCCATTAAATAACCCCCCACTCCCAATTCAACACCTATATCTTCTGCTAGAACTCTTAAATAAGTTCCCTTCGAGCACTTAACTAAAACTCTTAATAAATCTTTTTCATAGCTCATTAAATCTAATTTATAAATCACTATAGGTCTTTTTTCCCTATGAATATTTACCCCCTCTCTTGCAAAAGCATATAGGGGCTTACCCTGGTGCTTCAATGCTGAATACATAGGTGGTAATTGATTGATTTCACCAATAAAATTATTTAATACTTTTTTAAGATCTGCTGGTTTTGGTAGGTCGTTGTTTTTATTCTTTACAATTTCTCCCTCAGTATCGCCTGTGGAGCTTGTGTACCCTAATTTTATTAACGCTTCATATGTTTTGTCTGCATCAAGTAAAAACCTAGAAAATTTTGTAGCCTCTCCAAGACAAATGGGTAGTAAACCAGTTGCCATCGGATCAAGAGTGCCTGTATGCCCGGCTTTAAAAGGGGTAAATAACCATTTTATTTTTGATAATGCCTGATTGGATGAAAACCCGAGTGGTTTATCAAGAAGTAAAAGACCGTTTACATTAATCTTTAGTCTTTTTTTTTGCATTTTTATTTCGTTTTAGGCAGCACACCAGATAAAAGTTTAGAAATTTTCATGCTTTCATCAATAGTCTTGTCATACTCAAAATGTAACTTTGGAATTCCCCTAGTGGTCATTCGCCTAGAAAGTTGAGTTCTAATGAAACTCATAGACCTATCAATCCCCTTAAAAATTTCCTCATCATAGCGATTTGAAACCACAAAAACCTTAGCGTGCTTTAAATCTGGGGATAAATCCACATCCAAGACAGTAAGCCCATAAAGAGCTGGATCTTTTATTTCACTCTGCAGTATTTGGGCTAATTCTTTTTTTATTTGCTGACTAATACGATCGCTTCTAGGGTAATCTTTCGCCATTTTAAAGTTTTCTTGCAACCTGAACTAATTCATATACCTCGACATTATCACCAATCTTTAAATCATTAAAGTTTTTAATAGACAGTCCGCACTCAAGTTTTGCCTTAACCTCTTTTACATCGTCCTTAAATCTTTTAAGCGAATCAAGAGCTCCGTCATAAATGACTTCGCTATCTCGCAATACCCGGATACTTGAATTTCTTCTGATTAGGCCATTTAAAACAAAGCAACCAGCTATAGTTCCAACTTTAGAGGCACTAAATGTTTCTCTGATCTCAACAAGCCCCAATACGTTTTCTTTTTGTTCTGGAGATAAAAGACCACTTAAAGCTGCTTTTACCTCGTCTACAGCTTCATAAATAATACTGTAATAGCGTACATCGACCTCTAAATTATCAGCTAATTTTCTTGCACCGCCTGAAGACTTAACATTAAATGCTAAAAGAACTGCATTCGAGGCAGATGCTAAATTAATGTCTGATTCATTTACCGGCCCGACCGCTGAATGGATAACATTTACCTTAACTTCTTCTGTAGAAAGTTTTTCTAGGGACTCAGATAAGGCCTCATACGACCCCTGAACGTCAGCCTTAATAATCAAGGGTAATATTTTTGCTTCTTCTTCAGTCATCGTATCAAAAATATTTTCTAATTTTGATGCCTGTTGTTTTGCTAGCTTAACAGCCCTATATTTACCTTGCCTAAATAATGCAATTTCTCTAGCTTTTTTTTCATTATTTAAAACAATAAATTCTTCTCCAGCATTTGGAACGTCAGATAACCCAATTACTTCTGTTGGAATTGACGGACCAGCTGAGTCTATATTTTTTCCTACCTCATTTAACATAGCCCTAATCCTTCCTGATGCATTCCCTGCTAATATGGTATCTCCCTGCTTTATTGTTCCTGATTGAACCAGAAGGGTAGAAACTGGCCCTCTGCCCTTATCTAGCCTTCCTTCAACAACCACTCCTTTTGCAGGTGTATTTATTGGGGCCTTAAGCTCCAATATTTCTGCTTGCAATAATATTGCATCCAGCAAATTATCTATTCCTTGTCCGCTTTGAGCTGATACTTCAGTAAACATAGAATCCCCGCCTAATTCTTCAGGGATAACTTCATGAGTCAATAACTCATTCTTTACTTTTTCCAGATTTGCTTCAGGTTTATCAACCTTATTAATCGCAACAATTAATGGAACGCCGGCTGCTTTAGAGTGATTGATTGCTTCAATTGTTTGGGGCATAACCCCATCATCTGCAGCAACCACCAAAATCACAATATCAGTTGCCTGCGCACCCCTAGCCCTCATAGCAGAAAATGCTGCGTGTCCTGGCGTATCAAGAAAGGTAATCATACCCTTGGCTGTTTCAACGTGGTATGCACCAATGTGCTGAGTGATTCCGCCAGCTTCTCCTGAAGCAACCTTAGAAGTTCTAATATAATCTAGTAAAGATGTTTTACCATGATCCACATGCCCCATAACAGTAACTACAGGGGGTCGCGTTTCAGTAACCACATCTACTGAGAGATCTTCTTCTAGAAAAGATTCTAAATCGTTTTCTTCTGCTGCCTGAGGGTTATGGCCCATTTCCTGAACAAGAATCATCGCTGTATCTTGATCCAAGACTTGATTAATGGTGACCATTGACCCCATTGACATCAAGGTTTTAATTACCTCGGTCGCTTTTACAGACATCTTGTGAGACAGATCAGAAACAGAAATTGTTTCAGGAACTAAAACATCGCGAATTATTGGGTCTGTCGGGGCTACAAAAGTTTTGTCATCAGTTTCGTCTTTAGTTTTGTTTCTATTTCTCGGCGAGCGCCAACCAGAAGTATTTTGACCATTTCTATTTTTTATCGGGCGTTTTTGTTTGCTTCTGTCTACCCATGGTTCTTTCTTACCTGTTTTTTTAACTTCCTTATCAACTTTCACACCTGCTTTTGAAGCGGGTCTGTGCAGTGTGCCGTCTTGTGTTTCTTTTTCCTGACTTTTAGTTTCTTTTGCTATCTCTTCTTTTTTATCTTTAGGGCTATTCTCACTCTTAGCTTGTACATCCTTTTTATCATCAATTATTTCAGACTTTGTGTCTTCTTTTTTTATTGAATCTACGGCAACTATTTCTTCTGGAGCAGAAATCTCTTTACTGGCTTTTTGTTGCTCGGGCTTTACAATTGTTCTTTTTTTTCTAACTTCAACCTGAATTGTTCTAGCTCTTCCTTCACTATCTGTTTTTCTGATTTCTGTGTTTTGTTTTCGATTCAAAGTGATTTTACTTTTTGTCAGGGTGGGGGATGAGCCATGCTCTTTTTTAAGATATTTTAGTAATGCAGCCTTATCATCTTCAAGTAATTCATCTCCCGCACTTAATTTCTTTACTCCAGCACCCTTTAATTGCTCTAGCAATAAATCTACAGGTAAACTTAATTCACTAGCAAATTTCTCAACAGTTGATTTCACAATTAAACTCCAAAAATTTATTTAAACAAACCATGGTGCGCGAGCAGTCATAATTAATGTATTTGCTCTTTCTTCATCCATTTGAACTAATTCAATCAATTCATCAGTTGCTAATTCAGCAAGATTTTCCATAGTTATTATAGATTTTGCTGCTAATAGTTTAGCAGTATCTTTATCCATACCATCCATACTAAGAAGATCCTCCGCAGGCTCTGGTATTTTTTCTTCTGATGAAATAGCATCTTTTAATATTGCAGCTCTAGCTCTTGTCCGAAGCTCATTAACTGTATCTTCATCAAGAGCTTCTATCTGGCCCATTTCTTCAATAGGCACATAGGCGACTTCCTCTATAGAAGAAAAACCTTCTTTTACAAGGATGTCAGCAACATCTTCATCAACATCTAATTGCTCAATAAATAATTTGCTTGAGGAGGTGTACTCCTCTTTGTTTTTTTCCTCTGATTGCTCTTCAGTTAAAATATTTAACTCCCATCCAGTTAATTCAGATGCTAATCTTATATTTTGACCGTTCCTACCAATTGCCTGAGCAAGCTGATCTTCAGCTACAACTAAATCCATACTTCTTTTATCTTCATCAACAACTATGCTTGATACTTCAGCAGGAGCCATTGAATTTATTACAAATTGAGCTGGTTCTAGTGCCCATAAAACAATATCAACCCTTTCTCCAGCTAATTCTCCGGTTACAGCTTGCACCCTTGACCCCCTCATTCCTACACAAGTTCCAACTGGATCTAGCCTCTGATCGTTTGCTTTTACGGCTATCTTTGAACGTAAACCAGGATCTCTTGATGCTGACATAATTTCCAATAATCCCTCTTCTATTTCAGGAACCTCTAATTCAAATAATCGTATTAAAAATTCTGGGGAGTTTCTCGAAAGAACTAATTGTGGGCCGCGAACATTATTATCAATATTCAATAAAAATGCTCTTACACGGTCGCCTACTCTTAAATTCTCTTTTGGAATCATTTCATCTCTTGGCAGTACAGCATCAAGCCGACCAACTTCTATAATGGCATTTCCTCTTTCCATTCTCCGGATTTGGCCAGAAACTAGCTTCTCGTCTCTAGCTAAAAATTCATTTAATATTTGCTCTCGTTCAGCCTCTCTTACTTTTTGAAGTATGACTTGCTTTGCAGCTTGCGCACCAATTCTTCCAAATTCTACTGAATCAATTGGTTCTTTGATGATTTCATTTTCAGCCATCCCATTAGCTTTTTCATCACCCAAGGGTATTTCTGCTTGATCATTTTCAAATAATTCTTCGAGAACAATTGTCCATTTTCTAAATGATTTATATTCCCCAGTTTCCTGATCAATATCAACTATGATATCCACATCATCTGGATATTTCTTTTTTGTAGCAGAAGCTAAAGCCTCTTCAACAGCAGAAAAAATGATATCTTTGGAAACATTTTTTTCATGTGCAAGGGCATCTACAAGTAATAAAATCTCACGACTCATTTATTTTCTCCGGTCTTAACACTATCTATAAATCAGGATCTAAACGCGCTTTATCAATATTGTCAAAGTTAATCTCTACCGAAATAGACTCAATGTCAATAATTACTAAATTACCTTTAGTTCCTACTAAATTACCTCTAAAATTTTTTCTACCATCTTCTAAACCATGTGCTTTTATTCTTACTTTTTCACCTTTAAAACGGTCAAAGTCTTTTAAGTTTTTTATTACCCTATCAACACCAGGTGAAGAAACTTCAAGTCTGTCGTAATCAATATCTTCCTCAACAGTTAAAACATGATTTAACTGATTACTTACATCTACGCAGTCATCGATACTGACAGATCCATCTTTATCAATATAAACTCTCAATAATTGACCATGATTAATGACTTCTAAATCAACAAACTCGAAACCTAACTGAGTTACAGTTTTATCAATCAAGAACTCAAGGTCATCAGTCAATTTATTGCTCCTTATCATATTGGTTCTAGATAAAAAAAAATGGGCTCAAGGCCCATAAATCAGAAATGGATTATATCAATAAATTCAATAAATTGGAAGGATGTTATTAAGTTCTAATTTGTGCAAATTTTCTTTTACCGACTTGAATAATAAAGTTTACCCCAGGCTCGATAACTAATTTGGGGTTATCTATTTTTTTTCCATCAATTTTTATTCCTCCCCCCTTGATCAATCGAATGGCTTCAGAAGTGCTTTCAACAAAATTAATATGTTTAAGTAACTTTGGTACAGTAAATTCCTCGGTTAAATGAGACAAATCAATATCTAACATATCTGACTTTTCTGGTATACCGCCGCTATGCCTGACGTTAAAGTTTACTTCTGCAGCTTCTGCATCATCTTCAGAATAAAACCTTGCGACAATTTCTTTTGCAAACTCTACTTTAATATTCTTTGGATTTTCTCCTTCTTTTACCCTGTTCTTCCAAGCTTTGATATTTTTTTCCGGCTCTAATGATAACAATTCTATATAACGCCACATCAACTCGTCTGATATTGACAACAATTTCGAAAAAATTATTTCTGGAGGCTCATCTATACCAATATAATTATTTAAAGATTTAGACATTTTTTGAACTCCGTCTAAGCCCTCTAGCAATGGCATCATTAAAATGCACTGCTGTTCTTGATTAAAGTGTTTTTGAAGTTCACGTCCCATCAATAAATTAAATTTTTGATCTGTCCCACCTATCTCTAAATCTGCCATTAGTTCAACTGAGTCATAACCCTGAAGGAGTGGATAAATGAATTCATGAATTGCTATAGGTTGCTTAGCCTTATACCTTTTAGAAAAATCGTCTCTTTCAAGCATTCTTGCTACTGTATGAGTTGAAGCTAACTTTATAATACCGTCTGCGCCAAGAAGATTTAACCATTTTGAATTAAAAACAATCTCTGTCTTTTTTTTATCCAGTATCTTAAAAACCTGCTTACTATAAGATTCAGCATTTTTTAAAACATCATTTTTTGAAAGTGGTGGTCGAGTTGCATTTTTTCCAGTAGGGTCGCCAATTAGCCCCGTAAAATCTCCAATTAAAAAAAGAACATAGTGGCCCAAATCCTGAAGCTGCCGCAACTTATTAAGTAAAACGGTATGCCCCAAATGAAGGTCTGGTGCAGTTGGATCAAACCCCGCTTTTATTCTTAAAGGGCCGCCTTTTTGTAATTTTTTAACCAATTCAGATTCAACTAAAAGTTCATCTGCCCCCCTTAAAAATATACTCAATGTTTCTTTAATATCCAAAATACTCTTCTCTGTTTATTTAATAGCTTTAATTCTATCTTAAATATTGCCCTAAGATAAAGTTACTGTTTTTAAAAATTTACTTGAATAAATTAATAAACAAGGCAAAATTTAGATTATGGAAAATTCTTCATTACTATTTGGTGTAATGTCTGGAACAAGCCTTGACGGGATAGATGTCGTTCTAGTAGATATAAATAATAATATAATCAATATTATTGATTTTCAACACCGTCCTTATTCGCCTAAAATTCGCTCAAAAATTTTAAATCTTCATTCTCCACAGCACAATGATCTTGAAGAAAGTATATTTTTATCTAAGTCTCACGCGAAAATAACTGCTGATTGTATTAATGCAATTTTAAAAAAACGAAATTTTAACCCTAAAGATATACTTGCAATTGGTTACCATGGTCAAACTATCAGACACAACCCAGTTGCTGAATATTCAATTCAAATTGGTGACAGTCATTTATTATCTGAATTAACTGAAATAACAGTGGTATCTGATTTTCGAAATCGAGATTTAGTAGCTGGTGGTCAAGGAGCCCCTTTAGTTCCTGCATTTCACAAAGAAATATTTTCTTCTAAATCTAAAAATCGAGGAATAATAAATATTGGTGGAATAAGTAATATTACTTATTTACCAAAAAAAGGTTCTATTTTAGGTTTTGACTGTGGTCCAGGGAATATTCTAATGGATCATTGGATTAAGGAGAACAAAAATTTAAATTTTGATAAATCCGGAAATTGGGCAAAATCTGGGAGAGTTATTGATGTGTTTCTTAAAGACTGCCTCAAAGAAAAATTTTTTATTAAAAAGCCTCCGAAAAGCACAGGTCGTGATTTATTTAATCTACCATGGATAAAAAATCTCATAAAAAAAAATTATGCTCCCGCCGACATACAAAGAACCCTTCTGGAACTTACCGCTTTCACCATAGCAGAGAATTTAAACAAGTTTTGTAACGATATCGAAGAATTATATGTTTGCGGAGGTGGAGGAGAAAATAAATTTCTTTTAGAAAGACTCGGGGTATTAACAAATATCAATATAAAAAAAACAGATAGTTTAAACATCCCCGCTCAACAAGTTGAAACTGTAGCTTTTGCTTGGCTTGCCCAAAAAACAATTAATAAGGACTTTAATAATTCTCCCTCTGTCACAGGAGCTAGGGGGTTGAGAGTACTTGGCGCCATTCATATCTCTTAATATTCTACCAATTCATATATAATATCCCTTCTTCAAAAAATTTATAAGACTTTATGAGTACAAAAAAAGCTAAGCTAATAATAGATAAAAAAGAAATTGATTTGAATGTCATTGAAGGAACAATGGGTGTAAGTGCTGTTGATACAACTACCTTGAATAATAAGCATGGCATAAACACTTATGACCCTGGTTTTATGTCAACTGCTGCATGCAGTTCATCAATTACATTCGTTGATGGGGATAAAAGTGAGTTACTTTATAGAGGTCATCCTATAGAACAATTGGCAGAAAAATGTGATTTCTTAGATGTTTCATATTTACTAATGAATGGTGAGCTACCTAATTCTAGAGAAAAAGAACGATACACCGATACAATCAACCAAAATAGATTATTACACGATCAACTTAATAATGTTTTTAGAGGGTTCAGAAGAGACGCTCATCCAATGGCACTAATGGTTGGTGTTGTGGGTTCAATGTCAGCATTCTATTTTGATAACATGAATGTTAAAAATAAAAACCATCGAAAGTTAGCAGCAGATAGATTGCTAGCAAAAATGCCTACAATTGCAGCTTGGAGTTATACCTATAGCCTAGGTTTACCTTTTGTATATCCAAAAAATGATCTCAGTCACTCTGGTAACTTTCTAAATATGATGTTTTCAAGCCCCAATAAAAAATACCTTACAAACCCAGTTCTTACTAGAGCACTTGAAAAAATACTTATTCTTCATGCTGACCACGAACAAAATGCCTCGACTTCAACAGTAAGGCTTGTTGGTTCATCAGGAGCAAATCCTTATGCTTGTATAGCCGCAGGGATTGCCTCTCTTGGCGGACCAGCTCATGGCGGTGCGAATGAGGCTACGTTAAAAATGTTAAATGAAATTCGAAATGAAACTCGTATTTCTGAATACATAAAAAGAGCTAAAGATAAAAACGATGATTTTAGGTTAATGGGCTTTGGCCATAGAATTTATCGAAATAAAGACCCAAGGTCAATTATTATGAAACAAACTTGTCATGAAGTTTTAGACGAATTGGGTCTAAGAAATGACCCCCTCTTCAAACTTGCGATGAAACTTGAAAAAATTGCGCTGGAAGATGAGTACTTTATTAAAAAGAAGTTATATCCTAATGTTGATTTTTACTCTGGGATTGTAATGAAAGCGTTAGGTATACCAAATTCAATGTTTACACCTGTATTTGCAGTTGCAAGAACTGCTGGCTGGATTGCTCATTGGAACGAAATGTTAGATGATCCATCTTCTAAAATAAGTCGTCCCAGACAAATTTATACTGGTAAATTTAGAAGAGATGTTCCTAACAACTAAGCTGAAAAAGAAGAGCCGCAGCCACAAGTTGTTGTTGCATTGGGGTTTTTAATTACAAATTGTGACCCCTGAACATTGTCTTGATAGTCAATTTCTGCTCCTGTTAGATACTGTAAGCTCATCGGATCAACTAAAAGAGTGACAGTATCTTTAGTAACTTGTGTGTCATCTTCGTTAATCGTCTCTTCAAAAGTGAATCCATATTGAAACCCGGAACAACCGCCACCGCTGACAAAAACTCTAAGCTTTAGGTCAGGACTTCCTTCTTCTACAATTAAATCCTTAACTTTTTTTACTGCATTATCAGTAAAGTTAATTGGTGTTGGCATTTCTATTGGTGTTGGCATTTCTATTTGTGCTGACATCATATACTCCTAATCTTTTATTTTTTGTTTGGACGACTCATTTTTTTTACAATTTTTTCTTTTAAAGTTAAACTATCTTTCTGCTTGGTAGCTTCTTTTTTTGAAAGTAAAATTCCATTCACTCTTGCTCCAGCATGAATTTCAATAGTTGAATACTCAATATCACCTGTTATAACCGAATTAGCATTTAACTCTAAATAATCTAAACACTTTATATTACCACTTACTCTACCATTGATTATACCTGTTTCAATCATAACATTACCAGTAATGCGACTCTCTTCTCCCATTATCAATGTCCCCCCAGCATCACCGAGTACTGTAAGGTCCCCGATAATCTTTCCGTCTAGCCGCAATCCGCCTGAATAAGTTGTATCACCCTTAATTGTTATATCCCTATCAATCAAAGTTGTAATTGCACCAAATTTTCTTTTTTTCTTAAAAACCATGATTATTTTCTTTTCCCAACAATTTTTTCATAAAATAGAACATCTTCTTGGAGCTTGTTATTTTTATCTTTTAATACTTTATTGTTATTAGAAATATTCTCTAAAGATATTTTAGCAAACTCTAGCTCTAGCCTAGTTTTTTGTAGCTCCTGCACAGCAATCTTCTTAGTTTCATTTAATTGTCTAATTTTTAAAAAAAACTCAGTAGCTCTCCCACCTTCCAAGACCTTGTATGCAATACCAGCTCCTAAACTAAAAAAAACCAAAGCTAAAATCATGTAAATAGGCCAAATTGCCCCTGTTTGCACCCTTACTTTTTTTCTTAACAACCTGTTATTTTTTTTTATTTTCATATGTGTTACTTGGTCTAAGATATTATAGTTGGTTAAGTCCCTTGTCTTCAGGCCAATTCATCATAATATTCATATTTTGTACTGCTTGACCTGCAGCACCTTTAATCAAATTATCTATCACAGACAATACCACTAATTTATTTGAATCGGGTGATTTATACACAGACATCCTACAAGTATTAGACCCTTTAACTGATTTTGTTTCTGGACATTTTTCTTTTGGCATAACCTCTACAAAATTTTCGCCTTTATAAAATGTCTCATATAAATCATGTGAATCAAAATCTTTAACGCAATCAACATATATAGTGGCGTGAATCCCTCTAATCATTGGCACCAGATGTGGAATAAATGTCATCCTAACTTTTCCATGGGTAGAAATAGAAGTTAAATTCTCCTCAATTTCTGGTTGATGCCTATGACCACTAATTCCGTAAGCTTTAAAATTCTCAGTAGTATCTGCAATAAAGTCTTTGGTTTCACTTATTCTCCCAGCGCCACTAATGCCAGATTTAGCATCAGCTATAATTGTTGAGGGGTCAATAAGTTGCTTTGACGATGCCAGTAACGGTAAAAGAGCTAATTGAACAGCGGTTGCATAACACCCTGGATTTGCAATTAAATTAGCTTGCTTAATTTTTTCTCTATTCATTTCTGGTAATCCATAAACTGAATTCTTTAAAATATTTTTATGCTTATGCTCCATTCCATACCATTTTTTCCATATATCAGCATCTTTAATTCGAAAATCAGCTCCTAAATCAATTACCTTTACACCTCTTTTTAGAAGGATTTCAGCATAATTCATAGCAACACCTTTTGGCGTAGCAAAAAAAACTATGTCTGAGTCGCTTAAGATTGCTTCTTCTGGGCTTACAAACTGATGGGATAATAGACCACTAAATACAGGATAAAATTTATCAATTCGTTGGCCAGCAAGATCTCTTGACGTAAGTGAATCAATCAATACGTTAGGGTGATTAGCTAATAGCTTCAATAGCTCTATCCCCGTGAATCCTGAGGCTCCTACTACGCTTACCTTTATTTTAGTATCCATTAGTCTCTATTCTAATCTCTTATTAAAAAAATATCTCAATCATAAAAAAAGCCGCTTAAAAAGCGACTTTTTATTAGAAACTTTATCGTTTCGAGAATTGTTTTTTTCTTCTTGCTTTTCTTAGGCCAACTTTTTTACGTTCAACTTCCCGACTGTCGCGAGTTACATAGCCTGCTTTTGACAAATCTCCTCGTAGGGCAGCATCATAATCCATTAATGCACGAGTAATTCCATGCCTTACAGCTCCGGCCTGGCCTGACTCACCCCCGCCAGAAACGTTAACCTTAATATTAAAACTAGTTTGATTGTTTGTAAGCTCAAGCGGTTGTTTTAAAATCATTTGAGAAGTATTTCTTGAAAAATATTCCTCAACAGGCTTGCTGTTTACAACTATATCGCCCTTGCCTGGTTCAATAAAAACTCTTGCAACAGAGCTTTTTCTTCTTCCTGTACCGTAATAATATTTACCTATCATTTTAATCCTGTATTTATAAAGTTATTAATTGAGGTTGTTGAGCAGTATGTTGATGCTGTGCATCAGGATAAACCTTCATTTTTTTTACCATGGCATATCCAAGAGGTCCTTTTGGAAGCATGCCTTTCACTGCTTTTTCTAAAGCTCTTCCAGGGAATTTATCTTGCATTTTACTAAAATTTGTTGAATACAACCCTCCCGGGAAACCAGAGTGGCGATGGTAAATTTTTCCTTCTGCCTTATTGCCTGTAACCTTTATTTTACTAGCATTAATTACAACAATATAGTCTCCTGTATCTACATGAGGCGTATAAATTGCCTTATGCTTACCTCTAAGTCGATGAGCGATTTTACTTGCTAGTCGCCCAAGAGTTGCATCTGAAGCATCAACTAAAAGCCAATCTCTTTTGACTTCACTTGATTTAGCGGAAACTGTTTTCATTCTAATCAGCCTAATAATATAAATTGAGAGCAGAATTTTAGTCTATTTATAGTCTCATTGTCAATGTTTTCACTATCAGCAACGTAATTTTTTTTATCTTTGTGAAAGAAAACCAAGAAAAATAAAAAATCCAAGGTAATTATTTAACAGAAAAGCTTTGAAATTTTTCTCAGAGTCTAGTTTTTTCCCAAGATTACAGCAGTATATAGCAATAGCTGAAGCTATAAGCAACGCTAAGTAATATTGATAAGAATATTGCTCCATTAGACCTATTAAACATAAAATAAAAAACATTGATAAGTAGGATAAGAATATTATTTTTATCGTCATTTCTTGAAATGTAAGGGGGACTGAATAGACATTTAGTGCTTTATCGTCGCGCATGTCACTTACAGCATAGTGTGAATCATAAGCTATTGCCCAAAATATGTTAGCTGCAAATAAAAAATATGCCTGCACTGGTATTGCGTTTTGCACAGCAGAAAAAGCAATAAGGATTCCAAAGCCAAAAGTAATGCCAAGGAATAATTGAGGCATACAAAAAAACCGCTTTGTGAGTGGGTAGCTAATTACAAATAACAAAGCTACAAATGCAAGTTGTATAGAAAGTAAATTTAACTGAAGTACTAATATAAAGGAACATAGACACAAGCCTAAAACTATAAATAAAATTTCTTTAAGAGTTACATTCCCCAAACCAATCTGCCTGCTTTTAGTTCTTTGAACTTGTGGGTCAATTTTTCTATCTAAATAATCATTAATTACGCACCCAGCTGATCTCATTAGAATAGCACCGCCTATAAAAATAGTTAATAATTTAAGATCAGGGAATCTTTTCGAAGCCATAAGGAGAGCCCACAGCGTTGGCCACAACAACAATAAAATTCCAATAGGCTTATCAAGCCTCATTAACTTGTAAAAAACTAATATCTTATTTTTCAAAAAATTCTATCCCTTCTATGCTGCTCAGAAAGACTTCAGTTAATAAGGCTTTTTGCCCCCTATGATTAAATACAGATTTTCTAGCCATTATTCTGCCCCTCTCAAAAATTTTATAAGCATTTAATCTTTTAATTAAATCGTCATTATCTGATAAATTTTTAAAAACAAAATTTGATCTTAAAATATACTTCTTATTAAAAACAATTTCTGATAAAGGACTATTTTTGAGATTTTTAACTCTTCCCCAAAAACCTCTCAAATATTTTTTTGGAATTACTGTCCTCGCATAAACAATAGGTAATTTGTCTGCAAATATTAATGCTTCCCTTATATACAAATCCCCAGTATTTTTCTTTTGAAAAAAAACTTTTTCGTCATTTAAAACTTTAATATGCCGTCCTTTTAATTCTTTTATTCTGAATGGCATAATGTTTATTATCTTATTGCTAAGCGAGCCCTTATCTTTGACCCAAGGATTAAGGTTAACTCCTATTTTAATATTTACTTGCCACCTCATTTATTATGCTCTTGATAATAATTCATAATTTTTTAACCACCTATCCAAATGCAAAAAAGGCTTAAGTTCGTTTTTTAGCAAAATCTCTGCATCTTTTTTGGCAATACTCAGTAAAGACTCATCTCTAGATAAATTAGCTATTCTTAAAGAAGGCAGGCCACTTTGCTTTAAACCTAAAAATTCTCCCGGACCTCTAAGTCTTAAGTCTTCCTCTGCAATAATAAAACCATCTGTATTTTCAAATATAATTTTCAATCGTTTTTTGGCGGTATCAGATAGTTTTTCCTTGTAAAGTAAAATACAAGCACTTTCTTTAACCCCGCGCCCAACTCTTCCCCTCAATTGGTGGAGTTGAGATAGACCTAATCTCTCTGCATTTTCAATAACCATTAATGTTGCATTTGGAACATCGACCCCAACTTCTATAACTGTAGTAGCAACTAAAATATTTATTTGGTTGTCTTGAAATTTTTGCATAATTTCTTTTTTTTCATCTGATTTCATTCGCCCATGAATCAAGCCTACATTTAAATCTAAAAGTATTTTTGATAAACTATTAAATGTATTGATTGCTGTTTGTAATTGAAGTGTCTCGCTATCCTCTATCAACGGACACACCCAATATGCCTGACTTCCCTGCTGACATAGATCTTTAATGTTACCTAAAATCATGGAACGTCTTTCTTCTGAAAAAAGCTTAGTAATAATTGGTATTCTGCCAGGCGGGAGCTCATTTATAGTAGATATCTCCATATCAGCAAAATAACTCATTGATAATGTTCTTGGGATGGGAGTTGCACTCATCATTAGCTTATGTGGCTCATAACTTAATTTCTCTAAATTACTTTCCCTTAAAGCAATTCTTTGCTCAACACCAAATCTATGCTGCTCATCTATAATATAGAATCCAAGGTTTTTGAATTTTACGGCTTCTTGAAATAAGGCGTGCGTACCTATTAACAAATTTATTCTTCCTGCCTCGAGTTTTTCATAAACTTCTGCCCTTGCCTTCGCTTTTATACTCCCTGTGAGTAATTCAACTTTAAAAGATAATGGTGATAACCATTTTTTTATTTTTTCATAATGTTGCCCTGCTAATATTTCAGTTGGAGCCATAAATGCTACTTGATAGCCAGCGACCATTGCCTGAATAGCTCCCATAACTGCTACGACAGTTTTCCCGCTCCCAACGTCACCTTGAAGCAATCTATTCATTGGGTACCCTAATGAAAAATCTTTTTTTAACTCAGAAAAAGTAATCTTTTGTTGCTCTGTTAGATTAAACTTTAACTGCTGTAAAAATAATTCATATTTTTTTTTTGAAAATTCAAATTTTGGTGCCTTTTTTTTTATTAATTCTAAATACCTACTTCGAAAAAATAATTGTTGTGCTAAAAATTCATCATAAATTAATCTTTGGTGATAAATACTTCTCTTGTTATCAAAATCATCTTTTTTGTAATTTTTAGGTGGATTATGAATGCACTCTATTGCTTCAATAAAGGTAGGAAATTTATTTTTTTTATAAATTTCAGGAAATAAATCATCAAATTGTTTCTTTGTTTTTTCTATCAGAATATATTTGTGAATTAATTTCCTTAAAGACTTCTGAGCCATTCCTGCAGTAACTGGGTAAACAGGGGTATATGTATTTGGAAGCGGCTCACCTTCATTAATAATTTTATATTGAGGATGAACCATTTCATAGAATAACGCGTTCACCTTAACTTCTCCAAATACTCGAATTAATGCTCCCTCCTTAAGTTGCTTGATTTGACTTGGGTAAAAATTTAAAAACCTTATTTGAATCTCACCTGTTTCATCTTTAATGTGCACACTCAAATTTTTTCTTGGTGCATATGAAATTTTCGTTTTGACAATTGTTCCCTGAATTTGTGATAACTCTCCAGGTTGGATTTCATCAATAGTCTTAATTTCAGTTTCATCAATATATCTTGCAGGAATATGTAATAAAAGATCCCATTCATCAGATATACCTAGTTTTTTTAATTTTTTAGATTGTGAGTCTGTAAATTTTATTGAAGCCAATTTTTATAATTTAATCCAGCACCAGAAAGCCATCAGCCTCAACTAACGAATTTTTTGGAAGAGATGCAACCCCAATTGCAGCTCTGGCTGGAAAAGGCTCTGTAAAATAATTCTTCATAATTTTATTAACTAACCCAAAGTTTGATAAATCAGTTAAATAAATATTCAATTTAACAACGTCGTCAAAACTAGCGTCTGCTGCTTTTATAACCTGACTTAAATTTTCAAATACTTGATTAATTTGAGCCTCAATCCCATCTACTAGCTCCATTGTATTCGGATCTAATGGAATCTGACCAGACAGAAAAACTATATTTCCCTTACGAATTGCTTGGCTGTAAGGCCCAATTGCTTCAGGGGCATTTTTTGAATTTATAGCTATTTTTTTCATTAATTTTCCTTATTAAATTGTAGATTTTACACGATTGATTTTATTGATTTTAGTAATCTTTCTTAAATTTTTGATGCTCTCTGCTAAATGAATTCTATTTCTGACCTGAACTACTAAATTAAGAGTAGCAAAAACACTCCCATCAGATTCTTCCAAAGAAATATTATCAATATTTGCCCCTGAATCTGCAATTACTGATGCAATTTGTCCAAGCATGCCCCTCTCATTAATTACCAAAATACTTAAATTTACATTGAATAATTTTTCTGGGCTTGGCTCCCACTCAACATCGACCCAACGATCATGATCTAATTTAAACTCTTTTATTGCCTTGCAATCATGGGTGTGAATTAATAAACCCCTATCTTTGTTTATAAAACCTAAGATTGGATCTCCAGGTATTGGGTGACAGCAATCTGCAAGCTGAATTGCCATGCCATCAGATCCCTTTATTGTAATAACATCTAAAAATTTTCCTTGTTTTTTTGTATTGTTAGCCCCATCCATAATACTTGTAAGTTGATGCGCGACCATAACATTAACTTTTTTACCCAAAGCAATATCCGTTAGAATCTCATCCTTAGAATTTACATGATAATCTGATACTAATTTATTCCAATGTTTTCTTTTAATAGCTTCAGGGTGGATATGGAATGCTTTTAAAGCATTGTTTAGCATATTAAATCCTAAAATAATAAGGTCTTTAGATTCCGCTGACCTTAAATACTGCCTAATTTGTGCGCGAGCTTTTCCAGTAATAATAAAATTTAGCCAGTTTGGGTTCGGCTTGGCAACTGTTGACGTAATAATTTCAACATGATCCCCTGTTATCAATTCGGTTCTCAATGGAACTAATTCCTGATTGATTTTTACTGCCACTGTTTTGTTTCCAACATCAGAATGGACGGCATATGCATAATCAATAGCTGTCGACTTTTTAGGCAGCGCAAAAATTTTTCCTTTTGGAGAAAAAACATACACTTCATCAGGAAATAAATCTACTTTTAAATGCTCTAAAAACTCTAACGAATCCGAGCTTTCATTTTGAATTTCTAGCATCCGCTTTAACCACTGATTAGTTTTTTGTTGAAGCTCTGTAACATCTGCATCTTTAGTCTTGTAAAGCCAATGTGCGGCAACCCCAGCTTCTGCTAGTTGATGCATAGTTTTTGTTCTAATTTGAATTTCAACTGGAGTACCAAATGGGCCAAGAAGAGTCGTATGCAAAGACTGATATCCATTAGCTTTTGGAAACGCAATGTAGTCCTTAATTTTACCTGGAATTGGCTTATATAGAGAATGCAAAGAGCCTAACGTTAAGTAGCATTCATTAAAATTATTAACAATAATTCTAAATGCATAAATATCATTGATTTGAGAAAAGCCCGTATGATCTTTAATCATTTTTCTATGAATACTAGCTGCATTTTTTTCTCGTCCAGAAATTTCTGCTTTTACTTTACTCTCAAGTAGCTTTTGCTTTATTTCTATCAGGATTTTACCAACTATCTCTTTTCTATTTCCACGACTTGCTTTGACAGCTTTTTGGATAGTCTTGTGCCTAAGCGGATGAAGGATTTCAAAACTTAAATCATCAAGCTCTCTAAATACGTTATTTAAACCCAATCGATTTGCAATAGGGGCATAAATATCAATAGTTTCTTGAGCAATCCGAGTTCTTTGAGATGGGCTTAAAGAAGAAATAGTTTGCATGTTATGCAATCTATCACTTAATTTTATTAAAATTACTCTTACATCCTGCGACATCGCCAATAACATCTTTCTAAAATTTTCTGCTTGAGCTTCTGTTGCATCTTCAAAATGAACCTTATCAAGCTTTGAAAGACCTTCGACTAACTTAGCGACCTGCTCCCCAAATAAAAACTCAATTTCTTTTGAAGTTGAAGGTGTATCTTCAACAACATCATGAAGCAATGCTGCTTGAATAGATTGGGCATCTAAATGAAACTCAGCTGCTATACATGCTACAGAAACTGGATGAGCAATATAGTCTTCCCCACTTTTTCTTTTTTGTCCACTGTGTGCTTTATCACTAAAACGATAGGCCTGCCATATCCTCTCAATATCTTCCTCTGATAAATAAACTTTTAATAATTTACTTAATTTAGAATTTTTTTTGTCGGCAGGCAAAAGGGGGGGGTGTGTTTTTTCAGTTAAAGCACGGATTTTATGAACAGGATTTACCATTTATTCACTCATTTATCTAATCGTTAAGCAACACCTTTGTTGTTAAGAATATCTTCTCCGATTAAGCCAGCAGCTATTTCTCTTAAAGCAATAACAGAGTGTTTGTCATTTGATCCAGTGACATCTATTAGAGGGGTTGCACCATTTACTAATTGCCTTGAACGATATGAAGCAACTAGTGTAAGTTGGAATCTATTAGGAATTTTTTCTAAACAATCATCTACTGTAATACGCGCCATAATTACTCCATAAAATTTAAATTTTGAACGATTCTATTAAGCCTCGGTAGCTTATAATTTGTTTTTCAGTTTTTAAGTCTTCCGCGATAAAACCCATCACTAAAATTGATTTTAAATCTGCTACGGCTTTCTTAAAATCATCATTGATTATAACATAATCAAATTTATCTAAATGGCTCATTTCATGCCTTGCAACTGACAAACGTTTCTGAATATTTTCTTTTGAATCCTTGCCTCTAGAATTTAATCTTTCTTCTAAAATCAGCATTGAAGGTGGAAGTATAAATATGCTTACAACATGCTTAAAAATTTTTTTTACATGAAATGCGCCTTGATAATCTATTTCTAAAATAAGGTTTTGGCCAATATCCAATGCGTTTTTAACCACTTGCTTAGCTGTGCCATAATACTCTCCATGTGCTTGAGCTGTTTCTAAAAAAGCACCCTCATTATGCATCTTATTAAAAATTTCTGGTTTTACAAAAAAATAATCTACGCCATTTTTTTCACCTTCCCGAGGTTGACGAGTAGTGTAGGAAACTGAAACCCCTAGATTTTTGACTTCATGAGTCAAAGCTTTAACCAATGAAGTTTTTCCTGCACCAGATGCTGCAGTGATAATAAATAAATTTCCTTTTTTTATGTCTATCATTATTCTATATTCTGTATTTGCTCTCTTATTTGCTCAATTAAAACTTTCAATTCAACTGCTGCCTGTGAAATTTCCGCTGAAATTGATTTTGACCCTAAAGTATTTGCTTCTCGATTAAATTCTTGCATCAAAAAATCTATTTTTTTCCCAACTGGCTCTGACAACTCTAACAGCCTCCTAAGCTCCTGAATGTGAGATTCTAGTCTATCAAGTTCTTCAGTAATATCACCTTTTTGGATAAAAATTAAAATTTCTTGTTTTAATCGATCTTGTTCAACATTAATAAGTGCTGATTTAAATTTTTTTAAAATCTTATCTTGATGAGATTTGACGACTTTAGGGAATAGTTTTTTGATTTTTTTTATTTCTTTTTCAATGTTTATTAATTTAGCCAAAATTATTTTTTTAATTTTTCCCCCTTCTCTTTGACGATCTTTTAACAGTTGATTTAGAGATCTATCCAATAGCTTCATGAGTGGCTTACTAAGTCCGCTAGTATTCAGCTTATTATCTTTTTTACTTGATAGGTGGGCAATTTCTAGTGCATTGATAGGCTGAGAAGTCTTTATTAAAGAAGAAACTGTTTCTATTGTTGCGATTATTTTTTTTGCATGTTGTAAGTCAATATTGTTAAGGTCAATATTTTGTTCTTTAGTTTTTAAGGAAACCCTACATTCAGCTTTACCTCGATGAATAATTTTTAAAATTTTCTCTCGAATCTTGGGGTCAAAGACTCTAAGATCGTCAATTAACTTTACCTGTAATTCAAAATACCTGCTATTTAGTGTCTTTATTTCAACTACTAAATTTCCATATTTTGTATCTTCAGTAATACTGCAATAACCTGTCATACTTGAAATCATAGCTTTCTCTTTAAACTTAAATTAGACGAGTCATTTTAACAATCTAATTTGTATTCTGGTTATAAAAATTTGAAACAACTAATAATTAAATATCTCAATAGACTATAATCGAGAACTAATAAATAGAAAGGAAATTTACATGAGATTGTCTCAAAGAAATAATAATGAACTCAGAGATATTGAAATTATTAGGAATTATACCAAACATGCAGAGGGGTCTGTACTTATTAAATGCGGAGATACTCATGTACTTTGCAATGCGAGCGTTGAGGAAAATGTTCCATCGTTTCTCAAAGGGAAAAATCAGGGTTGGGTAACGGCTGAATATGGAATGCTTCCAAGATCTACATCTTCTAGGATGAAAAGGGAGGCTGCAAGAGGCAAGCAGTCGGGAAGAACACAAGAAATACAAAGACTAATTGGTCGAAGCTTACGAGCTATTATCAACCTAAATGAACTGGGTGAAAGAACTATTAATATTGATTGTGATGTTATACAGGCAGATGGTGGTACAAGAACAGCAAGTATTACTGGGGCATATGTAGCTCTCTACGATGCGATTCAGGGTCTTATACAAAATGGCTCTCTTAAAGAGTCGCCTATTATTGATTCTCTTGCAGCTATTTCTTTAGGTATAAAGAATGGGGAAATTTTGCTAGATCTTGATTATGAAGAAGACTCTAATTGTGACACTGATATGAATATAGTCATGACCGGGAAAGGTAAATTTGTTGAAATTCAAGGTACCGCTGAGGGTGAAGCTTTTAGCCGAGAAGAAATGAATCAAATTTTCGATGTAGCCGAACTTGGGATAAGAGAGCTCACAAAAAAACAAGAAGAGGCAAAAAGTTAAGACAAATATAATGCAAAAAATTATTTTATCAACAAATAATGGTAAGAAACTAGCTGAAATTGAGTCTTTGCTTTCTGACTTATCTGTTGAAACAGTTCCACAAGCAACTCTTAAGATTGGTGTAGCTGAAGAGCCATTTGATACATTTATTGAAAATGCTTTAGCTAAAGCAAGGTTTGCTTCAAATGCTGCTAACTTACCAGCTATAGCAGATGATTCTGGTATTTGTGTAGACGCTTTAAATGGGATGCCAGGAATTCTATCTGCAAGATTCTCTGGGGAGTTAACTGACGATAAAAGAAATAATAAAAAATTACTGGAATTATTAAAGGATGAAAAAAATAGGAAGGCGCATTATTACTGTGCGTTAGTTTTTATAAGGTCCCCTAAAGATCCTCAACCTATTATTGCAGAAGGGATATGGCAGGGTGAAATTTTATTAGGGCCACAAGGTAAAAATGGGTTTGGTTATGACCCTATTTTTTTAGACTATAAAACTGATTTATCAGCTGCAGAATTAACGCCTGAATTAAAAAATAGGATTAGTCATCGCGGGCAAGCTTTGCAAAAATTAAAACAAAAACTTAAAATACTCTATGGCATCAAAAAATAAAAATTGGCCTTTATGGCTCAGGGATGATAAGTCAGTCGTATCTTGTGCAGAAAAAATCAAAGTTATGAATGAAAACTTCGATGAACTCAAGCAGATTGCTCAAGATGCTTTTGAAGATGGAATTTTAATGGAAGTTTCTGATGAGCAAATTCGAGCAACTCTTCATAGTTTAGTAGAAGAACTTTACAGCCCCTTAAAGAAAAAATAAATACGTGGCTTGCCTCTTTGTTTAAAGCAGAACTTCCTCCTCTATCAGTCTACGTCCATATTCCTTGGTGCATTCATAAATGCCCTTACTGTGACTTCAATTCTCACGAGTTTCAAGGGCAAGATATTAAGAATAATGAATTAATTTACACTAATGCTCTACTCAAACAATTAGAGAACACTAATTTTGATACTAAAAGGCCAATTCATTCTATTTTTTTTGGTGGAGGGACCCCAAGTCTATTCAGCCCAGAATCTTTTAAAAAAATTATTGAAAAAATTAGCATTAAATTTGAGCTCGATGACAATTGTGAAATTACAATAGAAGCGAATCCAGGCACTGTAGATAAGCAATATTTTTATGGGTATAAGGATGTTGGAATAAATAGAATGTCTCTAGGGATTCAAAGTTTCAATGAAAAACATTTAAAAAAATTAGAAAGAATCCATAATCAGCAAGAAGCTCTAGATGCAGCAAAACTTGCAGTCAGATTATTTGATAAAGTTAATATTGATTTAATGTTTGCCTTACCAGAGCAAACAAAAAAAGAGCTTAAGGATGATATTAATATGGCTTTAGAAATCAATTCTTCCCACATATCTTATTATCACCTCACAATTGAGCCTAATACCTCCTTCTATAAACACCCGCCAAAAATACCTAACCAGGACGAAGGAGCAGAACTATTTGATTTAATTAGCAATAAGTTGAGAGAATCGAATTTTACTCACTACGAAACTTCTGCATACGCAAAGAATGGAAGTGAATGTCGCCATAATTTAAATTATTGGAACTTTGGTGATTATATAGGTATTGGGGCTGGCGCTCATAGTAAAATCACATCAAAAGAATCTATTCGTCGTTTTTCTTGCCATAAAAGTCCGAAATACTATCTCTCTGAAGTTGATAAAAATAATTACATCAAAGATGAACGGATTCTATCAACCAATGACCGTGTATTTGAATTTATGATGAATGCATTAAGAGTTAACGATGGATTCGCAATTAATCTTTTTGAACAAAGAACTAATTTGCCAATTAATGAAATTGCAAAAGAATTATTAATTGCAAAAGAGAAGAAGCTGATTGAAGAAATTAATGGTAGGATTAAACCGACTGTTTTAGGGCAAAGTTTTTTAAACGAACTTTTACAAATTTTTTTGAGGGACCAAAATAATGATGTTAAATAAAATTATTGATGACTATGTTGTTTCAGACCAAATTACAGAAGAAGATATTGAAACATTAAAGTCAGCAGGGTTTAAAACTATTTTTTGTCATCGGCCTGATAATGAAGAACAAAATCAAGTCTCAGTCAAAACTATTCAAAGTAAAGTTATTAAGAGTGGCCTTAATTTTGTACATCAGCCAGTTATTGGTGGCCAAATATCGCAAAATGATATAGATCAGTTTAGTGACTACTATGATGAATCTGAAAAACCTATTTTTGCTTATTGCAGAACAGGAACAAGATCAAGCATGTTATGGGCACTATCAGAGTCGGGAAAGAGGTCTAAGGATGAAATACTAAAATTAACTACAGCAGCTGGATACAATCTTAGCAGTCTATTTGGTTGATGAAAACACTAATTTCCCTAGTTGTTACCCTCTGCTTAATCTTTTTTTTAAGTGATGAGATTATTAAGCAGTATTTATCTTATAAGATAACAAAAATTATAAAATTTGAAACTAGTATTGGGTATTTAAATTATTCAATTAAAGAAAATAGACTAATAATAAGAGATTTAAAAGTAAAAAATCCTTCTAGCTCTAAGAATGTTTACGCTCTGTGGGTAAATGAGGTTTCAATTGATAAGCCAATTATTCAAAATGACAAACTAATAATAAATGCGATAGATATAAATAATGCTGATATTTACTACGATAATAATAGTGGTACATTAAATTTTAAAGAAATTTCTGAGAATATAAAACATTATCTGCATACAAGAAAACTATCAGCTAATAAAGCGGTAGAAAAACCCCTTGAGATTGCGCCCAGTGAGAGTGCAGAGAATAAAGAATCAATTGGTGCTAAAGAGCCATCAATAATCTTTATTAAAAGTTTAAGTATTAAAGACTCCTTCATCAACCTTTCTTACAAATTTATGCTACAAAAATCTGTTTCCATTCCTCTAGAAGACTACATTAATGTTTCCGAAGAACTTGATACACTAATAAATAAATTTAATTTATTTATTCAAGTGACTTCAATGAAAATAAAGGCTTCAAAAAGAAGGAGCGATCTTATAAAAATATTTCCGAAATGGGAAAAGAAAATTAATAAATTAAATCAAGAATTGGATAAGTCTGAAGGAATAAAGTTTTAACTATTAATATTGATTACACTTTTTGATAGCCCAACTTCTTTTAAGAAACTTAAGAGCCCAAAAATCAGCGAAGTCATTGCCATGATGAAAAGTATAGATATAAATTGATTAAAATCAAAACTAATTTCCGTAGATATAAATATCATCGCAATTAAAACGCAAATTAATAAAGCTGAAATTGTCGTTAATGCGATTGCCCAATGGGTCCACTTGGCACGTCTTATTAAAAAATTTAATTCCGCTTTTTTATACTCTTTTAAATCTTTTGAGTTCTCATGAAGCACCCTGAATCGGTCGACAATTCTCGTTAAACGAGCTGTCATAACTGTCAAAATTGCTCCTACTCCCGTCAATAAAAAAGCTGGGGCTACTGCCATTTGAATAACGCTAGCAATTTCTACAAATTCTACCATCTATTTAACTAACTTAGACTTGGCATGGTTTAATGCTTTTTTAACCGTATTAAAAGCTGTCCCACCAACATGCTTTCTTGATTTAATAGACCCTTTTAGAGACAAGCATTCGAACACATCTTTTTCAATTAGCTTACTAAATTTTTTCAAAGCTTTTAATTCAAGGCCGGATAAATCACACTGCTCATCAATCGCAAACTTAACTGTTTTCGCCACCACACCATGTGCCTCTCTAAAAGGCATTCCTTTTTTCACTAAATAATCAGCTAAATCTGTTGCCGTGGAAAATCCTTTAAGTGCTGCCTTTTCCATATTTTTTGGAAATATAGTAAGTTTAGAAATCATTTCTGCAAAAATATTTAAAGTATCTGAAATCGTATCAGCTACATCAAAGATTGGCTCCTTATCTTCTTGATTGTCTTTATTGTATGCAAGTGGCTGCCCCTTCATCAATGTTAGCAAGCTAACTAAATGCCCATTTACTCTACCAGTTTTCCCTCTAACTAGTTCAGGTACGTCAGGGTTTTTTTTCTGCGGCATAATACTTGATCCCGTGCAAAAACTATCTGAAATCTCTATAAAGTTAAAAAATGGACTAGACCACATAATTAACTCTTCTGACCACCTCGATAAATGTGTCATTAATATAGATGCATTTGCATTAAATTCAATTAGAAAATCTCTGTCTGATACTGCATCAAGAGAATTGCCCATAACACCATCAAATTTAAGGAGTTTAGCTACGAACTTTCTATCTATAGGGTAAGAGGTTCCAGCTAATGCTGCAGCTCCTAAAGGTAAAATATTAATTCTTTTCCTCGCATCTTTAAATCTTGCTTTATCTCTTTCCAACATTTCGTAATAAGCATGTAAATGATGAGCAAAACTTACAGGTTGCGCTACTTGCAAATGCGTCAAGCCCGGCATTATCGTCATAATGTGCTTTTCCGCTAAAGTTAAAGTAGCTTTTTGTAAGGCGCTTATCTGTTCAATAGTTTGATCTACAACCTCCCTAAGGTAAAGCCTCATATCAGTTGCAACCTGATCATTCCTAGATCTTCCCGTGTGTAATTTTTTCCCTGCCGCACCAACTATTTCCGTTAATCTATTTTCTATATTTAGGTGAACATCCTCTGAATCAATCGACCATTTAAAATTTTGGGCGATAATTTCTTTCTTAATTTGATTTAAACCTTTTACAATCGACTTAAGGTCACTTGCGGAAATTACCTTTTGTTTTTTTAACATTTCTGCGTGCGCCAAAGACCCCTCAATGTCGAACATCGCTAATCTTTTATCAAAATTAACTGACGCGTTGAATCTTTTAACAATTTCACTGGTTGGTTCGGAAAACCTAGCAGACCATTTTTTTGTATTTTTTTTCATTTAAATTTTTAAATTCATTAATCCAATGAATTATATATGAAAATCACCAATCACATGATTAATCTCCTAATAGCTATGTGCTAAAATCCATAATAATAATGATTAAAAATATTACAATTGCATCTAGAGAAAGTCCACTTGCTATTTGGCAAGCAGAGCATATTAAATTTAAAATTAACCAGCTTTACCCGCAAATTAAAATTAATATCGAAGGATTCAAAACTCAAGGGGATATTTTGCTAGATCAATCATTGGCAGATATTGGTGGTAAAGGGTTATTCATTAAAGAGCTTGAACAAGCTTTATTAGAAAAAAAAGCTGATTTAGCCGTCCACTCTATGAAAGACTTGCCAATGGATATTCCTAATCAATTTCAACTTATTGCAATTACAGAGCGTGAAGACCCAAGAGATGCATTTGTTTCAAATAATTTTAATTCTCTGGATACTATGCCCAAAGGTTCAGTTGTTGGCACTTCAAGTCTTAGGAGGCAAAGTCAAATTAAAGCAAAATATCCTGATTTAATAATTGAGCCCTTAAGGGGAAATTTGCAAACACGTTTAAATAAATTAGACAAAGAACAATATGATGCAATAATTTTGGCAGCAGCAGGACTTATCCGCTTAGACCTCAAAGTGCGAATCAAGAAATATTTAGAGACCACGGTTAGCATTCCGTCTGTCGGACAAGGCGCGCTGGGAATTGAAGTCCTAGCTGGGAACGAATCGTTAAACGAAATACTCAAAAATCTTAATGATGATGAAACTTCGCGATGTGTTTTAGCGGAAAGAACAGTGAGTCAATCACTTGCTGGCAGTTGTACCGTTCCTTTAGGTGCATACGCATCAATATCTAAAAATGATTTTACTATTAAAGCTTTTGTGGCTTCGCCAGATGGCTCTCAAATTATTCATGCTGAAGTAAAAGGATTAAAGTCAGATTTTTATAAGCTTGGTAAAGAATTAAGTCAAATTCTCATTGATAAAGGAGCTAAAGATATTTTATCAGGGTTATGAGTAAAAATAAGACCAAAAATAATACGGCACTAATATCTACTAGGCCATATGAAAAAAATATTGCTTTATTCAAAGAGCTTGAAGGTACAAATATTTTATTACTAAACCACCCTTTAACTGAAATTAAACCTCTTGAAAATTATACTAAGTTTGATTCAATTATAAGTAATTTAGAAAACTATCAGCATATAATATTTATTAGTACGAATGCTGTTCAGTTTTTTGTTGAGCGCTTAAATAACCTTACAATAAAACTCCCTAGTAATATTACTTTTTCCTGTATTGGCCCTATGACTAAAGAAGCCCTTGAGAATAAATTTGATATTAATGTACATTGCCCAAAAGAAAATTATGACTCTGAAAGTTTAATTAAAAATAAAATATTTGATTACCTTCAAGATAAAAAAATTTTAATTATTCGGGGGACAGGTGGTCGGGAAACCTTAAAGAATTCACTTGAAGAAAAAGGCGCCAAAGTTGATTATGGTGAATGCTATATTCGAAACTACTTACCCATTGAACAAAAAAAATTAACTCAAGAAATTAAAGATTGCACTTCTATATTTATATTAATTTCAAGCTATGGCAGTGCATCAAATTTTAACCAGCATCATGGGCCCTGGATTGAGGATTATAAAACAAAATTTATTGTGAACCACAGAAATATTGCGTCTCTTTTAAAAAGTGGTTACTACGGCTCTCGCTTAAATGAAGTTATTGTTACAGATAATTTAAGTGCGCAATCATTACTAGATATAATTAAAATACATTAATTATTTGTTTGCGGAGCGAAAGTAAAAGCATCAGCAAAAAATTCTTCTTCTGGAAGCCCTTTGCTTGTAAATTCTTTAAAAGCAGCTTCAACTAAACCAGGAGCACCACAACAGTAGACTTGTATGTTTTCTAAATCTTTAAGGTCTTCTAACGCAATTTTATGGACTAGTCCAATTCGTAAATGATCGCAATCTTCAGACTTATTTTCAGACACTGGAATATAGGTAAATTCATCAATTGATTTTTCCCAATCTAAACAAAGATTATGCATATATAAATTATTAAACTCTCTTACACCCCTGTACAAAAAAATTGGTCGCTTTATTTTTTTTATGCACATATCTTCAATTATTGATTTTATTGGCGCAAAACCTGTTCCTCCTGCAATAAAAATAATTGGTTTTACGCTTTCACGAAGGTAAAACTGACCAATTGGTGCCTCAATTTTATGTATAGATTTCACTTTCATCTCTTCAAAAACATGATGAGTGAACTTACCTCCTTCAATCAACCTTAAATGAAGTTCAATTAAATCATCATATGGACTGCTAGCTATTGAAAAAGCTCTTCTAGAACCATCCTCCATTAAAAATTCAATATATTGCCCCGCCTTAAATTTTAGTACTTCATTTCCCGGAAGCTTAAGTAACATTTTCATTACCTCATTATTAAGCTTCACAAGAGATTCAACGCGAACCGGGAAAATCTTTGGGGCATTCTCAGGCGCTATTTCTGCCTCTCTGGTTTGCACCACTAAATCTTCTGTTGCAAGAGCTTTACAACATAATGTAAAGCCATCTTTTTTTTCAACATCAGAAAGCACGGTTCTCTGATAATTATCAATCACAACATTTCCATTTGTTACTTTAGCCTTACAGGCTCCACATGATCCGTTTTGACAGCCATAAGGTATATTAATACCAGCTGAAATTGCTGCCTCTAAAATTGTTTGGCTTGGCCTAATCAGAAAAGTCTTTCCAGAAGGCATAATCTTTACGTTGTAGCTCATTATTTATTTATCTTCGCCTTCTTCTTCACGGCTAAACTCTCCCTCAATAACGTCACCCTTGCCTTTAGTATTTGTTTTTTGTTGGTATTCATTTTTACTTACCTGTTCTTTAACGGGGATTAAAAGTAAAAATAAGGCAATAATATCTGTAAGTACTCCTGGGAATAAAAATAATGCTCCAGCTAACAAGTTTTTAGCTGTCCCCATCAACAAAGCTATTGGGCTACCTCCTTGGCTCATTAGGCTTAATAATCTTGGTAGTACCAAAGATTTTTCCTCATTAATAAGCTGCCAGCCCAATATAATCATAGTTATTAGGTAAACAAAAAACCACCACCCATACTGACTAAAAAGATATATCAGTCCAGCAATTTCAAAGCCAGGTAATAAAATTAAAGCAAGAATTAAGATTTTTCGCATAATTAATGAGTTATGATAAATGTATTAGTTTATAGGATATAAGAACGTGGAATCGTTTTATCGCTCTTACTATTCAATTATTATAACCTCAATCATTAAACTTATAAGATGCCAAGATATTTAAATTTATTTATTATTAGTATTTTTTTAATATGCTTCAGTATATCAACTGTATTTGCAGTTGATAATTCTGTATTTTATAAAAACGAACAAAAATTTCTTCCGCTAGAAGAAGCCTTTAATATTAATTTAGAGACTACAAGTAATAAAAAAGAAGTAAATTTAGTTCTTTCTAATGAACCAGGTTATTACTTGTATAAATCTAAAATAAAGGTGAAAACAAGTCCATTACTATCAATTGAATTAGATTTGCCTGAGGGCAAAAAAAAACAAGACGAATTTTTTGGAGAACAAGAAGTCTATTATGGTCAGGTTAGAGCACTTATTTCATTATCCAACAGCCCCTCCAAAACCCAAAAATTTATTATTGAATACCAGGGCTGTAGCGAAGAAGGTTTATGTTATCCCCCATCATCTAAAATAATAGCTTACAAAGAACTCTCAAATAATAATTCAAATACGTCATCTGAAACTTATTCTATTATTGATAAATTGTCTTCTCAAAATTTTATCACAACATTATTCGGTTTCTTTTTTGCAGGCATCCTTCTGGCACTCACACCATGCGTGCTTCCCATGGTACCTATTTTATCTGGAATAATATTAGCAGCCAATCCAAAGAAATCAATCTCTTATACCCTTAGTTATGTGGGGGGTATATCTTTCACCTACACTCTATTAGGAATCACAGCAGGGGTTACTGGAACATTATTATCCTCAAGCTTACAAAATGTAAATTTTTTAATTTTTAGTAGTATTATTTATTTTATATTTGCTTTATCAATGTTTGATTTTATTAAGGTTCCTTCATCTCCCTTACAAAATATTATTAGTAAGTATTTAAACAATTTTAAAGCTAATACTTTACTTAATATATTTTTACTTGGGCTTTTTTCTTCCCTAATATTAAGTCCTTGTGTCGCCCCACCACTTGCGGCAGCGATATTATATATAGGAAAAACACAGGATTATGCGTTAGGTGGGCTTGCTCTATTTTCTATGAGTATTGGTATGAGCCTACCCCTTTTAATTATAGGCTTTTCTTCTCAAAAGATTTTGCCTAAAGCAGGTCCTTGGATGTCCTCTGTAAAAAGAGTCTTAGGGTTTATTTTATTTGGCATGAGTATTTATATTATTAGGCCATTACTAAGTGAAACTTTATTTGTTACCTTGCTTCTTCTTGTATTAACAGTTAACTTTGTTTATTTGTTTATTTACTCAAAAAATAGTTTAATAATTAGATCTGTTTTTATTCTTTGTTTAATATTCTCAATTTTATTTACACTTCACAACCTTAAAAAATTAATTTTTGAGCAGGATTCTACTGATAAATATTCACAAATGAGTCTTGAATTTACTAAAGTAAACTCTTTATCTGATCTTAATTACCATACTAATGGCACCATAAATAAACCTATTCTTTTAGATTTTTATGCAGATTGGTGTGTAGCATGCTTAGAATACGAAAAATTTACCTTTAGTGATCCAAAAGTTGCTGGCCTAATGAAAAAATTTACTCTGCTTCAAGCAGATGTTACGTCAAATACAAATGAACACAGTTTGTTACTTAAAAAATTTGATTTGTTTGGTCCCCCTGGAATTATATTTTTTGATAGCAAAGGCAAAGAAGTAAAGTATCTACGCACCGTTGGTTTTAAGGATTCTGCGGAATTCTCTATTCTTTTGGAAGAAGCTTTAAAAAATGAATAAAACAAGTTTTTTTAAATTTTTTTTGGTTGGACTCATAGCTATGAGTCTTGGAATAACAATAAACAAATATTACGGTGAATACAGATCATCAAATAAAGACATGCCCACGAACTTATTGTTTGATACATCGCTCCCTGATAAATTTGGAAGCATGATTTCTCTTAGTGCTTATAAAGAACAATGGGTATTAATTAATTTCTGGGCGACATGGTGCGAACCATGTAGAGAAGAAATCCCTGAATTAAATGAATTTTACGAAAATAATAAAAAAATAACATTAATTGGTATTGCAATTGATGAGGTGGCATTGGTCAAGGAATATACAGAAACTGTTCCTTTGCACTACATTTCTCTGATTTCAGATATGAGTGGCGTTGCCCTATCTAAATCATTAGGAAATAATAGAGGTGTCTTACCTTTTTCTGTATTAATTACCCCTACTGGAGAAATTAAAAGTACTTTCTTAGGCAAACTCACCCGAAATGATTTAATTCAGATTATCCCAAGCCTCGTTGACTAGAATAATTACTTAAAAGTAATTAAAATGTCGATAAATGTAGACAAATGTAATTAAATTCGTCAAAATTGCTCTTAAATTAGTTTATTAAAAATAATTAAAATGTAGACAAATGTAATTAAATTCGTCAAAATTACATTTCTATTAAAATTATTGTTTAAAAAACTATGTCAGTTAAAAGTATTAGTGTAATCCATGGACCAAACCTCAATCTCCTTGGTGAGCGTGAGCCAGATCATTATGGGACATTTAGTTTGGCGGAGATTAATAAACGATTAATAAATGAAGCGAAAGCTCTTTCAATAACGATTGATATATTCCAAAGTAACAGTGAATCAGAACTTATTGAAAAAATACAGGTGAATACTAGTGATTTTATTATTATAAATCCAGCAGCCTTTACCCATTCCTCAATTGCTATGAGGGATGCTCTTTCGGCAAAAAAAATACGGTTTATTGAAGTTCATATTTCAAATGTATTTGCTAGAGAGTCATTTAGGAAAGAATCTTATTTTTCCGATATTGCTGTTGGCACCATATCTGGCCTAGGAGCTGAGAGTTACATTGCCGCTTTAACTTATGCAGCTAAATTAGATTAAAATATTCAAGAGGTGTATTTAAATGGATTTAAGAAAATTAAAAAAACTAATAGATTTAGTAAAAGAGTCAGGTATTGAAGAACTAGAATTAACTGAAGGCGAAGAAAAAGTAAAAATTAGTGCTAGATCGTCAATACAAGCTCCGGCCCCGGTTAATTATTTAACTCCTCAAGCTCCGGCCCCGTTTATTGGGTTGACTCAGCAAGCAAGTCCTGACAATTCCGATAATAAAGTTTTGAGTAACGACGAGAATGAAAAAAAAATAACTTCGCCAATGGTGGGAACTTTTTATAGAGCTGTTTCACCTGACTCCAACCCATTTGTTGATGTAGGAACTACCGTAAAAAAAGGAGATACTTTATGTATTATTGAAGCCATGAAGCTCCTGAATGAAATTGAATCAGATAAAGATGGCGTAATAAAAGCTATTCTTTTTGAAAATGGGCAACCCGTAGAGTTTGGGGAGCCACTATTTATTATCAGTTAACCACTACTCAGGATTTAATAATTAATGTTCGATAAAATCTTAATTGCCAATCGAGGTGAAATTGCTCTTAGAATTCTCAGAGCTTGCCAAGAAATGGGTATTAAAACTGTAACAGTTCATTCTCAAGCTGATTCTGAAGCTAAATACGTAAAACTATCCGATGAGTCTGTATGCATCGGTCCAGCTTCATCAAACTTAAGTTACCTGAATGTACCGGCTATTATAAGTGCAGCTGAAGTTACGGACGCACAAGCTATTCATCCTGGGTATGGCTTTCTTTCAGAAAATGCTGATTTTGCTGAAAGAGTTGAAAAAAGTGGATTTATATTTATTGGCCCTAAACCAGAAACTATAAGGCTTATGGGAGATAAAGTTAGCGCAAAAAATGCTATGAAAAAAGCAGGCGTGCCCTGTGTACCAGGAAGTGAGGGTGCACTTCCAGATGATCCGCAGGAAATAAAATTAACTGCGCAAAAAATTGGATACCCTGTGATCATAAAAGCATCTGGGGGTGGTGGTGGAAGAGGTATGAGAGTTGTTCATACAGAAGCTGCTTTGTTAAATTCTGTGGCAATGACCAAAAGTGAAGCTCAGGCTGCATTTGGTAACCCCGTTGTTTACATGGAAAAATTTTTAGAAAAGCCACGTCATATTGAATTTCAAGTCTTAGCTGATTCACATAAAAATACTATACATTTAGGCGATAGAGATTGCTCAATACAACGTAGACACCAAAAAATTATTGAAGAAGCTCCTGCTCCCGGCATAACAGACAGGCAAAGAGAAAAAATGGGAGCTCGATGTGCAAAAGCATGCCAAAAAATTGGTTATCGTGGGGCTGGAACTTTTGAGTTTTTGTATGAAAATGATGAATTCTTTTTTATAGAAATGAACACAAGGCTCCAAGTTGAGCATCCCGTTACAGAATCTATTACAGGAATTGATTTAGTCCAAGAACAAATAAAAATAGCTTTTGGAGAAAAATTATCTTTTAGACAAAAAGATATTTCATTTAAAGGGCATTCAATTGAATGCAGAATCAATGCTGAAGATCCTTATACTTTTACCCCATCACCAGGAGATATAACTAGATTTCATATGCCTGGAGGACCAGGAATAAGAGTTGACACTCATGCCTATGGTGGCTACAAAGTACCTTCACATTATGACTCCATGATTGGTAAAATTATTTCATATGGAAAAGATAGAAAGCAAGCCATTGCAAGAATGAAGATTGCTCTTTCAGAAGCTATAATAGACGGGCCAAAAACCAACATCCCTCTTCACCGTGACTTAATGGACGATCTTGCATATGGTGATGGTGGAGTCAGCATACATTACCTCGAAAACAAGTTAGATAAAAAATCATAATTTATGGCTTGGACAAGTCTTATTATAAAAATTGATAATCTAAACGTTGAGTCAATATCTGATTACCTTATAGAGCTAGGAGCCGTTTCAGCCACCATTCAGAATTCACACCTAAACGAATCAGATGAAGAGTTAATTTTTGGAGAGCCTCATGATGGGCCTGCTCAATTTTGGGAAAAAAATGAAATTCAAGCACTTTTCGACAAAAATATTAATATAAAAGAAATAATCAACAATGTAAAAAATGAATTTGAACCACTCAATATACAATTCACAACTTCCAAAGTTGAAGATCAAGATTGGGTCAAACTTACTCAATCACAATTTAATCCTATATGTATTCAAAAAAAAGTTTGGATAATTCCATCATGGCATGACTTTGTGGATACAAGTGCAATAAACATTATTATTGATCCTGGGCTGGCATTTGGAACAGGTGCCCACCCAACGACTCAACTTTGTATCCAATGGCTTATTAATAAAGTTAAACCTCATTCTAATGTTTTAGATATAGGCTGTGGCTCTGGAATACTTAGTATTACTGCTAAAAAATTAGGTGCAAAAAAAGTAGTTGGGGCTGATATTGACTCCCAGGCTATTCAAGCTAGCAAGGAAAATGGTAAAGTTAATAAGACTGATATTGAATGGATACATAGTGATAATGCAATTGAATTTAAGGGAGATTTGGTTGTTGCCAATATATTATCAAGCGCTTTAAAAGTATTAGCACCGGTCATTGCAAATCATTGTAAAAAAGACGCATCGATAGCATTATCAGGGATACTTTCATCACAAGAGAATGAAATTAAAGAAATTTATTCTACTTGGTTTGATTTTGAAGATTCTATAATTAAAAATGGGTGGGTGTGTATTTCTGCTTCAAAAAGATAGCAAGATAGTACAAAGAATCACTTGGGTTAACTGTGCCTCGATACTTCGATGATTTAACTTATATTTATTTACTTCGATTTACTTTTTCTTATTTTAAAATAAAAAGCTTATAATAACCATATGTTGAATATTAAAAATTATTTCTTAATTCTATTTTCATTATGTTTAATTGGTTGCGCTTCAAGTGCTCCACAACTAGAGGAATTCCCCGCACCGCATAACAATTATTCCGGGAGAATCATTGAGGGATATTTTGAGACTGAAGATTCAAATTTGAGAATGATACGATCATGCAAAAGTTATGGTGGCATCAAAGAATCAAGTATAAAAGATGAAGGTCAAGATTTACTGCTTCAGGAAATAATTTCTTACCAATGCAAACATACCGATAAACTAGGTGATGAGCTAAATATTGATGGTAAGTCCTCAAAACGTCTTTCAGGAACTGTAGCTAGAAAGAAGTGTGAAAATTTAGGCTTTAAAATAGGTAAAAAGTCTTTTGCTAATTGCCTTAAAGAGCTTACACAATAGAATTATGTTAAAAAAAATTTTTTATTGCTGCTTTTTATTATTCATTAACTCTTTAGCTCAGGCTGACGAAAAAAATATTTCTTTTTCATGCAAAGGGATTAGTAGTTTCGAACTTATGGGTGCTTCTGGCGTAAAAGAAGAAACAAAAAATATTTCTTATAAATTTATTGAAGGGGCATTACAGGATTTAAATAATATCGACTGTATTTTTAAAGCCTCTAAAATAACCTGTGATTCGACTTTCTTAAATTTTAGAAAATTAGAAATAGACCAAAAAACTAAAAAAGTTACTGACTTTATATCTGGCAACAAAGGTTTTGGTCAATATACTGAAAACTTTGAGGGAATATGTGAAAAAATATAAATGATTCTAATCAAAAAAATAGACAGCAATCATTTTAGTATAAAAATTTCAAAAAATACTATAACAACACACAATATAATACTTGATGACGACGATTACTTTAAATACAGCTTAAAAAACATTAGTAGAGAAAAATTAGTAGAGGCTTCATTTAAGTTTCTTTTAGACAGAGAACCAAATACGTCAATTTTAGAAAACTTTAATCTTAAAATAATAAACAATTACTTTCCAGAATATAATAAAAAAATTGGTAGGTATTTTGATTAAAGTTTTTTTAATTTATCTTTTATTAATATCTTTTAATCTATTCTCTCAACAAGAACAGCCTATTCATGAGGTTCATGAGGAAAAATTTAGTAATAATAATTTAAAATATCAAGTTACATATATCAATGGCATAAAGCACGGAAAAGAAATATTTTGGTACGAATCAGGAATTAAAAAAATTGAAAGCCATTTCATAAATGGCAAAGAAAATGGACTATGGCAACAATGGTATGAAAATGGTCAAACCAAACTAAGAGTTGTTTACATAAATGGCAAAGAAAATGGACTATGGCAACAATGGTATAAAAATGGTCAGATAAGATCTTTCGTAAAATTTATTAATGGGAAAAAAGATGGGGAAGAGGTTTATTTTAATAAAGATGGCTCCATTACCTCTACCGATTTATACACAAATGGAAAAATAATAAAATAGTTTTTTAAAAAAGGAATTATATTTAACATGATAAAAGCATTCGCAGCATTAGAGGCAAAAAAAGATTTGGAAGTTTTTGAATTTGAAGCTCAACCCTTAAAACCTAATGAAGTTCAAATAAAAGTTGAATCTTGCGGAATTTGTCATAGTGATCTTAGTGCAATCGATAATAGTTGGGGGGCTTCGAAATTCCCAATGGTTGCAGGGCATGAAGTTATAGGGAAAGTAATTGGTATTGGTTCAAAAGTTTCTTTACATAAAATCGGCAATCGAGTTGGGTTGGGTTGGCATTGTGGATACTGTAACTCATGTGAACACTGTAATTTGGGAGATCACAACTTTTGTGGCTCTACAAAAAAAACAGTTTTTAGTCAACATGGTGGGTTTGCAGAAGAAGTATCCGCTGATGAAGTAAGTGTAATCCCTATCCCGGAAGGTGTTAAGCATGAAGACGCAGGTCCACTACTTTGCGGAGGCATAACTGTATTCACTCCAATAGTGGAATTCGATATTAACAGTAGTCATAAAGTAGGAGTTATTGGTATTGGTGGTTTAGGTCACCTGGCAATACAATTTTACAAAGCTCTAGGGTGTCATGTCACAGCATTCACCAACTCCATTGATAAAAATGATTTACTAACTTCCCTTGGTGCAGATAAAATAGTTTCTTCAACTGACAGCTCATCAATAAAAGCTTTGGGTGCTCAGTTTGATTTTTTAATATCCACTGTTAATGTTAGGTTGGATTGGAATTTATTTCTAAATACTGTCAAACCGAGAGGGAGATTACATTTTGTTGGTGCAGTTCTTGATCCAATTGCTGTCTCTGTATTTTCTCTAATGGGTGGACGTCGATCAATTTCAGGTTCCCCGGTTGGCAGTCCAAAAAATATCACCAAAATGTTAAATTTTTGTGCAGAACATAAAGTATCTCCGATGGTAGAACATTTTAGCTTTAGCGACATAAATATTGCTATTAACAAACTACGTGCTAATAAGGTTAGATTTAGAGCTGTATTAACCTGGTAATAAAATGGCAAATTATAATGTTAGTGGCTTAATAACTCTTGCTGAATTGGCTAAGCTCAAAAAGCCTTTATGGTTTGTATACATTTTAAAATGTGCGGATAATACTTATTACACAGGCATCACCAATAATATTAAGAATAGAATTACTAATCATGAAAATGGAACTGGAGCAAAGTATACTAAAGGACGAGGACCGTTTATATTGGTATTTCAGGAATCACGTCCAGATAGAAGTAGTGCAAGTCAAAGAGAGCGACAGATAAAAAAATTATCTTTGGGGCAAAAGAAACAACTAATTGAATCGGGCTAATGTGTGTAGTGAAAAATTTGCTTTATTCTCATATGCCTATATACTTCGCTCTCGATAAGATTGACATTAGTGTTCTTAATTAGCAATCTTTTTAAAGAACTACTTAAGGATATATCTATTGTCTTTCCAATCACTGAATCTTCACCCATCAATTCTTAAAGCAATTACTGATCAGGGCTACAAAGAAGCTACACCAATACAAACAAAAGCAATACCTGAAATACTTCTAAAAAAACATGTTTTAGCAACTGCTCAAACAGGTACAGGTAAAACTGCTGCTTTTGTACTTCCGATTCTACATTTTCTCTCTCAAAATGAAAAAAAAATCAAAGGTCCAAGGGTCCTCATTGTAAGCCCAACAAGAGAGTTAGCAAATCAAATTACTGATAGTATTAAAAAATATAGTCGTTATCTTAAAATGAATTCTGTAACAATAACTGGTGGTATGTCTTACACCTTACAGAACAGACTACTTTCAAAGCCTATTGATATACTAATTGCAACTCCTGGAAGGCTTTTAGACCTATACCAACAAAAGAAGATTAATCTCAAAGCCGTAGAGATTATGGTTTTAGATGAAGCCGATAAGATGCTTGATATGGGATTTGTCCCAGATATTAGAAAAATATTTAATGCTACAAATAAAGACCAACAGATGCTTATGTTTTCCGCTACTTTAGATCAAAATGTTTCAAAAATAGCGCAGGAATTTCTATCCTCCCCATCTCAAATAACAATAAAGCCAGAAGCCAATGGCCACGTTAACATTGAACAATCACTTTATTTTGTTGATAACCAATCTCACAAACAAAAATTATTACATCACTTTTTAGAGGGTGAGGATGTAAACCAAGCTATTATTTTTACCGCTACCAAAAGGCAAGCAGATAAACTTTCTGATGACTTGTATGATTTAAATATTAAATCTTCATCACTTCATGGTGATATGTCTCAAGGAAGTAGAACAAAAACAATTAATCGGTTCAAAAGAAATGAGATTAAAGTTTTAGTAGCAACTGATTTAGCATCACGTGGAATAGATGTTAAACATATAACACATGTAATCAATTATGATTTACCGAGGTTTGCTGAAGATTATGTTCACAGAATTGGAAGAACAGGTAGGGCCAATAAAAAGGGTTTAGCTATTAGTCTAGTCAATGCCACTGACCGAGATCTTCTGCGTAAAGTTGAAAGATTTACTAATTTAAAAATTGAAGTTAAATCTGTTCCAGGAATGGAAGCTAAAAATACTCAATCAGACAGCCCAACAAGAAAAAAAGGAAGAAGTGGTAAGAAAAGACCTTTTTTTAAATCTGCTAAATCTTTTAAAAATCAGAGTAATGCGCAAAAAAGAATGAAGAGTAAGGGACCAAAGGCTTCAGTAGCTTAATCACTTACCCCGAGATCACTGATTGAATAAACGCCTGTTGGTCGATCCTTATCTATTTTCCAAAATCGCTTTTTTACAATACGGCATCGATCTCGATTGATATCGGAAACCCCAAATTTTAGTTTTGCATTTGGGATAATTCGGTAAATATGTCTTTCTATCCCATCTATAGATTCTGGCGCATCGTCGTGACTACAAAAAATTAATATATTCTTTTTTCTCTTTTCTGTTTGCCGAGAAAATACAAGGTCATCTCGTCCAACCTCTTTTAAATGTTTCTTTATCTTTTCAATTTCCTTATCTGTTAATGGCTCTAACTTTAACAAACTAACTCTTTTCATTAACGAAATTGCATTAGCGTTTATCTTTTCTTTATTTAATATTTGCGGTATAAACCTAATAATCCATACTTCTTTTTCTTTAGATGCCTTTAAATTAGTTATAATTTGTTCAACTGGGTATTTTGTTAAAATTGGTGGTCGCATATTAGAAATCAGTACAAATATTATTTAATACAGTATCCTACATTACAATATTTAAGTAAATCATATCATGATGAAATTTGAACCTTATTTATACTATATTTTAGTTTTTCTCGGACTCATCCTGGTTTTAGTGGTTTTAATTTTTATTGCTAACCAGGTTACGAATAAAAATAAATAATTTTTTTTTTGTTTTTTAAATTATCATATGAATATGTCATTAATTATTATTAAAATAATTTTAACTTCTTTAATTATTGTTCTGGTAACTGAGGTCGCAAAATATTCAGACAAACTTGGTGCATTTTTTGCATCTATACCACTGGTGACAATAATTGTTCTTTTTTGGCTTTTTTATGAAGATCAGTCTACTGAAAAAATTGCAAATCACGCTTATTATACTTTTTGGTATGTCCTGCCAACCCTACCGATGTTCTTATTTTTCCCTTGGGTAATAAAAATTTTGAGCTTTTGGCCTGCTTTAATCCTTTCAATAATATTAACTGTATTTATTTTTATTATTTATGCCATTTTTTTAAGAAAATTTGGGATCGATTTGCTGTAATTGAATTAAATACCTTTTATTTGGTCGTATGTTTATGTCTATACTATTAAAGATTTTTATTGCTGTTTCAATTATTATTTTAGCTACTGAACTTAGTAAAAAAAACACTACGTTAGCTGCCATCTTACTTGCAATGCCAATTGTTTTATTTGTATCGTTTACACTAATATGGGAAGAATCAAAAGATTCTCAGAAAATTGCATTGCTTACTCATGAAACATTAATGTTTATACTGCCTGTTATTCCTTTTTTGTTTTTATTAAGTTACTTGCTCAGAACTGGGGTGAGTTATTATATTTCTTTAGGTATTTCAACGATTGGCATTACTTTTGCAACACTGATAGTTCAAAAATTTTTTTTACATTCTTAATTTTTAGACTCTATTATATATGCTTTACTTCTGTGGAGATTTTACAATCTAGTTTTATTTTTTTGCTTTATAGATTGAGTATAATACCCATGCAAAGACAATTCCAGCACCGCCTTTTTTTCCAACACCGTTAAACAGATCGACTAATGGTGTCGTTACATCTATTGATTCAGTAAACGGGATTTTTACACCTTTTGTTAATAAATTAAACAAAATAAACAATACGATAAGGCTTAGTATTAATTCTGATAAAGCTATCGCCCAATTTTTTATTATTAATAATAGATTCATTATTTCTCTCCAAAAAATTTAATTAAAAAAGGACCCTTAAGGTCCTTTTTTAATTATAACTAAACTAAATCCATACTACTTTCTAGCTTTCCAAATTGAATATAGAACCCAAACAGCTACTAATCCAACAATACCTTGGCTGCCTAGATTATTTATAAGGCCTGTTACTGTTCCAATTACATCTGGTGTTCCAAAGAATGGTACAGGTGCACCACCCATCAAAATTTCAAGAACAATTGATAAAGCTAATAGACTAACGATTGTTTCTGATAGACCGCCAGCCCATTTTCTTACAGTAGTTAATATATCCATTTCTTATTTCTCCTGTTGTAATATAGAAAAAGTTTAAACTTTCATCTCTTTAAACTTAATCTATTTTAATCCTTTTAATCATAAAAAACACAATATATTGTGAATTAATATTTAAATTTTACTACATGTAGTATTTATGAGATATAATTTTAGGTTCCATTAAATGTAATGTCTTTTATTTATATCGATCATTTTAATATAGAGGCAATAATTAATTACGTAATCGATTAATAACTATTACATTTTTTAATGTTCAATTATTATTTATCATCGCCTAAAAACTTATCGTCTTTCCACTTTCCACTAAACTCAACACCATCTGGACCTGTGTAACTTCCTAGTCCATTTATTTTATCGTCCTTAAATTCCCCAATGTAAGTTCCACCATCTGGAAAGGTATACATCCCATGTCCATTTAGTAAGTTATCTTTATATTCCCCTACATGAGTTCCACCATCTGAACTAGTGTAAGTTCCCTGTCCCTCTTTTTTATCGTCTTTAAATTTCCCGACATGAGTTCCACCATCTGCATATGTGGTTGTACCATGGCCATTTATTTTATCGTTTTTAAATTCTCCGACATGAGTTCTGCCATCTGGACCAGTGAAAGTCCCTTGTCCTTCTTTTTTATCATCTTTAAATTCTCCGACGTAGGTTCCACCATCTGGAAAGGTATAAATCCCATGCCCATTTATTCTATCGTCTTTAAATTTGCCTTCGTAGGTTCTACCATCTGGACCAGTGAAAGTCCCTTGTCCTTCTTTTTTATCGTCTTTAAATTCCCCAATGTATATTCCCCCATTTGGATAGATATAAGTCCCTTGTCCTTCTTTTTTATCGTTTTTAAATTTCCCGACGTAGGTTGCTCCATCTGGAAAGGTGATTTTTTTCATAGTTTAAATTTTTCCAATTCTTAATACTGAATTATAGATGTGCAACTGTTCCCTCTAAACATGTACGCGCGAAACTATTCCACTGTGACTGATTTGTTTTGTGCGTACATGTTTCTTCCGCCCCTAGATTAATAATTGCAGGCAAAATTGATTGCCCATTCGTATGCACTTTTTGGAGGAGCATATTGGTAAGATTCTTTCTTAAGTAATGCGGCGCTTACTGTAGTTGTTGGTTCGTTAGTTCCCATGGGTCCATTGTAAAAAATTCCTGATAACACTTTACTCTTTAATGGGACTTTACAATCAGTTTCATATAAAGTTTTGGAGGAAAGGTCTCCAAATTTATCGGGTTTAGTATGATTGACCAAAATCCAATAATAGATAATTCCATTACTCTTTTTAATTGATGTAGTTTCTATATATATAGTATTCTCTGAGTTTTCTGCTACTTTTTTCCATTCAGCAAAACTAGTTGAAGAGTAAATAACATTAAATATAATAATGGATACTATAAAAAAAATTTTCATAAAAGTATTTTTTAACTAAAAGTCAATTCTACCCCTTAAATTTCAATACTGAATTCTAGATGTGCAATTGTTCCCTCTAAACATGTACGCACAAAACTACTCTACTGTAACCGACTTAGCTAAGTTTCTTGGTTTATCGACATCCGTTCCTTTTCGCAATGCAACGTGATATGCCAGCAATTGAACAGGAATTGAATGAATAATTGGGGACAAAACACCAGTATGTCTTGGTGTTCTTATAACTTTAATACCTTTCTGTTCAATAAAATGACTATCTGCATCAGCAAAGATAAATAATATACCTCCGCGTGCTTTTACTTCTTGCATATTTGACTTTACTTTCTCCAGCAAGGAATCATTTGGTGCAATTACAACTACGGGCATATTCTTATCAACCAATGCTAACGGACCATGTTTTAATTCCCCAGCAGGATAAGCTTCTGCATGCACATATGAAACTTCTTTTAGTTTTAGTGCGCCTTCTAGTGCTATTGGATAGTGTATGCCTCTGCCTAAAAATAATGCATGCTCTTTATTAGCAAAATATTTTGCCCATTCTTTAATTTGCGGCTCTAAATTTAATGCGGACTGAATGCTACCAACCAAGCACCTTAAATCTTCCAAATATTTTTTTTCTATTTTCTTGCCTATAAGGTTTTTATTCTTTGCTAAAGTTACTGTCAAGATAAATAACGATATCAGTTGCGTAGTAAATGCTTTTGTTGATGCAACTCCTATCTCAATACCAGCTCTCGTATAAAAAACTAATTTTGATGCTCTTGCTATTGCACTTTCTTGCACATTACAAATTGCAAATGTTTTTTTATGCCCTATTTTTTTAGCATGTTTCAGGGCCTCTATTGTATCCAGTGTTTCACCTGATTGAGAGATAGTAATTATTAATTGATTTTTATTTGGAACTGATTTGCGATACCTATATTCACTTGATATTTCTATTGTTGTTGGAATCTGAGCTATGTCTTCAAACCAATATTTAGCTGTCAATCCTGCATAATAACTCGTTCCTGCTGCAAGAATTAATATGCTGTCTATATCATTTAATACTTCTTTAGCTTTACTCCCAAATAATGAATAATCAAATTTATTGTTATCAATAACAGCTTCGATCGTATCGCCTAATGCCCTTGGTTGCTCATATATTTCTTTTTGCATAAAATGATCATGAGGACCTAAATCCATTGATGATACCTTTACTTTACTATGATTTATTTTTCTAGTAACTTTTTTTAAATTACTACAAAATATATCTAGCGAATCTTTTGAGATTTTTGCCAAATCTCCATCTTCAAGATAAATAATTTTTCGGGTTACCCCCAATAAAGCACTGATGTCAGATGCAATAAAATATTCTGACTTTCCTTGACCAATAATTAGTGGGCACCCTAACCTTGCACATATTAATTCTTCTTTATTGTCCACAGCAATTACTGCTATAGCATAAGCTCCCACTAGATCTTTAGTCGCTAAATTAGTGGCTTTTAGTAAATTATTCTTTTTTATATAATAATAATGAATTAGGTGAGCAATAACCTCAGTATCTGTTTCAGATTCAAACTTATATCCTAATTTTTTTAAACGACTGCATTGTTCTTCATGATTTTCAATTATGCCATTATGAACAACAGCAATCTTGTTGTTAGAAACATGTGGATGGGCGTTATCCTCTGTAACCCCTCCATGGGTTGCCCATCTAGTATGTCCAATGCCTAGGTTTCCCTCCAATTTTGTTTTTTTTATCTTATTTTTGATTGAATTTACACGACCAATAGATCTAATACGCTTAATACCGCCATTTAATATCGCAATACCTGCAGAGTCATATCCTCTGTACTCCAACCGTTCTAATCCATCGATTAAAATAGGTAGAACATTTTTATTAGATATGCCTGCGACTATTCCACACATAATTTAGTTCTTCTTTGGTTTTTCCCAAGTAGGAATGCTAGTTTGTTTGGCTCGAGACAATGATAGTTCATTTGCTGGGGTATTTTTTGTTATTGTTGACCCTGCTCCAATTGTTGACCCTGCTCCAATTTTAACTGGAGCAACAAGCTGTGAGTTTGAACCAATAAATACATTGTCTTCAATAATTGTCTGGTGTTTATTTACGCCATCATAATTACAGGTTATTGTTCCCGCACCCACATTAACGTTATTGCCAACGATACTATCACCCACATAGCTCAAATGATTTATTTTAGTGCCCGCACCAATTTTAGAATTTTTTATCTCTACAAAATTTCCGACATGCACATTACTACTAGTCTCCGTTCCTGGTCTCAGTCTTGCATAAGGGCCGACTATATTTTTTTTGCCAATTTTTGAATTATCTAAATGAGAATAGGGTTTTATAATAGAATCATCTAATATTTCACAGTCTTTAATAATAGAATATGCACCTATCGTTACATTTTTTCCAATTTTAACGTTCCCTTCAAAAATACAACCTACATCAACAACTACATCTGACCCACAATTTAGATTTCCTCTTACATCAATCCTACTTGGATCTAATAAAGTTACCCCTTGTTCCATTAATTCTTCTGATTTTTTCAATTGTATTTCTCTCTCCATTTTTGCTAATTCTTTTTTAGAATTAATACCAGAAATGGTAATTTCAGTATCAGCTTTATATGCTTTAATCTTAATTTTATCTTTTTTAGCTAAAGCTACTATATCAGTTAAATAATATTCTTTTTGAGAATTTTTATTTGAAATTAACGACAACCAATTAATTAAATATTTAGTATCTACAATCATAATCCCCGTATTAATTTCAGTTATTTTTTTTTGAATATCATTGCAGTCTTTTTCTTCGACTATTGCTTCAATACTGTCAGCCTCCCTTACAATTCGACCATATCCTTTTGGATTACCTTTGTTAAATGTTAATATTCCCAGTTCACTTCCTATTTCTATTAATTTTTTTAAGTTGCCTATATCTACTAATGGAACATCTCCATATAAAATTAGTGTTTTCTCGCCTTTTAATTTTGGAACCGCATGTTTCACTGCATCGCCTGTTCCTAATTGGCTTTTTTGTAATATCCAATTTACTTTTTCCTTGGATAAAGTTTTTTCAACACTTTCAGCTTTATGTCCAACAATCACATTAATACTTTCTGCCTTTAGTTTTTTAGCAATATCAATAACATACTGAAGCATAGGTTTTCCAGCTAAATTATGAAGAACCTTTGGCTTTTCTGAAAACATCCTTGTACCCTTTCCAGCAGCAAGAATAACTATACTTAATGACATTTGATTACCTTTTTTTATTTAAAGTATAAACAAAAAAAGCAGCTCTAAGCTGCTTTTTTTTGTTTAGCTCATAAAGCTAATGCTTAATCTTTCTTAACTTTTCTATTGCTTGAATCTGAGCTAGTGCCTCGGTAAGTTCAGCTTGGGCTTTAGCATAGTCCACGTCAGAGCTTTTATTCTTCATTGCTTCTTCTGCCGCTTTTTTTGCTTTTGCAGCTTTATTCTCATCTAAATCTTTTGCCCTAATTGCTGTGTCAGATAAAATAGTAATTATTCCAGGTTGGACTTCTAGAATGCCGCCCGACACATAAATTAATTGTTCTTCTTTTTTGTCCGCTAACTTAATTTTTAATGAGCCAGATTTTAATGTAGTTATCATGGGGGCATGATTTGGATAAATACCAACTTCACCCATTTTTGCTGGTGCCACCACAAATTCAGCTTCACCGGAAAATATAGACTCTTCTGCACTTACAACATCAATTTGGATTGTATTTGACATGTTTATTAAATTGTTTTGGCTTTTTCAACGGCTTCTTCAATGCTTCCAACCATATAAAATGCTTGCTCTGGAAGCTCATCATACTCGCCATCTACAATTGCCTTAAATCCTTTAATTGTATCTTTTAATGATACATATTTACCTGGTGCACCAGTAAAAACTTCCGCAACATGAAATGGTTGCGATAAGAACCTTTGAATTTTTCGTGCTCTACCAACTGCTAATTTATCTTCAGGTGACAACTCATCCATTCCTAAAATGGCAATAATGTCTCTTAATTCTTTATATCTCTGTAAGGTCGACTGAACTGACCGTGCTACCGCATAATGTTCTTCGCCAACAACTTGAGGATCTAATTGTCTTGAAGTTGAGTCAAGTGGATCTACTGCAGGATAAATACCTAGAGATGCAATATCCCTTGATAAAACTACAGTTGAATCCAAATGCTGGAATGTCGTAGCTGGAGATGGATCAGTTAAATCATCTGCTGGCACATATACAGCTTGAATAGATGTAATAGAACCAGTTTTTGTTGATGTAATTCTTTCTTGTAATCTACCCATTTCATCTGCCAGTGTAGGTTGATAACCAACTGCAGAAGGCATACGACCCAATAGTGCTGATACTTCAGTACCTGCTAAAGTATAACGGTAAATATTATCAACAAAAAATAAGACATCTTTGCCTTCATCTCTAAATTTCTCAGCCATAGTAAGGCCTGATAGAGCGACTCTTAACCTATTGCCTGGAGGTTCGTTCATTTGGCCAAACACCATAGCTACTTTTGATTCTTTCATATTTTCTAGCTGAATGACTCCTGCTTCTGCCATTTCATGATAGAAATCATTACCTTCTCGGGTTCTTTCGCCAACGCCGGCAAATACAGATAAACCAGAATGTTCTTTAGCAATATTATTAATTAATTCAAGCATATTAACGGTTTTTCCAACACCTGCACCCCCAAACAAACCTACTTTACCTCCCTTTGCAAAAGGGCACATGAGATCAATAACCTTAATGCCTGTTTCAAGTAACTCAATAGAAGGAGATAAATCATTAAATTCTGGTGCCTTTTGGTGAATAGACCTAAATTCTGTCGAGTCAATTTTTCCCACTTCATCAATAGGCCTACCTAATACATCCATAATTCTTCCGAGAGTACCTTCGCCTACTGGAACCTGAATTGGAGCGCCTGTGGAGCTAAATTGTGTGCCTCTCGATAATCCGTCGGAAGATCCCATGGCAATTGTTCTCACAATACCATCACCTAATTGTTGCTGAACCTCCAAAGTTAATCCTGGTTCCGCAGTAGAGTCTTTATCATCAATGATTAGTGCATCGTATACTTTTGGTAATTGGTCTCTAGGAAACTCAACATCCACAACAGCTCCGATACATTGAACTACTTTTCCAATTTGTTTAGCGCTCATTATTTATCCTTACTCATCATTATGTATATAGTTAAAAAAAATTTAAGAGACAGCTGCAGCGCCACTAACAATTTCTGATATTTCTTTAGTAATAGCTGCTTGTCTTGCTTTGTTATAAACCAACTTAAGTTCATCGATTACTGTATTTGCATTGTCAGATGCAGACTTCATTGCAACCATCCTTGCTGATTGTTCAGAAGCCATATTTTCTGTAACTGCGTGATATATATATGACTCAATATATCTCGAAATTAACTCGTCAATTACAGTTTTAGAATCTGGCTCATATAAATAATCCCAGGAACTATCTGGACTACCAAGTTTATCTCCAGTTAGCGGTAAAACTTGATCCATAATAGGCTCTTGCTTCATAGTGTTAATAAACTTTGTGTAGCAAATGAAAAGCTGATCAATTTCGCCCTCAATATAAGCATCTAACATTATTTTTATTGATCCTAAAAGACTATCTAATTCTGGCCGGTCACCAAGCCCAATAATATTAGATTTTAAGTCAGCTCCAACTCTAGTCATGAATCCAAGGCCCTTATTACCTATGGTACTAACCTGGACTTTTTTCCCATCTTTTTCCCAACTTTTCATTTGGGTGATTGATGTTCTTAGTACATTAGTATTTAAACCACCACATAAACCTTTGTCTGACGTTACTACAATTAAACCTATATTTTTTATCTGGTCTCTTGCTATCAAAAAAGGATGCTTATATTCAGACTGTGCATGAGATAAATGGGCTGTAATTTGACGAATTTTCTCAGCGTAAGGTCTGGCTGCTGACATTCTATCTTGCGCTTTACGCATTTTAGATGCAGCTACCATTTCCATTGCCTTAGTGATCTTTCGTGTATTTTCTACACTTTTAATCTTGGTTCGTATTTCTTTACTTCCTGCCATTTATTATCCTTATTTAAAAAGCGTTTGAAGCTTTAAATTCCTCGACCGCTTTAGTAAGTTTTTTCTCATCGTCTTCTGATAATACTGATGATTTTTCAATACTATCAATCACAACTTTATATTTTGAAGCTAAAAATCCATGAAGTGCATTCTCAAATGATAGAACTTTTTCAGTAGGGACGTCATCAAGATATCCTTTGTTCGCAGCAAATAGGGTAACTGCCATATTTGAAACTGTTAATGGAGCATATTGCGCTTGCTTCATTAGTTCAGTAAACATTTTTCCTCTTTCAAGTTGCTTTCTAGTTGCTTCATCTAAATCAGAAGCAAATTGTGCGAATGCTGCTAACTCTCTATATTGAGCTAATGCTAATCGAACACCACCACCAAGTTTTTTTATAACTTTAGTTTGTGCAGCTCCACCAACTCTGGATACAGATATACCTGCATTAATAGCTGGCCTAATACCTGCATTAAATAGATCACTTTCTAAGAAAATTTGTCCATCTGTAATTGAAATAACATTTGTTGGAACAAAAGCAGAGACGTCTCCAGCTGCTGTTTCAATAACTGGAAGTGCAGTCAACGATCCTGTCTTACCCTTTACCTTTCCTTTTGTAAACTTTTCAACATAATCTTCATTAACACGAGCAGCCCGCTCTAGCAATCTAGAGTGAATATAAAACACATCTCCAGGATATGCTTCACGACCTGGAGGTCTTCTTAACAACAATGAAATTTGACGATATGCGATTGCTTGTTTAGTTAAATCATCATATACAATCAGCGCATCTTCGCCACGATCTCGATAGTATTCTCCCATCGTACATCCCGCATAAGGGGCTAAAAACTGAAGAGCAGCAGAATCAGATGCTGATGCTGATACCACGGTTGTATATTCCATAGCTCCGTTTTCTTCAAGCTTTCGAACAACGTTCATTATTGTTGATGCTTTTTGACCAATAGCAACATAAATACACTTCATGTCTTGGCCTTTTTGATTAATAATTGCATCAATTGCGACTGCTGTCTTACCTGTTTGTCTATCACCAATAATTAGCTCACGTTGACCTCTACCAATAGGTACCATTGCATCAATTGCTTTTAAGCCTGTTTGAACCGGTTGTGATACAGACTTTCTAGCAATTACGCCAGGAGCTACTTTTTCAAGCTTATCTGTTTCTTTTGTTTTTACAGGGCCTTTTCCGTCGATTGGATTACCCAAGGCATCCACAACACGACCTATTAGTTCTGGGCCAACAGGAACCTCTAGAATTTTTCCTGTACATTTGCATACATCACCCTCAGAGATATGCTCATAATCGCCTAAAATAACTGCTCCAACCGAGTCTCTCTCAAGGTTTAATGCAAGACCGAAAGTATTTCCAGGAAATTCAATCATCTCCCCTGACATAACATTTGATAACCCGTGAATACGAACAATTCCGTCAGTTACTGAGACAACGGTACCTTGTGTTCTAGCCTCAGAGCTAACTGAAAAATCTTTTATTCGATTTTTAATTAATTCACTTATTTCCGATGTTGATAACTGCATTACATTAATCTCCTGGTTTTGAGCTTAAGCCTTCAAATTATAGGCTAAGTTTAATAATTGTCCTTTGACAGAGGCATCAATAACGGTATCACCAACATGAATGATGCTGCCGCCTATTATTTCCTCATCTACTGTTACATTCGCTTCAATTTTCTTCTTGAATTTTTTTTCAAGACTTTTAATTAACTCGTCAACTTCTTTTTTTGATGGCTTGGAAGCAAAAACTAAATTAGCCTCAATTGATCCTTGATCTAAATCTTTTAGCTCATCAAACATTCTTGAGATAGTACTTATAATGCCCAATCTTTTATTCTCAACAAGAAGTTTTAAAAGATTTACACCTTCTTTTGAAAGATCTTTACCTATTAAGTCAATCAATAACTTTTCTTTTTCATCATCCACAATTTGTGGGTTACTAACAAACGATAAAACATCTTCATGATTAATAATAGATGTCATCAATTTCAGCATATCTGACCACTTATCAAGTTTCTTAGTTTCTTTTGCAAGATTAAAGATTCCAGCACTATATGGACGAGCTATTGTTGAAATTTCTGCCATTTAACTATAGTTCCTTCGCTAACTTGGTGAGCATCGCAGAATGATCTTCTTTTTTAATTTCTTTTTGAAGAATTTTTTCTGCTGCAGAAATGGCTAGCTGTGAAACTTCTGCTCTTAACGATTCTTTAGCCCTATTAATTTCTTGATCAATTTCTGATTTACCTCCAGCAACAATTCGGTCAGCCTCAACCTTTGCTTCTGTCTTTGCTGCATCAACTATTTCATTAGCTCTTTTTTCAGCTTGGCCTATAATTTCAGCCGACTTTTGCTTTGAAATGTTTAGCGATTCCTGGTTCTTTTTTTCCGCAATTTCAAGAGATGCTTTCCCTTCATGAGCAGCAGCTAAACCATCAGCAATTTCTTTTTGCCTAGTTTCTATTGCCTTAAGCAATGGCGGCCAAACAAACCGAACAGTGAACCAAATTAATATAGCAAACGCTAGAGCCTGCGCAATTAAAGTAAAATTAATATTCATTTAAACTCCAACTTTTTTAAAATGCTTTATAGAAAATTAAATACTTTTTAATTAGCTAATAACGCTTAGTAATGGGTTAGCAAAAGCAAACATCATAACGATACCAACACTAATAATGAATGAAGCATCAATCAAGCCAAGCAATAAAAATACCTTTGTTTGTAGTTGAGGGATCATTTCTGGCTGTCTTGCGGCACCATCTAAGAAGCTTGCACACATTATGCCAATACCGATACATGCGCCAAGTGCGCCTAAACCAACCATAAGGCCCAAGCCAATAGCTGTGTAAGATTGAATCATTGCTAAATGTTCCATGTTTTTTCCTTTATGTTAAAAATTAAAATTTTTCCTACTCCTACTACTAATGGCCTTCATGTGCCATAGACAAATATACTACTGTGAGCATCATAAACACAAATGCCTGTAATGCAACAATCAGTATATGAAATATTGCCCATCCTGCTCCTAATAATGCGCTAAAAAAGACTCCAAAAATTCCTGAAGCTGCCAACATACCAATGAGAAGAAAAATTACTTCCCCTGCATACATGTTTCCAAATAGCCGCAACGAATGAGATAACGGCTTAGATACATATTCAATCATATTAAATAAAAAATTGGCAGGCCACACAAAAGGATTAGAGCCAAAAGGAGCACAAAATAAATCATGTAGCCAACCTTTTAAACCGTGAACCTTAATGCCAAAAAATATCATTAAAAACCAAACGCCGAGAGCTAAAGCAAAAGTTGTATTTACATCAGAAGTTGGGACATTTCTCCAATACTCTACTTTAAACACTACATTATATATTGTAGCCATAATATCAATTGGCAAGAAGTCCATAGCATTCATCATTAAAACCCAAACAAAAACTGTTAATGCTGCGGGAGCTATAAATGCATGCCTGTTTCCACTAAATGAGGTTTTGACTTGATCATCAATAAATCCAAAAAGGAGCTCTATAAATGCTTGCCTTTTAGTTGGGATGCCCGCGGTCGCTTTCCTTGCTACTAACCATATAAGCCCCATACTAATAAGACCTAAAAGAACTGCCATAACAACTGAGTCAACGTGCATAGTCCAAAAGGGATGTTCCCCAAAACTTACTTCGTTGAAAGCAAGATGATGACCAATATAATCAGAAGGTGTATTGTATGTACTTCCAGCCACTAGGTATTATTCCTTTTTATCAATTTTAATATTATCAATATTTGATATCGCAATAGCTGATATCAATGCCGCTGCAATTAATCCAAAAACTAACGCCATTGGAACTAGATCACTATAAAACTTAAATTCTAACCAAAGTACAACCAATATAAGTAGTATCTTAATAGCTTCTGCTTTTAAAGCATTTATAACAATGCTAGCTGGATTGTCTTTATTTTTTTTATTCGCAATAGGACTCGCTACTACTACCCCTAAAACCACAGGCATTATACCTGCTAACAAGGATAACCCAGCGTGTATTGTAAATATAAATCCTAAAATTATTGCTACAACAATACCAAAGACTAATTGCCTAACAATCATTTTTTTGTATGTCATGGGCAAGAAATCTAATTTTTTAGTTAGTGCCTGAAGCTCATTCATCGAGATTAAGTTTATACTTATACAAAATTTGAAATTCTCTATGTATTTGCTTCATCAGTCAAGCTCTTACATAGATTATTTTAATTTCTTTAGTACCCTATCTAATGACTCTAAATTTGGATAATTAATTTTTAAAATACCATTTCCCTTTGTTTTATGCTGAATACTAACCTTCATACCTAATTTCTCAGATAACTCATTTTCTAAAACCGATATATCTTTATCATTATTTTTTATCTTCTTACTGGTTGAGGTTTTTGAATTAGCTACTAGTTTTTCAATATCTCTTACAGTCAATTTTTGTATAATAATTTTTTGGCACAACATTGCTTGCTCATCCAAACCCAAGGATAATAGTGCTCTTGCATGTCCCATTTCGATTTTATTATTTAATAGTTCGTCCTGAACATGTCCGCTTAAATTAAGTAAGCGCAATATATTAGATACTGCAACGCGCGATTTACCTAAAACATCTGCGGCAGACTCATGGGTCATTTTAAATTCATCAATTAACCTTTTAATGCCTCTCGCCTCTTCAATTATATTTAGATCTTCTCTTTGAATATTTTCAATCAATGCCATCGCTAAAGCAGATACGTCAGGTATTTCTTTAATTAATACTGGAACTAAATTAATGCCAGCACGCTTAGAAGCCTGCCATCTTCTTTCTCCAGCAATTATTTCATATTTTTCATTTTCTGCTTTTCTTACCAAAATTGGCTGCATAATTCCTTGCGATTTTATCGATTCCGTTAACTCATTTAGAGTTTGTTCATTCATAACCGTTCTTGGCTGATACTTACCTGGTACAAGTTGTTTTGTTGGCAGCATCATTAAGCCCTCGTTATTTAACTCATTATCTTCTTCATTATTAGCTAACAAAGCATCTAAACCCCTACCTAAACCTTTATTTTTCATTGTTTATACCCTTTAAAATTTCATCTGCTAGCGCCAAATAGGCTCTTGCTCCTTTTGACGACTTATCATATGAGATAACTGATTTACCATGGCTTGGAGCTTCCGCCAACCTTACATTTCTCGGAATAATTGTTTTATATACTTTAGAGCCAAAATGCGCTGATAGTTGATCTGACACTTGTTTAGCCAGTGTATTACGCCTATCAAATAACGTTCTAAGTAGCCCTTCTATTTCAATATTTGGATTTAAACTTTTCTTTACTTTTTTGATTGTATTAACTAAATCAGACAACCCCTCTAAAGCATAATATTCACATTGCATTGGAATTACGACTGAATTTGCAGCTACTAAAGCGTTAACAGTTAATAAACTTAATGCGGGAGGGCAGTCAATTAAAATAAAATCGTACGCGTTATCTAAAGACTCAATTTCTTTCTTTAATATGTATTCTCTTCGTTCAATATCTACTAATTCAATCTCTGCACCCGCTAAAGCTTGATTTGCAGGGCATACATCAAATAAGCTTTCTTTTGACTTTATAATGCTGTTATTCAACGATGATCTTCCAATAAGAACATCATAAATAGAATATTTAATTTCAGATTTATTTATCCCCGCCCCTGAAGTTGCATTACCTTGAGGGTCTAAGTCTATCAACAGCACTTTCTTTTTCCTTGTTATTAGGCAAGCCGCTAAATTTACTGTTGTTGTAGTCTTCCCAACACCGCCCTTTTGATTTGATATTGCAAAAATACGCATAAAATTTAATTTACCCTAATTTATGATTTAAATTTTGAACTGTTACTAAGTATCTTTCTGCATCCATAAAAGGCACAGTGATTTTTTTAAGCTCAGATGGGAAGTCTATAGAATTCATTTCTTGATCGAGAACTTTTTTACTCTTCATAGCATACCAATACCCATCTTTTTTAATCAAAGGGCGAGTAAGTTTTATAAAAAAGTCCATTTCAGAAAAGGCCCTAGTTATAATTCCATCAAAATGATCTTTATGAGACATTTTCTCCACTCTATTATGAACTACTTCTGCATTCTTAATATCTAGTTCTCCAATTACCTGCTTGATAAAAGCCGTTTTTTTTCCAACTTTATCAACCAAAGTGATATGTGCTTCTGGCAACATAAGCGCCAATACAATTCCTGGCAAACCTGCTCCCGCGCCAACATCTAAAATTCGGCTCGATCTAATATAAGGCGTGACTGCCATACAATCTAAGAAATGATGGGTAATAACTTGTTGGGGCTCTTTTATTGCGGTTAAATTAAAAACTTTATTCCATTTTACTAATAAATCGTTGTAAATCAGTAGTTTACCTATTAATTTTCTTGTGTATTGTATTTTTAATTCATCTAACCCTGACATTAATAACTCTGATTTATCAAGCAACTTTTTCTTTTTCCCCAACATTAGCTTTACGATATTTTTTCTTTAAGTAAATTAATAAAATTGAAATCGTAGCTGCTGTAACCCCTGACATTCTTGAAACTTGGTCCATGGTTTCTGGACGATACTTAGCTAAAATTTCTCTGCCTTCGTTACTTAGCCCATGGATTTCATCATAATTTATGTCATTGGGTAATTTTACATTCAGTTGCTTCTTATTTTTATCTATTTCTGCTTGTTGCCTTACAATGTAACCTGAATACTTAGCTAAAATCTGAATTTGCTCTCTAACTTCAGTGATTTCATGTCCCTTTTCTCCAATAAGCTCCATCAAATCTTCGTAATTAATATTAGGTCGCTTTAACAGATCAAAAGCAGTATATTCTCTCACCATAGTCTTGCCTAGTTTCTGGATTTGCAATTTTTTATCTATTTCGGCAGGTTTTACAATTAATTTCTTAAGTCTTTTTTCTTCTTTAAGGTAACCGTCCCTTTTCCTACTAAAGTTTTCCCAGTGAACATCACAAATTAGCCCATAAGATCTTGCTTTTTCAGTTAACCTTAAATCAGCGTTGTCCTCCCTTAACAAAAGCCTGTACTCTGCCCGACTTGTAAACATCCTATACGGTTCTGTTACTCCTCGAGTAATCAAGTCATCAATCATAACGCCTAAATAAGACTCTTCTCTTGTTGGGGTCCAACTATCTTTTTCTTGAGCTTTCAAAGCAGCATTCATTCCAGCTATCAGTCCTTGGGCTGCCGCCTCTTCGTATCCAGTTGTCCCGTTAATCTGACCAGCAAAAAATAAGCCGCTTATTGCTTTTGTTTCTAAACTTGTTTTTAAAGCTCTTGGATCGTAATAATCATACTCAATAGCATATCCAGGTCTTAATATATGAGCGCCTTCTAAGCCCCTTATTGATTTCACTAACTCAAGCTGAACATCAAAAGGCAAGCTAGTAGAAATACCATTTGGATAAACCTCATGAGTATTTAGTCCTTCCGGCTCTATAAACACCTGGTGTGAATCTCTATCTGCAAACCGATGTATTTTATCTTCAACTGATGGGCAGTACCTAGGGCCAACTCCTTCAATGGTGCCGTTATACATGGGTGATCTATCTAGCCCTTTTCTAATAATTTCATGAGTTTCTTCATTGGTATGGGTAATCCAACAAGAAATTTGCTGGGGATGTTCAATTTTTGGATTAATAAAAGAAAAGTGAGGGGCAGGATTATCTCCAGGTTGTTCTAACATTTTTGTATAATCAATCGAACGTCCGTCTATTCTCGGCGGAGTGCCTGTTTTTAATCTGCCAACCGGTAACTTCAAATCTTTTAGTTTTTGTGCTAAAACTGAGGCAGCAGGATCTCCTGCCCTACCTGATTGGTAATTCTGCATTCCTACATGGATGAGGCCACCTAAAAAAGTACCAGCTGTAAGCACTATATTTTTAGCATGAAAAACTAACCCTATTTGAGTAACAACACCTTCTACTTTACTATTTTTTACAATCACATCTTCAACTGATTGTTGAAATAGCCATAAATTCTTTTGATTTTCTAAAACATTTCTTACTGCAGCTTTATATAAAACACGATCTGACTGAGCTCTGGTGGCTCTAACAGCAGGGCCTTTACTTTCGTTTAGAGTTCTAAACTGAATACCGGCAGCATCAGCAGCTCTAGCCATAATTCCACCCAAGGCATCAATTTCTTTTACTAAGTGTCCCTTGCCAATACCTCCAATCGATGGATTACATGACATTTGCCCCAGGGTTTCTATATTGTGAGTCAACAACAATGTTTTTTGCCCCATGCGCGCTGATGCTAGGGCTGCTTCCGTCCCAGCGTGGCCGCCTCCTATAACTATCACATCAAAATTGTTTGGAAAGTCCATTATCTAAAATTTTATTTATGTTAAAAAAGAATTTTACTGTATTTTATGAAATATAGATATTCGATTGTTTCACGTGAAACAATTTAATTAAAACTAGGCTACAAAGCATGGTTTCACGTGAAACATTTATTTTCCTATACAAAATTGACTAAATATCTCACCCAACAAATCATCAGATGAAAATTCACCTGTGATTGAAGATAAATGCTTTTGAGCTATTATGAGTTCTTCTGCGACTAGTTCTGGAGCGCCTAGATTAGCTAGTCCCAATTTAAGGGCGTCACTAACCAAAATCAATGCATCAACATGTCTCTTTCTTGCAATAAACAAACCTTCTGAATTTTCAGATACTTGAGTTTTTCCAATAATAGTAATTATATGATTTTTCAATAAAGTTAAGCCTTCACCATTTTTAGCAGAGAGATAGATAGTAACTTCTTCACCATTTTTTTCTATTCTTGATCTTTCCTGAACTAAATCAATTTTATTGAAGATAAAAAACTTTTTGATATCAGGTGGTAACTGCTTTAATAGCGCTTTTTCGTATTTTCCAACGCCTTTATTTGCTTCTACAATAACTAAGGCAATATGAGATTTTGCAACAGAGTCCCATGTCTTATCAATCCCAAATTTCTCTACGACATCATCCGTCTCTCTTAGCCCTGCTGTATCTGTGATATGAACAGGTATGCCCTCTAAGTTAATATCACTAGATATAGGGTCCCTTGTGGTTCCTGGAATATTGGTAACAATAGCTTTGTCTTCTCCAGACAATTGATTCATTAAACTAGATTTGCCAACATTAGGTTGGCCGATTAGTACTACATTAATACCATCCCTTAATAGTTGTCCCTGATGGGCGGTTAATAAAATTTCTGCCGTAGTTTCTGAAAGTTTTTTTAATTTATCTACTACCTTCCCCTCGGTAATGAAGTCAATATCTTCTTCAGGAAAATCTAAACATGCTTCAATGTACATACGAAGTTCAATTAATTTTTTAAGTAAGTCATTGATTTTAATAGAAAAGTCACCGCTCAAGGAATTTATTGCGCTTTTAGCTGCTGCATCGGTAGAAGCATTAATAAGGTCAACAACAGATTCGGCTTGAGCTAAGTCTAGCTTACTATTTAGGTAAGCTCTTTTTGTAAACTCGCCTGGACTTGCAATTTTTGCGCCAAATTGTATGCATACGTTTAGAATTAAATTTAATACGATTGGACCGCCATGGCCCTGAAGCTCAACAACATCTTCCCCCGTAAATGAATGAGGGGACTTAAAAAATAGTACGAGCCCCTCATCTAATAATTGATCGTTAAGGTCTTTAAATTTTGAAAAATGAACTTTACGAGGTTGAATATCAATCTGACAAACTTTTTTTGCGATAGAAAGAGCCTTTGGGCCTGACATTCTAACGACCCCGATACCACCAACACCAGATGCGGTTGAAATTGCGGCAATAGTAAAAGGATCGTTAAGCATGACCTTTCTTTTTTAACGCTTCAGCGTGTATTTTTTTATTTACATACCATTGTTGTGTAATTGATAAAATATTATTTACCAACCAATATAAAACCAGTCCAGATGGAAAGAAAAAGAAAAATATACTAAACACAATTGGCATCATCATCATAAGTCTAGCCTGCATAGGATCCGTCGGCTTGGGGTTTAATTTAGTTTGCAAGAACATAGATGCAGCCATTAATAGTGGCAATACATAATAAGGGTCCTTAGAGGAAAGATCGGTGATGTACAGAAAGGAAGCATTTCTTAGCTCCACTGAACCCAATAAAACCCAATAGAGGGCAATAAACACGGGAATTTGGATCAATATTGGTAAACACCCGCCAAGAGGGTTAATTTTTTCTGTCTTATAGAGCTCCATCATTGCTTGTTGCATTTTTTGTTTATCATCACCAAATTTTTCTTTCATACTTTGAAGTCGTGGCGAAAGTTCACGCATCTGTCCCATCGACCGATAACTTGCTGCTGATAGAGGATAAAATAATAATTTAATTAAGACGGTTAATAAAATAATTGATAGGCCCCAATTAATAACCATTTTCTGAATCCCTGACATCACAGAAAATAAAGGGGATGCAATAAATGTTAACCACCCATAATCTACGGTATAAGGCATACCTTTAGCAGCTTGCTCTAAATCTGATTTGGCTTGGGGGCCAGCGTATAAATTAGAATCAAATACTACTCCCTCCCCAGCCATTAATTCATCCAAAGAGATAACAAGACCAGAAGCGTAAATATTATTAGCAATTTTTTTAGAATATAATTCTCTACTTTTATCATCACGAACAATCCACGATGATGCGAAGTACTGTTGAATTATCCCTATCCACCCATCATTAGCAGATATTGAAAAAGATTTTGAATCTACGTCGTCGAAGCTCAACTTATTAAAATTAAGATCATCAGTGTAATAAGCCGTACCAGTGTATTTAGGCATCATCGAAGAGCCTTGATTAGACTCACCATCATGAATTAATTGATAATAAGCACTCATCTTTAATGAATTATCTGAATTATTTTTTATGTCATAAGAAACTTTAATCAAATAACTATTTTTAGTGAAGGTATAAATTTTCTTCACCACTAAGCCATCTGCTTCATATGTAAATGGAACGACTAGAGTATCCGAACTCATTTGAAAATTATTTCGAGTTGAAGTAAAGACTGATTTATGTGTAGGTAAATTCTCGCCTAATAAGCCTGTTTGAGCAATATATAAAAGTGGATTTTGGGAATCACTCATTAACTGAAAGTAACCCTCAGAATCATCAGCTAAATAATTTTTTAAAGACAGGTTTCTTATGTCGCCTCCAACGGAACTAATGTCTATAGAATATAAATCCGTTTCAACCTTTATTAATTGACTTTTTTGGACAACATCTGTGCTTATAGGCTTTAGTGTTTTCTGAAAATCATTATTTTCATTTTTGACGGAAGGACTTGGAACACTGAGGTCGTTTTGTTGCTGTGGCTGTGTTTCAATATTTTTTTTCTGCCAAGAATCCCACAACAGTAGAACCGAAAAAGACAAAAGAACAAATAAAATCAAACGTTTAGTATCCATATTTACCTTAAATAATTATTTTGAGACTGGGTCAAAACCACCAACCTTACCTGGCCGACACCTTAAAATTCTTTTGAAACCTAAAAAACAGCCCTTAAAAAACCCAAACTTATATAAAGCATCAATTGTATACACTGAACATGTCGGAGTAAACCTGCAATGTGACCTAAAAAAAGGGCTCAAACATTGCTGGTAAGCCTTTATAAAAAAAATAAGTAATTTAACCATGTTATTTAATACTCGCAATCAAAGTCTTTATTTCTTGGTTTAAATCGTCAAACGAGTCTTTATAGAAAGACTTTCTTACTCTAATAATCATATCAAAAGAAAAGGGTTTTGATAGCTGATTCTTAATAATTTCTCGAATAGATCTACGCATATAATTTCGTTTGACAGCTAATGACTCTGATTTTTTAGAAACAATAAAGCCTAGGCGATAATCACCCAAGACATTAGGACAGAAATGTATAAACAAGTGAGGGGATGTTATTTTTTTTTTATGATTAAAAACAAATGAAAATTCATCTGGTGTTCTTAGCTTCAAGTTTTTTTTATTCGAAAGAATAAATTAAATACCTAAACGAACTCTTCCTTTAGCGCGTCTTGATGCTATTACAGATCGGCCGCCTCTAGTTTTCATTCTTACTAAAAACCCGTGTGTCCTTGCTCTTCTTACTTTCGATGGTTGATAAGTTCGCTTCATTATACTACTCCACTACGTTAATCTTTGAAGCCGAACATTACTCTACCAAGCAGCTTATGTCAATGATATAAATCAATATTTATTTAAAAAAGGTTGTGGATAACTTTAATAAATTACGCTAGTATGAATTTTGTTTAGCATGAGAACAGAGTTGAAATGAATACAGAAGAATTTTGGGCTCTATGCCTAAATAAATTTAATAAAAAATTAACCAAACAACAATTCAACACATGGATTAAACCCCTTGAATTTAAATTTGATAAAAATGATAAAAAATATAAAGTCATAGCACCTAATAAATTTGCAATCGAATGGATTAAAGACAGATTTTTAGACGAGCTAAGCGATCTGGCAGAAAAACACCTAGATCATAAAAAAATTATATTTATAACCGGTAGCAAAAAAACTTCAATAAAAGACACCCAAAACTTTCCTACCAATAGTCTAAAAGTAAAAAGCAACGCAAAGGCTACTGGTTTAAATAAAAACTTTAATTTTACTAATTTCGTTACAGGTAAAGCCAACCAACTAGCGGTTGCTGCAGCCAAACAAGTCGCAGAAAACCCTGGTACAGCTTACAATCCTTTATTTATATACGGAGGTGTAGGCTTAGGAAAAACGCATTTGATACATGCTATAGGCAACCACTTAAAAAGTATTACCCCAGACGCAAAACTTAAATACCTTCATGCCGAAAGATATGTTCATGACGTAGTTAAAGCTTATGAAAACAAATCGTTTGATGCATTTAAAAAAAACTATCACTCACTAGACCTATTACTAATAGATGATATTCAGTTTATTGGTAAAAAAAATAGAACTCAAGAAGAGTTCTTCTACGCATTTAACTCTCTAATTGAAAATAAAAAACAAATTATCATTACCTGTGACTCTTACCCAAAAGAAATACCTGGGGTTGATGACCGACTAAGGACAAGATTTAGTTGGGGCTTAACGGTAGCAATTGATCCCCCTGAACTTGAAATGAGAGTTGCCATTTTATTAAAGAAAGCAAGTGAAAATAAAATTAATCTACCAGATGAGGTTGCATTTTTTATAGCGAAACAAATAAGATCAAATGTAAGGGAATTAGAAGGCGCTCTTAACAGAATAGTAGCAATGTCAAACTTTACCGGAACTGATATTAATATAATATTAGCAAAAGAATCGCTCAAAGATTTAATTGCTGTTAGGGGAAGGCAGGTAAGTGTTGAAAATATTCAGAAAACAGTTGCAGAATACTATAAAATAAAAATAGCTGATATTTTAAGTAAAAAAAGATCAAGAAACTTCTCAAGGCCAAGACAAATTGCAATGAGCCTTACAAGAGAACTTACGAATTTAAGTTTCCCAGAAATTGGGGAAGCTTTTGGTGGAAGACACCACACCACTATAATGCATGCTTGTGATGAAATAGAGAAACAAAGACTAAAAGATCAAAACATAGGACAGGATTTAGGTTTTTTAACTCAGGTTTTAAGAGGATAATGTATAAGTTGTGTATAAGTTGTGTATTAGAATACGGTTAACCAAGAAATAAATATAAAACTTAAAACTATGCACAATTCATCCACAGTAAAGTGATGACAAACACATAGGTTTAAAAGTTAGCTAAATTATTGTTTTTAAATAAAAATAATACTTAAAAACAAATAAAATAGCTTATTATTATTATTATTATCTAAAAACTATATATAAAGAAAATACTATGGATATAAAAATTAACAGAGATATTTTACTTTCACCCTTAAGTAATGTTTCTGGAATTATAGAAAAAAAACATACATTACCAATATTATCTAATTTACTTATAGAAGGTGAAAACGGAATAATTAAATTTATCGCTACTGATTTAGAAATGCAAATTTCACTAGCAATAAAAACTGAAGTAAAAGAAAGGTTTGAAACAACAATTTCTGCTAGAAAGTTATTTGATATCACGAGGTCTTTACCAGAAGGAAGTCAATTAGATTTTAAAATAGAAGAATCTAAGGTTTTAGTTAAAGCAGCTAAAAGTAGGTTTAACCTCCAAACACTTCCCGCAAAAGACTACCCGGTCATGAAAAAAAATGAAGAAGAAAACACTTCGTTTTCACTTAGTCAAAAAATTTTTAAAGAACGCCTTAAAGAAGTTGATTTTTCAATGGCTCAGCAGGATATAAGGTATTATCTAAATGGCTTATTATTTGAAGTAGACGGGAAAAAAATTAACATAGTTGGTACTGATGGCCATCGTCTAAGCTTTACATCATCTTCACTTAAGAGCCCAGTAGAGAAGATACAAACTATAATCCCAAGAAAAACAATCTTAGAGCTTATTAAGTTATTAGATGAAACAGACAACCAAGTTGAAATTACCATTAGTAAAAATCAGGCTACTTTTGAATTTAACGAAATTAATTTAATTACAAAGGTGATTGATGGAAAGTTTCCAGATTACAATAGGGTTATACCCGTAGGACATGAAAATATTTTTGAAATTGACCGACAAGAACTTTTGGCGTCTATGCTAAGGGCATCAATTCTATCTAACGAAAAATTTCGCGGCATTACAATGCAGGTTGCAGAAAATAATTTAAAACTAATAAGCTCAAACAGTGACCAAGAAAAAGCAGAAGAAGAAATAGAAATTAAATATAGTGGCACCCCTATAGACATAGGGTTTAATGTTACTTATTTAATAGATGTTTTAACAAACATACAGTTTGAAAAATTACATTTTGCATTTAATGATTCAAGCAGTAGTTGCCTTGTAACAATTCCAAATAACGAAGATTACAAGTACGTTGTAATGCCAATGAGAATATAGTGAACCTAAAAGGAACTCGATGACTAAGCAAGAAGATTTAAATAACGAAAAATACAATTCTGACAGCATAAAGGTTTTAAAAGGGCTTGACGCTGTAAGAAAAAGACCCGGCATGTATATTGGTGACACATCAGATGGTAGTGGTTTACACCACATGGTTTTTGAAGTTTTAGATAATGCCATAGATGAGTCATTAGCTGGTCACTGTAATGAAATCAAAGTTATCATCCACCCGGATAATTCGATAACTGTTACAGATAACGGCCGTGGAATTCCAACAGATGTAAAAGAAGATGATGAGTTTAAAAGGTCGGCAGCAGAAATTGTAATGACAGAGCTTCATGCGGGCGGGAAGTTTGATCAGAACTCCTATAAGGTTTCTGGTGGGCTTCATGGGGTAGGTGTTTCTGTCGTAAATGCTCTTTCTGACTGGTTAAAACTAAAGGTTTATAGAAATAAAAAAATTCATGAAGTTGAGTTTAAAAGAGGGAATATTGTTGCTCCTCTAAAGATATTGGGCGATACAGATAAGACTGGTACAGAAGTAACCTTTATGCCTTCAGCAGAAACCTTTGTTAATGTTGATTTTCATTTTGATTTGTTGGCAAAAAGAATTCGAGAATTATCCTTCTTAAATAATGGCGTCAACATAGATTTGATTGATCATAGAAGTGGAAAAACAGAAAACTTTGCCTCTTCTGGCGGCATAAAAGGTTTTGTGGAGTACATGAATCGATCTAAGTCTAGCCTCCATGAAAACGTTTTTTATGCTGAGAGTGTTGAGAAAGACGGCGTTACTATGGAAGTTAGTATGCAGTGGAATGATAGTTATGGAGAAAACGTACAGTGTTTTACAAATAACATACCTCAGCGAGACGGAGGAACTCATTTAACTGGGTTAAGAGCTGCTCTTACTAGAACAATTAACACCTATATTGAGTCAAACGAATTAGCAAAAAAAGCCAAAGTGGAAACGGGCGGTGACGATATGAGGGAGGGCCTAGTGTGTGTTTTGTCTGTTAAGGTCCCTGACCCAAAGTTTTCTTCTCAAACTAAAGACAAACTAGTTTCAAGCGAGGTTCAGCCAATTGTTTCAGATGTGGTTGGAAAAAAGCTAACAGAATTTTTATTAGAACACCCAAAAGACGCAAAAATTATTTGCAATAAGATAGTAGACGCCGCACGAGCAAGAGAAGCGGCAAGAAAAGCAAGAGATATGACAAGAAGAAAGGGTGTAATGGACTCTATGGGTCTACCGGGAAAGTTAGCAGATTGTCAGGAAAAAGATCCTTCCCAGTGTGAAATATATTTAGTGGAGGGAGATTCTGCCGGGGGCTCAGCTAAACAAGGAAGAGATAGAAAGAACCAAGCTATTTTGCCATTAAAAGGAAAGATTCTTAATGTAGAAAAAGCACGTATAGACAAGGTCTTGTCTTCCCAAGAAATTGTTACCTTAATCACAGCTTTGGGCACAGGTATTGGGGCAAGAAAAGAAGGAAGTGATGAGGGCTTTAATATAGAGAAGTTAAGGTATCACCGCGTAATCATTATGACTGACGCCGATGTTGATGGAGCCCATATTAGAACCTTACTTTTAACTTTCTTTTTTCGGCAAATGTTTGAGTTGGTGGAAAGAGGGCACATTTATATTGCTCAACCGCCTCTTTATAAAGTTAAACAGGGTAAGGATGAGCGCTATTTAGAGGGCGAGCAGGATTTAGATCAATATCTCGTGGAGTCAGCTTTAAAGGAAGCTACATTATTAACGAGGGCAGGCGGAGATGTCTTAAAAGATGACGCTCTGGCGAATATTGCAAAAGAGATGGTGTTGACTGAAGCAATCATTAGAAGACTTGCCTCAAGATATGATGAGTCACTTATAAGAGCGGTTCATGTTTTGGGCCCCCTCAACCTAGAAGACGAAAAAGAGACAACTAGATATTCATCTGAATTAAAAGAATTAATGTTGCTTGATAACATTAATTTTGAAGTGAAAAAAAATGAAGATTCAAATAAATATTTTATTGAAATTAATCAATTCGTCCATGGAAATTTACAAGTAAGTAGGTTGGATGAAGAATTTTTAATGGGCGGAGAATATAAACAAATTATTACCTCTTCAGAATTAACTAAAGATTTAATTGGGCCGGGTGCGATAATAACTAGAGGCGAAAAATCAGCGCCAGTAGATAACTTTCACGATGCGTTAACTTGGTTAATTGCCGAAGCTAAGCGTAATTTAGGTATTCAACGATATAAGGGTTTAGGAGAAATGAATCCAGAGCAGTTGTGGGAAACTACGATGGATCCGTCAGCAAGAACACTTCTACAGGTTACTATTGAAGACCTTATGGCGGTAGAAGAAACTTTTTCTAAGCTAATGGGCGATGATGTAGCTCCAAGAAGAGCGTTTATAGAGAGTAATGCACTTGGAGCAAATAATATTGATATATAAAGTTCAACATGACCTTAAGAGAGCTTAGATTTATAGTTTCTGTGGCGCAAGAGAAAAATTTTCGAAGAGCCGCAGATATAAGTTTTGTAAGCCAGCCAGCTTTAAGTTTGGCAATAAAAAAAATAGAAAATGAATTGGGTGTTTTAATTTTTGAAAGAAATCGAACCGAAGTTTCCATTACTGTAATTGGTGAAAAAATACTTAGGCAAGCAATTATTGTTTTAGACGAAGCAGAGAAAATTAAAGAATTAGCTGTAATGAGTAAAAAAGATTTTAAAGCTCCATTTAGATTAGGTTTAATATACTCAATCGCACCATATTTGCTACCACTAATAATTCCCCTACTAAAAAAAGAAGACTCAAATTTTTCTTTAGAGATTGAAGAAAATATAACTAAAAATTTAGAGGAACAATTAAAAAAGGGCACAATAGATGCCGCCATAATAGCTTTACCTCTAGAGCTTTCAGGAATGGAGACCGTACCTTTGTATCATGAGCCTTTTGAGGCAATTGTACCTAGTCAACATGATTGGGCTAATAGAAAGGAAGTTAAATCAACAGATTTGGCTAATCAGAAAGTTTTATTGCTCGACAACACTCATTGTTTCAGTAACCAAGTTTTGGAGGCATGTCCTGGCTTGAATAAAAATAGTCAAATTTTTTCTGGTAATTCGTTAGAAACAATCAGGAATATGGTTGCTTCGAATTTAGGTATATCTGTTTTACCTAAAAGTGCAACTAGTCAAAAATACACTGACCCAATGATAAAAATTATTCCATTTAAAAGCCCTGCTCCTTTTAGAACTGTAGCCCTAGCTTATAAGAAAAGTACTATTAAAAACAATGAGATTAATGAGGTTATAAAAATAATTCAATCGTTAAGTGTTGATGCCTTTAAATTACTATAAAACTATTTTATTTAAAATAACCTGAGTTTGACTAATAATATAATCTTTTAATAATTCCACAGACCGATTTAACGTGGTTGGGCGAAGTGTAACTACATGCCACTTTCTATTTATTGGTGTATTGGTTACATCTAGTATTTTTAATTCACCATTTTTTAATTCACTCGCTAGCGTGTGTCTAGAAACAAAAGATATTCCAAGGTCAGCAATTACTGCTTGCTTAATACTTTCATTACTAGACATCTCCATGATTATCTTTGGGTCTATTGCATGATCGTTTAAAAAAGTTTCCATGTGAGCTCTAGTACCAGAACCTTTTTCTCTTGTTATTAGCTCAAAATTACTAAGTTGTTCAGGCTGGATTTTTTTTATGCCAGCTAGGGGGTGATTTGGGCTAGAAATAAATACGTGAGGGTGATCTGCTAAGGTATAAACTTTAGTGTTAATTTCTTTTGGGACTAATCCCATTATAGCTATGTCAATATTTCCATCTCTAAGTAACTCTATAAGTTGATCTCTATTTCTGACTTCTAAAATAAATTTGTATTGGGGATACTTTTTTCTAAATTGTTTAAGGACCTGGGGTAAAAAATATTGTGCTGTACTAATTATTCCAACTTTAATTACTTCAATATCACCACCTTTTAATTGTGAAAGAACTCTTTCAGTTTCATTCAGTGTTTGCAGTATATGGCGCGCATAATTTAAAAAATATTCACCAGCTGAAGTTAAACTTAATTTTCTGCCATCTTTGATAAATAATTCCACATCAACAAGTGACTCTATTTCTTTCATTTGCATAGAAATAGCAGGTGGGGAAATATGAATTTCTTCAGCAGCGCGGGTAAAATTTTTATGCTTTGCTGCCGAAACAAAGATACGGAGTTGACGTGATGAAATATTTATCATTAAGAATATCTTATTATTAAATTAAGTAATTAATACTTTACCTTAACCTTAAAACACTTTAGAGTCAATTTACTATGATGGCTTACAGTTATTAGGTATTATTAAATTTAAAATATTTGAAAAAACACATTATAAGTTTGGTGAAAAAGCAAACATACCTGAAGCATTAATATTATTAAAAAAGAAATGTTATGGAATCAAGAATTTTCGAACCTAAAAAAGTATAAATTTTATGAATCTTCAAAAATTTTTAATTAATCAAGAAATTTCCGAGAATTTAAAAGAAGGAATTAATTGTATTACAAGATCTATAATAAAAACGAGTAGTATTATTGAAACAGCACCTTTATTAAAAAATCTAGGTAAGCTAAAAAAAATAAACATACAAGGAGAACAACAAACAAAACTGGATGTAGACTCAAATAATATTTTTATTGATGAATTAAAGAAAACAAAATCAGTTATTGGGGCTGTATCAGAAGAAATTGATGAAGAAATTATTTTTGATAAAGTTAGGTCTGAAAAGCAACTTTTAGTTTTTTTCGATCCCCTAGATGGATCGTCAAATGTTGAAGCAAACGCTTCTGTAGGATCAATTTTTTCAGTATATGAAGTACCCCATAAAAATAAATTGAATAAAAAAGATTTTTTACAAAAGGGTAAGAAACAAATAGCCGCAGGCTTTAGTGTCTTTGGTCCGTCTATACAACTTATAATTACTTTTGGAAAAGGCGCATTCAAATTTTGTTTAGATAGAGAGAAAAATAATTTTGTGATGGTTGATGAAAATATAAAGATACCCATGGAAGCTGAGGAATTTTCTATCAACATGAGTAACGAAAGATATTGGGGAGCTTCGATTAAAAAATATATTAAGGATTGTCAACTAGGAGCTGTTGGGCCTAGAGGTAAAAATTTTAATATGCGTTATATCGCTTCTTTAGTTGCTGACGTAAATCGAATATTAACGCGGGGTGGAATTTATTTATATCCTCGAGACAATAAAGATTCAAAGCAATTAGGCAGACTTAGATTAATGTATGAAATTAATCCGATGGCGTTTATTGTGGAGCAATGTAATGGTTTGTGTACCGATGGAATTGAAGATATTTTAAATATTCAGCCTCAAAGTATTCATGAAAGAGTCCCAGTAGTTATTGGAGCAAATAATGAGGTAAAGTTAGTGTCAGATTATTATCAACAACATCAAAATAGTGTTTTATAAAATGAGATCTATTAAGTAAGGGGAAAGATTATGTCTAAAAAATATCCAGTTATTGCAATTACAGGCTCATCTGGGTCTGGCACCTCTACTGTTAGAGATAGTTTTCAGCATATCTTTACTCGGGATGGTATTGATGCTGACATCATTGAGGGGGATGCTTTTCATAGACACGAAAGACATGAAATGGATGGGCTTATTAAAAAGAATCGACATAATTCAGAAATAGATTTTAGTCATTTTAGTCCAGACGCTAATTTATTAAGTGATTTAGCAAAAACATTTCATCAATTTGGTAAAAATGGAAAATATAAAACTCGTCATTATGTTCATACCGAAGAGCAGGCTATAATTTTTAAACAAAAAACAGGGAGCATGACCCCATGGGAAGATGCAAGCTCAGAATTATTATTTTATGAAGGACTTCATGGTGGATACGTAGGGCCAGGAGCAGACGTAGCTAAACATGTTGATTTACTTGTTGGAGTTGTTCCAATTATTAACTTGGAGTGGATACAAAAGTTACATCGTGATAACAGGGTCAGGGGATACTCCAAAGAAGCTGTTATCGATACGATATTAAATCGTATGCCAGATTATATTAATTATATCGCGCCGCAATTCTCCAGAACACATATAAACTTCCAAAGAGTTCCAATGGTTGATACTTCAAATCCCTTCATAGCTAAGGATATACCAAACGCAGACGAGAGCTTTGTTGTAATACGTTTTGATAACCCTAAGGGCGTAGATTTTAATTATTTGTTAAGAATGCTTCATGGATCAATGATGACAAGACCAAATACAATTGTTGTTCCAGGAGGAAAAATGGGATTAGCGATGCAATTCATTTTTACCCCACTTATTAGAGAACTTAATGAAAAAAGGAAAAAAAGTTGACCCATATAACTTTAAAAAAATTACTTGCTCAGGCAGCTAAAAAAAGCTACGGTGATAACGCAGAGGCTTTATTAAGTATGGGTAATATAAATGGTGGTTTATTAGTCAGATACTCAATTGATGCAAAAAAATTAACTGGTATATGTAAAACAGCCGAACAATTAAGATGTGGAGATAGCTCTAGATGATTATTGGTATTTTAAAAGAAACCATTAGTGGTGAGGCAAGAGTTGCCGCTACCCCTGAAACAGTAAAAAAAATGCTTCTTCTTAAGAGTGATGTTCTGGTTGAAGAAGGCGCAGGAGATCTAGCTGCAATTCCAGATAAAATGTTTGTTGAGGCGGGAGCTACAATTAGTAACCGATCAAATGTTTTAAAAGCTGATCTAATTTTACAAGTTAGACCCCCTGAGGCAAAAGATTTAGAGCGGTTAACCTCCAAACAATATGTCGTGGGTTTGCTGGAGCCTTTTAATAAAAAATTAACTAAAGATTTTTTAGATAAGAACATTACTGCTTTTGCATTAGAGGCATTACCAAGAAATACTAGAGCTCAATCTATGGATGTTCTATCATCTCAAGCAAATATTGCAGGGTATAAGGCAGTAATTTTAGCTGCAGATTATTATAAAAAATTTATGCCTATGTTAATGACAGCTGCTGGAACTGTAAAAGCGGCTAGAGTGATAGTGTTAGGTGCAGGAGTTGCTGGTTTACAGGCAATTGCTACAGCTAAAAGACTTGGAGCAATAGTGGAGGCATCTGATGTGAGGCCTGCTGTTAAGGAACAAATTGAATCATTGGGGGCAAAATTTATTGATGTTCCTTATGAGACTGAAGAAGAAAAAGTGAATGCTTCTGGCAAAGGTGGATATGCAAAACCAATGCCTAGATCATGGCTAGTCCGCCAAGCACAATTAGTAGCAGAAAAAGCTACTAATTCAGATATTATAATTACATCAGCACTGATACCGGGTAAAGCCCCACCTCAATTAATTGACAGTCAAACTGTCCATAGTATGAAGCCAGGCTCTGTAATTGTAGATATGGCGGCAGGAATGGCGGCAGATGGTTCAGGGAATTGTCCACTTACCAAGGTGAATGAGATTATAAGTATTAACGGGGTTACTTTGATTGGATTAAACAATTTACCAAGTATGTTGAGTTCAGATGCATCAGCACTATATTCAAGAAATATTTTTGAATTCGTTAAATTATTAATCAACGAATCAGGAAATTTATATATTAATTTAGAAGATGAACTAGTTTCAGGGTGCTTGCTAACGAAAGAAGGCAACTCAATTAATTAAAGGAAGTTATATGGCTGAATTATTAACGATACAAAATATTACAATTTTCGTATTAGCAATTTTTGTGGGGTATCACGTTGTTTGGAATGTCACGTCTGCTTTACACACGCCGCTAATGTCTGTAACGAATGCAATTTCTGGAATTGTTATCGTTGGCGCAATGTTGCAAGTTGTCGAAATTAACGGGGAGTTAGTAACATTTAGTAGCATTTTAGGCTCAATTGCTATATTTTTTGCAGCGATCAATATCTTTGGAGGTTTTTTTGTTACTCAACGGATGTTAGAGATGTTTAAAAAGAAGGAAAAGAAAATTAAATGACAATAGAATCAATATCAATGCTGTCTTACCTTGTTGCCGCTATATTTTTCATTTTGGCGTTAAGGGGGTTATCTTCTCCTACTAGCGCACGATCTGGAAATCTATTTGGGATAGTTGGGATGATAATTGCTGTCCTTACAACACTATGGACAGGTAATCAGTTAGTGCCACTTTTAATCTTTGCACCTCTTATACTTGGTGGAGGTATTGGTATTTATGTAGCTAAAAAAGTCGAAATGACAAAAATGCCTGAATTAGTAGCGTTGATGCATTCATTTGTTGGGCTAGCTGCTGTACTTATAGCATCTGCAGCGGTTTTAAATGATAGTGAAACACATTCAGTTGTTCAGAGGTTTGAATTGTTTATAGGGGCATTTATTGGCGCAATTACTTTTACTGCATCTGTAATAGCATTTGGGAAACTTTCTGGAAAATTTGGTGCAAAACCAACAGTATTTAGAGGCCAACATGTAATAAATTTAATTTTGGCAATTGGTATGATATTTTTTGGTTATTTATTTTTTCAAACAGAATCATATTTAGCATTTTTTGTAATGGTCGGATTTGCTTTAGTTTTAGGAGTTACATTAATTATCCCAATTGGGGGTGCTGACATGCCAGTAGTAGTTTCAATGTTAAATAGTTATTCTGGGTGGGCGGCAGCTGGTATTGGGTTTACATTAAATAATTCAGTTTTAATAATCGCAGGAGCTCTTGTGGGTTCATCGGGCGCAATATTGTCTTACATAATGTGTAAAGCAATGAATCGATCAATTATTTCAGTGATGTTAGGAGGTTTTGGAGCTGAGGCTTCAAACAATGAGGTGGCGGCAGGTGAAAGGCAGGTAAAATCTGGTTCAGCTGATGATGTTTCTTTCTTACTGTCAAATGCAGATACTGTAATTATTGTTCCCGGGTATGGATTAGCGGTTGCACGAGCTCAACATGCGCTTCAAGAATTAACAACAAAGTTACTTGAGAAGGGAATAAACGTTAAATATGCAATTCATCCAGTTGCAGGGCGGATGCCAGGGCACATGAATGTATTACTTGCTGAAGCCGATGTACCATATGAACAGGTAATAGAAATGGATGATATTAATAGTGAGTTTAGTCAGACGGATGTTGTGCTAGTGATTGGCGCCAATGATGTTGTAAATCCTGCAGCTAAGACGCCTGGAAGTCCAATTTATGGAATGCCAATTTTAGAAGCTCAAAAAGCAAAAATGATTATAGTAAATAAACGATCTATGGCTCCAGGATATGCTGGACTTGATAATGAATTATTTTATTTAGATAAAACAATGATGTTATTTGGCGACGCTAAAAAGGTAGTTGAGGACCTTGTTAAGAATATAGAATAAAAAAAAAGACTCGTTAGAGTCTTTTTTATAAATAATAAAAATTACTCTGCAACTTCACCTGTTAGAGGCGGAAGGTCAGCAGCACCTGAATCACCATTCTGCATTGTTTGATACGCATAACCAGCAATAACAGCGACAATTACTACAATAATAATATTCTTTAACATAACTCATTTCCTTAAAATAAAATTAAAATATCAGTTCATCTATGATAATAACACTATAATAATACGAACAACAAAGTATAAGATGATTTTTTATGGGTAAAGTATTTGAATATTATTTTGAGATTTACTTAACAGAATTCATTATAGGGTGTTTAATTTTAGCAATAGTTGTAGTTATTTTTTCAATATTACATGTAATTTTTCAATCCGATGAACCAAAAATAGCTAAAGGCCAAAAGTTAGCTAAAGGCCAAGAGCAACTCAAACAAAAAGTTAAATATAGTAAAGAATTTTTAAAAAGGGTTAAAGACATAGATTTAAATTTGATTGATTCAAGCAAAAAATAAAATTTGAAAGTTTTCATTATTAGTAGGTGACTCTCGTATCGACAGAGACAAGCAGCAATAGTCACCAGGAGGAATCAAATTATCATAACTGTAGATGGTGAATAGAAGAAAGGTCAGGGTATGTCATTATAAGAATGCATACCCTGACCTTTTAATATTTTACTCGTCAATAAAGCATGGAGAGTCGTATGGAGTTTGAAGATATTTTAAAACTTATAAAAAGTGAGAACCATATTTTGAAAGATAGTGGTTTTAATGAGGTATTTAAAAAATTAGAACAACCACTAATAGGTTTTTATATGCATAGAAAACTGAATAAAAGTGAAGCTGAAGAAGTAGTGATTTCGAGCTTAGTTAAGATTTGTGCTAAAGCACATACTCTAAAAGATTCAAAGAAATTTGAAAGTTGGTGTTGGCAGGTAGCTCGAAATACTTTACTTGATCATTTTAAAAAATATAAAAAATATAAAAATGATGTTAGCGAAGAAGTTTTAGAAAAAAGTGAGATAGTTGAAAGAGTCTCGTCGCAGAAAGAAAGAAAAAAGGAAATGGAAAAGGAGGAGTGTGTGACGATTGGATTGCAAGAATTTGGAAGGGCAATGCCTGAAAGAGAATTCGCTCTGAGTCTGAAAATGCAAAATTTTTCTAATCAACAAATAAGTTTAAGAATCGGAAGAACACTTGCTGCAACAAAAGAATTTATGAGTCAAAATTATAAAAGGTTAAAACCATTTTTAGAAGATTGTGTTGGGGGTAATGATTAATGACAAACAATGAAAAAGACTGGTTTGCTACTTTATCAGGCGAAAAAGTTACTGGAATGAATCCTAGAACTAGATTACAAGCTAGATTGGTTCGCAGTGTCTTTAAAAAAAGAACTGAAGAAATTAATAAAAATATTAATGAAGATGATGGTCGTCTACATCAAAAATTTATCAGCGAAGTGGAAAAAGCGGGATTATTGAAAAAAAAATCAAAACCATGGTTAAAAAAATTATTCGATAAAAATAATTGGTTAATTTTATTAGCAATTGGTGCTGGTGGAGTATACGCAACTAAGGAATATATGCGTTCAGATGTTATTCAACTCGTTGATCAGCCACAATTAATTGAAGAGCCAGTAGTGGGATCAAAAACAGGTTTTTGGGGAAATTGGTTTGATGCCCAAGGAGGCTTTACTGGTTTTTGGTCAAGGATTCAATTAGAAATGACTGGGCGCTTAGAGGAACCTATTCCAACTGATTCAACTGATTGTAGCCCTGATTATCTATCAATTAAAGGATGTTTAGCTTTAGCAAATAATGGAGACTCTGCAGCGCAATTTAATTTAGGTCTGATGTACGAAAAAGGATTAAAAGTAGAGCAAAGTTATGAAAAAGCATTTGAGTGGTATAAGAAATCTTCGGCTTTAGGAAACAAACCAGCATCTATAAATAGAGATTATTTAATTGATAACGAATTAATTTTACAATAAGTTTAATTATTCCTGACATAAATATTATGGGTGCGTCTATTAGATGTACCCATTTTTTTTAGGAATAAAAATGAAATTAAAAAAAATATCACTTATATTAAGTCAGCTACTGTTAGCTTCTACAATAAGTTATGCAGAAACTCCCTGCCAAGATAAAAATTTTTGGCAAGCGTGGTATGACGATTCCCAGTTTAAGGGTTTTGGAATTCCACCTGATTCAAAGGATGTCGCTAATGCCCAGTACAGATTTGCTGAGAATTACTTTATAGGAAACGTATTAACTAAAGACTATACAAGAGCAATTAATTTATTTCAGCGAGCGGCAAACTCCGGGCTTAACCAAGCACATTTTAAACTTGGACTCATTAACCATTATGGTAAAGGTAAGGCTAGAGATTTAAACAAGGCATATGCACATTATGAAAGATCTGCAAAAAATAATAACCCAGAAGCGCAATTTAATTTAGGCCTGATAAACCGATATGGATTAGGTAGATCAAAAAATATGTCAAAGGCTTTTGAATGGTTTACAAAGTCTGCTGTTCAACAAACTGCACTAGATATCAATCAGTGCAAAATTCAATTAGCAGGAGTAATGGAAGCGCAATTTAATTTAGCACAAATGTATCACTACGGATTAGGGGTTTCGAAGGACATAGCACAGGCAGCTTATTGGTATGAAAAGGCAGCTCTAAATAATATGAAAGAAGCCCAATTTAATTTAGCTAAATTACTAATCAAGGGAAAAGGAGTTAAATATGATTTTGATAGAGCTATGGAAAACTATCGACTTGCAGCACAACAGGGTTTGGCTGAAGCACAGCTTAATCTCGCGCAAATGTTACATTATGGACCTAAAAATTTCCAAGATCATGCTTTGGCCTATGTTTGGTA
>Ga0209482_1000077_pt1 | contig 80349 bp, 77 predicted proteins | sample CoawatmetaG10DNA_FD_187512 | JGI IMG/M metagenome (GOLD analysis project Ga0209482, IMG submission 187512) | Marine microbial communities from the West Antarctic Peninsula - Coastal water metaG104-DNA (SPAdes) (version 2) | ecosystem: Environmental > Aquatic > Marine > Coastal ...
GCGGCGATCCACACCATCATACCAATAAGTGATGCGGCAGTGAGCAGGTACCAAATTAGGCTAAATACTATACCGTAGGTATTGAGCTTAGGCTTAGGGTCTTGATCGAAACTATTCCAGTCGGCCAACAAATCAACCAAACCCATAATCCCAAAAAAGCCTATTAGCGCAAAGCCTTGGGTAAAACTGTAGCCAATTAATACCCCAGAAATAACGACCAGTCCTACATAGATGAATCGACTTCGCCCAGAGTACACCAAGGCTTTAACCACACGACCACCATCTAACGGGTAAATTGGTAGTAGGTTGACCAAGTTAACCAATGCACTGACAGAGGCCACTAGGCCTACGAAATGATTGTCTGTAATCACAAAACCTATAAAAAAAGCCACACTCATGGCTAAGCCAAAAACAGGCCCCATCATCGCAATATAGAGCTCCTGCCAGTGTGTTTTTGGACTGTCACCTACAGCAACACCGCCAACAAAAGGAATAATGTAAATGCCCTTTGTAGGTATACCAAAACGTTTCATGGCTCGAATATGACCATATTCGTGGAACATTAAAATAGCCAATAGTGTCACTGCAAACTCAAAACTGAGCATAATAGTCCAGCCAGATAGCGCCATAGCCACCAGTGCCACCTTAAAAACCTTAACACTCTTAAATAGCTTTAGGGCAATACCTATCATCACACCCATACGTGCACGATTATTCGTTTGCATGCTTCTTACCCTCTGCGTCGGCGACGTTTCTTGTCGCCATTTTCTGATTCAGCACTAGCTTCCTTAAGGGGTGGTAAAGTGACTACTTTTTCTAACTCTGGGAATGCGTCTACTTTATTAGGAAACGCCATTGCATCAATAAATAATTGTTGGAAATCTGGTTCTACAGCTGTTTCAATTTTTTCAATACTGCGCACTACCTGTTCAATTTCTACGCGTGACGCTTCGTTGAGCAAAGCGATACGGGCACCCGTGCCAGCAGCATTGCCAGCAGAAGACACTTCACTTAACGCACAGTCTGGAATCAAGCCTAAAACCATGGCGTACTTCACATCAATATGGCTGCCAAAAGCCCCAGCAAAACGAATACGATCCACTTTATCTACTTGCTGATACTGCATCAACAACTTAACCCCTGCGTATAACGCTGCTTTAGCTAACTGGATAGCCCGGATGTCATTTTGCATGATTTTCACAGCACCACGAGTTTCTGTGGATGGCATAATTTCATATGAAAATGTTCGACCATCTGGCTGAATCCTAGGATTGGTAGCCGCTAAACTACCATCTACAACGCCATCTTGGGTGATCACCCCGGCTAAGTACATCTCTGCCACAACTTCAATAATGCCCGAACCACATATCCCCGTAATACCAGTCTTTTCAGTGGCTGCATCAAAACCTTCTTCATCAGACCATAGTTCACAACTAATCACTTGAAAGCGGGGTTCCAAGGTGACCGGATCAATACGAATACGCTCAATGGCCCCTGCTGCAGCACGCTGACCACAACTAATTTGGGCACCCTCAAACGCTGGCCCTGTGGGACTGGAACACGCAACTAGGCGATGTCGATTACCCAATACAATTTCAGCGTTGGTGCCAACATCTACCAACAAGGTCATTTCATCATGATTGTAAGGTTCTTCTGCTAAAACCATGCCTGCAGTATCTGCGCCTACGTGGCCGGCTATGCACGGCAACAAGTACGCACGTGCTTGCGAATTCAGATTTACACCCATATCACGGGCTAATATGTTCACTGCCATGTCTGTGGCCAAAGCAAAAGGCGCGCCACCTAGCTCTATAGGATTAATCCCTAATAACAAATGGTGCATGATTGGGTTAGCAACAAAGGTAATTTCTAATAAATCTGCAGTTTCACATTCAGCTTGTTTCACTAAGTCTGTCACTAAGCCATTAATCGCTTCGCGCACAGCATTAGTCATGTCCACTTCACCACCCGGATTCATCATCACATAAGACACCCGGCTCATGAGGTCCTCACCAAAACGAATCTGTGGGTTCATGACACCTGAACTAGCAACAACTTCACCACTAGACAAATTACATAGGTGAGCAGCAATAGTGGTGGAGCCTACATCTACAGCAACACCAAAGATTCTGTCCTTTAAACCAGGCCAAAGGGCAACGATTTGCTCGCCTTGACGCACAGCAACGGTGACACCCCAATTTCCTGCTCTTAAAATAGGTTGTATGGTGGCCAGCAGCGCTACATCATAAGACAGATTAAGCAATTGCCAATCTGCTTCTAAGGCGTTCAGCAGGCGTCTTAAATCACCTGAAGGGTCGTGCATGTCTGGTTCTTGTACTTCTACGTAGTAAAGACGCACCAAAGGGTTAATGTCTATGTCGTGGTGCTCAGCGTCCTTTCGAACCATCTGGTGATGCACTTGGCTTTCTGCTGGCACATCCACCACAATGTCATTAAGCACCTTGGTGTGGCAACTTAAGCGTCGGCCTGGCTTTAGTCCCCTGCGTTCTGCAAATTTAAGTTCTGGGGCAGTAATAGGCTCTAAGCTATCTGCAGTAGAGGTAATACCAAATTTGGCAAATTCACCTTCACTCACAAAAATTTGGCAACGACCACAAATGCCTCTTGCACCGCACACAGAGTCTATATCAACATTAAGATAACGAGCCGCTTGCAACAAGGGCGTACCCACAGGGAAACGTCCACGTTTACCGGAGGGAGTAAATACTACTAAAGCATCATCGGTATTAGCTTGACTCATAAGGTCATCTCAATATTTTATGGTAAGGCTAGGTAAAATTAACCCTACATAATTAATGTTTTAAATTTGCACAAAAAAGGGCCTATGAGGCCCATTTATTTATCTATCGCTCACCAATGCTGACCTAAACACTGCGACGACGACCACCAGTGCGGCCACCGCGAGAACCAACACCCACTGCATTTGGATCACGATAGGCTTTAATCCAATCTTTACATTCTGGATCGTGGCCCATCATTAGGTTGCCACCACGCACACCCAGCATCACCTCGGGGTGCATTGGGTTGATAATAGCAGAAGTCATACCCGAGGCAACAGCACAAGCAATAAACGCACAGTTTACGCCATTGCGGTTAGGTAGACCAAAACTAAAGTTGGAGGCACCACATGTCGTATTCACTTTAAGCTCAGTACGCAGGCGGTGAACAAGCTCCATTACCTGACGTCCAGAAGTGTTGATGGCCCCCACTGGCATAACCAAAGGATCTACCACAACGTCTGACGCTGGAATGCCATAATCAGCGGCTCGCTGAACAATCTTCTTAGCCACTTCAAAACGTACATTAATGTCTTGTGAAATACCTGTCTCATCATTAGATATGGCCACTACTGCTGCACCATATTTCTTAACTAAGGGCAACACACGGTCCAAGGATTCATCTTCTCCTGTTACCGAGTTTAACAAGGCCTTGCCTTTATAAACTGCAAGACCTGCTTCTAGGGCCTCAATAATGGAGGAATCAATACATAAAGGCACATCAACTAAAGACTGAACCAATTGAATTGTTTTAGCCAAGATAGCGGGCTCATCGGCTAATGGAATACCAGCATTAATGTCTAAGATCATGGCACCTGCAGCAACCTGTGCCAATGCATCAGCTTCTACACGGCTGAAATCGCCATTTTTCATCTCTTCAGCCAATAGCTTACGGCCAGTAGGGTTGATACGTTCGCCAATAACTGCGAAAGGACGATCAAAACCAATTACAACTTCTTTGGTAGCGGAGCTGATAATAGTATCAGTCATGTAAAATTCCTGCTTTAGGGTGTAATAAAAGCCAGTCACCTGGCCCAAAAATTAATTAAGAGTTAACTGTGAAGCTTTTGCCGTTCAGTTCAAAATAGCCATCTTGCACTTGGTACATCCATGCAGCAGATTTTTTTAAGCCACCTAATGGGTATAAGTGACACTGAGCAATCAAGCACTCTGGATCGTTATGCATGCCGGTCACTATATCGCGCATCAACTCACTTGGCTCTGAGGAAGGAGCGTTGACGTATTTACCCAAAAATGAGTCTTTAAGGCCCAGCTTCACCATATTCATCGGATTACGCGTTAAGAAACGCACCGATGCACCCACACCACAATGAGCGGCATGACGCATAAGTGTTTTGATGGTGGCAATGCCAGGCACACCAATGTGTATCGGTAATTTATTGCCTGCCGCACGAATATCACGTTCCCATGCAAAAATAGGCTCTGCTTCAAACGCAAACTGTGTGGCTAAATATAAGCTCATGTCTGTTTGCTTAGCAAAATCGTTCTTTTCTTTAATTGCCAGAGCACACGCCTCTGGGCTGATATCAGGACTGCCTTCTGGATGACCGGCAAGGCCCATTTTCAAAATGCCATACTTTTCAAACAAACCCGTTTGTAGTACTTCTATTGATGACGCAAAATCGCCTACCGGTGTATTGACACCGCCACCAATTAATAAACCTTCAGTGACCCCTGTTTCACCTTGGAGTAAAGCAAGGTTTTCTTCCAAAAATTTGGCAGAAGGAATAGACCGAGCCGCGAAATGTGGCACTGGGTTAAAGCCTTCGTCCTTGAGGCGACGGACAGTGGAGACCGTATCTGCAAAGTCTGAACCCGGCAAAAAAGTTACGTATACGGTACAACCTGGGCGCAATAGTTGCCTAAAGTCAGCTACTTTAGCAGCACCACCTGGGGTAACTTCTACCGTAGTTTTTTGCATTAAATTAATAATGGCTTGTTTTTCCGCAACTGCATTTAACGCCATGGATACTTCTCCAAAAAAATAAGGCTAGATTTCCAGCCAATTACTCTGCAATACCGCCAGCAGCCACTAATACTGCTAAACGCTCATCGGTGTACTCAGCTTCAAGCTGGTTAACAGTGGCTTCTAGTACAGCTTCTAAATCATCACCACAGCTTGTGGTATCACGACGCCATTCTGATAAGTAACCATCACTTCCATAAAGCCCAGAGCGCATTGCAGCTTTATCTACAGCTTTTTCGAAACGCTCTTCTAGTGGACGCTTTGCACTCGTACGACCTTGTTTAACTATTACTTGGGCTGGAATATCACGCCACATAACGATGGTTAGCTTGGCCATTTAATTACCTGTTCGGTGTAGTTACTGTAATGAGTCCGCAGTTCTTCAGCCATTTGGCCGTATCCTGTTTCCACTCTCTCGTATTTTAAACCCAGTTTTTTTGCAGCCGCTTCAGCAAAATGATCAAGTTGCCGGTTCGGTTCCTGAACTAGATAAACTAATTTTGTATAATGAGCAAACATCAGCTCAATAAGTTTAGGATGCTTGTTAAGACCCATACCTTCCATGATGAGCTGTTCAAAGTGTTTGGCCAGGTAGTCAGTGAGGTAAAAGGTACCTAATTCCTGCTCAGACATGGCAGCAAAATTGTCACTGCCACTATAAAACTCATAACAGTGAGAGCCAGATAAACGTTGTATATTATACTTATCCAACACCTTATCTAACTGGCCTCCAGTGCCACAATCACCAAACGCAGCAAATACATGATCATAATCTGCGGCGTAGGCTGCTAAACGATCTTCGACGGCGGCAGGGATTTTGTCTGGCTGATTATGCAATTCTGCTGGAATTTGCGTCACTTTCAAGTTTTGCCAGCCACTACTCTTGGCCACTGCCATAACTTCTCGAGCAATGGCGCCACAGGTAATGACCAGCAGGCTAGCAGGTTGCATGGGTTGCCCCTTTACCTTACCTAAGCCGCACGCTTTGCAGCGATAAATTTCTTCGCTGTCTCTACAGCTACGGCTGCATCACGGCAATACGCGTCTGCGCCAACAGCATCGCCAAATTCTTCGTTCAGTGGCGCACCACCAACGAGAACAATAAAGTCATCCCGGATACCCTGCTCTTTCATGGTATCTATAACAACCTTCATGTACGGCATGGTAGTGGTCAGTAGCGCAGACATACCTAGAATGTCAGGCTTGTGTTCTTCTAGCGCGGCTAGGTACTTGTCTACAGGACAGTTGATACCAAGATCGATCACTTCAAAACCTGCACCTTCCCACATCATCGCCACAAGGTTCTTACCAATATCATGGATATCACCTTTAACTGTGCCAATAACTGCTTTACCTACAGGCAGCGCACCAGTTTCAGCGAGTAATGGTCGAAGTATTTTCATGCCTGCTTTCATTGCATTAGCCGCCATTAAAACTTCTGGCACAAACAAAATACCGTCTCTAAAATCAACACCTACTATGTTCATGCCGCCTACAAGAGCTTCATTCAACACCCTGTCTGGCATCCAACCCCGGCCCAACAATATGGTTGTACCTTCTGCAATTTCGTCTTCCATGCCGTCATAGAGGTCATCATGCATTTGCTCTGTTAACTCTTCATCACTAAGACTACTAAGGTCAAGATCTTCTTCAAACTGGTCTTCAGACATAGATTCTACTCCTGCAGGAAAAACGGCATTTCATCGAGGCTTCAACGAATGGCATTATATGGGCGCTAGACTATCTAGGATGACCATTTTGAGCTAACTTGCCTACGACAGAGCATTATCGAAACGCGACCCATTGGGCTGCCGTCGACTGGTCAACACAAATCTATGATACCACTAGCAAACCCTTGCCTTGCTTGAACATTACCCATGTACCCTGAATCATATTCAAGTGATACTGGAGATCGTTCGACATCAGTAGTGCATACTTATAGTTTGATGACCTAACATGCCGATCAAAATTAAGATAAAATGCATTTCGAATTAGTAAGTCTATTATTGAGCAATCCTCAATTAGGCTGTTTATTATCACCAACATGAGCTATCCAATCATGGCACACCTTATCGACGGCAAGCAATTTGCTGCTAAACTACGTGAAAAAATGACAGGTCAAATTGCTTCGATTAAAGCAGACCATAATATCGTTCCAGGTCTAGCTGTTGTGCTAGTCGGTGAAGACCCAGCTAGCCAAGTTTACGTGCGCAGTAAAGGCAAGCAAGCTAAAGAATGTGGCATCACTTCTATAGAGCACAAATTAGAAGACACCACGTCAGAAGAGTTTTTGCTTAATCTCATTAATGACATGAACAACAACCCGGCTATTAACGGTATCTTGGTGCAGCTGCCACTACCGAAGCACATTGACTCTGCTAAAATTCTTGAAGCGATTGACCCTGCTAAAGACGTAGATGGGTTCCACCCGATTAATGTAGGTATGTTGTCTACTGGCGGCAAGGGAATGATTCCCTGCACCCCTCTTGGCAGTCTCATGATGTTGCAAGATTATCATGGTGACCTAACGGGCATGACCGCAGTTGTGGTAGGTCGTTCTAACATCGTGGGTAAGCCTATGTTTAATCTGTTACTGCAGCAAAGCTGCACCGTAACTATGGCCCACTCGCGCACTAAAAATATTGAAGCCGTTGTTCGCGAAGCAGACATCGTGGTCGCAGCTGTAGGTGTTCCAGAGCTTGTGAAAGGCGATTGGATAAAGCCTGGAGCAACAGTTATCGACGTAGGTATTAACCGCATTCAAACTGCTGAAGGTAAAACTAAGCTTGTGGGCGATGTGCATTTTGAAAGCGCAGAAAAAGTAGCTGGTGCAATCACGCCTGTACCGGGTGGTGTTGGCCCAATGACTATCGCATGTTTGCTCTATAACACAATGGTTGCTGCTTGCCGCCATAACAACGTTGAGCTACCTAATGGTTAACGCATTAGCATAGCAAGGTAACAAAAAGGCCTCTATTGAGGCCTTTTTGTTACCTAACACTTAATAATCACGACTTATTGCCGAGGCGCGTAGTTTTCGCCCACTGAGCTGGCGCAAATACGACTTAACCGGTTAAAGGAAAAACCCGTTTTTTCTCGCCAGTCGTTAAAGCAACGCTGCACCTTGGTTAAGTCACTTTTATTACTCGGTTCATTAGCAATATCTAAGCCTGCACCTTGCAAACATGTCACCACATCATTGGTGAGCATGAACGTATCCAAACCCATCTGCCTTAACATCCGAGGCCCACTCATACCTCCAAGACGACCCCCACCCACTTTCAAATGGCGGAAAAGTCCTATGAGGTCATCTTTTGGCCATTGGGCCAAAAAGGCTGCAAAGCTCTCGTGTTCTGCGCAGGTGTCAACAATGTAGCTAGCATTTTGTGGCACACTCATGATTTTTTGCATGCTTCGGACAATCCGTTTATCTGTACCAAACTTTTCCAACTGTTCTGGACTCAACAGAATTATCTTTTCTGGGTTGAAACCAAAAAACACAGTTTCAAAATCTTCCCACTTATTCTCAATTACTCGCCAAACAAAGCCAGCTTGGAAAACCACCTTGGTCATCATTGATAAAAAACGATCATCTGGCTGTGATAAAAAATAGTCCTCAGGCAACGGCTCATAAACCCTTGCTTCCAGACCTTTTTCTCCACCCTTGCGGAACAGCGCACGCTCAAGAATAGGCTCAAACTTTGCCATAACTCACCTGTGTAATTGAAATGCTTTTATATATTATAACTAAGTGCACTTTAGATTACTTCATTTTGCACTTAAAGACTGAGTCACCCAGCAAACACCAGGCATAAAAAAGGCCTTTTTTAAGGCCTTTTATAGGGGTTTACAATGGCTTATTTGTAAACTGGGAAACGTGCACAAAGAGCAGAAACTTTAGCACGGACTTGCGCATTAATCGCTTCGTCTTCGATATTATCCATTACATCACACATCCAACCTGTGAGGTCAGTGACTTCTTCTGGACCAAAACCTCGGGAAGTAATTGCTGGCGTGCCTACACGGATACCCGAGGTCACAAATGGAGATTGGGGGTCGTTAGGTACAGAGTTTTTATTAACCGTGATGTGGGCATTACCTAAAGCAGCATCTGCAGCCTTGCCAGTAATACCCTTGGCAATTAGGTCAACCAGCATTAGGTGATTCTCAGTACCGCCAGAGACGATCTTATAACCGCGGGCTTGAAATACTTTCGCCATAACCTTTGCATTAACACAAACCTGGCCTTGATAATCAGAGAACGAGGGCTCTAGCGCTTCTTTAAAAGCCACCGCTTTAGCAGCAATAACATGCATTAAAGGGCCACCTTGCTGGCCAGGGAACACTGCCGAGTTAAACTTCTTTTCTAGTTCTGGATTAGCCTTAGCTACGATCAAACCACCGCGCGGGCCACGCAAGGTTTTGTGTGTCGTTGTAGTACAAACATCAGCAAAAGGCACTGGGTTTGGATAATGCCCGGTAGCAATCAATCCTGCCACGTGAGCCATATCAACTAGAAGGTATGCACCAACGCTGTCAGCGATATCACGGAACTTACTCCAGTCCATCACCTGGGAGTATGCGGAAAAACCTGCAACAATCATCTTCGGCTGATGCTCAGTGGCTAATCGCTGAATCTCGTCATAGTCCAATGTGCCCGCATCGTTCAAGCCATATTGAATTGCGTTGTAGTTTTTGCCAGAAAAGTTCACATGAGAACCGTGAGTTAAATGCCCACCATGAGCCAAACTCATGCCCAAAATGGTATCCCCTGGGGTAATTAAAGCTTGGTATACAGCCGCGTTGGCTTGTGAACCAGAATGAGGCTGCACATTAACATAATCTGCTCCAAACAATTTCTTGGCACGCTCTATGGCTAATACTTCCACCTTATCTACAAACTGACAACCACCATAGTAACGCTTATGAGGATAACCTTCTGCATACTTGTTGGTTAGGCCAGAGCCTTGAGCTTGCATTACGCGGGTGCTGGTGTAGTTTTCTGAAGCAATCAGTTCTACGTGATCTTCTTGGCGTTGCTCTTCTTCTTGAATACCGGCCCAAAGTTCCGGGTCAAAGTCACTGATACGATCGGACTTATTAAACATTACTTAACTCCCAAAAAATGAATTCCCTAGTGTAAGGGGACGTATAACTACTAAAATTTAAAATCTGTTTGGCCCACAGAGCATGGCTTAACTAAAGTATTTTCAAACGTGCATCATAACGACTATGGCTTAGGCCACTTAGTTTGATACGACACTGCGTTGTGTGGCAGCGAATTCTTGCGCTTTCATAGGGCCCATCTAACCACAAAACACCGACAAATGTAGCAAAGCCAAGCGTCCAAACGATTAAATTTAGATATATTTGTTATTTGTTGAATCGATACGGGGACTGGCAGCGTAAGTAACCCTATAAAGTTTAAATTTGTCTTTAAAGATAACATTATCCTAAGCACTTCTGGCTTAATTTAACGCCCAAAACTTAAAGGAAAGCTTATGACACTTTCATAAATCAAAATAGCAACTACCCTGTCTAGTGCATAGCACTTGGTCTATCACTTAATTCAACTAGGGCCTCAGCTGCTGACAAAGAGCAAGGTTAGGGTGTTGACGAAGCTGAACCAAACAACCGGCAAGAAAATAATTAACAACGCCACAAATTACGCCATATTCAGCTTCAACGTTGTTGCTGTTATCTTTTATTCGAGCAGATGGAACATGGGGTACTTTGACTATTAATTATGGACTTAACAATGTTGATAGTATGGATGTATGGCGCTGTGCGCTGGTCCAAAGACCCGCTTTTCTGACCACAAAACTATTAACCTTATAAGCCAGCTTTAACAATTAACAACACCATTTCTCGGCTGCCAATTACCTTAACCTGCGTACCAATGGGCAAATTAGTTTCTGACTCTACGCGCCATAAGGTGTCTCCAACCTGCATCTTGCCTTGGCCACCTGTCATTTCTTGGGTAAGGGCAAACTCACGGCCAATCAATTGGGCAGCACGGTTATTTAATTTAGGCAGGTCTGTTGTTTGGCTAAAGCTCTTAAAGCGATACCAAAACCACACAGAACATAACAAGGCCAATACAGCAAACAAAGAAAGTTGTTGCTGCCATGTCAAATCAGGCCAAATATAAGAAATCAAGGCCACTTCTAATGCTGCCATGACGGCGCCCAATAAAAACCCAGCAGCACCTAGAGCTTCACCCGCAATTAACACAATAGCTAAGATAATCCAGTGCCAAAACTGCATGGCTTCAAAAAACTCTATCATGAGGTTTTGTCACTCATATCTTTAACGAGCTCACTGATACCAGAGATAGAGCCTATAACGCTGCTTGCTTCAAGTGGAATCATCATCACTTTGTTGTTCTCAGACGCAGCTAGCTTACCTAAAGCATCAATGTACTTTTGCGCAATAAAGTAATTAACCGCACGGGAGTCTCCGTTTTGAATTGCTTCAGACACCATTTGGGTTGCTTTAGCTTCTGCTTCTGCTAGTCGTTCGCGGGCTTCTGCTTCGCGCTTAGCCGCCTCCAACTGACCTTCAGCCTTAAGTATCTCTGACTGTTTTTGGCCTTCGGCAACTTTGATAGCTGCTTCTTTCTCACCTTCCGCTTCTAAAATTTGCGCCCGCTTTTCGCGTTCAGCTTTCATTTGTCGAGCCATAGCAGTGACTAGGTCTTGTGGGGGAGCAATGTCTTTAATTTCAATCCGAGTTACTTTTATACCCCACGGGTCGGTAACATCATCAACCTTTGCCAGTAAACTACTATTGATACGTTCACGATTTGACAACATTTCATCCAGTTCCATAGACCCCAGAACAGCACGAATATTAGTCATCACCAACGCCTTCATTGCGCGCTCTAAGTCATTTACCTCGTAAGCTGCTTTGGCTGCATCTTGCACTTGATAAAAACACACCGCATCAGTCATCACTTGGGCGTTATCTGAGGAAATTATTTCCTGTGGATCTACATCTAATACTTGTTCCATCATATTGAGTTTTTGACCCACTGTGTCGATAAACGGTATTAATAAATGTAATCCCGGGTTAAGTGTGCGCGTGTATTTACCAAACCGCTCAACAGTCCAATTGAATCCTTGAGGCACCATACGAATGCCTTTAAAAATAATAAGCACCGCCACCATAGCGAAGAACAGTACCGTTAAACTTTGGCCTAAATCAGAAATTGTCATAAACAAAACCTTACAGATGAATGTTAAAGATTAATCATAGCGTGAGTTTGATGAAAAAGCATGATTTATCCCACAAAATTTACTCACCCTACTGTTTCCTGACCCAAGCGCATGTGCGAGAATACAGTCTGTTCGTCAATTAGATATATCTGACTTCAAACAAGGAAAGACCATGCCCAACAGCTTGTCGACGAGTGCCCACCAAAACCAACTCACTACTAATTATGCCAAAGGCGCTGCTGAAGCACTTGCTGCACTGGGTCGTAAACGCTCAAGAGTGCACTGCATTACTAGCACTGTGGCACAAGACATTTCCTCAGATGTTATCTTAGCCGTAGGCGCAGGCTCATGCTTTACTATAGGGGTAGAAGAAATTACCGAATTGGTGTCGGTGACCAACAGCCTTGTAGTCAACATAGGCACACTTGATGCCAACCGCAGGGCGGCTATTCGCCCAGCTGTTCAAGCCGCTAATGATTATTCAAAACCTTGGGTTTTAGACCCTGTTTCAGTCCACGCCTCGAAGAAACGTTGCGCCTATGCCATAGAACTGTTGCAGTTTAGACCCCACGTCATTAGGGCTAATGCGATGGAAATTAAGGCATTGGCAGGCACCTCTAGCCCGATGGCAGCGCAAGAACTGGCATTACAACAAGGGTGTGTTGTTGCTCAAACAGGTGAAACTGATTTAGTGACTAACGGCGTTAAGACTATTATGATTGCCAATGGCCACCAAATGCAGACCCGTATCTCAGCCATGGGGTGTGCTACAACTGCATTTATGGCGTGTTTTATGGCCGTAGACCATGATGCATTTGACGCGGCAGTACAAGCATTGCTGACGATGGGTGTAGCAGCAGAATTGGCGGCCAATAAATCCTTAGGCCCAGGCAGCATGCATATGAACCTGTTGGATTCGCTATATAGCATTAACGAACAAACATTGGCACGCTATGGCCATGTTCTTGAACTAGAAGCCTCCAGATAAACGTAGTTTAAGAGTTAAGGTGTGCGAATGCGCCCTTCACATTAGCCACCTGAGGGCTTTGATTGAAATCACAGCCCTGTGCGATATGGCCCAAATGATGAGCCATTAATTCCTGGCCTTGCTGCTTGTCACCCAATTTTACAGCCTCTAATAACTGGCTATGCTCATCCCTAGCGCAGGCGTTACCGCCACCATGACTGTACATAGTGATAATTAACGATGTCTGGGATATCAACCCTCTTAAAGCATGCACAAAGGGCTGATTGCCAGCCACAATGGCCAATTGTAAATGAAACTCTCCAGAGCGACGCAATGCAGTGGCCATATCACCTTGGTCAATGGCACTTTGTTCTAGGTCTATCATTTTTTGTAATTGCTGCACATCAGCCACCGTGCAGCGCTGACACGCTAACTTTACAACAGCTAATTCAATAGTGTGTCGTGCGAGTAATATTTGTTCGGCTAATTCTGGTGTTGGTGCAGCAACAAAAGCACCCCGGTTTTTGTGGATCTCTACTACTTGTTCTAACTGCAAACGCTGTAACGCTTGCCTGATTAATGTGCGGCTTACGCTAAATAATAGTGTTAACTCCACTTCATTAAGCTTAGTGCCTGGCGCAAGACGTTGAGAAAGAATGCCATCAAATAACTGCCGATACGCGTCCATTGGAGCATCTTTTTTAACCAAAGGTTGTAACACTTTATTAACTACCTCGGTAAGTAGAATAACTGTATGGTGAAACCAGCAGCGGCACATGGTAATGATCACTTACATTGGCGATGCCAAAACGCAAGGCAACATCACTTAAAAAAGCTGGGGTTGGCTGAGCTACTTTAGCCTGCGTAAAGTAGGTTTCAACACCAAATTCAAGTTCGTAAATACCCACGGTGAAGTCGGCATCCTTTAACAAAGGACCATCACAGCGGCCATCACTATTGGTCATTTGCTGACTTAGCAGCTGACGTTGGTTATCTATAATCCGATAAAGGCTTACAGACATGTTACTTCCAGGCACACCCTGCGCTGTGTCCAATACATGTGTGGTTAAAAATCCCATGAAATCAATCCTTAGTTAGTGTTCAGACCTTATTTAAGTTTGGCACCTTGGGAAATCCACAGGCCTAATAAGTCACGCTCATCTTGGGTCATGCCAGTACTGTTGCCCAGCGGCATAATGTTACTTACAACAGATTGTAAATAAATACCGTCTTTATGTCGCTGAATGTCTTTAACAGAATCAAATATTACCCCAGCAGGGGCTGTTGCAAACGCTGCGTGAGTAGGCGCAGTAGCATGGCAAGCAGCGCAATGTGTGGCTACCACTGCAAAAGCCTGGTCTGCAGTAACGTTAGAAACTTTTTGCGTTGCATTACCAATCACACTTTTATCATTGGCACTTGGAATACTGGGTACCGTTACATAAGCCATCACCAATAAAGCTAATACTGCCCCAGGTAATACCCACAAAAACTGTTGGCTGTTATGACGAGTGTTGAAGTAATGCCTTACAGCAACACTTACGATAGATAAGCCTAACAAAATAATCCAATTCCATTCATGCCCGTAGGTGCTAGGGAAATGGCTACTAATCATGATAAAAATTACTGGCAAAGTGAGGTAATTATTATGCCGTGAACGCAGCAAACCGTTTTTAGGAAGCGCTGGATCTGGCGTGGTACTTGCCTCTATGGCGCCTACTAAGTTTCTCTGAGCAGGCATAATAACAAAGAACACGTTACCCACCATCATGGTACCTATTATTGCACCAACGTGAAGATAAGCTGCACGGCCAGTCATAAATTGGCTAAAACCCCATGACACAAACGTTAGGAATAACATCAACGCCATCCCTAACAACAATGGTTGATGCCGCAGTGGGCTCTTACACAAAAGGTCATAAACAATCCACCCCACAAACAGGCTACCAAAACCAATGAATACGCCCATCTCTGGCGATACAGACGAGCCTGGCATCATTAAATAGGTCGCTGCATTTAGGTAATACACCACACTTAAAAGTAGTACGCCAGAAATCCATGAACTATAGGCTTCCCATTTAAACCAGTGTAAATGTTTAGGCATGGTCGCCGGGGCTAGCTTGTATTTTTGTAAGTGATAAATACCACCACCATGAATGGCCCACAACTCACCAGCTAATTCTTGATTCTTAACTTGTCGGTCAAGATTATTTTCTAACCACACAAAATAAAAAGACGCTCCTATCCAAGCAATACCTACAATCACATGCACCCAGCGGATGGCTAGGTGCAACCATTCTAATAAATGAGCTTCCATAATTATTCTCTATATTTAATGACTATTATTAATTTTAACGCGCCAACTTACTAATAAGGTCAGTAACATTTAACTGCCCACACTTCCCTTCTGCAAAGAACACTTCGTTTAGATTATTGCCTTTGCCTGCTCTGTCTACTACTAAAAAATTTTGCTCTAGTGCTAAAATTAACAACGGGTGATGCCAAACACCAGTGCTGTAGTTAACCCCCTGCTTTCCATTGGATACAAACGCGCGTAGGCCTGCCAATTTAGGTTCTGTCCCTGCCTCAGCAACCACCACTAAAAATGGAGTGTCTGTTAAAGGCATAAATGCTTGACTGCCTAACGGATGACGCTCCATCATGTTAATTGCCATAGGCAACGGCCTTCTCTTGCTACTAAAAATACTAATTATTGCATCATCTTCAGGGTTATCCATCCCTACCGTAGCTAATTTATGATGACGCCAGGTATAACCTTGGTTAATGCTAAAGCCATCACTTTCAATTGCCTCTATCACATCGCCAAAATTTTTAAAGGCCTGGGCCGTTAAAGGTTCGATCGGTATTGAAGTCGCCATTAGGAGATTTCCTCTTCAGCAACAATGTGCCCCTTAATACGCAGGCGAGAAACACCACCATCTGGGAAAATATTTAATCGTACGTGAGTGATCGGGCCTAAAGCGGCGACCTCCCCAGTGAACTCGTGGATGTGATGCATGCTGAGTTTTTGTGAAGGTAATAGTTCTGGCCAGTATAAGCTTTGAGCTGCCATTTGCTCATCACTGCCCCCTTCTACGAAAGCAGCTTGAATAGAGCAGGAATCTGGAAAGTTACCTTTAAAGTGAGCTGTATCAACCTCAATTTCGCTCACAGTGCCCGCATGACCAAGGGCAACAATTACCCAGTCGAAACCTGGAATACGTCGGCGTGCAGTTTCCCAGCCATCACCCATATTAATGCCTCGGCCTGGAGCTAAAATATTATCCATGGTACCAAAGTGTTCATTACTGCATAGCAACGCGCGCCCACCATTGCCCATTGCTGCGAGGTCTACTAGCTCATAGGTTTGTGCTTGCCAATCCTTAACAACTTCACCATAGATCCGCAGACGAGCAACGCCACCGTCTGGGTACATATGAAAACGCACATGACTAAACACCTCATCACAATCGATGGCTTGAATATGGTGGCTATCACCTTTAAGGTTTAAGGCAGGCTGAATTTCTTGCCAATTAGTATCATTTGTCGGGTCACCTTTAGCCATGTAACACGCTTCTAAAGACACGCTAGGCGCATAGTTCCCAGTAAAAAAACTAGTATCAATGTTAACGCCACGAATGCGGCCAGGCAGACCTAGTCGCACTGTGCAATGATCATGACCCTGCTGGCGCTTACGACGAGACTCCCAGCCATCCATCCACTTACCGTTATCATCATAAACGCCTTCTTTCCATACTGGCTCGTGGTTTTGCAGCATACGGTTCATATCAGCAAAAAAATCATCTGTGCAATGAATCGCTTCAGCCCCTAAGCGGTCATCAGCCAAGTTGGTCATTCGAACATAAGGGTTATTAGGTCGTTGTGGGTGTGTCATGGTGTATCCTGTTAATCTATTAATCTATGGGTCAATGCAGATTACATATCAGCCATTCTGAAACTGGCAATTTTATTAATTTCAGTAAGTGCTTGAGCAAATTCAGTATCTACACCGTGATCCATACGCGCTTCAAATGCTGCTAAAATTTGATGCCGATCACTGCCCTTTACTGCCTTAATAAAGGGAAAGCTAAATTTGGTTTTATACGCTTCATTTAATTGCGTAAAATGAGCAAACTCTATCTGGCTGCATTGACTAATACCTGCACCAGCCTGCTCAGAGGCAGAAGCGGCTGTAAGCTCACCATGAACAGCGGCTTTGCCAGCCAGATCTGGGTGTGCACAAATAAGCGCCCGTTGCATATTTTGGTTTGCAGCTAACATCACTTTTTGAAATGCAGCAAGCAGTGCTTGGGGCTCATCTAAATTGGCAGACAAACCTAAATCAAACACACGCTCTGCAACCCATGGGGAGTGTTCATAAAGGTCTTTAAAGTGTTCAACAAAGGCCTCACGAGTCATTTGACTAGGAATGCATGTGGCTAGCAACGTCATGTAATCATTACTCTTTGATTTTGTTAAAAAGATCAGGCGCAGGGTGATGCTGCTGCCAATGATGGGCGATATCGATGCGTCGAGCACACCAAACATCATCAAACTGGCCCACATACTCTAAGAAGCGTTGAATACCCTTAAGCCTTGCAGGCCGGCCTAACAGGCGGCAATGCATACCAATCGATAGCATCTTAGGTTCAGTAATGCCTTCTTCATAAAGCACATCAAACGCATCTTTTAAATATTGGAAAAACTGTTCACTAGTGTGAAACCCTTGTGGCGTGGCAAAACGCATATCATTGGTGTCTAAGGTATACGGAATAACCAAATGCGGTTTACCTTCACCGCTGGTGCCACGACTCCAAAACGGCAGATCGTCACTATAATCATCAGAATCATAAGCAAAGCCACCCTCTTCTATTACTAGATCACGAGTATTTGGACTATTACGCCCTGTATACCAACCTAAAGGGCGCTCACCTGTTACTTGGGTCAATATAGCAATAGCCTCGAGCATGTGCTTGCGCTCTAGTTCGGGGTCCATATATTGATAATCAATCCAACGTAACCCATGGCTGCAAATTTCGTGCCCACGCGAGTGCATTTCTTGCACTACGAAAGGGTGCCGCTGAGCTGCCATAGCAACGGCAAAAATGGTCAAGGGTACCTCATGCTTTTTGAACAAATTTAAAATACGCCATACACCAGCACGGCTGCCGTATTCATATATAGATTCCATACTGGGGTGGCGCACACCTTGGTAAGGCTGTACACCAATAATTTCAGATAAAAACGCTTCAGACTCGCCATCGCCATGCAGAACACAACGTTCACTGCCTTCTTCATAATTAAGAACAAAAGATAAAGCAATACGGGCTTTATTGGGCCATTCTACTTTAGGTGGCTGACCATTATAGCCGATTAAATCTCGGGGATATGTTGGAGTCATTCAAGTTTCGCTTAAATTGTACATGATATTGTATACAATATAAGTGAAGTAATAGGAAAACACCAGAATAAAGGTTTGTAACTACTTTTTTATTGCATTTAATGCGTTTACTGCCAATACAAACCTAAGCTATAACGTGGCTTTTTTCACTTTGAAATACGAAGCTTAAGGCTTTAATAACAACACCTGCAACCTAAGGGGTATGCCAGATTTAGCAATCACTGTAAACCCATCTGTTACCGTAGGTTTAAGTGGAGCCCAGTAAGCTTAAGTCGCAAAGCATTATTTTCAATTGCCGCTAAATCAAAATAAAAATAATCAAGGCACCGTAACCTGAACCCATACTGCTATAATAGTAACCAGTTTATTGACCACAACCTATGCGAGGCTCTATGCCATTTTCACACCTTGGATTGTGTAAGCCTATTTTACAAGCTATTGAAGACTTAGGTTATACAGCCCCTACTCCTATTCAGAGCCAAGCCATTCCTATTATTATTTCTGGTAAAGACCTTATTGCCACCGCTCAAACTGGCACTGGTAAAACTGCTGCGTTTGTTCTACCGATTTTACAGGCGTTTAATAAAGACCGTTTATTACGTGGTAAACGTATACGCGCGCTCATACTTACCCCCACGAGGGAATTAGCTGTGCAAGTTGCTGCCAATGTTGCCCAGTATAGTAAGCATCTTAATCTAAGCTCTTTGGCAGTTTATGGTGGCATTGACACCGAACCACAAAAGCAGCGGTTAATAAAAGGCATTGATATTTTAGTGGCCACACCGGGTAGGCTGCTTGATCTGTCCCATCAACGCGCCCTATATTTTGATGACCTAGAAATACTAGTATTAGATGAAGCAGACAGAATGGTAGATATGGGTTTTGGCGCAGAGGTCAATAAAATCATTGAACGTTTGCCAGAAGCACGCCAAAACTTAATGTTTTCTGCCACGTTAAGCGAAGAAGTGCTCACCCTTGCCGATAGTTTTTCTGATGGCGCAATGAGTAGCCCCGCTGTCGAGCTCTCTATTTCGCCAAAAACAACCACCGCACCTAATATAGACCAGTGGTTGATTACTGTAGACAAGGATAGGAAGTCTGCATTGCTTAGTCATTTAATTACCGATCAAAAATGGGATCAGGCGCTGATTTTTATTGAGAAAAAACATGGTGCTGCCAAACTAGTAGACCAGCTAGCAAAGCGTGGCATAGTTGCTGACGCTATTCATGGTGATAAAAGCCAAGCATCGCGTGAGAAGATTTTGGCTGATTTTAAGTCTGGAAAATTAAAATATTTAGTGGCCACAGGCGTTGCCGCGCGAGGTATTGATATTGGCAATCTCAGCCGCGTGGTTAACTATGACATGCCGTTTAAGCCAGAAGAATACATCCACCGAATTGGCCGTACAGGCCGTGCAGGTGAAACTGGGGAAGCCATCTCGTTTGTAGCTTGGGGTGATTTTAAAAACCTATGTGCCATTGAAAGCCGCTTAAATCACATTATAAATCGCAAAGAAATTGACGGTTTCACTGTGAGAAAAGTAGTACCAGTATCCATTTTAAATTATGTGCGTAAAAGCCAACCACCCCAGCAAAGAGCCTTATCAGCAGCTAAACCTAGGGCATCAAGTAACGCCAATACCGTTGCGACAGAAAATGGGCCCCAAATTAGAAAAAACAAACATATATGGGGCTAATCGCTTATAACGAGGTTAATCCATACCTTTGCGTATACCTCCAAAGGCACCTACGCTATTTCTATAGGCAACGTTTGACTCATTCCCCATTCAGCCCAACTGCCATCATATAAGAAATGATTATTGCTGCCTATATGTGCCAGTGCTAGGTTTATAATGGCCGCTGTAATTCCTGATCCACAGCTAGTAATCACTGGCATACTCATATCAACACCCGCAGCTTCAAAAACAACACGCAGATCGTCTGGGCTTTTCATAGTATTGTCATCGTGCAAAAGTGTTTTAAAAAACACATTTTTTGATCCGGGTATATGCCCAGCCCGTAACCCTTTGCGGGGCTCTGGCTCTATTCCTAAAAATCGCCCAGGTGCTCTTGCGTCTATAATTTCATACTTCTTAGATCTTACAGCTGCCAAAACTTGAGTTATGCCCATCATCTTTGGCCGTTGAATGCACCTAGCCAACTGGTATACCTCAGGCTGAGTCGCTGCGTTAGTATGGTTTCGCCCCTGAGAGATCCATTTTGGTAGGCCACCATCAAGCACAGCCACATTATCTAAGCCCATTACCTTAAAAAGCCACCATACCCGTGCTGCAGAAAATAATCCCATGCCGTCATACACCACCACTTGATGTGAGTTACTTATTCCCATAGCACACAGCCACGCAGCAAACACCTCTGTGGATGGCGCCATATGTGGCAAATCAGACGTGTTATCAGAGAGGGTATCAATATCAAAAAATAGCGCTCCTGGAATGTGCAAGGCACTGTACTCACTATGTGCATTGCGCTGCATGTCAGGTAGGTACCAGGACGCATCTATGAGCTTTAAATTAGCATCATCAATGTGGCTATCTAACCATTGAGGGGAAACAAGAGTATGAATGTCATCGACCAACATAAGGCTTTCTTTACTTTGAGGAAGGAGCTTTCTTAAGTTTACTAACTATTTTAAGTAAATTCCACAATGTTTTCTGGCATAAAAAACGCTGGAAAACATTATTGCTCACGCAACACTTTAAAATCACCGCATAAAAGCACGAACCATTGCCTTTTTTGAGTTAAGGCTGGTATCGCTGAAGATGTCAGCCTAATAGTTTCCATTCGAGGCTCAACAGCCTGCGTTAGCGAAAACGTTTTAATACCGCTTTATGCAGTTTCATACCCTCTAAGTTAGGATTATCGTAAGTATGTTGAACTGAACAGCTTAATCTTTAAAATAATGATACTTAAAGTTACTTTATGATTAAAAGTAAATAATCAACGATAAGTGATAATGCAAATCGATTAACGTTCAAAAATATGACAAAAACAATTTTTTAGTGATCAAAAATTGAACATTTCGTAAAAATAGATATACAACTATGGTTAAATTTGCATATATTAGACGACTGTTTAAGTAAAGAGTCGTTGCATATTTCATTGGTTGGAGAAAAAACTTGGACCCCACATTATTAAAAACCCGATCTGTTTTAGAGGAGATTGGAGTTGTTGACCAATCCGTTCTATCAGATGTTATCGGAGATAGCTGGCAACGCACATTAAACTTGGGCTTAGACCCTGTTAATGCACCGACAGCCGAAGTTGTATCAAGCACAGACTTGCGCCAACGCTTGGAAAAACTAGACTCTGTAATGCGTTTTATTAGGCCTGAACTAGAAATCCTTTCAACTCAAATTGCTGGGCCAAACTTTCTGGTGGCTGCTGCAGATGCAGACGGGGTTGTACTTGATGTCGTCATTGATGAACAGTTTAAAAAGTCAGCTTGTGGAAAAATCGTACCTCTTGGTGCCAACTGGGCAGAGGAACTAACCGGAACCAACGGTATTGGTACAGTTTTAGTCACTGGTCAATCGTGCTCAGTCTCAGGCCCGGAACATTTCTTCAAAGATCTTGGTGGCCTGACGTGTGTAGGGTCTCCTGTATTTGATAGCAGTGGAAAATTGGTTGCCGCAATCGATATTTCTTCAGAAGTGTCAATCCATGCACTTCATTCTAGCGCCCTCGGCAAAATTGCAGCCCAAAATGTAGAAGACCAATTATTTTATAATGCCCATAAAGACGATATAGTCATTAAATTTCACCCACGCCAAGACTTTTTGAGCACAAAAAGGGGGGCAATGTTGGCATTAAGTCTTGGTGGACAAATTATGGGAACTAATAGCATAGCAAGAGAGCTACTTAAAACTCGAGGTTTTGGGACTGCCGCCCATTACGCAGATATCTTCACGAGTCAATTTGAACCAATACTCAAACGTATTTTAAAAGGTGAGACTATTCAGGTTCAAGATTGGTTTAAAAGTTCATATTTCGCTCGCCTGCTCCCTACTTTCGTGGCAAAAACCAACCCATCAATGACAAACGTTTTTTTGCCAACAGAATCTGTTTACCATCTGAAAAAGCCAACAGAGAACGTTATTGCAAGGCGAGTTTTTGTAGATGAAGTCATAAGGCAGAACCTTAGGTTAGGCAAAAAATCTGCTCAAAAAGGCTTGCCAGTAATGATATTTGGCGGGCCGGGAACCGGTAAGAACACTATAGCTGAAGAAATTCATAGTTGTGTTAATGAAGAACAGAATTTTATAACTTTTGACTGCTCAACTGCAAACGTAGACTCCATTGAGAGCCGACTCGCCGCCAAACTAGGCAGCACGCTAAATGATAGCAAATCGCAGCATTTCACGATTGATCCAAGCAAAGGGGGCACAATTTATTTTGATAGAATAGATCTCCTACCCACTGGAGCTGCATCTACCTTAAGTTCTCTATTAAACCGTTTTCTTCACCAAAGACACAGCTCGACGCCTGAAGTCAAATGGACCATTCTAAGCAGCACAGAAACTGATGATTTCAATAAAATTTATAATGGGCCACTTAGAAAGCTAATGGATCGGCTTTCGGGTTTTTCACTTTTTTTACCCAAACTTAAAAACCGTTCTGATTTACATCACCTAACCTATGCCATGCTCAAAAGCATCTCACCAAAGCATTCACTATCAAAAGATGCTGAGGGAGCGCTGCAAAATAATGCCACTATTAAAAATCTTTATGACCTAGATTGGAGTTTACGAACGCTTTCAACTCAGCATCATGAAGGCATTATTAGGAAGGAAGGTGTAACGCGTATTTTAGGTGTCCATGCACTAGAGATAGTCCCCTGTGAAAAATGCTTAGGAAACTTTTCTAAGGAAGCCAATTGCATTAATATTCGGCAAGTAATGCGCGACTGTAACGGCAATGTTGCACTCGCCGCTCGTCAACTTGGAGTATCACGTAATACTGTTTACACTCATGCAACCTAGCTACTGCAACCCAAGGTAGCCAGCAGAAAAAGAAATTAGGTGCTAGCCTGCTAAAGATGATGTTATGTATCGCTTTAAATTAGCGTTTTATAACCCAGTGCGTCTGCTTTTCTGGCTTGGCGTACTATGTCTTGGTAAGGCTTAGGGCCTGTCAAGATTGAAACTGGCCCCATCAATAATTGGTTTCTTACGCTTTGTAATTCGGGGTCTAAGGCTGCAGATATTAAACCCAGTTGCAGTGCGGCTAGCACTTCTGGTGGTGTTGATAAACTAGTAATGTAGGGCAAACACGGCGCACTTGGCGTAGTGGTTAGAATGCGTAGGTTGGCAATTTCTAGTGGCGCATGAGCTTGCAGCAGACTATAGGTGACACAATCCACAGCACAGGCATCTGCCCGCCCTTTCACTACTAAAGCCATACTATTTCTGTGCGACAATGATCTAACGACCTCTGAAAAAAAGGCTGTACCTTGGGCCAAAGGGGCAATTAAGCCCCGTAACGCATGGTAGCCAGATTGAGAGTCGTCACTATTCACTGCAATACGAGTTTGAAATAGGTCCTTTATGTGCTGGGCCGTATCTGTGTTGCGCACCAAAACCACACTAGTGTAAGTTGGCCCATGGCTAAAAGGTGTTTGATAACTTTGCGTCGCAACATATTGCACCATTCCTAGTAAATCATGGGTTAAGGGGAAGCCACAGGTTTGGCTTAGAAGCAGCTGATCATCCCGCCAATGGGAATAATAGTTCTTAGGCTGGGTGAGTAGCTTAGGTAGTGTAACCACTAAATTTAAGTTTGAATTCTGCTTTATAAGGTGCCTATAAACGCCCTGCCACCATGCATCAATACAGTGTTTTAATTCAGGCATCTGGTACATAGGGTACGCACAAATTAACGCCATCTAATGCTCTCTAACCTCATTCAGCAGGTGCTCTATCCAAGGTTTAAGCTGGTGAGCTTGAACCTCTGCGCCTCGTATTAACCCATCAAAATGCCCTGTTAAGGTTTGCACATGCTCACTGGTGTTAAATACAAAATACATATGGCCCATATACACCGCACTGCGCTTAGCACCAAATATAGTATAGGGCGAAGCATAATTGCGGCTTTCGTTAAACAAATAAACTCGTAATTTAGGATAAAGGTCATCCACCAACTGAGCAAACCACTCCAATTGCAGGCAACGATCTTGAAGGCTTAGGGTGCACCACAAGCCTTCACCCCGTGCAAAACCCATCATTTTCTGCGTAGACAAACATATTTCCATATCGCACCCAGGTTGTTGAACTTCGTAATAACGCTCCTTAGTGGTGTCAATCACCTGTTCTAAACTGACATTTTCAAACTGACCATATTCACACGCTAACACCGCTTCAGTTTTAACAAAATCTGGCAAATTAGCAGGCACGTAACGAATTTTGGTACCCATTGCTTCTTTATGCCAAAGGCGCAAGCTAGCGCCAGAAGGTAAGGGTGAACTGGGAGTTAACTGCAAGGATTGACTTAAAATTTCAGCACCAGAGCGAGACTCGCCAGTGAGGCCAAGGAGCCAATCAACACTAATTTGTAGTTTAGACGCAATGGCCATAAGCGTATCTACTCGGGGTAATCGATCGTTTTCTCCAGCTAATAGCTGGGATAAGGTTGACCGATCCACACCTATTGCTTGGGCTAAGCTGGCGCTTTTTATACCTGTACGAGACATAACCTCTATCAGCCGTTGACGAAAGCTGTCCACACGAAGAATGCGTTCTTTACTGTCCATAATTGATCACTAACTGTGGGTAATTGATTGCAAAATTAACATTTGTGTTGTTAAAACAACAAAAATGTATAAGTGAAGCAAAAACACTCGTTGTCGCAAATTAATACCTAGGCTATCTTGTCCTCCATGGATAATCAACCTTAGAATAACGCGCAATGCCACCCACTCCCACTGCACCCATATGTCGCTCTGCTTGGCAGCGCCAAGGTTGGCCTACATGGGCTTTAATCGTTTGTGTTTATTGCAGTTGGGGTGTGCTTATGAGCAATGCTACAGAACTGTCATGGTGGCTAGTGTCTCCTCTTGCGGCCGTTATATTATGTTTACATGGCAGTGTGCAACACGAATTATTGCACGGCCATCCTACACCTTGGGGCTGGTTTAATGACGCCCTGGGCTGGTTGCCTTTAAGCCTATGGATACCCTATTTTAAGTACCGTGATGATCACCGGCTCCACCATAGGGTTGACACACTTACCGACCCTGGATTAGACCCAGAAAGCTATTACCACTGGCCTGAGAGTTGGCAGGCAATGAGCCCACCAATACGCTTATTATGGCATTTAAATTACACCTTTTTAGGTCGCATGGTGATTGGCCCGTGGCTCGCTGTGGGGCTTTTTCTAGTAACACAACTAAAAGAAGTATCTAAAGGTGGCCTATACCATTGGCGCAACTGGGCTTTACACCTAGTATTAATGGTTAGTTTGATACTTTGGCTTAGCCACCAGGGGGTAATTTGGTGGCAGTATGTTGTTATGTGCGTTTGGCCTGGGTTAAGCCTTACCTTAATGCGCTCATATGCAGAGCATAGACCTGGGCCTAATAACCACAAGCGCTGCGCCATAGTAGAGGGTTCTTGGTTTACTCGATTATTGTTTATGAATGTGAACCTGCACCAAGTGCACCATGAGTTCCCTCAATTGCCTTGGTTTATGGTCAATAGACATTGGCAAACACATCGCCAATTAATTTTACAACGTAATGGAGGTTATTTTTACAAGGGCTATTGGTCACTCATGCGCCAGACCATGTTGCGCCAGAAGGATAGCCCTATCTATCCTAAACATTAGCGTAACTGGGTTTAAAATTGTTCTACTCCAAACCCTATTAAGGCTATAATACATCAACGCAGAAAAATACTTTAGGTCTCACCCTAGTGTGGAAGGGTGGACTTAAAAGACTCACCTTAAGTGCAACTAGGAAAAAGTAACAACATTCAAGCATCATTATGTCAAATTCTCTCGATCAACTCAGTGTCACATCACCCTCTAACAGTGCCGAGTTTATTCAGGGAGCAAAAGCGACTATACCCATGATTGTTGGCGCTATTCCTTTTGGCATTATCTTTGGTACTTTGGCAGAATCTAGTGGTTTGTCTATTTGGGGTGCCATGGCTATGTCACTTTTTGTATATGCAGGTTCCTCGCAGTTTATTGCTTTGGGGCTGTTAGCTACTGGCGTAGGCCCAGTCATTATTATCGCCACAACCTTTGTAGTGAACTTAAGGCATCTTCTCTATGCTACAGCCCTGGTCGATAAAGTAAGTCATTTATCTCACGGGTGGCGTGCGCTGTTAGCGTTTGGTTTAACAGACGAATCCTTTGCTGTGGTTAATGGCCGCTATTTAGGCCGCACAGATACAAACCGAGCCCATTGGTTCTTTTTGGGTTCTATTGTGGCCATGTATAGTAACTGGCAGTTATGTACTTGGCTGGGTATTGGTTTGGGAGAACTATTTCCAGACATGACTAACTGGGGCTTAGATTTTGCAATGTCAGTAACGTTTCTAGGAATTGTCATTCCATATTTACGTAATCAACCCATGTGGTTAGCCGTAATAAGTGCGGCTACCTTTGCTATTATTCTACGTGACCTGCCCCATCAACTAGGCCTTGTCGTTGCTGCACTATCTGGTATTTGTATTGGCTATGCTAGCCAGCAAGTTCAACTGCGAATGCAGCTTGCAAAAGCAGCCAACCCAGCCACTAAAAGTACAGGGGTTAAAACCACCAACACTAAAGCAAGGAGTACCAAACCATGAATGAAACCATGATGATTGCAGGTATGGCCCTTGTTACATTCTCTTTACGCTATGTAATGTTTGCCATGGCTGGGCGCATTCGTTTTCCACTTTGGTTTAAGCAGGCCTTAGGTTATGTGCCGCCAGTTGTGTTAAGTGCAATTATTGCACCCCTAATTCTGATGCCTGAAGGTGACTTAGACCTCAGTTTAGCTAACCCTTATTTTTGGGCAGGGCTAGTAGCAGCTGGCGTTGGATTTTGGCGACAACACCTGCTAACAACCATTGTGGTGGGCCTTGTAAGCTTTATATTAATTAAATGGATGGTAAGCTAGTGACAACCTGCGCTTTATATACCTCATATGAATCTACAGATCCCTGGTTGCTCGAGTTTAGGCGTCAATTTTCCCATTTAAATGTACAAGACTGGCAACACATCGTTAATCCAGAACAAGTTCAATATGGCATTGTTTGGAAACCCACACAGGCCTTTTTTGAACGCTTTCCTAACTTAACAACGCTGTTTAATTTGGGTGCTGGTGTGGATGCAATACTAAGTAATCCTGCAGTGCCTAAGCATGTTGAAATATACCGCATTGAAGACGGTGGCATGGCAGCACAGATGAACCAGTATTTTAGCTATTTTTTACTGCATTACTATAGAGATATGGACCGCTATCAGCAGCAGAAACAACAAAAGCAGTGGCAAGTTCTGCCCTTTAAACCGGCATCTACTTTTAGAGTTGGCATCTTAGGTTTGGGGCAACTGGGCGCTCAACTGGCACAACACCTTCAAAGTTATGGCTTTGATGTGGCGGGTTGGAGTCAAAATAAAAAGCAGCTACAGGGTGTCTCAAGTTATGCAGGTGCGCAAGAACTTGAGGGTTTTCTTAAGCGTACCGATGCACTGTGCTGTTTGCTGCCTCTTACAGCTGACACCCAAGGCATTTTAAATCGCCGCAATATGAGTCAATTGCCAAAGGGCTCTATCGTAATAAATGCAGGCCGAGGCCAACATTTGGTAGTGGATGATTTGCTAGATTTACTTGATGAAAATCACTTGCGTGGAGCTGTAATCGATGTATTTGAACAAGAGCCCTTACCTAAAGAACATCAACTTTGGCAGCACCCTAAAGTGATGATGACACCGCACAGCTCTGCACAATCTGAATACACACCCTGTGTAGAGAAAATAGGCAATACCCTGCAAGCTATCATTGATAACAAAAACCCAAGTGGTCTTGTAGATCGTTGCAGGGGCTATTGAACATGAGCACAAAACCCATGCCATCACATGAAAAAACTGATTTAGATCGACGCTTTAGCGTGGCCCCTATGATCGACGTCACTGATAGACATTTTCGATACTTAGCTCGATTATTGAGCAACCACGCCCTGTTGTACACAGAAATGATTACCACAGGCGCTATACTTAATGGCGATCAAGACTACCTGTTGAGTTATACCGATCAAGAGCACCCACTAGCTTTGCAGTTGGGCGGCAGTAATATAGATGAATTAGCTCAATGCGCGCGCATTGGCGAAGACTATGGCTACGATGAAATTAACCTTAACGTAGGCTGCCCGAGCGACAAGGTACAAAACAATATGATTGGTGCATGCCTTATGGCACATCCAAAACGTGTCACTGAATGTATGCAGGCTATGATTGAAGCAGTGGCTATTCCCGTCACTATTAAACACCGCATTGGTATTGACGACATAGATGATTATGATCTATTGGCAGGTTTTGTAGCGCAAGTAAGCCAAAGCGGTTGTGAGACCTTTATAGTGCATGCTCGCAATGCAATCTTAAAGGGTTTGTCACCCAAACAAAATCGCGAAATTCCTCCACTGCAGTATGACAAGGTGTATCGTTTAAAAGCTGACTTCCCTCATTTGGAAATTATCATCAATGGTGGCATTGACACTATTTCCGACTGCCATCAGCATTTAACTCATGTAGATGGCGTTATGCTAGGCCGCGCTGCCAACCATAATAGCGCCCTACTCACCCAAGTAGACCACCAGTTCTATGACAGCAACCTGACTGCACCAGCGCGTCGCGAAGCGGCCCTTAAGTACTTTGCTTATATGCAACAACGACACGAACAAGGCACCTCTTTACACCACATGAGTGGACATATTATGGGCCTTTTTCAAGGAATACCGGGTGCCCGCGCCCTACGACGTCATATTAGTGATAATATTCATGGCCATAACGCTAGCATTCAAGTGATGTATGACGCGTTAGGTTTAATTGAAACAGTGCCTACAACAATAACAGAGATAACAAACCAACAATGAACAAACTGCAACAACTCAAATCCATGACCACTGTAGTTGCTGATACTGGCGACTTAGACGCTATTAAACAATATCAGCCACAAGACGCAACCACTAATCCCTCTTTGGTATTAAAAGCGGCACAAATGCCACAATATGCACACCTGTTAGCTGAGGCCAAGCAATGGGCAACAACGCAAGGTGGCGATGGCCATGTGCAGATGGATAATACCTGTGATTACCTAGCGGTAGCCATTGGCAAAGAGATTCTTAGTGCTGTGCCTGGTCGTATTTCTACAGAGGTAGATTCTCGTCTGTCTTTCGACACAGACGCAACTGTTACGCGAGCCCTTAAAATTATTGATTTATACCATCAGCAGGGCGTGAGTAAAGACCGCGTATTAATTAAGATAGCCTCCACCTGGGAAGGCATTCAGGCAGGCAAGAAACTTGAAGAGCAAGGTATCAATTGCAACCTAACGTTATTATTTAGTTTTGCCCAAGCTATTGCTTGCGCAGAAGCCGGTGTCTACTTAATATCACCGTTTGTAGGCCGTATTATGGATTGGCACAAAGCTGCAATGAAGGTGGACAGTTTTGCTCCTGCAGAAGACCCTGGTGTTATCTCGGTGAGTAAAATTTACCACTATTACAAACAATATGGCTACAACACTGTAGTGATGGGTGCTAGCTTTAGAAACACACAAGAAATTGAACAATTAGCTGGGTGTGACCGATTAACTATCAGCCCTGCCCTTATGCAGGATTTGGCTGAGGACACTGGCGTGCTCGTTCAACAATTAGACAGCAAAAAGGCTTCAACAGCACAGGCTAAGATGAGCCTTAACCAATCAGACTTCCGTTGGATGCATAATGAAGATGCCATGGCGACAGAGAAGCTAGCAGAGGGTATTCGCAATTTCACCAGGGATCAAGAAAAGTTAGAGGCTTTACTGGGTTAAATTAAATAAGGCACTGATGCTCTAGAACATCTACCAAGTTTTTAAATTCTTGGTGGTTTTTTTGGTTCATGCCCATCAAGGTTCGGTGGGCTTCTAGCACTTTCTGCTGCACTGTAAGGTCTGAAAAGTCACCTTGTGCTAGTTCTTGCATGGGTTCTGCTTCTTCCTCTAAGTGTTTAACCAAAACAAACACTTTATCAAAACCCATACTCATCAACACCCGGGTTATATTGTCATTGATGGATACCACAGTGGGTACGAATCCCATTTTTTTCTTCATGCGGATCGACATCTTAGCCAACATACCAAGGGTGGTAGAATCAATCCCTTGGGTTTCTGTTAAATCTATAAGAATGGTCTTAAAGTAGCTGCTATTAAAAATGTTATCAAGGTATTGATCCAGTGCTGGGCATAAGGTTAATCTCACGTCACCCAAAAATTTAACCACATGAGTGCCATCATGGTCTGCAACTATAATGCGGCCTTTAAGCATATGCTTCTCCACAGATACTCAGTAAGGCAATGTCATCTGGAACAGCATCAAGGCTATTAATATTTAAAGCCTCTACTAATCCTTGTAAACGGCTGCCCGATTGTTGCAAAATAGTGCGTAATTGTTCTTCTTTATCTGCAATTTGATCCGATGGCAATATTTCAAAAATACCGTCCGAGCTTAGTAGCAAATTAAAGTCTGCCTCTAATTGCTGCGTTAGGTCTGTGTACTGCGCATCGTCAAATAATCCAACAGGTAAGCCACTGCCTAAACCAGACAAATAGTTCACCTCATTATTCTGCGACAGCAGCGGCATAGGGAGATGTCCACCCACACAGTAGGTGAGCATATGGTTGCTTCGGTCCAACATTCCCATAAAAACAGTCATGTGTTTATCAATATCAAAATCAAGTAATTCACTATTGATTTGGGCCACAACAGTGGCAGGTGAGATTAAACCATTAGCATCAGACTCAAGGTGTTCCCGAGTAAGGCGGTTAGTAATATTTTTAAGTAAAACAGATAAAAAGGCTGATGATGCGCCATGACCTGAAACATCAGCCAGATAAAATAAAACACGATCGTCATCCAAACGAATATAGTCAATAAAGTCTCCACTTAAATAGAGTGAGGACTTCATGTACCGATGCATACTTAAGCCATTAATGCTGCATTCTTCTGGAGGCATCATCCGTTGTTGAATTAAACGCCCAGCAATCTGATCTTGTTGCAGTTCGGCAAGGTTTTTATTCACTTGGCGATGAACCATTTCTAACTCTTGGCGGTACTGTAGATTTTCATAAAGTAACGCAGAGCGCTTTACGTGGCGCATAACGCTTTGATCTAGCTCATAAAATGTATCTAAAGGCAAATTAAATACATCAGTCGCACCTAAACGCAGCATATTAGTAACGCTTTGGGCCGAGTCAATTTGGGTGAGCACAATTAAAGGAACTTCAGCACATTTTTCCAGCATATCTTGCAGTAAAGCAGTTAGCGTAGGTTCTTGCGGGCTATATTGAAACAATATCAAATTCACCACTGCATTGGTAAAAAAGTCCAATGCGTGGAGCGGATCGTTAGTTGCGGTCACATGAAAACGACGTGACGCATAATGTTGGGTGATTTTGTGTTTAAGGTCGAGATCGTTAGCAACGATCAGGATCTGACTGACGTCAGGTTCCATAGTAAAACTTACTCCAGGCCTATAGTTGTCGGCCTAATATCGCAACAATATGCTCTTTAAGCCCTGCTGACAAGTACAACCTTAGTCGTAGGTGTTAAAAATCATCAAAATCGTCATCATCAGGCAGTGCACCATCTTTGATAAGGTGTTCTCTACGCTGCAAGTAGGCCTCACGAATGAAGATATAAGGGTCTCCACTCATTAATAAGTCAAAGTTGCCCAGCTGGTACCTAAGGTCTATCACTTGCAAAACAGATATATAGAAATTATTTGCAACTGGGTCATAACGGCGAATAGGGCTGGCGCTCATATCAATCACTATGGCACTGGTGTCTCTTAATGTACTAGGGCCAAGAAGAGGTAAAACCATATAGGGGCCTGAGCTAACACCCCAGTAGCCTAGGGTTTGGCCAAAATCCTCTGGCTCTTGATAGATCCCTAGATTAGAGGCCACATCAATAACACCCCCCAAACCTAGGGTGCTATTAATTACTAAGCGGCCAACATCCTTAGCGGCTTTTTTAGGCTTAAGTTGCAAACTGTGGTTTAAAAAATTACTCATTTCACTTAAGTTTGAAAAAAAGTTACTCACACCTTTAGTGACTACGCTGGGTGTGACATCTTCGTAAACGTTAACGACTGGCAGCAAAATCTTCTGGTCTACTACATCGTTCAATGCATAGACCTTGCGGTTAAAATTTTCATACGGATCTCTAGGATCTGGGCTAACGTCAGCAGACGAAGCAGTAGGTGCAGTCGAACATGCACTTAACATTGCTAAGCTTAGTGTTAAACCCACTGTTAAACCAATTTTTAAACGCCCTAACATGTTCTTCTTCCTTGTTTCTGTAAACTCTTTCTTTGTCCTACCACGCCATTACCTGCTTGATAAACGGAATAGTTATCCGTCTCTTTTCTAGCCAAGAGGCTGAGTCTAATAAATCTAAAACTGCCAATAAATTCGCCAGACCCCGTGGGCTCCGTGAAAAAATATAGGCCACTTGCTCGTCCGTTAATTGCAAACCTTTTTGCTTAGCTTTAGCTTTTAATAATTGCCTACTGGCCAATTCATCCAAGGCATTTAATTGAAAAACATTAGCTAACTGTAATCTCGACCGCAAATCATTAAGTGAGCAATGTATTGTTCTAGGGTTTGATTTAGCAGACATCACAAGGTGATTACCTTGCTGCATTAACCTATTGTACAAATGAAACCAGGCCTGCGCCCAATGACTATCAGCAACCAGGCAGTCTATGTCGTCAACACATACTAAAACATTATGCTCTAAGCCTGCTAGATAATCGTTGGCTTGATGCGCTGGTATCTGCATTAGTTCACCGCAACTTATGTAGACCGCTTCCTGGCCCATTTCTTGAGCTTTAAGCACGCAGCCTTGCAATACATGGCTTTTACCCACACCTTGAGCACCAAATACATAAACACTGTCAGCCTGCTCATTGAGCATCAGCTGATCTAGCGTTTGAGCCAATGCGGGTGCACCACTGAAGCTAAAGTTACTCAACTGTTGCTCAGTATTTAAAGTGACACCTAACGTAAGTTGCTGAGAGCCACGCTGCTCACATGTGTTGGTTACAACATTAGTCGTCATTCACTATCCCGCTGACCATACAATGAGCTTGTGATATAGCCCTCATGAAGATTGCGCAACAATACCATAATCACGGCAGCGATTGGCAAAGCTAATAAAATACCCATAAATCCAAACAATTGTCCACCTGCTAAAATTGCAAATATTACAGCCACCGGATGCAAGCCAATACGATCGCCTACAAGAAGTGGAGTCAGCACAAAGCTCTCTATCATTTGCCCTATAACAAACACTACAACCACGAGCGTAAGTGGCACGTAACCGTCAAACTGAAAAAAGGCAATAACCATGGCTGCTGCAATACCAACAACAAAACCTAAGTAAGGCACAATACTGGCTAGTCCAGCCAATATACCAATTAATAATGCGTAATTTAAGCCCACCAAACTAAGCCCTAGTGCATATATTATTCCCAAACTAAACATGACGAGCAGCTGACCTCTCATAAATGCGCCCAAAACATCATTACTCTCTAACGCCAGCGCACTGACACGGGGCTGAGCGTTAATGGGCAACAAAGCCTTGATACGCGCTGTAAGAAGATCAAAATCCCTCAACATATAAAATGCCACCACAGGAACCATGGCCATAGAGCCTAGGGTAGAAATTAAACTCATACTCGATTGTGTAGCATATTGAACCACTCGGGAAATCACCCCGCCTGTTTGTTTCCACTCAGCGGAGAGCCCTTCGGTAACTAGGTCTAAGTTCATGCTTTTAACATCTACACCTAAGTTTGACTGCAACCATGGTAACAAAGCGGCATTATACCAGACCTCAATAGTGGGTATCATTTGTACTAAGGTCTGAATCTGCTTAATCATCAAAGGTACAACAACCAATATTATGGCAGCCAACACCAAAATTAACGCCACAAATACAATTATAGTTGCAATTGTTCTGCTACATCCTCTGGCTTCTAGACGATCAGCAAAGGGATCTGCCAAGTAGGCGATGCCAATACCTACAACAAACGGCGTAAGCACAGGCTGAAGTAAATAGAGCAACGCCGCTACAATAGCCCCTACAAAAAACAACAACCCTGTCTGAGACTGCGTCATTAGATACATTCCTTATATTAATTCCATTGATAATGCCATAAAGGGCTACTATCAGCGCCCTCCTTGGCATCCATCTTGTCTACAGGTTTTAATCGTCGTTTAAGATCAACAACTGATTTAACTTGAGCTAGATGAGATCGAGCAAATATCCTAAACTCTAACGTAGCGCCACTGGCACTGCGCAATTGTACCCGTTGAATACCCGCAATGCCCTGCAACATTGCACGTAATTCAGCATAGTCCTCAAACTGGGTCACCTGATCGACTCGCAATATAGCACTTTTACTATCGTCATTAATTGACCTTTTAATAGCAGTGGCCAAGGCGAATTTTGCTACTAAACTGGATGACAAACGGTCTTGTAAAGGGTCTATTAAAATGGCTAAGTCAGTACCTTCGGAAGACCACTGTTGTTCAACTTCGTCCAGCCAAAAATTCCACTCCACCCGCCACAAATTTTGACTATCTTGGAACATACGACCAACTAATACGGCGTCAGCTTGGTAACGGCTGGAGGCACTTTTAATCGTATCTCTAAACAGACCCCATAGGGCCCCAGCATTGATAGCAACTTGGTCTTCTAAATCTAATAACGGCCATAATAACGGCATACCTCGTTGTTCTGCTTGCTGCATGATTTGTGCCACCATAGGGTGGCTGTCATCACTAACAATCTGGCGAGTACCCTGGGTATCTTCCACCAACCAAACTAAGATTGCTGCACGATCAGTTCCCCATATGGGGAGCCCAGATTCAGCAATTAGTCGATTAACCTGCAGCGCATCAAAGGCTAACTCTATCACCGCTTGTGGCTTACCGTCAGCTAATTGAGTGGTAAAGGAAAAGCGTTGCAAGTAATCGTCTGCTTCTACTAGCGCAGTGCGTATGCGTGGGTTATTTAAGCTCTTTGTTTGCCCGGTCACTTTAACCAACACTTGACTAAGGCCCACCTTTTTCGCTTTCATCATCTGTGCTGAGGATTGGTCTTCCACGGCAACCCCTGCACTATAGAGACCTTCTACAGTGACACTAAATGCGGGGGAAGCTAACAACCATAACAGCAACCCAGAACTTATTTTCCATAATGACTTAGCCACTATTTTTTGCAATATTAACGTCATACAGTATCTTTGGTGATTATTGGGTTAGGTATTTTGTTCAGTCTAAAGTAAATCTCCCTAACTATAATCAATATGTGTCAGTGCTGCTAGCAACAAAAGTACAAAAAACCTCTAAACTTCGACTATAAGCAGGTGATGAAACGTCGGGAGACGTGGTAAAATAAGCCACTGTTATTTAAACGCCTAAGGTCACCCCCCTGCTATGAGCACTGAAGCCCCTACCCATTCCCTAAGCTATAAAGATGCTGGTGTCGATATCGATGCAGGCAACGCTCTTATTGAACGCATTAAAGGTGTCGCTAAGCGTACCCGTCGCCCAGAAGTAATGGCTGGCCTAGGTGGCTTTGGAGCACTGTTCGAGCTACCTAAAGGGTATGACGAGCCGGTACTTGTATCTGGCACCGATGGCGTCGGTACGAAATTAAAATTAGCGTTAGAACTTAACCGTCATGATCATATCGGTATCGACCTTGTGGCTATGTGCGCTAACGATTTAATTGTTGCCGGTGCAGAACCGTTATTTTTCTTAGACTATTACGCCACTGGCAAGCTAGATGTAGAAATTGCAACACGCGTAGTCACTGGAATTGGCGAAGGCTGCGAACTTGCAGGTGCCTCTTTGGTGGGTGGTGAAACAGCCGAAATGCCGGGCATGTACGAAGGTGAAGATTATGATCTTGCTGGTTTTTGTGTAGGCATCGTAGAAAAGAGCAAAATCATAGATGGGACTAAAGTTGCGCCAGGAAATGTGCTTATTGGATTGCCCGCCTCAGGCCCACACTCTAATGGTTATTCCTTAATCCGCAAAATTATTGACGTGAGCCAAGCTGATTTGCAACAGGACATTGGTGGTGTCAGTTTAGGTGAAGCCCTAATGGAACCGACCCGTATTTACGTAAAAGCTTTGCTAGAATTGTTTAAGCAAGTAGATGTAAGGGCTTTATCCCATATTACTGGTGGCGGTTTACTAGAGAATATCCCTCGCGTATTGCCAAGCGACAGTGTAGCTGTAATTGACACTCATTCATGGCTGCAACCTGCAGTATTTAATTGGTTACAAACTAATGGTAATGTAACCGATACTGAAATGTACCGCACATTTAACTGTGGCGTAGGTATGGTGATTGTAGTGGCTGAAGAAGACCGAGCCAAAACCATAGCATGCCTAACGAGCGCTGGTGAACAACCTTGGGTTATTGGCCATATTAAACAAAATAATGGCTCTGACGACGCTGTTGTTATGCGTTAATTTAACGCTTGGATACCTACATGCATGAACCATCCTTACAACAGATACCCCGCCTTGTGGTGCTCATATCGGGTAGTGGCAGTAATCTGCAAGCACTGATTGACGCCATTGCTGATGGTACTATTGCAGCTACCATCGAGCTAGTTATTAGCAACAAACAAGAAGCCAAGGGTCTAGTCAGGGCGAATAGAGCAGGTATTGCAACTCAAGTCATTAACCACCTTGACTATGGCAGTCGTGAAGCATTTGATCGTGAGTTAATGCATGCCATAGATGATAAACAGCCAGACCTTATAGTTTTGGCTGGTTTTATGCGCATTTTTACGCCCGAACTAACCCATCGTTACGAAGGGCGTATGCTTAACATTCACCCTTCGTTGTTACCTCTGTTTAAGGGCACCAATACCCATGAGCGTGCTCTAGAAGCAGAGGTGGAGCAACATGGGGCCAGCGTGCATTTTGTTTCTAGTGAACTTGATGGCGGCCCTATTGTCATACAAGCATTGGTACCCGTCCTAAGCATGGATTCACCTAGCGTATTAGCTAGTCGGGTTTTGGTACAAGAGCATATTATTTACCCTATCGCTATAAAGTGGTTTTGTGAGGGCCGTCTAAAACTTCACAACAACACCGTATTAATGGATGGCCATAGTTTACCTGCTCAGGGAATGCCGTTCCAATGTTAAAGTGAGCGCCTGATAGTCATATCTCAAGGAAGTGCAATGTCATATATGAAGCAAACTTTATCTAATGCTACTAGCCTAGCTAGTCTATTCTTGATGTTATTATGGAGTAGCAGCAGCATAGCTCAGCTGCGTACTTTTCAAGCCATTTACACCAGCCAATGGGACTTAGGAATCAGCCTGTCAGGTAAAGCCGAACGCAGCCTAGTTAAGAATAGTGATGGCAATTATCGCCTCACTACAGAAGCCAGTGCAATGATTGCTTCCCTCACTGAATCTTCATTATTCAGCCTTTTAGATGATCAACTTCAACCCATCCATTACAGCTACCAGCGCAAGGTTTTTAACAACAAGCGTAACGTAGAAGTGGCATTTGATTGGCCAAACAAAAAAGTTAAGAACACCGCAGAGGGATCTTCTTGGGTGATGGATATCGTGCCACACACATTAGATAAACAAAGTGTGCAGTTGCGCTTGCAGCTTGACTTGGCAATCCCCCCTGTAGTTGAGGGACAAGTATACACCTACGAGGTAGCTGATGGTGGACTGCTTAAAACCTATCGCTTTATTGCTGATGGTGAAGACCTTATTGAAACAGCCCTAGGCACCTTTAAGTCTGTGCGTATTAAGCGTGATCGAGGTGAAGATACCGACCGAGAAACATGGATTTGGTTTGCGCCAGAACTGGACTACACCATTGTTCGCATTGTGCAAAAAGAAACTGACGGCAAACGTTACCAACTCAATTTGACCCATCTAACTTGGTTAGACCGTTAATCAGAAAGCCCCTCACCACTGTATTGTGCAAAGCTTAGTAAAGCTATTAGCGCACAGCCACTGATTTAGTTACACTGTGCGACCAGAAATCATTTAATTAAGGATCTATCTTGGCTTCTTCACACCGTATTGCTGCCTTTATCTTAACCGTCACTACAGCCATAGGCAGCCACGCCAGCCAATTTCAAGACCTTTTTCAACTCGCACAGGCTAATGACCCTAGCTACCTCGCTGCCCAGCACACGCTTGAATCTAAACTACAGATCATCCCGCAAGCCAATAGCGCCCTGAGCCCACAAATAACTGGAAAGCTTAATCAAAATTTAGCTTTAGATGCACGCTCCAACAGCCACAGTTATGGAGTGCAGGTGGCAATGCCTTTAAGACTGGATGCATATTATGGTATGAAAGTGGCGGAGCAAAGTGCTGCTGTCGCACGCATTAGCTTCGAAAAAGTCCATCAAAACCTTATTTTCTCTGTTATTGAACGTTATGTAGCGGTGATCAAACAACAGCACCAACTTTTTTCAAGCATGGCTGAGGTGACTGCTACAGAACAGCGTTTAAAACAAACTCAGCAACAAGTTGATCTAGGCATTACTAGTATTATTCAGCTGCAGGACGTAAAGGCCAACTTTCAACAATTACAGGTAAACCTGCTACAGGTTAGGCAAAACCTAAGCTTAGCCAGAGCTAATCTTGAGAATTTAACCAACCAAGCATTACCAGAGCAGCTTGCTGCCCTGGGCAGTGACTTTAGTGCTGACAGCCTAATCGCTACTAACTCTCTAGAAAATTGGTTTGTTTTGGCGCAGGATAATAATCTTGACCTTGCTAGAAATGGCTCTGCCACTCGGCAGGCATTCCATAACTACCAAGTTAAGGATGTAAGCATGTACCCTACTGCAAGTGTCACTGTGGCGAAGAATTACAGCAGTGCTATGGGGGATTCACAAACATTCTCTATAGGGGTTTCAGGCACTTTTTATGACGGCGGCCTTAATCAAGCCCAAACTAAAGAGGCCAAAGAAAGCTGGCATGCCAGTGAACAGCAAGGCCAAGCCCTACTCAAGGCCACACAACAAGAAGTTAGACGCTGGCATCAAGCCCTTGATACGAGTCGCCAACAAATTCAGGCGTTAGTGCAATTAGACTTAGCAGTGCAAGCTTCTTTAGCAGGAAAAAATACGGAGTACGAATTAGGCTTGAGAGACCTAAGTGATATTCTAGATGCTGAAAAACTAGTTTTTTCTGCACAAAGAAGCTGGGCAAATGCGCGGCTTGACTTAGTTTTGAACCAATTGCGCCTCAAAAAAGCCAGCGGCCTACTAAGCAGTGATGACCTTTCTCAATTGGACCAATGGTTTAACTAATTGTAGCAGTCGGTCCAGCGACCTGACAGTAGCTGAACATTGCCTATTAGCCGTGCCTAAGCGTCTTGGTCAATACGGCTTGCTAGAGCGCTTTGTTGATGTTTGTATTTAGCGTCGGGCCGTTTATTGTAGGGCCTTAGTGCTGGGCTAGAGAGCGTTTCGAAATTTATTGCGCCAATAGTCATATTAGGTTTTAACGCCAAGGGCAGCTTACCACTGTTAAAACACTCAAGCACAATAGCACCACTCCAACCGGGATCAATACGGTGCGCTGTAACATGAACCATAAGCCCTAATCGTGCCAGTGAAGAGCGTCCATCTAGCCAGCCAACATGATCATCAGGAATAGTGATCGACTCTAGCGTAACGGCCAGTGCCAACTCACCAGGGTGTAGAAAAAAGCTCTCACCTTCCTCAACAACAATCTCTTCACTCATAATGGCTTCGAGAGTACTGTTTATTTCTTCACGGCTGGCGCTTACGTCTACAAACGCACGGGCATGGTCCTTGAACACACGAAAGCTATTGCCTAACCTCAGGTCTACACTGACCCCCGTAATAACGCTATCGTCAGGCCGTGGTTCAATTCCAATTTTGCCACTGTTTAAAGCGGCAATAATATCTTTATCACTTAAACGCATGAGATTTAATCTTCATCTATACTAATACTAGGCATGGATTGGCTAGTCACATCAAGCTTTGACACTAATGCATGGGCTAACTTTACATAGGTATGGGCCGCTGCTGATTGCGGCTCAGCTACCACCGTGGGTGTTCCGCCATCAACAAGCACACGAATAGCCATGCTCAATGGTAAACTGGCAAGCAAGTCAGTGCTATACTCTTGGGCTAGCGCATCACCACCGCCAGCACCGAAAATTGCCTCTTCATGATTGCATTGGCTACACACATGAGTGCTCATATTTTCCACAATACCTAACACGGGCACTTTCACTTTATTAAACATTTCTATACCCTTGCGGGCATCAAGCAATGCTAGGTCCTGTGGGGTGGTGACAATCACTGCACCAGACACTTGCGCCTTTTGACACAAGGTTAATTGTATATCACCAGTGCCAGGAGGCATGTCAACAAACAAGTAATCCAACTCCCCCCAATTTGTTTGTAATAGCATCTGCTGCAATGCACCTGCTGCCATTGGGCCACGCCAAACCATAGGTGAGTTGGCATCTACTAAAAAAGCCATAGACATTACACTTACGCCATGGGCTTGAATAGGTACAAACCACTTTTCTTCCATCGTTTCTGGGTGACTGCCTTCAGCAATTCCCAGCATTAAACCTTGGCTTGGGCCATAAATGTCAGCATCTAAGACACCAACTTTAAAACCTGCTTTAGCCATGGCTAACGCCACGTTAACTGTAGTGGTTGATTTGCCTACACCACCCTTGCCAGACGCTATAGCAACGATGTGTTTGATTTTTTGAAGGCCTTCTGGTCGTGTGTCGCTCATTAGATATATCCTATGAATTACGTTTATGCAGCACCACACCGCATTCGGTATGGTGGGTATATGGAAACTGGTCAAATAGAGCCAAGCGTTTTAGCACGTGGGTTTGCTTGAGTTCTTGTAAGTTTTCTAGCAAGGTGTCTGGGTTGCAAGAAATGTAAACCACTTGATCAAATTGCTGCACTAGTGCTAAAGTTTCTTGGTCTAACCCTGCTCTGGGCGGATCAACTAAAATAGTGCCAAAATTAAAACTACTTAAATCTACATCTGCTAAGCGCCTAAAGGCGCGTACACCCGCCAAGGCTTGAGTCATTTCTTCGCTGGACAGACGCACAATAGTGACATTATCAATGCCATTTTCGATCAAATTAACATGGGCTGAGTTAACTGACGATTTAGCAATTTCGGTAGCCATTACTTTGCGAAACTGTGCAGCTAACGGCACAGTGAAGTTGCCATTACCACAGTACAGCTCCAACAAATCTGGTTTGTCCATGGGGCCAAAACGCTCTACATTCTCACAAGCCCAAGAGATCATTTGCTCATTAACACCCGCATTAGGTTGAGTAAATGCATTCTCTATCTGCTGATAATGATACTTTCGCCCTCGCACTTCGAGAGTTTCCATAATGTAGCCAATACCCAACACATGCTTTTGTTTACGCGCTCGACCAATAATATTAATACCCAGTTCAATACGCAGGGCTTCAGCAAGCACTAACCAATCGTCTTCTAGTTGCTTATGGTACAAAAGGCTAACAAGAACTTCACCACGTTGACTACTTAAAAAGTCTATTTGGAATAACTTTTTACTCAACACAGGCGACGTTTTAATGCCTACCAGTAAGGGTATCATTAGGTCATTTATTCGCTCACTGGCTTGAGGAAAGGACTCTATACGAATGGGCTGATATTTATTACCTGGTGGAAACATAGCATAAAATAAGTCATCTCCCTCATGCCACATACGAAACTCTGCTCGCATGCGGTAATTTTCTGGCTTAGATGAGAATACCTCTAACTCAAGGCCTGAGGAAAAACTGCCTAACTCGTCAAAGCGACTTCTAATCTGTTCGCTTTTAGCGTCTAGTAGCGTTTGGTATTGTTGCGGTTCTATAGGCTCAAGTGCCACAAACCTGCTCCTTAAACTGGGATCTGTAATTAGTGTGAATTATAGCAGGGCAAACGGGCATAAACATATAATCCTGCACTCTTAGAGGAGAAACTATAGGCGTACAGTCCAATGTTTTGTACAATGGTGTCTGAATCATCAAATCCACCAGTTTGCGCTCCATTTAGCGCCCTTAAGACACTCGAATCTAACCCATGACTACTACTCGCGAAATACTTGTAACCAGCGCACTACCTTATGCCAACGGATCTATTCATCTTGGCCATATGCTGGAGTACATTCAAACTGATATCTGGGTGAGATTCCAGCGTCACACTGGCAATACCTGCCACTATGTGTGTGCAGACGATGCACATGGCACAGCAATTATGTTGCGTGCCGAACAAGAAGGCATTACACCCGAGCAATTAATTGCCAAGGTACAAGCAGAGCACGAGCAAGATTTTAGTAATTTTAATGTTTCTTTTGACAACTTTTATTCAACTCACTCCCCTGAAAACCGTGAATTTTCAGAATACATTTATAGAGCCTGCGAGGCCAAGGGCCATATTGCCTCGCGAACTATTACGCAAGCTTTCGACCCAGAAAAACAATTATTTTTGGCTGACCGATTTATCAAAGGTACCTGTCCGAAATGCAACACAGAAGATCAGTATGGCGATAACTGTGAGTCTTGCGGGGCGACCTACTCTCCGTCTGATTTAATTAAGCCTAAATCAGCCATTTCTGGAGCAACACCTATTCAAAAGGACTCCACTCACTTATTTTTTAAACTTCCAGACTTTGAGGAATTGCTGAAGGAATGGACCCGAAGTGGTAGTTTACAGAGTGAAATCGCTAATAAACTAGCTGAGTGGCTAGATTCTGGCCTACAGGAATGGGACATAAGCAGAGATGCACCCTATTTTGGTTTTGAAATACCAGGCCAAAAAAACAAGTTTTTTTATGTATGGCTAGACGCACCAATTGGCTATATGGCTAGTTTCAAAAACTTATGCGATCGCACAGAAAAACTGGACTTTGACCATTATTGGAATAAAAACTCAAATACTGAGCTGTACCATTTTATTGGTAAAGACATCATAAACTTCCACGGTCTTTTTTGGCCTGCTATGTTGCATGCTGCCGAATTCCGCACACCTACAGCTGTTTACGCACATGGTTTTTTAACGGTGAATGGTCAAAAAATGTCTAAATCTCGTGGCACTTTTATTAAGGCTGGTACTTACTTACACCACCTTAACCCAGAATATTTGCGTTACTATTTTGCTGCCAAACTCAATAATAAGGTTGATGATATCGACTTGAATCTAGAAGATTTCGTACAGCGAGTTAATTCAGACTTAGTGGGTAAGGTAGTGAATATTGCCAGCCGCAGTGCGGGTTTCATTAGTAAGAAATTTAATGGTCAACTTAGTAGTGCTGTTAGTGAACCAGAATTGCTTAAAGCATTTTCTAATGAACAACATGCAATAGCAGACTATTACGAAAACCGTGAATTTGGCAAAGCCATAAAATCTATAATGGCATTAGCCGATCAAGCCAACCAATACATTGCTGATAAAGAACCGTGGGTGTTGGCAAAGCAAGAGGGTTCTGAACAACAGGTACAAGATATTTGTTCAACGGGCCTCAACATGTTCCGTATGTTAATGATTTATTTAAAGCCTATCTTACCCATTATGACGCAAGATGCTGCTAGCTTTCTTAATGATAATCTTGCTTGGTCAGGACTAAATACGCCCCTTGTAGGCCATAACATTGAGAAATTCAAACCACTAATGACCCGCATTGAGGGTATCCAAATAGAAGCAATGTTAGAAGATTCTAAGGTAGAAGTAGCTAAAGAGTTGGCACTCAAAGAAAAACAAGGCTAAGTGCCTGACTAACTTTTCATGGAGATACAAAAAGGCCACCCTAGGGTGGCCTTTTTTATGGCATTAGCTCGAGCTTAGCTCCAACCAGTCACTTCTTTTAGTGCTTTACCGATATCAGCAAGAGAACGGACAGTTTTAACACCAGCATCCTCTAAGGCAGCAAATTTTTCATCTGCCGTACCTTTACCACCAGAAATAATGGCTCCAGCATGGCCCATACGCTTACCAGCAGGTGCAGTAACGCCAGCAATGTAAGACACAACAGGCTTAGTAACATTAGCTTTAATGTAAGCCGCCGCTTCTTCTTCTGCAGTACCGCCAATTTCACCAATCATAACAATGGCTTCAGTCGCTGGGTCTTGTTCAAATAGCTCAAGCACGTCAATAAAGTTAGTACCTGGAATTGGATCACCACCAATACCTACACATGTAGACTGTCCATAACCAGCGTCTGTGGTTTGCTTAACAGCTTCATAAGTTAAGGTGCCTGAACGAGACACTATGCCAACCTTGCCTGGCAAATGAATATGGCCAGGCATAATACCGATTTTACATTCACCAGGAGTAATTACACCTGGGCAATTGGGGCCTACTAAACGTACCCCAAGTTGGTCACAAATTACCTTACATTCCAACATATCTAACGTTGGAATACCTTCAGTGATGGCAACAATAAACTTGATACCTGCATTAGCAGCTTCAAGTATTGAGTCCTTACAAAAAGCAGCAGGCACATAAATAACAGAAGCCTCAGCACCCGTGGCTATAACCGCTTCATTGACCGTGTTAAATACAGGCAGGCCCAGGTGAGTGGCACCTCCTTTTCCTGGTGTTACGCCGCCCACCATTTTAGTGCCGTATTCAATGGCTTGTTCAGAGTGGAAAGTACCCTGACTACCGGTAAAACCTTGGCAAATAACCTTAGTGTCTTTGTTAATTAAGATACTCATGCTTCACCTCCAGCTGCAGCAACTACTTGTTGAGCTGCACCACTTAGGCTCGTAGCAGCAATAATATCAAGGCCACTTTCTGCCAGCTTTTGACTACCTAATTCAGCATTATTACCTTCCAAACGAACAACTACAGGCACGTTTACACCAACTTCTTTCACGGCACCTATAATGCCCTCAGCAATCAAATCACAACGCACAATCCCACCAAAAATATTTACCAATACAGCCTTAACACGATCGTCAGACAAGATGATCTTAAACGCTTCGGTCACACGCTCTTTAGTTGCACCGCCCCCTACGTCCAAAAAGTTAGCTGGGAAACCACCGTGCAAAGCAACAATGTCCATGGTTCCCATGGCTAAACCTGCACCATTAACTAAACAACCTATAGTGCCATCTAAAGCAACATAATTTAAGTCCCAAGAAGCGGCATGAGCTTCACGCTCATCGTCTTGACTTGGATCATGCATAGCTTGAATGTCTTTGTGACGGTAAACCGCATTGCTGTCAATCACAACCTTAGCGTCTAAACAGTGTAGATCACCTTGCTCAGTCACTACCAACGGATTAATTTCTAATAAGGCTAGGTCTTTATCTTGGAACAACTGCGCCAAACCAATGAATATTTTAGTAAACTGACCAACTTGCTTACCCTTAAGGCCTAACTTAAACGCCAGCTCACGCCCTTGGTATGGTTGAGCTCCAGTTAACGGGTCAATCTCTGCCTTCAAAATCTTTTCAGGAGTCTCTTCAGCCACCTGTTCAATTTCTACGCCGCCCTCGGTGGACGCCATAAATACAATACGCTGACTACTGCGATCTACCACAGCGCCAAGATAAAGTTCTTGTGCAATATCAGTACACGGCTCAATATAAACCTTCGAAACAGGCTGGCCATCAGCATCTGTCTGATAGGTAACCATTCGGTTACCTAACCACTTGTTAGCGAAATCTGCAGCTTCCTGTTTAGACGAAATTAATTGTACGCCGCCCGCTTTACCCCTGCCACCCGCGTGAACTTGGGCTTTAATTACCCAGCGATCACCTGGAACTTGGTCCAGTGCCGCCATGGCTTCTTCTGCAGTATCTACGGCGATACCGCTAGATACGGGCAAGCCGTACTGGGCAAACAACAGTTTGCCTTGATATTCATGAAGATTCATTATGTTGCCTGTTTACTTAAATTTAAATTTAACCTAACTACTTATTTTCTCTTTTTCCTGTTGGCCATATGAATAGCATGACCATCTACGGCTAGGGCGGCTTCGTGAACTGCTTCGCTCAATGAAGGGTGAGCAAACACTGTAAGCGCAAGATCCTCAGCACTGGAACCAAATTCCATCGCAATGACGGCCTGAGCAATAAGTTCAGACGCGTTACCACCAACAATATGGCAACCTAAAATACGGTCTGTTTGCGCATCAGCAATCAACTTCACAAAACCTTGAGTGTCGTTTGCGGCCATGGCGCGGCCGGAAGCTGCAAATGGAAACTTACCAACCTTAATTTCGACACCTTCAGACTTTAGTTCCTGCTCTGTTTTACCAACCCAAGCCATTTCTGGATGGGTATAAATCACCCAAGGAATACAGTCGTAATTAATCAAAGCTTTATTGCCAGCAATGATATCTGCAACCATCATGCCTTCTTCAGAAGCCTTGTGAGCTAACATAGGGCCACGAACAACGTCGCCAATAGCATATACCCCAGGAGCATCTGTTTTACAGCGTGAGTTAACATGAACATATCCTCGTTCATCAAGCCCTACGCCAGAATCTGCTGCCAACAGGCCTTCAGTGTACGGTTTACGACCTACAGCAACAATCAACTTGTCGAATGTCAGTGTTTGGGAGTCGCCATCGGCCTTTTTAACGGCGACTTTAACTTCATTATTGACAACTTCGGTCCCAGTAACTAGTGCACCAAGGCGAATATCCATGCCTTGCTTCTTTAAACACTTAGCCGCTTCCTTGGATAAATCCTTATCAGCCGACCCTAAAAACGTGTCCATCGCTTCTAATACAACAACGTCACTACCCAAGCGTTGCCATACTGTACCCATCTCTAAGCCGATGACTCCCGCCCCAATAATACCTAAACGTTTTGGTACTTCACGAATATTTAGTGCGCCCACGTTATCAATAATAATATCGTCAGTTAACTGTGCTGGCGGAATAGTTACCGCTACAGAACCAGCAGCCAATATCACACTACCCGCTTTAACTTGACTGACACTGCCATCAACAGCAGTCACTTTTACCATACAGTCTTTTTGTAGCTGGCCCATGCCATGGATTAAGGTCACCCCGTTAGCTTTAAATAACCCAGCCACGCCCATAGTAAGGTTGCTAACAATGGCATTTTTACGCGCCAACATGGCAGCCACGTCCATGGTCACTTCACCTGTATTGATACCATGAACTTCAAATTCGTGTTTGGCATCATGGAATTTATGAGTCGAGTCCAGCAACGCCTTTGATGGAATACAACCTACATTTAAGCAGGTTCCGCCTAACACTGGGGCACCTTTGTCACTAGTCCATTTTTCTACACAGGCTGTCTTTAACCCCAGTTGCGCAGCACGGATTGCGGCGACATAGCCACCAGGACCGCCACCAATAACGACCAAATCAAATTCTTGGGACATAATATTTTCTCAGATTTTCAGCCCGCGTTGGATCACAACGCAGACTTAGGTTAACACGCGGGCTTATATCTCAAGCAATATCCGCGCTGGATCTTGCAGCAATTCCTTAATGGTAACTAAGAACTGTACTGCTTCCTTGCCATCAATCATTCGGTGGTCATAAGACAAGGCTAAATACATCATTGGTCGAATGACCACTTGACCATTCTCTGCTACCGGGCGATCTTGAATTTTGTGCATGCCTAAAATGGCAGTTTGTGGCGGGTTTAAAATTGGCGTAGATAGCAAAGATCCAAAAATACCACCGTTTGTTATGGTGAAGGTTCCACCCTGCATTTCTGCTAAAGTAAGCTTGCCATCTTTGGCTTGTTTGGCTAACTGCACTATACCCTTCTCAATATCAGCCAAGGTCATCGCTTCTACGTCACGTAACACAGGTACCACCAGACCTCGTTCTGTTGACACGGCAACACTAACGTCTTGATACGCGTGGTATACCATATCGTTGCCGTCTAACGAAGCATTCACTGCTGGATAACGTTTGAGAGCCTCTGCTGAGGCCTTAACAAAGAACGACATAAACCCTAAACGAGTACCGTTGTGTGCTTTTTCAAACTGCGCTTTATACTGACTACGCAGCGCCATAATAGGCGACATATCAACTTCGTTGTAGGTGGTTAACATTGCTGCTTCGTTTTGCGCAGACACCAAGCGCTTAGCGATAGTTGAGCGCAAGCGAGTCATTGGCACGCGCCTAGACGTACGGTGTTGAGGGCCAGAAGACGGGGCCACTGTTTCATTAACAACAGGCGCTGGCGCTGTTGGAGTTGCACCTGGCACAGGAACAGGAACAGGAACAGGAACAGGAACAGAGATTACAGTCTCTGGATTCTTCAAGTAATTAATTACGTCTTCTTTTAACAAACGCCCACCTTTACCTGTACCTGTGACCTTAGTTGCGTCCAGATTATTTTCATGGAGCAATTTGCGTACAGCAGGGCCACTCACATCAAGCTGATCTGCATCAGCTGAGGGTGCGTCTTGTGCTTCGGGTAATTTTGCTCCCGCACCTGCAGTAAACCTAGCAATCACTTCATTGCTCATCACTGTGCTGCCTTCAGCAGACATAATTTCGGACAAGCTACCATCAGCAGGTGCAACGACTTCCATTACTACTTTATCGGTCTCAATATCAACGATCAAGTCATCTCGCTTGCAGGCCTCCCCTGGCTGCTTATGCCAGGTAGCAATAGTGCCGTCTGCCACAGACTCAGGAAAAGAGGGGGCTTTAATTTCAATAGACATGGTTTATCTCTTTACTCTAATGATTGGTAGGGTTTGCTCAATGAACCCGTTCATGATTCTAATCCCAGTGCTTGGGCAACTAAGTAACGCTGTTCTTCCAGATGCACAGACATATAACCACATGCCGGTGCTGCCGAGGCAGGCCTTGAAGCTACGATCAATTCTAATTTAGGATGGCCTATCTGTATAACTTTACGCATGTGATGCTGGCTGCAGTACCAAGCACCCTGATTTAGGGGCTCTTCTTGACACCAAACCACAAGATCTAAATTAGGGTACTGGGCTAGTACATTACCTAAATGCTGTTCAGGAAATGGGTACAACTGCTCAACGCGAACAATCGCCACATGATCTAATTTGCCTAGACGGCGCTGCTCAAGCAAATCATAGTAAACCTTGCCACTAGTTAGCACCACACGCTTCACCGCAGCTTTATTAAGGCCATCTACGTCATCAATAACATTTTGAAACTCACCCTTGGCCAGGTCATCTAAGTTAGAGATCGCCATTTTATGGCGTAACAAGCTTTTAGGGGACATCACCACTAATGGCTTGCGCATAGGCCTGATGACCTGACGGCGAATCAAGTGAAATATTTGCGCAGGTGTAGTAGGCACACACACTTGAATATTATGCTCGGCACACAACTGTAAAAAGCGCTCTAAGCGAGCCGAAGAGTGTTCTGGACCTTGGCCTTCATAACCATGGGGTAGCAACATGGTTAAACCGCACATCCTACCCCACTTATGCTCACCACTGGTTATAAATTGGTCAATAACCACTTGAGCACCGTTGGCAAAGTCACCGAACTGCGCTTCCCATACCACCAACCCCTCGGGTGCAGTAGATGCATAGCCATACTCAAACGCTAAAACAGCTTCCTCCGATAACAAGGAATCAAAAATAGTAAATTCTGGTTGATGTGGTGATAGATTACGTAGAGGAACATAAGCACCACTGCCCTTTTGGTCATGCAGTACAGCATGACGATGGGAAAAAGTACCACGGCCAACATCCTGCCCAGTTAGACGAATAGGGTACCCTTCTTCTAACAGCGAGGCATAGGCCATAACTTCGGCAAAACCCCAGTTAATTTCTGCCGCGCCCGACGCCATTTTCAATCGGTCATCAAGAATCTTCTTCACCTGACGCTGCACTACAAAACCCTGAGGCACCTGATCTAGCCGCTGACCCAGATCCTTTAACATATCAGAAGACACTCGTGTGTCACCCAATGCTGTCCATTCATGGTCTAGGTAAGGCTTCCAATCTACAAAGGAGCTTGTGTCTGGGGTTGTAACCAAAGCATTGGCAACATGTTCACCATTATCAAGCGCATTACGATAATCATTTTGGCAAGCAATAATGTCTGCGGCTGAAAGAACACCTTCTTTAAGTAATTGTTGACCGTACAGAGTAGCCACTGTTTTTTTGGCTTTGATCGCGTTGTACATCAATGGCTGTGTGCCCGATGGCTCATCTGCTTCATTGTGACCACGGCGACGATAGCAGACGAGATCAATAACGACATCGCGTTTAAATTCATTACGGTAATCTAACGCCAGTTCTGACACAAACGCTACAGCATCAGGGTCATCACCATTAACATGGAAAATAGGTGCGTCAATAAATTTTGCTACATCTGTGCAGTAAGGGGTACTGCGAGCATCTTCTTTCTTACTTGTGGTAAATCCCACTTGGTTATTAATTACGATATGCACCGTACCTCCCGTTTTAAAGGCACGGGTTTGGGACATTTGTAACGTTTCCATGACAACACCTTGGCCTGCAAAAGCGGCGTCACCATGTAAACAAATAGGTAATACAGTATCACCTTCAGTGTCATTTCGGCGATCTTGACGAGCTCGTACCGAACCTTCTACCACTGGGTTAGCAATTTCTAAATGCGAGGGGTTGAACGCTAACGCCATGTGCACCTCTCCACCAGGAGTGTTCACATTGGTTGAAAAGCCTTGGTGGTACTTAACATCACCTGAGGTGTTTAAAGGTCGTTTACCTTCAAACTCTTCGAATAAATCAACAGGATTTTTGCCAAAAATATTAATCAGCACGTTTAAGCGGCCACGGTGAGCCATACCAATAACAATTTCTTTAGCCTTATTACTGCCTGAGCGCTGGATAATGTTATCCAGCATTGGGATAAGCGTTTCGCCACCTTCAAGGCCAAAGCGTTTGGCACCAGAAAAACGAGACGCAAGGTATTTCTCTAGGCCTTCGGCAGCCATTAAACGCTCAAAGATATGACGACGTTTCTCAGGTGTATGGCTTGGGTGACTGCGCACCGACTCTACCCGCTGCCTAATCCACAGCTTTTCATCAGTATTTACAATGTGGCTATATTCACAACCCACGGTTGAACAGTATGTTTCTTCAAGCCCAGCAATAATTTCTGACAAAGGCATTTCATCTTTGCCCAAGTAGGATGCGCCCACTTGGAAGACGGTGTCTAAGTCTGCAGCAGAAAGCTCGTGAAAGTGTAAATCGAGGGTTTGGATGACTTCTTTTGGTTTAAGTTCTAAGGGGTCTAAGCTAGCCACCTGGTGGCCATGCACGCGATAGGCATTAATTAACCGCACAACTCTCACTTGCTTGCGCTCGTGCTCACTACTTAAGGTAGACGTTTGTACTGGGTGAGACTTACTTTGATTTTTACCTAAAAGAACAAAGTGTTCTTTTATTGTAGAGTGAGGGATGTCACCACTAATTGTGTCTGGCACTCGAGGGAGTTGATCAAACTCCTGCCGCCATTGCTCTGGAACTGCATTGGGGTCACGTAAATAAGTTTCATACATTTCTTCAATGTACGCAAAATTGCCGCCAGAGAAATGAGACTCTCGCCTCTGTTGCTCCATTACGCTGTCATGCATTCAGTATCACCGGTTTCTAATTGTGGTCAAACTTAACCAAACACGCCTAGTATAACCTGTAATGCGTCACATGGTTAAGCTACAAAGTTAAATTTTACTAAAGAAATTAGCACTCAAGGCCTTTAAACAATGGCCCTGAGCTTATTGACTGCTGAAAACTAGGTCGCTCTGGTTAACAACATGTTACGGATATGCCCAATAGCCTTGGTAGGGTTTAGGCCTTTAGGACAAACAGTGACACAGTTCATAATGCCATGACAACGAAACACACTAAAAGGATCGTCTAAATCAGCTAAGCGCTCTTCTGTAGCAGTATCACGGCTATCAGCCAAGAACCGATAAGCTTGTAGCAAACCAGCTGGACCTATAAATCGATCTGGGTTCCACCAAAATGAAGGGCACGCTGTTGAGCAACATGCGCATAGTATGCATTCATATAAACCGTCTAGTTTTGCACGTTCTTCAGGCGACTGCAGGCGCTCAATACCTGGAGCCGGCGTGTCATTCAACAGAAACGGCTTAACCTTTTTATATTGCTTATAAAACTGATCCATATCAATCACAAGATCACGAATGACGGGTAACGCCGGCAATGGGCGCAACGTTAGCTTGTTATTTTTTACCACTTTAGAAAGAGGCGTAATGCAAGCTAAACCATTGGTACCATTAATATTCATACCGTCAGAGCCACACACACCTTCTCGGCAAGAGCGGCGGTAAGCAAGGCCGCGGTCCTGAATTTTCAACAAATTCAGAACATCTAATACCATTAGGTCTTTACCGCCAGTATCAATCTGAAAGTCCTGCATATAAGGCTTCGCATCAAGCTCTGGATGGTAGCGATAAATACTCACTGTTAACATATCACTATTCCTTAATAAGTACGGATTTTAGGTGGAAATGCATCCATGGTTTTGGGCGAAAAGTTCACATCTCGTTTACCAAGGCGCTCTTCAGCAGGATAGTAAACCGAATGCTTTAGCCAATTTTCATCGTCACGTTCAGTAAAGTCATTTCGCGCATGAGCTCCACGACTTTCTTTGCGCTGTTCTGCAGAAATTGCTGTCGCAAATGCCACCTCAAACAAGTTTTGCAATTCTAACGCTTCTATACGGTCAGTATTAAACGCACCCGTTTTGTCTTGCAGATGCAGGTTGGATACTTTAATGCGCAATTCACGCAGCAACTCCAAGCCTTTTTGCATACTTTCGCCTTCGCGGAATACACCAAAATATAACTGCATAGTCTTTTGAAGCTCTTCACGAACTTCAGCAATACTTTCACCCGATTCAGAACGGTTAAGGGTGTTCAAACGCACCATAGCCGCATCTACGTTAGCTTGGCTTGCCGCTTCAGCATGGTAGCCTTCACGCATTGATTTTTCAATTTGAATACCTGCTGCTCGACCAAAAACAACCAAATCTAGTAACGAGTTACCACCTAAACGGTTAGCGCCATGCACTGACACACAGGCGGCTTCTCCACAGGCATATAGGCCTTCAATAATTCGGGTTTCTGATTCTGATTCTGGGTAGAGCACCTGACCACCAATATTAGTTGGCAGACCACCCATCATATAATGACACGTAGGGACTACTGGCACAGGTTCAAAAATTGGATCTACATGAGCAAAGGTTCTCGATAACTCACATATACCAGGCAATTTACTTTCTAGTACATCTTCCCCGAGGTGATCTAGCTTCAAGAGCACATGGTCACCGTTGGGACCGCAACCACGACCTTCTAAAATTTCTAGCACCATAGACCGAGCGACCACATCGCGGCCAGCTAAATCTTTGGCATTGGGCGCATAACGCTCCATAAAGCGCTCGCCGTCCTTATTAATAAGGTAGCCGCCTTCACCACGGCAACCTTCAGTCACTAAGGTGCCGGCCCCTGCAATACCCGTAGGATGGAACTGCCACATTTCCATGTCTTGCACAGGTAAACCCATACGCAATCCCATAGCCACACCATCACCTGTATTGATTAATGCGTTAGTAGTAGATTGATATATACGCCCAGCTCCACCAGTCGCAAGTACAGTTGCCTTGGCTTCAATGTAAACGGTTTCACCTGACTCGATGCAAATGGCAACTACACCAACAATAACACCATCGTCATTTTGCACCATGTCTACAGCAAACCATTCATTTAAAAAAGTAGTTCCACCTTTTAAATTGCCCTGATACAAGGCGTGTAATAGTGCGTGGCCAGTGCGATCTGCAGCTGCACACGTTCGCGCTGCTTGGCCACCTTCACCAAAATTCTTAGACTGACCCCCAAAAGGACGCTGATATATGCGACCTTCTTCAGTTCGAGAGAAAGGCAGGCCCATGTGGTCTAATTCAAACACTGCCTGCGGGCCAACACTGCACATATATTCAATTGCATCTTGGTCGCCAATATAATCAGAACCTTTGACAGTATCATACATATGCCAGCGCCAATCATCGTTGGGATCATTACTTGCAATTGCACAAGTAATGCCACCTTGGGCAGACACTGTGTGTGAGCGCGTCGGAAAAACTTTAGTAATACATGCGGTCTTTAAACCCGCCTCAGTAAGCTGCAATGCGGCTCGCATTCCAGCACCACCACCACCAATAACAATGGCTTCATAGGACATTTTACGTAAGATGTTTGTCATGACTTATAGGCCCCACAGCAACTGAACACCCCAAATGGTGTAAATGAACATTAATAAACCCACTACCATTTGGAAAGCAAAGCGCAGAGCAAAATGCTTAAGGTAGTCGGTAGAAATAGACCAGAGACCAATCCAACAATGAGCACCCAAAGATAAAAGTGCCATTAGACTAAAGATACGCATGCCAGTATTATCAAATAAAGCCTGCCATTGGGCAAAATCTATTGCTGGGTTGAGCAGCAGATAAGCCACCATAAAAATAGAATAGGCTGCCAGTATCACTGCGCTCACGCGCTGCACCAACCAATCGGAAAGGCCGCTTCTGCCATAACTTGTAACGGTGGTTACCATACCCAAACTCCTGCCAATATGGCCAATATACCTGTTAAGCCAATAACAAACTTTGCTGCATTGTTGGCCGCTTGTAGCTCTTCGCCATGTCCTAGATCCATCACCAGGTGCTTCATACCTGCACTAAAATGAAATCCTAAGGCGACTAACAGCCCCCACGTTATGAATTGAGCAAAAAAGTTTTCTTGCAGTAAGGTTTGCGAAGAAGTAAATCCTGCAGCTCCCTCTAATGAAGCATCAAATAAATTAAACAGAAATATCAGGCCCACAAACAAAATCACGCCAGAAATCCGGTGGCAAATGGAAACCACAGAAATTAAAGGGTGTGTGAATGTGCCTAAGTCGAGATTAACAGGTCTTTTATCGCTCACGGTAAACTACTCTTGGCTAAAAAATGAGTTGAATTAAGGCATGGAACACTACGTTAATGAGACACTCTCTTAGCTGTGAACGTCACGTAGATGTTAAGTATAGTGATTTGATCAACATAAAACAACGCAACTTTTGTCGTATATTTGTAAACTTTACGTCTGCAAACATAGTTTAAGAATCAACCAGTCCGTGGCTTAGACTTAACACTAGTCCTTTACAAATGGCTGTGACAGGAGGATCATATGCTGCTTGCGTTATAACAACCCCCTTCCATATCACTTGTAGTTATACCTACAATTTATGTGCCAAATCTTTTCTATGACCCTTCAAGGTTAAGTCTAAGGTAAGATGGGCTCCAGTTTCTGGGGGTGGTTGAATTATGTCTGCTATTTTATATGGCGCACTAGCTTTACATTATTATTTGCCAGCCATCTCTACCAAAACAATTTTTCAGGAGCCAAAAAATGTCCGATAGAAAAGCCACTCTTCACATAGAAGGTATGGACCCAATTGAACTGCCAATATATTCAGGCAGCACCGGCCCAGACGTTATTGATGTGCGCCAACTAGTGAGTAAAGGCCTTTTTACCTACGACCCAGGCTTCGTTTCTACCGCTTCATGTGAGTCTAAAATAACCTACATTGATGGTGATAATGGCGTTTTATTGCACCGAGGCTATGCTATTGAAGATTTGGCTGCCAACTCAACCTATTTAGAAACATGCTACCTTTTGATTCACGGCGAACTGCCCAATGCCGAGCAAATGAGTGAATTTGAAAGCCACATCACCAATAACACCATGGTGCATGAGCAACTTACTCACTTTTTTAACGGTTTTCGCCGAGATGCCCACCCCATGGCGATCATGTGCGGTGTAGTAGGCGCGCTTTCTGCGTTTTATCACGACCAACTTGATAACGATAACCCACTGCACCGAGAAAAAGCCATTCACCGCTTAATCTCTAAAATGCCGACTCTTGCAGCAATGTGTTTTAAGTACTCTATTGGCCAGCCATTTGTGTTCCCGCGTGATGACCTTAATTACGCCGAAAACTTCTTGCACATGATGTTTGGAAAACCTACTGCAGAAACTAAAGTGGATCCAATTTTAGCTCGAGCTATGGATAAAATTTTCATGCTGCATGCTGATCACGAGCAAAATGCATCAACGTCTACTGTACGTTTAGCTGGCTCTTCTGGTGCCAACCCCTTTGCGTGTATCGCTTCTGGAATTGCTGCCCTTTGGGGGCCTGCTCACGGAGGTGCCAATGAGGCTGTGCTTAACATGCTTGAAGAGATTGGTGACGTGTCTAATATAGACGCTTTTGTTGAGAAAGCGAAAGACAAGAACGATCCATTTCGTCTTATGGGCTTTGGACATCGGGTGTATAAGAATTTTGACCCTCGCGCAACAGTCATGCGTGAGACATGTGACGAAGTATTAACCTTGCTTGGTGTAGACAATGACCCGCTATTACAAATAGCCAAACGTCTAGAGCAAATAGCCCTCGAAGATGACTACTTTATAGAGCGCAAGCTATACCCTAATGTTGATTTTTACTCTGGCATTATTCTTAAAGCCATTGGCATTCCAACGTCCATGTTTACGGTTATATTTGCCTTAGCACGCACAGTAGGATGGATTTCTCATTGGCATGAAATGCTTAACAGCCCTTATCGTATTGGCCGTCCCCGCCAATTATATACCGGTGAAACTAAACGCCCTTACCCTGTTAAGTAAAACATGCCTATTTAACAAGTTAATAAAAAACCACCTCTGGGTGGTTTTTTATTGTCTGAAAGTCAGCTCTGGCATGGTCCTTGCTTAATATCTAGTCACCCGGTTATCTCGGCCATTATGTAAACCACACGTACATATTGCACCGCGATAAAGCCGCTCATAAATTATTCGCACTAAAATAGTGCAAAAACCAAAATAAGGAGTTGTAGTGGAAACCACAACAAGCGCGATAGCCACTTTAGTGCAAAGCTCCAATACTCTATTTATCCTTATGGGAGCCATCATGGTCCTTGCCATGCATGCGGGCTTTGCTTTTTTAGAGGTGGGAACGGTTAGACATAAGAACCAAGTGAACGCCTTAGTAAAAATTATGACCGACTTTGGTTTTTCTTGTCTTGCTTATTTTTTTGTAGGCTACTGGATCGCCTACGACCAACACTTCTTTGCTAGCGCCGAAGCATTAAGCGCTAATAACGGTTACCAGTTGGTGAAATTTTTCTTTTTGATGACTTTCGCTGCAGCTATTCCAGCCATTATTTCTGGTGGTATCGCCGAACGAGCGCGCTTTTGGCCACCACTCATTGCTGCGGCCCTAACCGTGGGTGTTATCTACCCTTTATTCGAAGGTATAGCCTGGAACGGCAATTATGGCTTCCAAGCTTGGCTAGAACAAAACTTTGGGGCAGGCTTCCATGACTTCGCAGGGTCAGTGGTAGTTCATGGTGTGGGTGGCTGGCTGGCGCTTACCGCGGTATTGCTCCTGGGTACACGCAACGGCCGTTACCGCAAAGGAAAGCTAGTCGCATTCGCACCCTCTAGCATTCCCTTCTTAGCCTTGGGTTCGTGGATTTTAACCATTGGCTGGTTTGGTTTTAACGTCATGTCTGCTCAAACCTTAGATGGAATTAGTGGCTTAGTGGCGGTCAATACCTTAATGGCAATGGCTGGTGGCACCATTGCAGCATTGGTGATTGGTAAAAATGATCCAGGATTCGTGCATAATGGCCCTTTAGCAGGTTTGGTTGCTGTATGCGCAGGTTCTGACTTAATGCACCCTATTGGTGCCCTGGCTGTGGGGCTTATTGCGGGTGGACTTTTTGTCTACGCCTTTGTGTTGACCCAAAACCGCTGGAAAATTGATGATGTTTTAGGTGTTTGGCCACTCCATGGGTTATGCGGTGTATGGGGAGGCATAGCTGCTGGCATTTTTGGGCTAGAGGCTTTTGGTGGCTTGGGTGGTGTGAGCTTTATGTCACAACTACTTGGCACCCTTCTGGGCTTAAGCATTGCCTTAATCGGTGGGTTTATAGTGTATGGGAGCGTAAAGAAATTTATTGGATTACGACTGACCGAAGAAGAGGAATTTAATGGCGCCGACCTGAGTATCCATAAAATCGGCGCCACATCACAAGACTAAAGCAGATTAGTCTTGTTTCAGCCAAGGATTAAACTCTGCTTGATCCTTGGTTGTGGGGCTTACTTCAATTTTAGAGGCCCGGTTAATTTCAGGCTTATGTACTGGCTTTGCTGCAGGCTTAGATGGTGCATAGTCTGCATCATAAAATTCTGAGGTACTAGCCACTTCAGGCTTATATTTACGAATTTCCCAACAGCGATGAATCTTCTTGTTACGGCTAAAGTCTTTATCCAAAGTATCATCACTAATGTCAACTACATGGTTATGCTGAAGCACCTTTTCGTCCAACTCAAAACGGCGATAGTTAGTAGAAAAAATTAATAAGCCATCTTCTGTTAGCAAGTCCATCACTTTATGGATCATCCAAGCATGGTCACGCTGCACGTCTAGCACACCTATCATTTTTTTAGAGTTAGAAAAGGTAGGCGGATCAAGAAAAATTAGGTCATATTCTCCCTTATGACTCTTAATGAATTCCATACAGTCGTGCTGTTCAAACCGATGGACTTGATCACTAAAGCCATTCAAAGCAAGGTTCTTTTTGCCCCAGGACAAGTAGGTAGCCGACATATCTACACTCAGCGACTTGTGTGCCCCACCCTGCACTGCATGAATGGTGGCTGTGCCAGTATAACAAAATAAGTTTAGAAACCGTTTGCCATGAGCCAGCTGTTGAATTTTTTGACGCACAGGGCGGTGATCTAAGAACAAGCCTGTGTCCAAATAATCGTTAAGGTTCACCAGCAACTTACAACCACCTTCTTGAACCTGAATGTATTCACCTTTTTCATCGTGGGTTTGATACTGGTCTTTACCCGTTTGCTGGCGGCGTTGCTTTAAAACAATTCGCTCTTCTGGAATTTGTAGGGCTTGTGGCAATGCTAGCATCACCTCTTCTAGGCGACGCTGGGCTTTTTCTGCATCTACAGTCTTAGGCGCTGCGTATTCCTGCACGTGCAGCCAATCAGCATAAACATCCACTGCTACAGCATACTCAGGCATGTCAGCGTCATATATGCGATAACATTCAATCGTTTCCTGCTTCACCCATTTGTTTAGCTGCTTGCGGTTTTTTACCACGCGGTTGGCAAACATTTGAGCACCCTCACTGAGGGCTTGCAGTGGTATTTCACCACTAGCTTGGCGGCGATCAGCAAAGCGATTTGTGGTTTCTAGAGCGTACATTAACAACTGACTTTTAATGGCTCCATTGTAAAAAGAATACTGTTTGTAAGAACGTAAACCTACCGCCTTACCTAACTCAGAATTGCCCGTAAATACCCCAAGTTCCCAGCCAATAAAGTCTTGGCTTAAACGCTCACCCAAATGTTGGTAGAGGTATTGGATGTCTGCTACTTCACTAAGCCGTTCACCATAGGGAGGGTTAGTTATCACCAACCCTGTTTGTTGCTCCGCTGTGTGCGTTAGTGGCTTTAGGTCTTTTAATTCTCTGTGACTCACACGGATTCGATCTGTCATTCCTGCTTGCTTTAGGTTTTCACGGCATTTAGATACCGCTTTTGGCTGACCATCATAACCATGGATTTCGCTGGTAGCAGAAGCTTCACCCGCTTCTCGGCGCAACTCGGCAGCGTCCCAAATTTCTCGCCAAAGCGTCACCTTGTGCTGCTTCCACATTTGCAAGCCAAAACGCCAGCGCAGTAGGCCCGGTGCAGTATCTGAAGCCATCATTGCAGCTTCGATTAAAAACGTACCAGAACCGCACATTGGGTCCATTAAAGGCTTACCAGCCGCTGCCATTGCTGGCCAACCAGCGCGGATCAAAAGTGCAGCAGCCAAGTTTTCTTTTAGTGGAGCCATGCCACCTTCACGGCGATAGCCACGTTTATGCAGGCTTTCACCAGATAAGTCTAAACTAATGCGCACACGGCCTTTGGTGATAAAAACATTAATGCGAACATCGGGCTCTTGCTTAGCAATATTGGGCCGTATTTCACCCTTACTACGAAATTGATCAACAATGGCGTCTTTTACTTTTAAAGCACCAAAGTGGGTATTATCAATGCCACGCATACGGCCAGCATAGTCCACCAGAAAAGTTTGATCACTGTCAAAGTGCTCAGTCCACTCAACTTTGCTTACGGCGTCATATAACTCATCAACACTGTCAACGGGCTCACTGTGCAGCAGTAATAGCACGCGGTTAGCTAAACGGCTCCACAAACAAGCACTGTAGCCTACCTTTAAGTCGCCATTAAAATAAACCCCACCTTGGGTCAGCTTAATATCTTCCGCCCCTAAAGGGCCCAGTTCATCGGCCAGTATAGGCTCCATAGCTTTGGGACAGGTGGCGAAAAAGGCGTAATTCATAGGTCAATACTGCAGCAATCAAAAGGGCGCGCAGTATACCACTATTGATAATGCAGGGGGGAAATGGTTACTGCTCAAAGTAGAGCATAGGCTAACGCTGCGATTAATCCAGACACATAGATACCATAGTGCTAGATATTAAAGAGGTGGGGCTTAAGTGTTAACCAGCAACAGCGAAGTTGCACGTAACAACTGGCTAGTAATGATCAAGCCAATCTGTGCACATGCTCCTATAGCCGCCATGCCAAGACTAAAAGAGAGCCTTATGCCTTTTTAATTTAGCATTACCGGAGCACTTAAAACACAACACAAAACACCATGGCTGCACTGCCAAGAATACACTGCTTACCCTTTGATGCCAGAAGACTGGCTATAAACCCTACCGTTGAGTGAAGCTCAGATTTAATCAAAAAGCTAAATTGGAAAATAGTGATCTACGAGTAACAACACGAACAATAACATGAGGTAAATAATGGAATACCAAAACGTCTTCATAGCCGCCTTTTCGTAGGCTCCTCGGTACAAACGTAAGGCCCAGTATAAAAAACGTATATTCAACAAGGTTACACCCACTAGGTAGATGAAACCGCTCATACCTACAACGTAGGGCAGCATAGTAGAAATTATCAACAACACGGTATATAACAGAATTTGTAAGCCAGTGAATTCTAAGCCATGGGTCACCGGTAACATGGGGATTTCAACCTTGGCGTACTCATCTCGCTTATGAATTGCTAAGGCCCAGAAATGAGGTGGCGTCCACGCATAGATAATTAGCACTAAAAGTAGCGCATTGGGATCCAAAGTACCCGTGACGGCAACCCAACCCAACAACGGAGGCATTGCTCCTGCAAGACCACCAATAACGATATTCTGTGGTGTTGCACGTTTAAGGTATCCGGTATAGACAAAGGCATAGCCAATTGAAGATGCCAAGGTTAGCCAGGCCGTCATTGGATTAACGAGTACATACAGAATACCAAGGCCAATAACAGCCAATATAGCTGCAAAAATGAGCGCGTGTAACGGCTTCACTTTACCTTTAGCCACGGGGCGGTTACTTGTGCGGCCCATTTGACCGTCAATACGACGGTCAATTACATGATTCACTGCCGCTGCAGAACCCGCAGCCATGGCGATGCCCAAATTACCCCATATAATTATTGGCCAGGGCACCATACCAGGTATCGCCATGAACATACCGACTAATGACGTAAGTAACATAAGCAAAACCACATTGGGTTTGCACATTTCGTAATAATCCCGCCAATTTATACGTATTGGGATTGCAGTAGCTTCAGAACTCATTGAGGCGCCCTCTTTTTGAAAAGACTAGATAATAAAGACTTACAGTGAGAACAAACAAGCAGGCCCCAAAGAAGTTATGACCAACAGCTACCGCAAGGGGAAGGAAGTAGTATATGTTGGCTAGGCCCAAACAAAATTGGACAATAAATACCGCCAAAAAACCAAAACCAAACAGACGGAGACGCTTGTCATCTTGCTTAATCAACTGATAGCTCATCAACACTATAAACACAGCCAAAATAATTGCGCCGTATCGATGCAACACATGAATAGCTTGTCGCGCTTCGGCATGCATTAGTCCTCCCAAATAACTCGGGCCTAAAGTCTGAGTGAGGTCAAAACCCTCAGAGAAATTCATTTCCGGCCACCATGAGCCATTGCAGTCTGGCAAAGTGGAGCACGCTAAGGCTGCATAGTTAGAACTCATCCAGCCACCTAAAAATACTTGCACAATAACTAGGACTAACGCCACAGATGCCCAAACTTGCAACCGACTATGGGTAATATTTACCAGTGATAATGGTTTAACTTGGCTCCCAACCCGACGTAACTTTAGCAATAACATCGTCAGTAAGCTGGCAGTCACAAAACCACCCAATAAATGTGACGTCACCACTTGTGGCCATAACTTCCAAGTGACTGTCCAAGCACCAAAAGCACCTTGCAGCATTACCATGGCCAGTAAACCTTGGGTCAATAAAAAAGGATAGTTTAGACGTTTTCGTTGCGACCAAGACGCTATCGCTAGCACCAAAATAACTAGTCCCAAGAATGTTGCCAAATAACGATGGATCATCTCCAACCAACCCTTATCTACTTCTACAGGTGCGTCTGGGTAAAGGGCTTCAGCAGCCGCAATTTCTTGGGCAGTTTCAGGCACCAGCAAATTACCATAACAGCCAGGCCAATCTGGGCACCCTAAGCCAGCGTCAGCTAACCTGGTCCACGATCCTAAAATGATGACACACGCCACAGTTGCCAGTGCCAGGTAAGTTAGAAATAGGCTCCACTTGGGGGCGACATTAGTATTCATGACTTTTACCCTATGTTTGAGGTTCTGAGTAACTTCTTAAGGTCTTTTAACAATTCTTTTCCAACAAAGTCTTTACTGTAATACATCATAATATTTCCCAGAGGATCCACAACATAAATACCCTGGCCTAGTTCAAATGGCTCTAATGAAAGGCTCTTCAGCTGTATTAAAGCTGGATAGTCTGTTTTGGTCTGCTCGTTAATGCCACCCTGCTGGTTAACCAACAAACGCGTAACGCGGTGAGCTTCCTTGCCTAGGGCAACATTGATTTGGCGTAATAAGTGAGTGGCTTCCTGACAGGGCAAATCGCAAGCTTGTTTCGTCAGATAAATTACCAACCACCTTTTATCAGCCTCTACCTGAGACCATGGTGCGTCATTTTCATCAACTAGTTGAGCCTGTTGTAGCTCGTTTGGTGGCAACAACAACTGACCATAATTAGTCCGCCCATCTGGCACACCCCATAAATTAAAGTACATTAACATAGCAAACATAAGTGGCACAGCGGTTACCGCAAATACCGCATACAAAGTCCAACGATTGGTTTTTTTGGTGGTCATGGATCTACCTTTTTGATGTCAATAGGAGAATAAAATACTCGATAAATGTATAATAAGCTGAGCGTCAAAGCGAGACCAAACCACTGCCACGCATACGCTAGATGCTTTTCTGAGGCCATTGCGCTTGCCCGCCAGTGGGGCGTAAGTGTTGCATCACCTGCTGTATCTAACACTAACACCCAAGGTAAAAGCGCACCCTCTACTGAATTGGATAAATGTTTAGCCAAAACAGACGGCGTTATCGCCTGTACTAACTGTGGGTAATCATCTGTGTAGGTGTCTATACCCAACTGATATGGATTAGCCTGTACTGAAACTAGTCGCCCTGTCAGAGCCACTTCGCCATTCACCCATGCAATATTAGGTAATGGGTCTCTTTGGCCATTTGACGCAAACCAACCCCGGTTAACTAACAATAAATCTGCACCTACTCTAATAAGGCCTATGGCGTCATAACCCACTTTACCCGCCACAACTTGATTATCCCTAAACCAAACAAATGGCTTGATAAAGGTACTATTCAGTGTCACTCTTTGAAGGTTATCTAGGGCACCCAAAGTTAAACCCGGTTCGTCAAAAAGTATTAATGGTTGCTCTAAAGCCGCCAAGTTCTTTTGCAGTTGTATTTTTTGGTCTGCCCTATCTAACTGCCAGAAACCTAAACTGATGGTGAGCGGCAAAAAGAATAGCGTGAAAACAGAGATTGCCCAATAGTGTTGCAGTCGTTTTATCATTACTATAGCTAAACCTAATTAACGTATTTAAAGAGACCCTTTTTATGATCAAAATCGTCATTGTCATCGTGTTACTTTTGGCTCTAACCAGCTTAGCCAGTGGTTTCTTTTTCTTAATGAAGGATGGTACAAAATCTACTCGGTTACTCACATCACTTAAGTACCGAGTGACGTTAATTGTACTTCTAATTGTGCTCGTAACCTACGGGTTTGCGACCGGTCAACTTGTGACTTCGTCGCCATGGGCTGGTATTCATTAATTCTAAAAATGACTACGAGACATAAAAAAGGCAGCCATTAAGCTGCCTTTATGGTTTTTGTCCGGCTGCTTATAGGATGTAGACGAATAAAAATAAGCCTACCCATACCATATCTACAAAGTGCCAATACCAAGCTGCTGCTTCAAACCCAAAGTGCTGATCTGGAGTAAAGTGACCTTTACAGATACGAATCCACATAATAAATAGTATGAACGCACCAATCGTTACGTGAAGGCCATGAAAGCCTGTCAGCATAAAGAAGGTTGACCCATATATGCCAGAATCTAACGTGAGGCCCAATTCAGTATAAGCTTCAATATACTCTAGAATCTGATAATAGACGAAGATGCCACCTAAGATTACTGTAACTGCTAACCAAAAAATGGTCTTGCCCCGGTGCATTGCCCTAAGAGCATGGTGAGCAATCGTTAGCGTTACGCTAGAAGTCATCAACAAGACTGTGTTCAACAACGGAATATGCCAAGGGTCAATGACAGCCTGCGGGCCAGGAAAGTCTGCGCCTGCTGGGTTATTAAACATAGGCCATGCATAATCAAAGTCTGGCCATAACATATGCGTTGAACCCTTATCACCTTGACCGTCTAACCAAGGGCCAGCCCACTGGCGTACGTATAGCAACACACCAAAGAAGGCGACAAAGAACATCACTTCTGAAAATATAAACCAACTCATACCCCAGCGGAAAGACTTGTCCATCTGAGGGCTGTACATACCCGCTCTACTCTCAGTAATGACCTTACCAAACCACTGAAAGAAAATAAAAGCGAGTAACAAAGAACCCGCTGTAAAGACGAAATGAGGGAAAACAAATCCTTCTCCGCCTGCACTCATGTGGTTCATCATACCGCCAGCACCAGCAGCCATTCCAATTAGGCCTAAACTGGCCACAATTGGGAAATAACTACTTTCTGGTACGTAATAATTGGATGTTGCCATGTGTTGCTCCATTGTCGAAGGCTTATTATCTGGCCATATTTTAAGGCCAAAATTATATTTATACGCCACTGCTATTTAGCAAAGGCGCCTGCATCAAATAACGTGTACGACATTGTTACTTTTTTAACGTGAGCCGGAAGTTCCGGGTCTAAAGAGAAAATAAGTGGCATTTTTCGCCCCTCTCCCGCCTTTAACGTCTGCTGGTCAAAACAAAAACATTCTGTTTTTTGAACATATTCAGCCGCCTCCGATGGCGATACACTAGGTACCGCCTGTCCTACCATGTCGTTCGCTGTTGGGTTTAGGGCCCAAAATTCTACTTGGGTCCAGGCCCCTGGGTGCATTTCAATTTCTTCTTGCAAAGCTTCAAATTCCCAGGGCATGCCAGCATTATTGGTCGTTATAAACTGCACTGTAATTGTGCGGCTCGTATCAACCCATTGCTCTACTCGCTCCACTGGCCCTGCGGTCTTACCATTAATACCGGTAAGCTCACAAAACACATCATATAAAGGCACTAAAGCAAAACCAAAACCAAACATAGCTACTGCTGCTAGCACTAATTTTAGTGCCGTATTTTTGGGCTTAGAGCCAGAAAAGTCATCTGGCTTTGATGAATTGGAGTTCATAGGGCTTTTTTTAACCTTACTTAACGTGTGGTGGCTCTGCAAAAGTATGATATGGCGCTGGAGACGGGATAGTCCACTCCAGACCTTCTGCACCTTCCCAAACTCGATCCGTTGCTTTTTCTCCACCACGAATGGTCTTGATCAATAAGAACAAGAAGATTAGCTGAGAGAAACCGAAGATAAATGCACCTACGGTGGCAATTGCATTAAAGTCTGCAAACTGCAAGGCGTAATCTGGTATCCGACGTGGCATTCCTGCTAAACCAATAAAGTGCATTGGGAAGAAGGTGATGTTAACGCCAATAAAGGACATCCAAAAGTGAAACTTACCTAAGTTCTCATTGTAGTAATGGCCTGTCCATTTAGGCAACCAGTAGTAAACGCCAGCGATGATACCAAACAAGGCACCTGGTACTAACACGTAATGGAAGTGAGCCACTACAAAGTAGGTATCATGATATTGGAAGTCTGCAGGTGCAATAGAGAGCATTAGCCCAGAGAAACCGCCGATGGTGAACAACACAACGAAAGCGATGGCAAATAGCATGGGCGTCTCAAAAGTCATTGAACCTCTAAACATGGTCGACACCCAGTTGAACACCTTCACACCCGTAGGAATGGCGATCAACATAGTGGCGTACATAAAGAAGAGTTCCGTCTGCAGTGGCAAGCCCACTGTAAACATATGGTGAGCCCAAACAATGAACGACAAAAACGCGATTGAAGACGTTGCATATACCATTGACGCATAACCAAACAACGGCTTACGCGCAAAGGTAGGAATAATTTGCGAGACAATACCAAAGGCAGGCAAAATCATTATGTATACTTCTGGATGGCCAAAGAACCAAAATACGTGCTGGAACAATACTGGGTCACCACCGCCTGCAGCATCGAAGAACGCAGTACCATAGTGGATGTCCATTAACATCATCGTCACAACACCTGCCAATACTGGCATTACTGCAACTAGCAAATAGGCTGTAATGAACCAAGTCCATACAAATAATGGCATCTTCATCAAGGTCATACCTGGCGCCCGAAGGTTTAAGATAGTAACAATAATGTTAATGGCGCCCATGATTGAAGAAATGCCCATCATGTGCACGCCAAAAATAAAGTAGGTTACACTACTTGGCGCGTAGGTAGTCGACAATGGCGCGTAGAAAGTCCAACCAAAGTTTGGCGCACCGGCTTCTGTAAATAGCGTAAACAACAGCATTCCAAAAGCGAACGGTAGAATCCAAAAGCTCCAGTTATTCATTCGGGGCAAGGCCATATCTGGCGCGCCAATCATCAATGGAACCATCCAGTTAGCCAGGCCAACGAAGGCTGGCATAATAGCACCAAACACCATGATTAGACCGTGCATGGTGGTCATTTGGTTATAAAACTCTGGTCTTATAAGCTGCATACCCGGCTGAAATAACTCAGCTCGAACAATAAGCGCCATCACACCACCCGTGAGAAGCATAGCGAATGAGAACCAAAGGTACATGCTACCAATGTCTTTGTGATTAGTTGTTAATACCCAGCGCATGATGCCTTTAGCAGGCCCGTGATGGCCGTGGTCATCGTGACTAGCAGTCGCAGTTGTCATAATTTAGCCTTCTATTTTTTCGCGTCAATTATCATTTGGGGAGTCACTGTTTCACCCGTATCGTTACCCCAAGCGTTTCGCTCAAAGGTGATCACAGCAGCAATTTGAACATCACTTAGCTGCGCAGTAAATGACTGCATAGCCGTGCCTGGCTTGCCGTTGATTACAATATCGATGTGGCCAGCCATATCGTTAAGCGCTATTGGGCTACCTGCCAACGCTGGGAAGATAGTTCCCATTCCCTGGCCTTCAGTACCATGACAGCCTGCACAGCTTCGAGCGTAAACTTCGGCACCCTCAACCATGAGTTCGTCATAACTAAAGTCCCCCAGAGCAGCCGCAGCTTCTGCAACTTTTCCAGCACGTTGATCATCCAACCATGCTTGGTATTCATCAGCAGTCACAGCTTCTAGTACAATAGGCATAAAGCCATGCTGTACGCCACAGAGCTCTGCACATTTACCACGATAAAGGCCTTCCTCACCTTCAGGGATTAATGCCCAAGATTCGTTGATATACCCTGGAATTGCGTCTTTTTTAACAGCAATTTCTGGGAGCCACCAAGCGTGAATCACATCGTTAGAGGTAATGAGGAACCGGATTTTTTTACCCGTTGGTACTACAACGTGGTTATCAACCTCTTCAAGGTAGTTTTCACCTTTTTCGGTGCGGTTGTAAATCTCGTCTGTAGTGGTGGTTAGGTTACTAAAGAACCCCACATCTTCACCAAGGTAGTCGTACTGCCACTTCCATTGATGGCCTGTGATCTTAATATCCACATCCGAATTTGTCGTGTCATACATCTGAATCAAAACCGATGTAGCCGGCACTGCCATAGCAATAAGAATGACGGTTGGAATTGCTGTCCATAACAATTCTAGGCCTAGGCTTTCATGGAACTTAGACGCAACTGCGCCTTTCGATTTACGATGCTTAAAAATGGAGTAAAACATTACACCAAAAACCACTACACCTATCCAGACGCAAATCCAAAAAATAAGCATGTGCAGTTCAAAAATAGATTGACTTACTTCTGTGATGCCTACGGGCATATTTAGCCCCCAATCTGCCATAGCAGCGGGTGCAAATACCAAACCCAAGACTACAGAACTCAGGCGTTGCCAAGTTCTAAAATACATACTTACCCTCCGGGTGATCTTTTAGATCGTGGATGTTATTAAGACCTCATCGTACTCAAAAAAGAGGCGGTGCAATTATCCTCAATTAACAGGGTATTGCGCAAGTCTTATTTTGCTTTTTACACAGTCTATTTGACTATAGTGTCAGCTTGGTAGCGCGCTATTAACTGCAGTAACAACTATAATTACAAATAACACCAAGGTACCCAAACCAACATAAATCATCCGTTCCAATCCTCCTTCGTTGAAGTCTTCTTCACGTTTCTTATTTGACTGAATACCCACTAAACTTGCGAGCACACTTTGTACAAAACTTAACACCTTAAGCAGAGTTGATTTTTGCTTATTCATAGATTTCTCTTTGGATTATGGACTTAAGATTTGGTAATGTTTCGACAAGCATCTACACATTGTTTAACTAAGCCTGGGCCTTGATAAATTAAACCCGTATAAACCTGCACTAGCTTAGCTCCTGCAGCCAGTTTTTCCGAAACGTCTTCTCCACTGCTAATACCACCCACCCCGATAATGGGCACTTGGTCACCCAAAATAGCGTACAAATCAGCAATCGTTTGAGTAGATTTATGTCTTACTGGCGCGCCACTGAGCCCACCCGCTTGGTCACCAAATTCTAGTTCAGCTACGCCTTCTCGGCTTAAAGTGGTATTGGTGGCAATGACCCCATCCATTTTTTGCTCTAACACACAGTGAGCCACACCTTGCAGTTGCTCGGCATCCATATCTGGCGCGATTTTAACTGCTAAAGGCACATATCTGCCATGGGTTTTTTCTAACACCGCCTGCTCTTGCTTAAGAGCCCCTAACAGCTGACTTAACGACTCTCCATATTGCAAATCACGCAAGCCCGGGGTATTGGGAGACGACACATTAATAGTAATATAGCTGGCGTAGGCATACACCTTTTGCATACAGATAATATAGTCTGATGTCGCCTCTGTGACAGGGGTATCAAAGTTCTTACCGATGTTGATGCCCAACACACCCTTGAATTTAGCTTTTTTAATGTTTTCAATAAGGTGGTCCACACCCTTATTATTAAAGCCCATACGATTAATAAGGGCTTGAGCTTGAGGCAACCTGAACAGTCGCGGCTTTGGGCTACCTGATTGCGGTTTTGGAGTCGTAGTACCTACCTCCAAGAAACCAAAACCTAAAGCAGCAAGGCCATCAACAGCAGACGCATTTTTATCCAAACCTGCAGCAAGGCCAACTGGATTAGGGAAAACAATGCCCATCACAGTAACAGGCAAGTCCACTACGTTTGGGACTAAGGCTGGCAATAATCTTAACCGTGCTCCAGCGGCGAGGGCTTCTAAGGTTAAATCGTGAGCAGCTTCTGCTGAAAGTTTGAACAACACACTACGTGCAATAGAATACAAAGACACACCTCAAAGATTTAACAACAACGCCAACATGGCCACTAGTATACCGCATGCTTCCAAAGGATACATTTTCATAGCCCTGATAAATGCATATAAAGTCATCAGTTATCTTGGCTATTAATTATCAGCGAGCGCAATTCATTGAGGGTTTTTAGACGCTTACCTTGCTCGAAACACGTTTCGGCTTGAGGATAAACCCTCCCCAGCAGCTTAAGCCATTGTTTAACCCGTGCGTGTTGATATTTAGCCGAAACCTGGCCTTCAACCAAATCGATAAAATAAAGCACAATGGGCACTAACGCTGACCAATTCCAGTCTTGTGCTGGCTGCTTAGCCTGTTGGTGACGAATTTGTAAGGCTAAGTCTGGCTTCCAAACCAATCCACGCCCTATCATCACGTCATCGCTACCGCTGACTTGCTGACATGATGTGTAGTCCTGTGGAGTCCACACTTCGCCATTGGCAATGACCGGGATAGTCACTACGGCGCGAATTTTTTCTATCCACTGCCAGTGCGCAGGTGGACGGTAGCCCTCAACCTTAGTTCTGGCATGCACGGTCAACTCATTAGCACCCGCACCTTCAATCTCCTTGGCATTCTCTAGGGCTAAGTCTTTAGTGGCAAACCCCAAACGCATCTTAGCGCTTAACCAGGCATCATCACCAATCGCTCGCCTTACGGTAGCAACAATGTGGGCAACTCTTTTAGGCTCCTGCAATAGTATCGCACCACCTTGGCTGCGGTTCACGGTTTTTGCAGGACAGCCAAAGTTTAAATCAACACCCGGAGAACCCAGCTCTAAGGCCCGCACAGCATTGGCAGCTAGAGCCTCAGGGTCACTACCCAATAACTGAATACGCACCGGAATACCTGCGGGGGTTTTACATCCGTTAGTAAGCTCTGGGCATAAGCGCTGAAACACTTTGGGGGGTAATAACTGGGTAGTGACTCGAATAAATTCTGTGACACACAGGTCGATACCCCCTATACGGGTAAGGCAATCACGCAAAATATTGTCTGCTAACCCCTCCATAGGAGCCAAAATGATACGACTCACAGCTTAAACTCTGCTTCACAGCTGCAGCTGGCTCGGCTAATATAGGCAGCTAAAGGTTTTTTCACTGCCGCTCTAATAACTCTCAGGTAAATCATGTTCACTGGTATCGTCCAAGGCCAAGGCCAAATTAAATCCATTACTAAAGGCAACAATCAACGCAGCTTTGTCATTACCCTACCCAAAGCAATAAGCCTTGACGTAGCCATTGGCGCCAGCGTTGCTATTAATGGCACCTGCCTAACGGTGACCGCTCAAAGCCTTAACCATTTTAGTTTTGACGTTATTGGCCAAACTCTAAAGCTAACCAACTTAGGCCTGCTCGATGAAGGCGACTATGTGAATGTAGAACGCTCACTAAAATATGGCGACGAAATAGGTGGCCATATTATTTCTGGGCATGTTTCTGTGGCATTGGCTATCAGCCGAATCGATCACCAAGAAGACAATACGAGCATTTGGTTTAATTTACCCGATGCTCATAAAAAACACGTCTTACCACAAGGTTTTATTGGCCTTAATGGCTGCAGTCTCACCATAGGCGCCGTTACCGAGTCAGAATTCTGCGTCTGCCTTATCCCAGAGACATTACGTGTCACAGGTTTTGGCAAAGCCAGTGCAGGCACCTGGGTGAACATGGAAATTGATCACCAAACACAAACCATTGTGGCAACAGTAGAGAGAGTGTTAGCTGCCAAAGGCTAGCACACGCTAGACATCCCATCCCTGAGTATGCTGTTTAATAAGCTTGGTAAATAAGCTTATATGTTCTTCACTATCATTTAAGCATGGGATATAACGATAGGTTTCACCCCCACTTTCCATAAAATAGGCTCTATTTTCTTCATCTATTTCTTCGATTGTTTCTAAACAATCTGCACTAAATGCTGGAGCAATAATATGGACATTCTTAATCCCTTTGCCAGGTAGCTCTTTGAGTGTTAAATCAGTATACGGTTGCAACCATTCGGCAGGGCCAAAGCGACTTTGAAAGGTCGTCATGACATCTTCTTCTTTTAAATTTAGGTGTTCTTTAACAAGGCGCGTCGTCGCACGACAAAAACAGTGATACGGATCGCCTTTATCTAGGTACGCCTTTGGAATGCCATGATAGCTAAACAGTGTTAATTCAGGTTCACCATGTTCCTCACGAAATGCTTTAATACTGTTTGCCAGCGCTTTAATGTAAAGGTCATCTTGGTAGTATTCGTTGATAAACCTTACTTCAGGAATCCAGCGCCACTTGGTAAGCACTTGCGCTACCTTGTCAAATGTACTTGCCGTAGTGGCCGCACAGTATTGTGGATACATCGGAAAAATTAAGATCTTGCGCACACCCTGGTCTCGCATCGCAATGAGCTGGCTCTCGATGCTTGGATTGCCATAACGCATCGCTAGCCGAACCACTAAATTAGGTAATGATTTAGCCAGTGCCGCATGTTGCCTCTTAGCAATGTCATAAAGTGGACTGCCGTTGTCTGTCCAAACAGTCTTATACGCTTTAGCACTTTTTGCTGGGCGAGTATTGAGAATAATTCCATTAAGAATAATTTGCCAAATCAGCTTGGGTGTTTCGATTACTCTGGGGTCACTTAAAAACTCTTTAAGGTAGGGACGCAGTGCTTTTTTAGTGGGAGCATCAGGTGTTCCTAGATTGGTAATTAGCACACCTACTTTAGCTTCCATGCCATGTTCATAGTCTTTTTCACCTACATATTTCATTACTACTCTCCTACATTCTCAAAAAGCCATACCTGCCATGGTTGCCATACTGGCTGGCACAGCATTATGGGTGTTTGCGTATGCAACACACCCTTGTTTTGAGACTGATTTTGATTTGTTAGCCTACTGACAAAGCCTTACTGACTATTTCATACACATCTTTACTAAGCTCAGCTTTATTAAGGCGCTGAAGCTGTGCCTGCATTAATTGCTGACGCCCAACGGTGTGACGCTTAAAGCGGCCTAATGGTTTGGCTAGATTTGCCGCTATCATAGGGTTAATGGGATCTAAGCGTAACACCATATCGGCGACAAATTCATAACCACTGCCATCGGCTGAATGAAAGTTAATGGCACTTCGAATAAAGCCTCCCACCACACTGCGCACCTTATTGGGGTTACGAATGTCAAACGCGTCATGCTGCAGTAGCGCTTGCACATGAGGCAAACGGCCCACTAGATTGGCACCAGACTGCATGGCAAACCATTGGTCAACTACCTGAGCATCGCCCTGCCATCTTTGAAAAAATTCAGCTAACAGTGGCGTTGCTAAACTCTCATCTTTTTGGCTAATCAGGATGGTTAAAGCGGCTCCGACATCGGTCATATTAGCGTTTAACGCATACTGATCTTGAGCCATGGCTTGATACTCGGGTTTGCCCAATGTATTGAGGTAGGCCAGGCAGGTATTCTTCAGGGCTCTTTGACCTATGGCCTTGCCCGATTGACTAAACAAGCCCGTATTGTGGCAGCGCTGATAACAGGCCAACAGTTCACTTTCTAAGGCCAACGCAATAGCACAGCGCATGGCTTCACGACCAACGTGAATGATATCCACATCAACGGTGCTTTGCATTTCTGCCAAATATGCTTCACTAGGCAGCTGCACTAGCTTGGCAACCATAGCTGGATCCAAGTCTTCATCCACTAAACTACTGCGTAGCATCGCCTCCAGAGTATGCTCTAGCTGGACACTAGTAGCTTGTGACATCGCCTGTTCTGTGGCTTCAATCAACAGACGCTGACACGCCTCCCAACGGCAAAAACCATCTTGGTCTTGGCTTGCAAGAAATAATAATTGCTCTTTGGTGTAGGCATAGTCCAATTTAACCGGAGCAGAAAAGCCACGCAGTAATGAGGGGGTTGGGTGTTGCAACACCGCTTCAAAAGTGAACGTTTGCTGAGCCTGAGTGATATTTAGCACACAGCTTTTTTCATGCACAAGCTCAGTACCCCTTAACTTTAGCGGCATCTCCTTACCATTGGCATCTAACAAGGCCACGCGAAACGGCAAATGGAATGGCAGTTTTTCTTGACACTCTGCTGTTGCGGGCGTGGACTGCCCAATGGTGAGGCTATATTCTTTATTAATCGAATCATAAGTATCAGTCACCGTTAACGTAGGCGTACCAGCCTGACTATACCAATGTTTAAATTGACTCAGATCGATACCACTGGCGTCACTCATGGCAGCTACAAAATCATCAGTAGTCACTGCTTGGCCGTCATGTCGATCGAAATAAAGATCACTGCCCTTGCGGAATAATTCGTCCCCAAGCAAGGTGTGAATCATCCCCACTACTTCTGCACCTTTTTCGTATACAGTCACAGAATAAAAGTTATTAATCTCCATATAAGAGGCAGGCCTTATAGGATGAGCCATTGGACCAGCGTCTTCAGCAAACTGGTGGGTACGTAAAAGGGTGACATCATCAATACGCTTAACAGCAGCCGAGTAGGTGTCTGCGGTATATTGGGCATCACGATAAACTGTAAAGCCTTCTTTTAAGCTCAACTGAAACCAATCGCGGCAGGTCACACGGTTACCAGACCAGTTATGAAAATATTCATGGGCAACAATACCCTCTATTCGTTCGAACATGGCATCGCTGCTAGTCGCTGGGTCTGCTAATACACAATCTGAATTGAAAATATTTAGGCCTTTGTTTTCCATGGCCCCCATGTTGAAATCATCTACTGCAACAATCATAAACAAGTCTAGGTCATACTCACGGCCATACACCTGCTCGTCCCACAACATGGATCGTTTTAGAGACGCTAACGCATGATCACACTTATGGCTATTATGCGCTTCTACAAATATTTGTAAGTCTACCTTCCTCCCAGACAGGGTAGTAAATTCTTCGTCTTGACGCACCAAGTTGCCAGCGACCATAGCAAATAAATAGGCTGGCTTTGGGAACGGATCATGCCAAACAGCAAAATGCTCACCGCTGTCTAAGTCACCTTGATCAATGGGGTTACCATTAGCTAATAATATGGGGTAACTTTGTTTATTTGCGCTAATACGGGTGGTAAACACAGACAATGCATCAGGGCGGTCTAGGTAATAGGTTATATTCCGAAAACCCTCAGCTTCACACTGGGTACAGTACATACCACCCGACTTATAAAGCCCCTCTAAAGTGGTATTCAATTGTGGTTGAATTAGGCACTCTGTAGTTAGCTCAAAGACCTCTGGGCAGTGATGAATTGACAGGACCGCAGCCTCTAGGTCGTAATTTGAGGTATCAAGGATGAGGCCATCCATCATCACCTCTTGAAGCTTAATGTCTTTACCACCCTGTAGTACAAGTTTTGACGAAGGCCCCTTAGACGCAGGGTTACGGCGTACTTTTAAACGTGCAACAACCGAGGTATATTCATCACCTATACGGATATCAAGGTCTGTAGTTTCGATGATAAAGGATGGCACCTGATAGTCTTTTAGGTAGGTTACTTGAGCGTTTTTAGTCATGAGCTGAATTGCACCAAATAGGATGAGTATTTGCGGACGTTAATCACCGCAGTGTCAAAAATAAGATATTGGCCCTTAATTCCCATCAATTTACCTTCTAAAACAGGCTCTTTGTCAAGATTATGGGAATTAATTTTTTCTGGGTACTGCATTACTGGGTAGCGCATATTAATGGGTGCTGTGTCTAACCATTGGTAATCTTGGTGGCTTAGCCCACCTAATAATACCTCTAAATCTGCCTCTGACTCATTCAACAATAGATCTGCTGCTTGGGCCATATTAATTGTTTGCGCATCACTTTGTAGCAGTTTTCTCCAGTTAGTTTTATCAGCTACGTATTGCTTGAGCACAGTCTCAACTTGCCCAGACAATTTTCGAGTGGCCACTTGCATAATAGGCATCGCTTGGCACGCACCCTGATCTAACCAGCGTGTAGGCATTTGGTTAGCCCGAGTAATACCCACCTTAAGGCCAGAAGAATTTGCCAAATATACAATATGAGGCTGCATGCAAAACGATTGGCCCCATGCCTCATCGCGGCAGGTGCCTGCGTCAAAGTGGCAACGTTCCGGGCTCATAATGCATAGGTCACATTGGGGTAATTTTTGCATGCAAGGAAAACAAAATCCTTGGCTGTAGCTTTTTTTGGTTTTGCGGCCGCAATGGCTGCAATTAATTTGCCCTAAATGCTCTAACCGAATTGTTTGGCCTATTAAAGCATTAAGGTTTAGCTCTTGGTCTCCCAAAGTAAGGGTGTATTGCACTTGAGCTTGCGGCACAGAGTCAATGTGGGTAGTCAGCTTTGCAAGATGCCCAGTAAGCAGGTGAGGTGTATGCATAATTAATGTATTTTAATGACTTGTTCGTCAGTTTTAGTGGGCGTAGCGCTAGAAGCGCATTGATCTGGCATATACCCGGAGTGTTGCTGGGAATCGAGCTTCATAGACTGGTAACATAAAATAGCTTCCATACAGGAGGCTTTTTGGTCTTTAGTCAGCACCCTGCCATCTGGCCACTTGCCAATTTCAATAGCAGTCTTCAAACTTAGGTATACTTCGGGTGTTAGTTGGGAAATAAGTTGATTATATTCCATCCGCCAAACCTCTTAGCTAAAACTTGGAGCCAAATAATAGCATGAATGATGATACTCACCGACTCTTTTTTAGGCATTGCGGGAACGAATGCGCCATAAAAGGGTATGCATAAACCCCCATGCAACTCCCGCTACCAGACCCCCTATATGAGCCATATTAGCCATATCGCCAAAGCCAAGCGCTGGGAACAAACCACTTATTCCCAAAAGTAGCCATAACAACATAAAGATCAGAATGTTTTGAGGCAGATGATACTGAACAGGATTATAACGATCCATCACCCATATGTACCCAAGCAGACCATAAATAACACCTGACAAACCACCAAATAAACTGGCCACTTGCCATGCTTGCGCCACATTAGCAGCCAAACTTGTGACCAATAACAACGCCACTAAAAGGAACTTTGATTGGCGCTCTATGCGGCGCCCTAAATCTAGCCACCACAATACATTGAAGACCAGATGCAACCACCCAAAATGCAGCAGCATTGGGCTGATCAACCGCCACGGTTGCAGCCACAGGTGATCAAACCCAGTCACAAGGTACGCTTGGGTGTCTAACACTAAAGGAAAGAAGCTAAACCAAGCAACTGCTTCTAACTGACTACCCAGTTGAGAAAAGAGCGCCACCAATAGCGTAATTATAAGCACCATAACCGTAATTGGGGTTGACTTAAACCACGCCTTAACACCATTGGTAGATAGAGCTTCGTCAGCTATAACAGATGAGTTTAACAGACCTGCCGAGGCCGCCTTTTCGCCTGCAGCACTGCCCTGTTCCACCTGTTGTATGAGCGTCTGAGCCAAGCCATAATGCTGCGAATCCTGCAACCACAATTGTTGCTCACCGGTAACAAAACGCACCCGATGAGGCACTTTGTGTCGCCATAATGTTTGGGTTACCAGAGTGAGATCTGCATTAGCAGAAAATTTTTGCAGAAGAATCATTGGCCATCATCACTAGCGCGGGCATGCCATCCTAACTTGCTACGGCAGCGGTCATAAAAGTGGTGCCCTAAGGGATGTAATACTTTAAGTTGCGCCTCATGGCGTTGTATATGCACCCGATCACCCGGTTCACACACTATATGCACTTGCCCATCACAACTTATAATTGGTTGTGTACTATTATCTTCGCCGATAAGAATTTCTAGTTCTGCATTGGCAGCGACCACTAGAGGCCTGCTACTGAGGTTGTGCGGGTTCATGGGAACAAGAGCAATGGCGTCTAACCCAGGGTGCATAATGGGACCCCCAGCCGAGAGTGCATAGGCTGTAGAGCCTGTTGGAGTGGCTATAATTAAGCCATCAGCACGATCAAAATAAACGGCAGTGCCATCAATTGATAAATCATACGCCAACATTCTTGCCGATTTACCAGGATGTAATACGATGTCATTCAGACCACTACCGCGGCCTACTTCTTCACCATTACGCAACACATGAGCAGACAGCATAAAGCGATTACTGATTTCAAAGCTGCCCGCTAATACAGCCTCGAGAGAAACCTCTACCTGATCAGGTGCGATGTCGGTTAGAAACCCTAATTTACCCCGGTTAATACCAATCACAGCTACGCCATAGGTGGCCATAATACGCGCTGCAGACAGCATACTTCCGTCACCACCAACAACAATGACCAAATCACACTGTTGGCCTAAAAAATGGCGATCACCAGTGCCATAAGTAGCGCTAGCAAGCTGTTCTTTATTCAGGGAGCCAACTATACGTTCGTCTACCCAGACGTCACATTGACAACGATTAAGGCACTTTATTACCCGATGCAGAGTTTCTATAACTGCAGGGCTATGCAACCTTCCAATAAGGCCCACTTGTTTAAATTGTGTCACAACTCCCCCTTCAAAAATGAGACTAGTGGCAAACTAAGGTAAGGTTTCTTGAACCCAGCCCATGAGCTCATCTTCGTGATTAAAACGCTCACTAAGCACCTCTCCCAGTCGCGATAAACGGCCACTAAAGTGGCCAATATCTTGAATCGAAAGTTTTTCAACAGCACCATATTCGTCATCAAAAATAATAATTCTGTCTGTTGTATCGTGAATTTTTCCCAGAAGAAGATTGGCCATATCAAGGCGCTGAGCATTGTGGTCGGATATATGCCGAAGTAGCTGTTCATAGACGTTAAAGTGGCCACGAGAACTGTAATCCACCATAGCCTCACAAAAGGTATGCAGCATCTGCACCACGTCATCGGACACACTCATCTGAGGCAGACCTACAAATTGAGTTAATAACGCTTGCCGTTCTATTAACCAGGCATCAATAACAGCGTCAAACCCTTTGGACAAGCCATGCCTTTGTTCCTGCATCATCCAATCATCCCCAAGAAATATCTCAGTATAAACAAAAGGGTACCTTGTTCCTCGTAGTTGGACAAGGGCCACTTCTGTAGTTTTAAAATTTAGACGATGCCTAAGAGGGAGGCATCAATATCCGCATCGTAATAAGCCATGCCTAATTTATTTAAATACTCTAAACGGTCCGCTTTCATTAGATCAATATTAGGAGTTTCAAAGTTATTTTCTAAGTAAATGCCTGCTAAAAACGCCATGAATTTCTCACCCTCTTTAACTAATAACAGGCTTGCTGCGCCAACGTCTGGTTTAACTTTACTATTCAGGGCTTCTGGTAAATTCACTGCAATTACAGCGGGAAGTTCTGTGCCTTCAATTCTTACACTGCGGTTTCTAATGGCCTGCTGCGCCCAGTAATAAGCCAGCTCTTTACTTTGTGTTAAAAAAACAGGTTCAACGGATTCAGTATAATGATTACCGATGGTTGCCATGGTTTTTTTGGCAGCAGCTTTTAGGACTTGGTCACCGGAACGTTTCAAACCATGTTCTTTGATTGAGCCGATTAGCGCTGATGAAGTGCCGTGATACCATGTGTTACTGGCAGCAAACCCTTGTTTGGTCAATAAATATTTAGAATCTTGCAGAAAAGTCGGTGTAGTCATATTCAAAATCACTTCATTAGCT
>Ga0209482_1000082_pt1 | contig 77776 bp, 71 predicted proteins | sample CoawatmetaG10DNA_FD_187512 | JGI IMG/M metagenome (GOLD analysis project Ga0209482, IMG submission 187512) | Marine microbial communities from the West Antarctic Peninsula - Coastal water metaG104-DNA (SPAdes) (version 2) | ecosystem: Environmental > Aquatic > Marine > Coastal ...
TTGATGAGGCCGATTAGGAACATTAAAATCGTCTAAGTTTTCTAAAGTCCAATCATAAATTCTTCGATTATCTTGAAATTCTAAGGTACATAAAGAATGAGTAACACCTTCAATAGCATCACCTAGACAATGCGCAAAGTCATACATTGGGTAAATACACCAGTCATCATTTGTTTGATGGTGTGTTTCAAATCGAATACGATATAGAGTGGGATCGCGCATACACATAAAACTTGAAGACATATCAATTTTGGCTCTTAGTACGCACTCACCTTCCTTAAATCCTCCTGCTTTCATTTTTCTAAATAAAGATAAATTTTCTTCAATACTTGATTCACGATAGGGGCTATTTTTTCCAGACTCTTTAAGAGTCCCTCTGAATAAACGGATTTCTTCAGTATTTAAAAAACAAACGTAAGATAAGCCTTTAGAAATTAGCTCTTCAGCATATTGATAAAATTTATCAAAATAACTTGAACTAAATTTAACTTCACCATCCCAATTAAAACCTAACCATTCAACATCTCTTTTAATAGAATTAACATATTCAATGTCTTCTTTAGTGGGGTTAGTATCGTCAAATCTTAAGTTGCAATATCCATCATAATCTGCGGCTATGCCGAAGTTGAGACAGATAGACTTTGCATGACCAATATGAAGGTATCCATTAGGTTCAGGCGGAAACCGAGTTTTAATATTCTTGTGCTTGCTAGATGAAAGATCTTCTCTTATAACATTACGAATGAAATTAGTGGTCTTTACTTCTGTATTTTGAGAATTCATTTATGTCAATTCTAAAGGTAATTTAGCATTATAAATTATATCATTAAAACGTAATTTAATATGTGGCGCTTAGAAGGCGCATGACGTTGTAAAATAGTTTCTATGAAAATAGCTATAGTTAAACTGTCAGCATTGGGAGATATTATCCATGCAATGGTTGTTCTACAATTTGTTAAAAAATATAATAAGGAAATTATTATTGATTGGGTAGTTGAAGAAAGCTATAAAGACTTACTGGTTTGTAATCCAGATATAAATAAAGTGCATACTGTAAATATTAAAAAAGTTAAAAAGAAAAAATCAATTCGCTTACTTTTTTCTGAACTTTTAAAGGTTCGAAATTTTGGTAAATACGATTTAGTTATAGATATGCAAGGCTTAATTAAGTCTGCATTGATTTCCCGATTATTATCATCTCCTGTAACTATAGGGTTTGATAAATCTTCTTCAAGAGAGGGCATTGCTTCGTTTTTTTACAATAAAACCTTTAAGAGTGATTATGCAGATAATGTTGTAATGCGTAACTTCCAACTAATCAAATTTGCCATAGGTTTTAATTATAATAACGAAGATATTATTAGAAAGATGCCATTTTTGTATCCTATTAATTTTTTTTTAATTCCTTCAACTCTAAAAAATAAAAAAAATATAGTATTGGTTCCTGGCGCCTCTCATCCTTCTAAGCGCTATCCTTTAGAGAAACTAGCAGAACTAAGTTTAGCGCTTGATGCAAATTTTTTAATAATTTGGGGAAGTCAAGAAGAGAAAATCTTAGCAAATAAAATTAAAGTGTTATCTCCAGAAGTTTGCATCTGTGAAAAATTACCTATTAGCTCATTGATTTCATTAATTAAACAAGCAGATCTTGTGATTGGTTCAGATACTGGGCCAACTCATATTGCTTGGGCATTAAATAAGTCATCAATTACTCTTTTTGGTCCAACGCCTGGTTACAGAAACGCTTTTGCTACGAATATTAATAAATATATCGAATCAGACTCGAAAGTTAATCCTTTGAAGATTGATAAAAAGGATTATTCAATAAAAAATATTAAGGTTGAGGAAATAGTTAAAATAGCAGAACATTTGTCGAAACTTAATTAATGAATATTACTATCTCTGGCATCGGGTATGTTGGTCTATCTAATGCCTTACTATTGTCTCAAAATAATAACGTGCTAGCTTATGATATTGATGCTGAAAAAGTTTCAATGTTAAATAAAAGACAGTCACCAATTGAAGATCCAGAAATTGAAAGTTTTCTATCTAATAAAGAAAATACTTTTATAGCTACTACTAACAAAAATGAAGCATATCAAAATGCAGATTTTGTGGTTATTTCAACTCCTACTAATTATGATAATAAAACTAACTATTTCAATACTAAAACAGTTGAATCGACTATTGAAGATATTTTATTAATTAATAGTTCAGCTGTAATTATTATAAAGTCTACTGTTCCAGTTGGATATACTGCCTCCATAAAAGAAAAATATAACTACAAAGATATACTTTTTTCTCCAGAATTTCTAAGAGAAGGTAAGTCGCTTTATGACAATTTATATCCTTCACGTATTATCGTTGGTGATAAATCTTTAAAAGGTAGGCAATTTGCAAATTTGTTGGTTGAAGGGGCGCTTAAAAAAGATATTGAAGTTCTTTTTCCAACCTCTACTGAAGCTGAATCAATTAAATTATTTTCAAATACTTATCTTGCAATGCGTGTGGCATTCTTTAATGAATTAGATTCCTATGCTGAAGCTCATAATTTAAGTACTAAAAAAATTATTAAAGGAGTAGGGCTTGATCCAAGAATAGGCTCACACTATAATAATCCATCGTTTGGCTATGGTGGATATTGCTTACCTAAAGATACAAAACAATTGAAAGCAAATTATAAAGATATTCCAAATAGCCTGATCAGCGCAATTGTAGATGCTAATTCAACTCGAAAAGATTTTATTGCAAATTCAATTATTAGTAGAAATCCAAAAGTTGTTGGGGTTTACCGTTTGATTATGAAAACTGGTTCTGATAACTATAGAACATCTTCCGTTCAAGGTGTAATGAAGCGGATCAAAGCTAAAGGTATAGAGGTTATAGTCTATGAGCCAGTTTTAAAGGAAGTAGATTTCTATAACTCAAAAGTTATTAAAAGCCTTGATGAGTTTAAAGCCTTATCTCATGTAATTATTGCCAATCGAATTACTGAGGAAATTGAAGATGTAAAGAATAAGGTCTACTCACGTGATTTATTTAACTCTGATTAAGGATAGTAAATGAAAGTATTAGTTACTGGTTCAGCTGGATTTATAGGGTCTTCGTTATCATTACGTTTATTGGATAGAGGGGATGAAGTAGTTGGCATTGACAACCATAATGATTACTATGATCCTGCTCTTAAAGAAGCTAGACTAAATCGCCATATCAAACATCCAAATTACAGGCATATCCGAATGGATATTGAAGATAAAGAGGCTGTTGAATTATTATTTAAAAATAATCAATTTGAGGGTGTAATAAATTTGGCTGCACAAGCTGGTGTTCGTTATTCAATCGAAAATCCACTTGCATATATTAATACAAATATCGTTGGATTTGCTCATATTTTAGAGGGTTGTCGTCACAATGGTGTAGGTCATCTTGTTTATGCATCAAGCAGTTCAGTTTATGGCTCTAATACGAATATGCCTTTTTCAATCCATGATAATGTTGACCACCCTTTGAGCCTCTATGCAGCTAGTAAAAAAGCAAATGAGCTTATGGCTCATACCTATAGTAATCTCTATGACTTACCAACAACAGGCTTAAGATTTTTTACGGTTTATGGGCCTTGGGGCCGTCCAGATATGGCGCTATTTAAATTTACTAAAGCAATACTCTCTGGAGAGGCAATCCAAGTATTTAATTATGGTAAACATCGAAGAGACTTTACATATATTGATGATATTGTTGAAGGTGTTATTCGTGTATTAGATAAGCCTGCAAAACCAAATAACGAATGGGATGGAGATAATCCAGATCCTGGTTCATCTCAATCGCCATGGAGAGTTTACAATATTGGTAATAATGCACCAGTAGAACTTCTTGATTATATTTCAGCAATCGAAAAAACGCTGAATTTGGAGGCCAAAAAAGAGCTTCTTCCACTTCAACCTGGTGATGTTCCAGATACATATGCTAACGTAGAAGACTTAGTTAAAGATTTTAACTATAAACCTTCAATGCCTATTGAGACTGGAGTGAAAAATTTTGTTGAGTGGTATCAGCATCATTATGGTGTTTAGCTAATAATTACTTTAGTGGATTCTTTAATAGAGTCAATAATATATGATGCATTTGAAGTCTTTTCAGCTAACAAATGACCACTCCTGACTAGTATTGTATTTTCAATTCCTACAGCATTTGCAGCTTGAATATCAGTTTCTTTGTCACCAATCATCCATGATCTAGTGAAATCAATGTTATGAATTCTGTTAGCTTCAAGCAACATTCCTGGGCTTGGCTTCCGGCATTTGCATTTAGATGTTGGAAGGTGGGAGCAATAAAATGAATTTAAAATTTTTATTCCTTTAGATTTGAATTGGCCTAACATCCAATTATTTAATATATGATAATCTTCATCAGAATAGAGGCCTCTAGATATTCCAGACTGATTTGTAATAATAATGATTTGATAATTTAGTTTTTGATATTGAAAACATGCTTCAAAAACACCATTAATAAATTTAAAATCTTTAATTTTATGAAGGTAGTTAACTTCTTTATTTATAACCCCATCACGATCAAGAAAAATAGTTTTAATTGTCATAAATCTAGGTGAGTATAATCACTCTAAGTATCTCATAATTTATCAGAAAAGGGGTTTAAATGTTTAAAACTTTTAATCTTAACAAGGTCTATCAGTTTTTATTAGTATTGCTAGCTTTTCTCCTTCCTTTAACTGTTTATGGAGCAAATGTAATAATTGTTATCATAGTTTTAATATGGCTATTATCTGGTAATTATGCTTCTAAACTTAGAAAAACTATAAACAATAAAATATTACTATCATCAATAGTTTTTTTCTTATTGCATGCAATTGGCTTGTTATGGACTGAAGATTTATCTTGGGGGTTTCATATAGTTCATAAAATGTGGTATTTTTTGTTATTTTTCCCAATCTTATTTAATATTGTACAAAAAATATATATTAAGTATTACATATCCTCTTTCTTATTAGCGATATCAATTACTGAGGTATTTTCGTACTTAATTTGGTTTCAAGTTATCTCGCCCTTTGGGAGTGCCGAGGTTTATAACCCTACACCTTTTATGAGTCATATTTCTTACAATCCGATATTGGCTTTTGCAATATACATTGTTTATCATGAGGTTTTATTCAACAATAAATTAACTCAGCTTAAGTTTTTTTTGTATAGTTTCTTTGCTGTTACTATGACTATTAATATGTTTATTACTGGGGGTCGTGCCGGCCAAGTAATTTACTTTGTAATATTAGCAACAATGATTTTTCAATACTTTAGTGCTAAAAAAATAAAAGCACTATTAACGATTTGTATATTAATCCCCGGAATTTTTATGACAGCATATCAAACTAGTCCTCAATTTAATGAAAGAGTAGATCTCGCAGTTAAAGGTGCACTTAACTTTTCTGAAAATACCCAATCATCTGTAGGTATGAGAATATCTTTTGCAATGAATTCATGGGAAATAATTAAGGAAAATCCAATTTTAGGGGTTGGTACTGGAGACTATCCCCTTGAGTATAATAAAGTGAATGTAAGAAATACACCTGAAATTCCTTATTCTACAAATCCTCATAATATGTATACTTTGGTTTTGGTTCAGCTAGGGATTGTGGGGATGCTAAGTATGCTTTCAATTTTCTATTATCAAATTAAAGCAGCTTGGGTTAATGAGAATATTTTTTTTCGAAATGCAGGCATAACCCTTCCTCTAATATTCTTAATTTTAATGTTAAGTGATTCATACCTTTTAGGGCACTATACAAGCTTATTATTTGTATTTTTTAGCTCATTTTTACATAAAAACTTTGAAAAATATTAAGAAAATCCTAATAATTATTCAACGCTCAAATGGTGATGTATTTCTAAGTCTCTCATTAATCAAAGTACTATATGATTATTATGAATCTCCATTGATAGATCTTCTTGTGAATGATGACACTGCTGCAGTTGCAAGATTATTACCTCATATTAATTTTATTCATACTTTTTCATATAAGCTAAAAAAAGATTCTAGATTATTGCAAGAAAGAACTCTTATTTCTAGTATTTTTAAAAAATATGATCTCAGTATAAATTTAACTGCAAGTGACAGAAGTGTCTTGTATGGTTTTTTGTCTGCCAAAAAATCAATCAGTGCCATAGAGGTTAATAATAAAAAATCATGGTGGAAAAAAATTATTCTCTCAAATTATTATTGCTTTGATAATTCAAAACACATACTTCAAAATAATATGGAGCCACTTAATCTATTAAAAATTAATCATCAATTAACTTTAAATCAACCTGAGCTTTCTCTAGAAGCTCTTACTAGTATTAAAGATAAATTGAATAAAAAAGGAATTAAAAAATTTATTATTTTTCATCCTTCAGCTCAGTATGATTACAAAATTTATCCTCAAAAAATGAGAGATGAGTTGTTAAATTATTTGAGTTCTCTAGGGATTCCTGTATTGGTAACTGGTAGTTCAAATAAGATTGATTTGGCAATTAAAAAAACACTACCTTCTTTGCCTAATATAGAAGATTTCATTGGTGAAACGACTATAGAAGAGTATTTAATTTTGAGTAATCAAGCTCTTGCTTATATTGGAATGGACACACTCAATATGCATATTGCCGCCTCCCAAAATAAACGAATTTTTGCTATTTTTGGACCAACTAATCTACAAATGTGGTCTCCTTGGTCAAATGAATTAGGTATTTCTGCAACTAAAGATATGCCTTTTCAAACATATGGAAATAATACAATTTTTCAGGCTGATATGCCTTGTGTTGCATGTGGAAATGCAGGTTGCGATGATAGGCATGGAAGAAGTGACTGTTTGTATAATATTGACCCAAAAGATATTTTTAATCCAATTAAAAACTGGTTTTACAATAAAGGAAATATACAAATATGAGGAGAATAATTCTTTATATTGTATATGGAGATAATCAAGGTTATTATGATGGAGCTAAGTTTAGTTTAATAACTCTAATGAACTGGTTTTCCGATAAGGATTCAATTGAAATTGTAATTCTTACTGAGAAACCTGAAGCTTTTCTCAATATTCCTGTGACTATTATTCCAATGACTAATTTGCAAATAAATGAATGGTCTTTGAATGGTAAATACCATTTTCGAATAAAAAATCGTGGATTAGCATTTGCAATGGATGTATTACAAATTAAAGATCTAGATAAAATACTTTTTTTTGATACTGATACTTACTTTAAAAAATCTCCAATAAAATTATTTGAACTAATCCAGAAAAATCAGGCTTTATTTTATTTGAATGAAGGTTTAATATATAAAAGAAAGAGGTTTAATATTTACGTTGACTCTTTAAGAAATAAAAAAATTAAAATTAAAGATATGATATATGAATTAGAAAAAGATTCAGAAATGTGGGGGTCACTTATGGTTGGAATTATGCTTGATATGCGACCAAGTCTTGATTTGGCAGATGAGCTTCTACTTAAATTTATTGATATAGTTCCTGCACATACAATCGAACCTTTCGCGTTGGTTGAGATGCTTAAAAGAAAATATAAAATTGTTGAAGGTAAGAAGTTTGTAAATCTTTATTCAACTTCGAGAAAGAAAGAGCATGTAGTAAAAATTTTATCTAAATTTTTCATAGAAAATAAATCTTCATCTTTTGAGAGTCTAATTTATGAGGCACAAAAAATTCAAATTAAACGATCAATATTTATTATTCTCAAGCAAAGATTTTTAAGACTAGTAAAGAAAAATGTTGAAAGTTAAAATTCCAATTTTAATGTACCATAGCATTGAATTAATGCCAAAATCTACAGTAATGAGGAGTTTGCATGTACCTACAAAAAGGTTTAAGCTACAAATGTGGCTTCTTAAAATACTTGGATATAGAGGTTTAAGCTTAAGGGATTTAAAGCCTTATTTAGATGGGAAGAAAAAAGGGCGAGTAGTTGGGATTACTTTTGATGATGGGTATAAGAATAATTTAATAAATGCGCTGCCGATATTAAAAAATAATAATTTTACTGCAACTTGTTACATAGTGAGTAGAAGAATTGGTTTAGAAAATACTTGGGATTTGGAGCATGGTATAACTCAAAGTCCATTAATGTCTAATGATGAAATTCATGAGTGGATTGAAAAGGGAATGGATATTGGGGCGCATACTCAAACTCATGCTGATTTGCAAAAAATAAGACCTGATGATGCTATTCATGAAATTAGTAAAAGTAAATTAGACCTGGAGAAAGCTTTTAATATTAAAATTGTTGATTTTTGTTATCCATATGGAAAGTTAACTGAAGATATTTGCAGTATGGTTAAGGATTCAGGTTTTGATTCAGCAACAACAATGATTCGAGGTAGGGCAGATTTACTATCAAACCACCTTCAACTCCCTCGAATACCAATTACTCATCATACTTTGCCGCATTTATTTTTATTAAAAATACTGTCTAACTATGAAGATAAAAGATAAACATTATTTATCTAAGTTTAGTTACGTTTGTACTCATCCTCTAGTCGAATAATATCATCCTCTCCTAAATAGTCACCAGTTTGTATTTCAATTATCTCTAATGTGATGCTATGGTTATTGGAAAGGCGATGTTGTATCCCAATAGGGATATAAGTTGATTGGTTTTCTTGTAGTTGAAAAACTTCATTTCCACAAGTAACAGTAGCAATACCTTTCACTACAACCCAGTGTTCAGAACGATAATTATGCTTTTGTAAAGAAAGTTTTGAATAGCAATTTACTAAAATTCTTTTTACTTGGAATCCATAACCTTTATCTATTAAGTCATAGTATCCCCAGGGACGAAATACTTTTCTATGATTAATAAGTTCAGCTCTATCATTCTTAATAAGTTTTGCATGAATTTTTTCAATGCTTTTTATGTGTTTTTTTGAAGCCACTAAAAGAGCATCTTGAGTATCTATTATTACTAATTCTGAAACGCCTAAAGCAGATACTAAACGATTTTCACTATATATATAAGAATCACTTGAATCTTCAAGAATAATATCACCTTCACATACATTATTATTTTTATCTTTAGGCTTAATATCCCAAAGCGATGGCCATGAGCCAACATCACTCCAATTTGTGTTTAGTGGAATTACTACTCCGCTCTCAGTTTTCTCCATTACTGCAAAATCGACTGACTTATCTGGACATTTTTTAAATTCATTATGATCTATTCTTAAAAAATCTAAATCAATAGTAAATTTCTCAAAAGATTTTTTACAAGCGTTAAGAATTTTTGGCTCAAAAATCTCTAGCTCATGGAGAAATTTTGAGGTTTGAAACATGAAAATTCCACTATTCCATAAATAGTTACCTGAGTCAAGATAGCCTTGAGCAGTTACTTTATTAGGCTTTTCTTTAAATGATTTAATTTTGGAGTAATTAGAAATATTATTTGATTCTACTTCAATATACCCATAGCCTGTTTCAGGAGTTATAGGGTTGACTCCAAAGGTAACTAGCTTTTCATTTTTTGCAAGATCTAAAGCAATACTAATAGATTTATGAAATTTTTTTATATCCTCTATTAGATGATCTGCTGACAAAACAAGAATTACAGAATCTTCATTATCATTGGATAATTTAAGAGAGGCAAGAGTTATTGCTGGGGCAGTATTCTTTCCTTCAGGCTCCAAGATAATACAGTTAGGGCTAATATTAATTTGGCGAAGTTGTTCAGCAACTATAAATCTATGTTCTTCATTACATATAATTATTGGTTTTGAAAAGTTTTCAGGAATTCTTAATAGAGTATCTTGAAAAAGTGATGTTTTATTCACTAAGTTTATAAATTGCTTAGGGTAAAGTTTACGAGAAAGTGGCCACAATCTTTTCCCACTTCCACCTGCCAGGATTACTGGAACAATCATTTTGATTTTTTGTTTAAAGGTAGAATTTTTGGCACTTTCCAGTCTGAATGAATTTCAGTTAATTTTATGTACCTATAAAAAGTACCTTCAAAGTTTGCAAATGCTATTACAAAGCCAGGACCACCATCTAAGAAACCTAGTTTGAAAAAATAATGCTTAATAAAAGACCAAAATCCATGAAGGAACGCTTTAAAAAAACCACTCTTAGAGCCTCTAGAGTATAATTTCTTAGCTCCCAGCGTTGAATATCGATTAGTTTTATAGATTACTTCATCAATATTTTTAAATGGAAATTGCCAAATTATATTTTTTATTTCACCAATCTTTTTATTACTATGATTAATATACCCTTCGTGCACAAGGTCTAAAGTATAGCTCATTGACTTTTTTCTAAAAAGCTGAGGTTGTCTATAATTCGGATACCAGCCAGAATACTTAATCCATCTCCCCATAAAAAAATTCTTTCTTGGTAGTCGGTAAATATCATGAGAAGAGTTACTAATTACCTCTAATATTTCATCTCGAACTTCTGGTGTGCATCTTTCATCAGAATCTAAACTAAAAATCCAATCACCTGAGCAGAACTCAAGAGCTTTATTTCTTAAATCGCCATAACCTTGAAAATCAACATGATGAACTTTTGCTCCTAACTCTTCTGCAATTTCAGTAGTACCATCTGTACTATGAGAGTCAACCACGATAATTTCATCGGCCCAAAGAACACTGTTAATGCAATCATTTATTTTTTCTGCCTCGTTAAATGCGATTATATAGACTGATAATTTCATAAAATTTTGAAAAAGGTAATAATAAATTTAGTCATAATAGACTTTAGTAAAATACTATATTGAATTCTACATATACAAATGTTACCCAATTATTAAAGTTTTTAAACGCTAAATATGATATGGACTTGATAGGTGAAGAAGATCAAGCTATATGTATAATTAACTTTAAATATTTTAATTTTAGGTTTAGTTAATTTAAATGAATTGTAGCTTAATAATATGCACTTATAATTGGCCTAAAGCATTGAGCTTAGTTTTAAATAGTGCTTTAGACCAATCAGCACAACCGAATGAAATAATAGTTGCTGATGATGGTAGTGACCATAAAACAGCTCAAATAATAGGTAAGTTTTCTGAGCTAACAACAATACCCATAATACATTCTTGGCAAGAAGATGATGGATGTAGGATTCCTCATTCTAGAAATAAAGCCATAGCTAAATCTAATTATGAATATATTATTATGATTGATGGAGATACTGTTCTTCATAAGGATTTTATTAAGGATCATTTAAGATTTTCTAAAAAAGGTATATATATTCAAGGAAGTAGGGTGTTGTTACAAGAAAAATTTACTAATAATTTATTAAGATTTGAGTTATTTACTAGTCCAGAATTTTATAAAAAAGACTCTAAAAATAAATTAAATATGTTGAGACTACCTTTGTTATCCTGGCTGATTAGTTTTTTCAAGAGTCAAAATATTAATCGAATTAGAGGCTGTAATTATTCTTTATATAAAGAAGATATCATCAAAGTAAATGGCTTTAATGAAGGAATTACCTCTTGGGGTAGGGAAGATAGCGAGTTTGTTCAGAGATTATTTAATATTGGATTAAAAAAACAATATCTAAAATTTTCTGGGATTCAGTATCATCTTTATCATACTGAAAGAACTCATAATAATAAAAATAATAATATTTTAGAAAATACAATAATTAATAATTTAAAGAGATGCAGCTTAGGTATCGATAATTACCTTTAATTAATTTAATTTAATAATACTTATAATGGAGAGTAATGAAAGTTAGTGCGTTTACTTTTATAAAAAATGGTCAAATTTTAGACTATCCATTTTTAGAATCAATTCAATCAATTCTTCCAATAGTTGATGAATTTATTATTAATGTTGGAGAAAGTGAGGATGACACATTAGCACTTATTCAATCACTTCCTAGCTCAAAAATAAAAATTATTGAATCAATTTGGAACGAAAATATGCATGATCGTGGATATGTTTACGGTCAGCAAAAAATGATAGCACAATTTAATTGTTCTGGCGATTGGGCATTTTATATAGAGTGTGATGAGGTTTATCATGAGGCAGATTTAAATAAAATTTTAAACACAATGCATAAGTATTTAAATGATAAGAATGTAGAAGCTTTAGTATTTGATTTTTATCATTTTTATGGAAATGCAAATAGTTTTCTTTATTCGCCAGGATGGTATCGTTCAGAAGCTCGGATCATAAAAAACTCAATAAGGTCTTATGCCCCAGATGGCCTTTTTTGGCTTGTTCTAGATAGCAATAAAAAGGGTAGATATCCATATGCAAAGCATACAGGAGTCCATTGTTATCATTATGGATGGGTGCGTCCTGAAAATAAAATGAACCTTAAGAGTCAGAAGGTTCAAAAGTATTGGGGCAATTCCCATAGTCAGATTGATTATTCAAAAATTGATCAAACTATTATTAAGGAGTTCACTGGGTCTCACCCTAAAGCAATTAAAGCATGGCTTCCGATTGAAAAAGGAGTTTTTGAAGCAGATAAAAATTATGTTATTTCAAAAAAAGAAAAAAAACATCGAATTATGTTAAAGCTTGAAAAACTATTTGGCTTTGAGTCGAGCAAAAAACATTTTAAACTTTTGAAATGAAAATTCTGATTGAAGTTCCTTCATGGATTGGAGATTCTGTAATGATTACTCCTGCTATTGAAAATTTGGTGAACTATTATCAAAATCCTGAAATTACATTAATTGGCTCTTTTGCATCTGTTGAATTATTTGTTCATCATCCAAAAGTGATAAAAACTTATGTTTTAAAAAAGCAGTATAAGTTTATAAATAATTTTGCTAAAAAACTTGGATATTTTGATGTTATGTTTTCATTTAGAGGTTCTTTTAGATCTACACTCTTACAATTGATGATTTCAAGTCCTAAAAAGTATCAATATAAAAAAAAACTTTATCCAGATAGACATCAAGTTGAAAAATATAATGACTTTATAAATGAAAGTTTGAAAATAGACACTATTCCAGGGCTGTTAAAATTATATAAAAATCCAAAGTCAATTAGTAAAAAGTCAAAACCAATTCTGGGAATTAATCCTGGCGCTGCATATGGAGATGCTAAGCAATGGTATTCAATAGAATTTGCTAAGGTTATAGTAAGTCTTCAAGATAATTATGATACTATTATTTTTGGCGGCCCTCTGGAGGTCAATATTGCTGATGATATTGAAAAATTACTACTAGATTATGGTGTCTCAAATTATGAGAATCTTGCTGGTAAAACTAGTATTTCTGATTTAATTGATATGATTTCTAAGATAGAATTATTTATTACTGGAGATAGTGGCCCCATGCACATTGCTGCAAGTTTTCAAGTTCCAACAATTGCTATTTTTGGCCCAACTAACGATAATGAGACCTCGCAATGGATGAATTCAAAAAGTTTTATACTTAAAAAAAATTTAGAATGCCAGCCATGCATGAAAAGAACTTGTCCTTTAAAGCATCATAATTGCATGTCCCTTATTAAATCAAAGGATGTCTTACTTGCTTTAGAGTCTATTGATTAAGAATCATTAAATGCCAAGTCAATTAGATGGCAAATAGTATGTCCAATTAGAATATGCATCTCTTGAATTCGAGGAGTATCATTTACTGGAACTAATAAATTTATATCACAAATATTATTCATTTCCCCACCTTCTCTTCCACTAAATCCAATAACTTTACAACCAAGATCTTTAGCTTTTATTAAGGCTTTATTTACATTAGAGCTACTACCACTTGTGCTTATACCAATGACAACATCTTTGTGATTGGCAAGAGCTTCAACTTGGCGACTAAAAACTTCTGAGTACCCAAAGTCATTACCAATAGAAGTAATCGCAGATGTGTCTGTAGTTAGGGCTATTGCTGGAAGACCTTGTCTTTCAGTTTTATATCTACCTATTAATTCGGCTGCAATATGTTGAGCATCTGCAGCGCTTCCACCATTTCCAAAAATTAATATTTTCCCACCATTTTTCAAACTATGAATACAGCTAATTGAAGCTTCTTCAATTAAATTAGTTATTGAATCAATTGTTAAATGACTAGCCTCAATATGTTTTCTAAATTCATTTTTAATAATTTTTTGCATTTTTATCTCTTTTTTATATTTTCAATTAATGTTGAAGTACTTTTTCCATTAATAAATTCAACTATCTTTAATTCTTCTGCTATATCTTCCCCAACAACTAATTTATCTTTATAGTCTCCACCTTTAACTAGAATATTAGGCTTAATTACTTTAATTAGATTATATGGAGTGTCTTCGCTAAAAATTACCACATAATCTACAACTTCAAGTGCAGCTAATATATATGCTCTATCTAATTCATTATTAATTGGACGATTAGCTCCTTTTAGTGAAGCTACTGAAAGATCAGAATTGAGGCCAACAATCAAGATATCTCCAAATTCTTTTGAAGTTTCTAAATATTTCACATGACCCATATGAAGAATATCAAAACAACCATTTGTAAAAACTATTTTCTTATTTCTTAACTTCAAATCTTTACAAATAGATGTAATCTCAGACTGTGTTTTGATGTGTTTGTCACTCGAAGATTTGTTGATGCTAGATTCATATTCAATTATTTCATTTATTGTTGCAGTGGCGCTGCCAATTTTACCAATTACTACACTAGCAGCAAGATTAGAAAATTTAATTGCTTCCTCAATTTTAATTTCACATGCTAAAGCAAAACCAAGGGCAGCTAAGATTGTATCTCCAGCACCTGTAACGTCAAAAACTTCTCGAGCGATAGTTGGGTATGTTTTAAATTCACCATCATAAATAGCAACCCCACCTTCACCCAAAGTTATTAAGGAGATATTTAAATCACATTCTGATTTTAGCTTCAATAGTGCCTTAACTAAACTACTCTCTTCTTTTATATTAATTTGTGTTGCCTCACTTGCTTCATTCTTGTTAGGGGTAAGGAGGTATGAGCCTTTATATTTTGAATAATCTAATCCTTTAGGGTCTACAAGTACTTTGATGTTATTTATATTTGCAAATTTAATTATGGATTGAGCTAGACTATGTGTTAATACTCCTTTGCCGTAATCTGAAAGTAAAATGCAATCGTAATTAGTAGCAATTCCTAGATACTTTTCCACAATTTGGTCTTGAGTATGAATACTAATTTCGTCAATAATCTCACGATCAAACCTTACAATTTGTTGTTGCGAGGCAATAAGTCTGCTTTTTTTTGAAGTAATTCGCCCTCTTTGTATTACTAGATTGTTTGTATCAATTTTGATTTTTTTAAGAAGCTCTACAACTTCAGAAGAAACTTCACAATCTCCTATTGCACTTATAACGTCAACTTTTGCCCCTAAAGATTTAAGGTTATTAACTACATTTGCTGCACCACCAAGAATTATGCTTTCTTTCTCAACACTAATTACTGCCACTGGAGCCTCAGGAGAAATTCTTTCAGATGACCCCCAAAGATAATGATCTATTATCAAATCACCAATGACTAAAATTTTTGGTGATTTATTATGAATATTTATCATAAGTTTGAAGTTTTATGAAGAGATTTTATTTCTGAAATATATGCACTTATTCCATCTTCTAAAGAAAAATTTGGTTGAAAATTTAAATCTTTTTTTGAAGATTCAATATTTGCCTGAGTATGCATTTGGTAATCATCATATGGGTTAGTAAAATAATCAGTTTTGAAATTAGTTTCTAGCTTCATCTGTAAGATATCAGCAACATCTTGAAAGCTTCTTGGGATTCCTGTTCCTATATTATAGATACCACTTAATCTACTATCACAAGCCTTTATATTAGCTTGGATAACATCTTGTATATAGATAAAATCTCGCATTATCTTATGAGAATCTTTGAACAATCGAGGTGCTCTACCGTCTAAAATTTGATGACCTAGTTGAATAATCATAGATGAAGTTTTTCCTTTATAGAATTCGTTTCCACCATAAACATTAAAAAATCTTAATCCAACTACTGACATATCTGGGTTTTTTTGTAAGAAGTTATTTGCAATTTGATCCATCATTAGCTTGCTAAACCCATAAGGATTTTCAGGTTGTTCTTTACCAATAGTTTGAGGCGATGGTTGACATCCATAAGTTGCTGCTGAGCTTGCATAGACCATTTTTGCATTATCATTTTTAGAAATTTCAAGTAAGTCAAAAAACGAGTTCACATTTGTTTTCATTACCAACTCTTGATCATATACTCTAGTGTCAGAAATTGCTGCTTGATGAAAAATAAAGTCAAATTTATATTTATTTAGGAGCTCTAAATCTTTTTTATTGACAATATCGCCACAAATTACGTCACCAGTAAAATTAGTTATATTTTTATAATGACCTAAACTTTGCAAGTTGCCATTCTCAAGAAGGATGTTATTTCTAAATAAGTCAAATATTACTATTTTTGATTGAGGATAATTTTTTTGAAAATAAAAGGCAAGATTACTCCCAATAAACCCAGCACCACCAGTAATAAGAATAGTTTTGTTATTAAAATCTAAGTTGCTGTATAACATTTGATATTTATTATTATTATTTATAACATAATATTATATAGATTACCCCTGTAAGAGTGACAATAGGTTTTTTAAACATTTTAATATTAATTCAAAATTAATAAAAACCCAAATTATTAAGCTCTCCGTTTAAAATAACACTTAATTATTACAACTATTCTCACATTTTGTATGTGAGAGGGTCATTTTTATGTCTTCTAAAAAATTTTTAATTACTGGTGGTGCGGGCTTTATTGGCTCAGCTCTTATTCGTCACATACTTACCAATACTAACCATACTGTCCTTAATATTGATAAATTAACTTATGCAGGTAATTTAGAGTCATTAAAGCCTATCGAAAAGTCTTCTAATTACTGCTTTGAAAGAGCTGATATTTGTGATAAAGAAAAAATTGAATTTATCTTTAATGATTATCAACCAGATATCATTATTCATCTTGCAGCTGAATCTCATGTTGATAGGTCTATTGATGGGCCTCAAGAATTTATTCAAACAAATATTTTTGGTACCTATATTCTGCTTGAGGCTGCAAGGTTTTATTTCTCCTCTATTTCAGATATCAAAAAAAAATCCTTTCGTTTTCACCATGTTTCTACAGATGAAGTTTATGGTGACTTGAAGAGTAAGAGTGAGCTATTTACTGAGGAAACTGCTTATGCTCCAAGTTCTCCTTATTCGGCATCTAAGGCTAGCTCTGATCACCTAGTAAGATCCTGGCAAAGGACTTATAATTTACCAACAATAATTACTAATTGTTCAAATAATTATGGTCCTTATCAGTTCCCAGAAAAACTTATTCCTTTAATTATTTTAAATGCTATCGAAGGTAAGGATATTCCTATCTATGGTGATGGAAAACAAATACGAGACTGGCTATATGTAGATGACCATGCAAGAGCATTACTCAATGTTGTATTAAATGGTAATATAGGTGAGACTTATAATATTGGAGGCCATAATGAAGTTCAAAATATTGAGGTAGTGAAAACAGTTTGCACAATATTAGATCAATTGGCTCCAAGTAAAATTAAAGGTATTAGTAAATATGAGCAGCTAATCACTTATGTTGTTGACAGAAGTGGGCATGATTTAAGGTATGCGATTGATGCAACTAAAATAGAAAATGACTTAGGATGGACTCCTAATGAAACTTTTAAGACGGGAATAGAAAAAACAGTGAAGTGGTTTTTAGATAATAAAGCTTGGTGTGATCATGTTAAGGATGGAAATTATCAAGGTGAAAGATTAGGGGTAATTATAAAATGAAAGGAATAATCTTAGCAGGAGGCTCTGGAACTCGACTATATCCTATTACTAAAGGTATATCTAAGCAACTTCTTCCAGTGTATGACAAGCCAATGATTTACTATCCTTTGTCAGTTTTAATGCTGGCTGGTATTCGAGATGTTTTAATCATCTCTACAGCCGAAGATCTACCTAGATTTGAGCAGCTTTTCAATGATGGTTCTGACTTTGGGATGCATTTTGAATATATTATTCAACCTAGTCCAGATGGCCTTGCTCAAGCTTTTATCTTAGGAAGGGAATTTATTGGTAACGATGACGCTTGCCTTATCTTAGGAGATAACATTTTTTATGGACAAGGTTTGACAGAGATCCTAGCTAATGCTGTTATTACTGCAAAAGCTAAGAGAATGGCAACTGTATTTGGATATCATGTAAACAATCCTCAGCACTATGGTGTGGTTGACTTTGATAATATTGGTAAAGCATTGAGCATTGAAGAAAAACCAAGTAATCCAAAAAGCAATTATGCAGTAACTGGCCTATATTTCTACCCAAATGATGTTGTTGAGAAAGCCTCAACTGTAGTACCGTCAAACAGAGGTGAGCTTGAAATTACAAGCCTTAATCAAATGTATTTAAATGAAGAGCGTTTAAATGTTGAAGTAATGGGTAGAGGCTATGCTTGGTTGGATACAGGGACTCATGAGAGCTTACTAGAAGCATCTACCTTTATTGAAACTATTGAGAAAAGGCAAGGATTAAAGGTGGCATGTATTGAAGAAATTGCTTTTGAAGCTGGATATATTGATAAAGAGAAGCTTATAGAATTAGCTGAACCATTGTCAAAGAATCAATATGGTGAGTATTTATTGAGAAGAGCTTTCATTTAAATGGAAATTATTAAGCAAAAGATTCCAGATATTTTATTAATTAATCCGAAAATTCATAATGATAAGCGTGGATATTTTATGGAGTCATTTAGGCAAGATTTATTGGATGCTGAAGTTGGTTATGAGATAAATTTTATTCAAGATAATGAGTCAAAATCTACAAAAGGAGTTCTTAGGGGTCTTCATTATCAATTACAACCTTTTGCACAAAGTAAATTAGTTAGAGTTCTTCGAGGAAGAGTATTAGATGTAGTCGTTGATATTAGAAAAAATAGTGCCTATTTTGGTGAGCATCTTTCTGTAGAGCTAGATGATGTAAGTAGACAGCAATTATTTATACCAAAAGGTTTTGCGCATGGCTTTGTTGTTTTATCAGAGACAGCAATATTTGCATATAAGGTGGATAATTATTATAAACCTGAAAGTGAAAGAGGGCTTGCATTTGATGATAAAGAGCTAGGAATTGATTGGCGTATTTCAAAAAAAGATTTGAAGCTATCAGAGAATGATCAAATTCACCCAAAGTTATCTGAGTTATCTGAGTTATCTGAGTTATCTGAGTTATCTGAGTTATCTTAATATTTAACTAATGATAATTTATTATTACTCAATTATTAGCTTTTGCAGTTGGTTTGATTTTGAGAAATTAACTATCAGAATAAAAGGTGCTGATCTTAAGATCAAAAATATCTCTACAAGATTTCTTCATAATTATTAAAAGATTTTAAATAACTTTAATGAATAAAGATAAAATTGCTTGTTTGGTTTTTCAATTTTTTGACTGCAAGCAGCTTTTAAAGATTGTAATGTATTAACTTAAAAAACTTAAGATTCTTTATTATTAATTTGTGTTTGTTTAAATATTATATGAAAAATTTAAAAATTGTTATAGTTGGTTTAGGATATGTTGGACTTCCACTTGCAGTCGAGTTTTCTAAAAAATTTCAGGTAATTGGATTTGATATTAACGAAACAAGAATTTCTGAGCTTGAGAATGGCAAAGATAAAACTTTAGAGCTGAGTGATTCTCAGCTAAAAAATCTCCCTGATCTCAATTTTACAAGCGATATAAATGATATCCAAAATTCTGATATTTATATCATTACTGTTCCTACTCCAATTGATGAGAATAAAAAACCAGATTTAAGTTTACTAATAAATGCAAGTAAAGCTGTTGCAGAAAAATTGAAAAATGGAAATATTGTTATTTATGAATCTACTGTTTATCCCGGAGCTACTGAAGAAGTATGCATCCCAGTTCTTGAAAAGCATTCGAACTTAGTTTTTAATAAAGATTTTTATTGTGGATATTCGCCCGAACGAATTAGCCCAGGTGAAAAAAAATATAATCTTAAAACTATTAAAAAAGTTACCTCTGGATCTACGCCAGAAACAGCTCAAATTGTTGATGATTTATACAACACTATTATTGATGTTGGAACTCATATGGCTAGCAGTATTAGAGTGGCTGAAGCAGCTAAAGTAATTGAAAATACTCAACGCGACGTTAATATTGCTCTAATTAATGAATTATCACTTATTTTTAAAAAGTTAAATATTGATACTGAAGAAGTTTTAAAGGCTGCAGGAACTAAATGGAATTTTCTACCATTCCTTCCTGGCTTAGTTGGAGGTCACTGTATTGGTGTAGACCCTTATTATTTAACACATAAGGCAATTGAGGTTGGTTACAAGCCTGAGATGATTCTTGCAGGTAGAAAGCTAAATGATGGTATGGGAACTTATGTTGCAAAGGAGATTTTTTTATTAATGACAAAAAAAAGAATCCAAGTAATTGGTGCAAATGTTTTAATTTTAGGCCTCACATTTAAAGAGAATTGTCCTGATATAAGAAATACAAGAGTAATTGATTTAGTGCGAGAATTTCAAAGTTATAACGCTAATGTTGATGTCTATGATCCATGGGTTGATAAGTTAGAAGTTAAAAAAACGTATGATATTAAGCTAGTTGATTCTTTAAAGAATAATTTTTATGATGCAATTGTTATTGCGGTTTCACATAAACAATTTATAGAATTAGGTTATAAAAAAATTAAAAATCTTGGAAAGAAAAATCATGTCTTATATGATATTAAATATGTATTAAAAGCAAATGAAGTAGATGGTAGACTATAAATTTTGAGTTCAGGTTTATCTAGAAAGTTAAAAAAATAAAGGATTCATAAAAAAAATATGCAATATCTTAAAGAAATTTTGTATCTTATTGGTGCTGACAAAAAAAAACTGCCTTGGATGATCCTTTTATTTTTGATAGTATCCTTGTTAGACGCAATTGGGATAGGCTTATTAGGCCCATATGTTTCTTTGATTGTAGATCCTACAATTGCTGAAGAAGGTTTTCTTAAGAGTTTTATTGACCTATTAAGTGGCTTTTCTTCTTCTCAAAATGGTTTATTAATTTTGATGAGCTTAATTTTAGTTTTTATATTTTTAATAAAAAGTATTGCAGGAATACTAATATTAAAATTGATTATAAATTTTGCATATAAGCAACAAGTCCGAATCCGTGCAGATTTAATGAAGTCATATCAATCTATGAAGTATGTTGAATATATAAGAAGAAATAGTTCAGAGTATATTTTCTCAATTCAGGATTTGAGTGCAAAGTTTACTGGAAAAATAATGATTACTGGTCTTAAGACTATTAGTGATATCTTAGTAACTATTGCTATAATTTTAGTACTTGCTTGGACAGATATAAAATTAGTAGGAGTTCTTTTACTGCTAATTGCTATTGTAGGATTAATATATGATCGTTTAATCCGAAAAAGTATTCAGGTTTTTGGAAAAAACGCAAATATTGCATCAACAAAAATGGTTAAAGCAGTCAGTGAAGGGATAACTGGTATGAAGGAAATTAGGATCCTTGGTAAGGCTGAATATTTCTACAAGGCTGTATTAAATGAAGCAACTAACTTTTCTAATAATATTAAAAAAACAGATCTTAGGACAAATGTGCCAAGATATTTATTTGAGTTTATGGTAATTCTATTCTTGACCTCTATGGTCGTATTTGAGCTATTAGTTAATGGTGAGATCCTTAAATTAATCCCCACTTTAGCTGTCTTTGGATTGGCATCAATGAAATTAGTGCCAGCAGTTAGTTCAATATCTAATGGAATAATTCAACTTAGGTTTTATCGAAATACTGTTTTTTTATTGCATAAGGATATGCAAAAAGTAGAAAAATTAAACACATCAAGTGAAATAAATAAAAGCGATGAGCTTTTCAATACTCTTTCTTTGAGCTCAATAAATTATAAATACCCTGAAAGTAGTAAATCTGTTCTTCATGATATTACTATGACTATCAATAAAGGGGAGTCAATTGGAATAATGGGCCCTTCAGGCTCAGGAAAAACTACATTAGTTGATATAATTCTTGGATTATTAGAGCCCAATAGCGGTGATATAAAGCTCAATGGTAAAAGAATAAATGAATCAATGATTGATTTACAAAAAAAAGTTGCTTATTTGCCTCAGCAAGTTTTTATATTGGATGATACGCTTAGAAATAATATCATTTTAGGGGAAAGCCTCTCTCCAGAAATTAATGACCGTTTAGAAAAAGCAATTAAACAATCTAAACTTAAAGAATTATTAGATAATCTTCCTAAAGGCCTAGATACAAGATTAGGGGAGCATGGTATTAGCTTCTCTGGTGGCCAGCGTCAGAGAGTCGCTCTTGCTAGAGCAATTTTTCACCAAAAAGAAATTTTGGTTATGGATGAGGCTACAAGTGCACTTGATGAGGCTACAGAAAAAGAGGTTGTAGATGAAATAAAAAGACTTAAGGGTGTTTCTACTATGATTATTATTGCTCATAGGATTGATACGTTGAAATATTGTGATCATATATATCGAATTAAAGATGGAAAAATAGTTGAAATAAATACATTTAATGAGTTAATAAATAAAAGGAAACCATGAATTTTGATAATTTAATAAGTAATAACGGGATAAATCACTGCTATGTTATTGCAGAAGCTGGATTAAATCATAATGGATCTGTAGAAATTGCCAAGCAGTTAATTGATTTAGCATACGAAGCAGGGGCCGATGCAGTGAAATTTCAAAAAAGAACAATCGATAAGCTTGCTGTTCGATCAACTCTTGATGCGAAAGATGATAGATTTCCAGAATTTGGAAAGACTTATAGAGAAGTTCGTGAACATCTTGAATTTGATATGCTTCAGTATAAAGAATTAAAAAAATATGCTGAAGATAAGAATTTAGATTTTTTATGTACAGCTTTTGATACTGAGGCCGCTGATTTTTTAGAGGAATTAGGTATTGAAATTTATAAGTTAGCAAGTCACAGTGCTACAAATATTGAATTGATAGAATATTTAGCAAAGTCAGGCAAGAGAGCAATTTTATCTACTGGTATGGCAGATCTAGAAGAAATAACAACTGCAGTAAATATATTTAAAACTCATAACACACCTTTATTGCTTCTGCATTGTGTTTCAGCTTACCCCACACCTCTTGAAGAGTGTAATTTAAAAATGATTAAAGTTTTAGAGGATAAATTTAGCTTGCCTGTTGGCTACTCTGGCCATGAGTTAGGGTATTTACCAACAATAGCTGCAGTTGCAATGGGAGCTATAGCAATAGAAAGGCACTATACTCTAGATAATAATATGGTTGGGTTTGATCACAAAATGTCTCTATGTCCAGAGGATTTGATTTCAATGGTGAAAGATATCAGGAGCATTCAAAAAATTAAAGGTACTGGTGAAAAAAATGTAAGTGAGACAGAGTGGATTACTAGAAATAAATATCATGTTTCAATGGCTTCATCACAAGACATTCCTATTGGTAAAGAGTTAACAGCTAGCATGGTAACTTACCGTAACCCAGGTACAGGAATTCCATCTAAGGATTCATATAAGATTATTGGTAAAAAGGCTCTACAAGATATATCAGCAGACAAATTATTGAGCCTTGAGATGTTTGAATGAATTCAAAAACTTTAAAAGTATCAATTATTGTTCGAACTTATAACGAAGAGAGGTGGATAGCACATTGTTTAGGTGCAATTTTTAGCCAAGAATTTGATAGTTTTGAAGTTATTTTAGTTGATAATAATAGTACTGATCACACAGTCGAAGTTGCAAAACGATACCCTATATCTTCTATTGTTGAGATTGATAAGTTTTTCCCAGGAAAGGCCCTGAATGATGGAATCCGTGCTTCCAAAGGTAGCTATATTGTCTGTATTTCTGCCCATTGCATACCTCAAGATAATCAGTGGCTTAAAAGTCTATATAGTAACTTTGATGAAAATGAAAAATTAGCAGGTGTTTATGGCCGCCAATTGCCATTAGCTTATACAAGTGATGCTGATAAAAGAGATTTATTAATTGCATTTGGCCAAGATAAAAAAGTTCAAGTCAAAGATTACTTTTTTCACAATGCCAATAGTATGCTTCCTCGGGCTATTTGGGATAAATTTCCTTTTGATGAGGTCGCTACCAATATCGAAGACAGGATTTGGGGCAAATTAGTTATAGATGCTGGTTATGAGATTGTATATGAGCCAAATGCTTCAGTTTATCACTATCATGGGCTTCATCAACATGGTAGTTCGTCAATTAGAGCTAAAGGAATAGCTAAAATATTAGGTGAGTTAGATGCAGATAGTATTGGAGATTTGCCTAATTCTTTAAAGCCAGAGATTGCTAATTTTGTCGCGGTTCTTCCAGTGCTTGGCGACCATAAAGTAATAGGCGATATAGATTTTCTTCAGCGATCTTTGGATTATTTAAAACAAGTTAAATATATCAATAACATCTATGTGCTAACTGATAATGAAATTGTTGCTAATTTAGCAATTCAAAATAAGGTTAAAGTCATAGTTCGATCTGATGCTCTTAAAGATCCAAATTTATCATTAGAAAAAGTATTACAGTATGCTTTAGAATGTATTGAGGCATTAGGTGATTTTCCAGAGGCGGTAGTTTATATAAATTATTTGTATCCTTTTAGACCAACTAATTTGATAGATGAGTTAATTCTAGAGCTGCAATATGAGGGGCTAGATTCAGTGTTTTCTAGTTATATAGATTATGGTAACTTTTGGAAAGAAGGTATCGATGGTGACTACTCTCAAGTTGGCGATGCATTGATGCCCAGAGTAGAAAAAAAACCACTTCATCGTGCTCTTTATGGTGTTGGATGTGCTACATTGACCTCAATTATTCGCAATGGAAGTATTGTGGGAGATAAGGTTGGAATTTTTCCATTAGATAATTTATTGTATGCTTTACGATTGGATGATGAGACGCCAATTGAAATTATTTTAAGTGGTATTCATGGTAATAAACAAGGCAAGAAGAATGTATAAACAGATTGATGAGAGTATTACGAGGATAGAGGGCTTTGCACTATCTTCTCCATACGGCTCAGGAAATTCTCTTGGTCAGCCACAAGGAGTCAAATCAATAGGACTAGTAAAAGTCTATACAAATTCAGGCGAATATGGTTTGGGAGAAACCTATTCCGGTGTTTATGCGCCAGAATTGATAGATCCGATAGTGAATTTTTTGGAGAGCTATCTTGTTGGTCGTTTGGTTGGAGACGATTTAATTTTTGATGATATAAAAAACATTCCATTTATTGGAGGTAGTGGCATCTTACAAAGTGTGTTTAGTGCAATTGAAATAGCTATATGGGATTTAAGAGGTAAGATTTTAGAAGTGCCAACTAGTAAGTTGATAAACAAGGATTCTAGGGAAAACATCCCATTATATGCCAGTAGTGGTACAGTTATTTTTACAACTGATGAAATTATAGCTGATGTAGAACATATTCAAAATCTTGGATATACGGCTTACAAGATGAGGGTGGGTTATCAAAAATGGGAAACAGATATAAAAAGAGTAGAAAGCGCAAGAAATACATTAGGAAATAATGAGCTTATGGTTGATGCAATTATGGGCACTCTCAGGCCTGCATGGACCTCTGAAAAAGCAATTAGTTGCGCTAATGACCTTGTAGATTTTAATCTTAAGTGGTTAGAGGAGCCTGTTCATCCTCAAAATATAAAGGGTTTAGTTGAAGTTTGTCAAAGCAAACTAGTTCCTATTGCTGCGGGAGAGGCATACAGTAGTAATACAGATTATCAAACTATTCTTAACTTGAAGGCGGTCGATATATTACAGTTTGACGCAACACATTCTGGCGGCATACTTTCTTGTGTTGAGTTGGCGAAGAAAGCTGAATTACTTAAATTAGATAGCGCACTTCATGTCTGGGGAAGTGCAATAGCTATTGCAGCTAATGCTCAGATTGCCCTTGCTGCAAAATCTATAGATATTTTAGAAATGCCTATGGTTTCTTTAGAGTTAACAGAAAAAATGTGGATAGAGCAACCAGTTATAAAAGATGGAATTTGGCACTCTTCAAATTTGCCAGGTTTAGGTGTGACCTTAGACGACTCATTAAAGCATAAATATAAACTTCAGCCTAATAGTGGCTATCGACTTCCATAATGATAATTAAAGACAACAAAGTCATCTCAAGTAAAAAAGCTATAGTTGCATGTGATTTATTTTTTTCATTACGCCTATATCACCTTCCTGACTGGCTTCAAGAGAGCTTAAAGATATCATTTCCTAATGTAGAGATTATCCCGGTCAACACACCTATTCATCCCCAAGTAGAGGAAAGTGCAACAGTTTACTGGGGTAATAGAATTACTTCTGAGATTATAGTTAATATGCCCAATTTAGAATGGATTCATTTTGGCTCTGTAGGAGTGAATAGGGTAAACATAACAGAATTATCAAAACGAAAAATTTTAATAACAAGTAGTAAAGGTCTTGTTATTTCATCTATGGTTGCATCTGCAATGGCATTCATGACTAATTTAGCTAGAGGTATTCATCTCAATCAAATACTTAGAAATCAAAATAATATGAATCGTGAAAGTTTTGATAATTATTTTGACCAAATTCATGAACTATCAGGTGAGCGATGTTTGATTGTTGGGTTTGGAGATGTTGGGAAGAGGTTAGCCCAGGTGTGTAAAGCACTAGAAATGAATGTTTCTGTTATTAGCAGATCAGTAAAAAAACATTATTATGTCGATGATTTTTATAGTCTAAACGAAATATCTGATGCAGCATCTAATGCGGATTATATTATAAACTTATTGCCTTTAAGCTCTGAAACTGAAAAAGTTTTTACACACTCAGTTTTTAGAATAATGAAAAAAAGTGCATTTTTTATAAATATTGGTCGTGGTGAAACAGTTGATGAAGAGGCGTTAATTCTTGCTCTGGAGAATAAACAAATTATGGGTGCTGGTTTAGATGTATTTGCCCATGAACCATTAACTCAGAACTCTCCATTATGGAAGATGGAAAATGTAATTTTATCTCCACATGTAGCTGGATTGAGTAAGGGCTATTGGGATAGGCAAGCAGATTTATTTATAAAAAATTTGACGCTTTATCTTGAAGGTGATAACGCTTCAATGCATAATATTATTAATATGAATCCTAAAGGTGCCTTTAAATGAATAAGAAGATTTTAGCTATTATTCCTGCACGAGCAGGATCAAAGGGTATTACGAATAAAAATATTGTTAATATTGGCGGTAAGCCATTAATTAAGCATACAATCGATGCAGCATTAAAATCGACAATGTTGACACATTGCATCGTTTCAACTGATAGTGATGAAATTGCTAATGTAGCTAAATCATGTGGTGCTTTAGTTCCTTTTAAAAGACCTGCAAATCTTTCAAGTGATAAAGCCCTATCACTCCCAGTAATGCAGCACTCGTTAAAATTCATGGAGGCACAGCAGGGTTATCAGTATGATCTAGTAATTATGTTGCAGCCAACTACTCCATTAAGACATACAAAAGACATTGATAATGCAATAAATATTTTACTGGACACTAAAGCAGATTCTGTTATTAGTGTTGTTGAAGTTGAAGGACATCACCCATTGAGAATGAAAAGAGTTATCGAGGGTCGATTAATTAATTACATTGATCAAGGGCATGAAGATATGCGTCCGAGGCAAGAGTTACCAGCTGTGTATATTCGTAATGGAGCTATATATGCGACTCTTCGAGATATTCTAATAAATGATAATAGTTTTACCGGTATAGATAGTCGTGCATATATTATGCCATTAGACAGATCAGTTAATATTGATACACCTGAAGATCTATTATTAGCAAAAAATTATTTTTAATTTAATAGATTCAATTTTTTTTTAATTAAATTATAAATATGATTAATGATGTTTAGAGAAGTTACAGAAATTATTGATGGTGTTAATAATAAATCTTTTAAGATTATTTCTATTAGGTTATTAATTAGATATTTAACTAGATTTTTTGGTTTTAAAAATGCATCTTTTCTTCTTTCTTTGTTGTTTTTCTTATTTAAGAAAAATTCACTAGTACAGAAGTATGACTTTAGTTTATATCTTATTAAAATAAATATATATCGTAATAATTGCCTTGATTTCTTTAAAAAAGGAGAGGTTTCTAAACAAAATATTGAAAAAAGAAAATGGGCAAAATTTATTATTGATAGTTCAAAAAATAAGATTGCTATAAGGAATGCAAGGGATTATTTAAAGTTAATCTATGATTATGATAACTATCAATTTATTTTACCTTCCACTCAAAAAAAACCTAATAAAAAAATATATTTATATGGTCCTAAAGCGGAGCATTTATCTTCACATTATGATTGCACAATTGTTCTTACAAAGCCAGTAACTCAGGATCTATCAGATTATAAAGGCAGCATACTTTTTTTAAACTCTTATTATTTTAATAAAATGGTTGCCCATAATGAGGATTTACAAGAGAGTTTGCTTAAAAAGTATGATGAAATATATGTTTCATGTGCCCATTCATATCTAAGAGAAGGGTTTATTAGAATAAATCCTTTATTAGAGTTTGATTCTGGTTATTTATCGGGTCCAATGGCTCTTGGTAGGGTTATTCAATCTCTAATCAAGAATTATTCTGTTGAGGCTTTTATTGTTGAGGGCTATGATTTTTATTTAAGTTCAGAGCTTTATAATTCTCATTACCCAACTAGTTTAAGAATGTCGAATGGTGGTTTTAGTGAAAAATTGGTATGCTGGAGTCTAGTTGACCATGATGCTTTATATAATTTTCTCTATGTTAAAAAAGCTTGTGAAAGGTCTCAGATAATTAAATCAGAGTCATTTAATAACATCATTAAAATGAGTGGTGATGAATATATGGAAATACTTTTTAATGTAAGAGATTTTTCTAAACTTTAAAGAATCTTTAAGAATAAAATATTAATCAATGAAACATAAATCTAAAAGCTAATTTAAAAAACATTTACATGAGAAATATATCTGACTTTTTAAAAACTGATTATTCTTTAGTTTGTCAATATTTAGAATGCTCAATGAATAACAATTTTCTTTTTTCATATAATTACTAGTTATTATGTGTGGAATTGCAGGTTTATTGGGTTTAATTAAAGATCGTCAATCTTGCTTAAATTTAATGGTGAAATCCTTGACCCATAGAGGGCCAGATGAGCAAGGATTTTATTATGATGATGAGTTTGCAGGTGGAATGCAACGACTTGCAATTAATGGGATTAAAGATGGATCACAGCCTCTTTATAACAAAGATAAATCTATAGTCCTTTTTTATAATGGAGAAATTTATAATTATAAAGAGTTAAAAACAGACCTAATAAAGTCTGGTGTTGTTTTTAGAACTCATTCTGATGGAGAAGTAATAGTTCATCTTTATGAAAAAATTGGTTTAAAAGTTTTTGAAAAACTAGATGGTATGTTTGCTGTATCAATTTGGAATAAAAAAACAAATGAACTTGTTTTAGCTAGGGATCTTGCTGGAGAGAAGCCTCTTTATTACAGTCAACTCAAGCATGGGCGGTTAGGATTTGGATCAGAAGTTAAAGCTTTAGAAAAAATTCCAGAATTAAGTCTAACTTTTAATCATCAAGGGTTGTGGGATTTTCCCACCTTTCTTTGGATACCTGAGCCAGATACTGCTTTTAATGAGATTAAAGCTTTACCAAAAGGCAGCTATTTGGTTGCAAAAAATGGACTCATTAATATTAAAACATATAGTAGTAGCTTTATTACCCCAATATTTGATGGTAATAATTATGAAGATGTTACTAGGCTAGTTCGGAAAACAACTGAGGAGGCCATAGAGTCTTGCTTATTATCAGATGTCCCAATAGGTGGGTTCTTAAGTGGTGGATTAGATAGCACTATAGTATCAACAATAGCAGCTAAAAACTTAAAACAGTATGATACATTTACGATTGGATTTGAAGATATTAATGATCCTCATCATGGAAAGGCTGATGAATCTTTAGCAGGTGCCGAAACAGCAAAATTAATTGGCTCAAGACACCATAAAATAGTAGCTTCTAGTGAATATTTTAGATCACTTTTGGATGATTTTTGTTTTTATGGTGACTTACCTTGGTCAGTATCTTCAGGCTTAGGGATTATGGCAATCTCTAAAGCTGCTTCAGAACTTGGTATTAAAGTGTTATTAAATGGAGATGGTGCTGATGAAGCATTTGGTGGATATTCATGGTATAAATATCTTAGTAAGACTAATAATAAAAATACTACTTATAAAAATCCTATAAGTTTTAATAATATTGGTCTTAGTGTTCAAGATCGAGTTAAATGTATTGAAAACATGTCTGGTTCAGAGAGGGCACTAGCATGGCATTATTATGCGCATGAGGCAGAAAAAAAATCTATATTTTCTAGGGATTTTTCTCAAGATCTTCTTCCATCATTAAGATTCTTTGAGGGGCTTAATGATAAAAATGATCCAATTGACTATATTAAGCATGATAGAGATTTTTACTTTCCAAATGAAATGTTACGAAAGGCAGATCGTATGACAATGGCTTATTCAGTTGAAGGAAGAACCCCATTTGCTTCTCCAAAAGTCCAATCTTTAGTAAATAGATTAGAATTTAAGCATATGTATAATTCAGAACAGCTGAAATGGACTCTTCGAAATGCATTTCAGGATGTATTACCTATGGAAGTTATAAATCGTCCAAAACATGGGTTTAATGTGCCGATAGATCATTGGTTAAAGAATGAGTGGTTTGATCTAGTAGAAGAGGCTTTTTCAGAGGGATCTTCATTAAGAAAGCATAATATAGTTCAAAAAGATTCTTTAGAAGTAGTAACTAAAATGTTAAATAATAATTCAAGATTAAATGGGCATACTGTATTTTCATTTATCATGTTAAATAAATGGATGGAGAGATAAAATGGAAATTATTGCTGAAATTGGACAAAATCATGATGGAGATATGGTTTTAGCAAAAGAGTTAATTTATGCAGCAAAAGAGTGTGGCGCCGATGTTGCAAAATTTCAATTATTTGATGCTATCTCAACTTTTCCCCCAAAAGAAAGCAATCCATGGCTTGACTATAATTGTAAAACAGAATTAACTCGAGATAATATTCAATATTTATATGAGATCTGTCAAGAGGTAGATATTGAGTTTATGTGCTCTGCTTTTGACTCTATGAGAGTTTCTTGGCTTGAAAATATTAATGTAAAACGCCATAAAATTGCATCTCGCTCAATAAGAGATATAAAACTTATTGATACTATTGCGCAAACAAATAAAGAGGCTATAGTCTCTCTTGGGATGTGGCAAGAGACAGAATTTCCAAAACTTCCAGTAAAAAATTCAAGGTTTCTTTATTGTGTATCTAAATATCCAACTCCATTAGAAGATTTTAATTTCTTATCAATAGACTTCATTAAAGATTATGCAGGTTTTAGTGATCACTCTATTGGAATAGAAGCAGCTTCAATTGCTCTTTCAAGGGGTGCTCAAATTATAGAAAAACACTTTACTCTTGACAAAAAAAGATATGGCCCTGACCATGAGGGAAGTATGAGTCCAAAAGATTTAACAGAATTATGTTTATTCAAGTCCAGTTTGAAGAAAACTCTATAAATTACATACAGTCTAATTGCTATTATATTACTGGCTTATTCTTATTAAGATAAAACTATCATTAAATTTTTTTAAAAATAATAAAATTCTTGCCTAGGTATAATCAACATATACACTCATATTCCTGTTTTCTTAATTAATAAAGAGTAATTGGAATTTATAATTTGAATTAATTAATTTGTAAAATAATATGACTTCTATTGTGCCAAGAATTACAGTTTATATTGCATCCCATAATTATGCTCGATACCTTGAAGAAGCTGTTGAAAGTGTCTTAAGACAAACAGTTGATGATTGGGAGTTGATTATCATTGATGATGGCTCAGAAGATGAAACGCATGAAATTTTAAATTTTTATTGCAACCATCCTAAGATTAAAACTTATCGAACAGAGTCTATTGGACTTCCATCTGTATGTAATTTTGCATTAAGTAAAGCTAAAGGAAAGTATATTATAAGGCTCGATGGTGATGATATTTTTGATGAGAATATACTTCTTACTCTTGCTAATTATTTAGATAAGGATTCATCTTTAGCATTAGTTTTTCCTGATTATTATTTAGTAGATGAAAGTGGTGAAATATTTGGACATCAAAGGATACCAAAATTATTTTCTGATGATCATCTTATGGAATTACCACCAAATGGAGCATGTACTTTAGTTAGAACTAAAGTACTGAAAGATCTAGATGGCTATCGTTCGGATTTGGGTGCGCAGGATGGTTTTGATCTTTGGATCAAATTAAAAGATGACTATAAAGCTTCTAATGTCAATCTTCCATTATTCTACTACCGTCGACATGGGAAGAATTTAACTGATCAACCGATGAGAATAATAAATGCTCGCCGTGAGTTAAAAAAAGATGCTACCAAACAAAAGCTTAGCTCTATGAGGCCCATAATTGCTGTAATTCCCTGTCGAAAGCATTATGATTTTATCGAGGACTTATGGAATGTAAGCATTGGAGACCATACTTTGCTTGAAAGAGATATCGAGTCTTGTCTCAATTCAGAAATAATTGATCAAGTAGTAGTAACTTGTGATAACTCAGCGGCAAAAAAAACCGTAGCTGCATATAATGATCCTCGTTTATCTTTTATTCTAAGAAGTGAGAAAAGCACTTTACGCTCTTCAAGCATTGTAAGTACATTAAAAATTGTTGCTAATAAATTAGATCCTCAATTTAATGGAATCACCATTATGAGGTATGTTCAAACTCCTTTTATTACAACTGAAACAATAGATGAGGCAATTACTACTCTAGCAATTGGTGGTGCAGATAGTGCCAATGCGATTGAAGAAATATCTAATAAAATCTATCGAAGAACTCCATTTGGATTATCTTCTGTGAGTAATGATTTTGGACACTTAGTTGGGAGTGAAAATCTATATCGTGATCTTGCAACTTGTATTGCAATTCGAAATTCAAACTTAATTAAAGGATCTTTAGTGGGCTCTAGTATGTCGGGTTTTACTGTTTCATCAGCAGAAAGTTTTTTTATTTCTTCTGCCCATGATCTTGAATTTGCGAATGGATTAGCAACTAAAAAGGATGATTAATAATAAAACTATTGGGATTATTGTTGCTGCTCGAATCAACTCTAGTCGATTACCTGGAAAGGCATTAAAGCTACTAAATGGAATTCCAATGCTTTGTTTTCTGTTGAGACGTCTAAAAACTAGCACTTTAGCAGATAAAATTATTTTAGCAACTTCAGATCAAAAAGGAGATGATTTGTTAGTGGAATTAGCTCAATCGGAAAAAATTAAAATATTTCGTGGTGATTTGAATGACGTTACAGCAAGATATATTGATGCAGCCGAAGAATATAAGATAGATATTGTAGTTCGAGTTACTGGTGATTGTCCATTTGTAAATGGTGAATTAGTAGATTACTGTATTGAAGAAGCCTTAAACTCTGATTCATTTGATTTATGTTCAACTAAAAATCAATATCCAGTTGGTTTAGATGTAGAGATTTATAATAATGAAAGTATTTCTGAAATTTATAACAACAACTTGCTAACAAATGAAGAACGAGAACATCTCACTCTTTATTATTATAATAATCAAAATAAATACAAAATAGTAAAACTTTTACCCCCCAAAAAATGGCAGGGAAAAGGCCTATCATATACTGTTGACAGTCATATTGATTACAATAGGGTGTCTATTTTGGCAAATAAATTTGAGAATGAGTTATTTTCAATTGAAAATCTAGTAAAGCTTGAATATAGTTAACTAATTTGGTTTTTTATGGATGAATTAAATATTAATAATAAAATAATTGAGATTTTTTCGAAACCATCTTCAGATGTTGAATTAGAAAACTCTCGAATTATTGAGAATGAACTTGAAGATTTTAATGCTCAAGTTCTTTTTTCAGCTCAATTGGAGAGCTTTCCACCTCGTAAAAATTGCGTTTGTTGTGGGGATAAGCTTCAAGGGATAACTTTTAAGCATCGTAAAATGTTATTTATTGAGTGTCTAGAATGTAGTCATATTCAAACACTTAATCAACCTCCAGAAAATTATCTTGAAAACTTTTCAAATTCTACTTCCGCTTTTTCTGAAATTTATCCTAAGCTTAGTAAGAAAGAATATCTTAGTCGGCAAAATAGAATATATAAACCAAAGCTAGAGTGGATTTTTTCAACGTTGAATTTATTGGGTATAAGTGAGTCTGTATTACTTTCCAAAAAATGGTTGGAAATTGGAAGTGGTGCAGGGTATTTCTTATCAGCTGCAAAAGCTAAAGGAATTAATAATATTATTGGTTTTGAGCATGATAAAAATCTATATTTAGACTCTGTAGATAAAAACCCAGATGTTCAGATTCTTAATTGGGAGGGAGCTTTTGAAAATGTAATTGAAACCCAGGACTCTGATATTTTCTGCTCTTTTTTTGTACTTGAACATATTGATAATTTGTCATTAGTTTGGAAAAAAATTAAAGAAAAGCCAAAAAATACTTTATTTGTATTTTCAGTCCCAGTTTTTGGTTTAACTAGTATCCTAGAAAATACATTTTCTGATCAGTTTGCAAGGAACTTAGATGGCGTCTTTCATACTCAAATTTTTACTGACGATTCAATTCATTATGCTATGAAATTAGCTGAATGTAGAATATTATCAGAGTGGATTTTTGGCCAAGATGTATCAGACTTATCGAGATTTTTGGGGTATGAACTATATGGTAATAATTTAGAAACAAAAATACATTCAAAACTTAATGCTCAATTACAAGATATTAATGATGATATTCAAATCCTACTTGATCAAAAAAGATTGTCAGACCAAAGGCATTTTATTGCAATAAGAAGGTAGTAATAATCTAATAAATCTAATTTCTTTTAGAAATTAATATATTATGAGTTAAATTAACCTTATGTTGGATAGTCATTCCGTTGATTTTTTAATATGTTGATTTTAAAATTTAAACTCAATGTTATTTTAAGGTTTTTTAAGTAGTTCAGAATTAATAAGTTTTCTTGTTAAATATTTGGAGTAATCGTGTCAAGTAACTTAATTTATGAATTTTGTAAAAAAATCTTCCCAATAAACCGAAGTATTACAGGGAAAGGTGTTTGTGAAACATTGAAGATTATTCAAGGTGAATTGCCAAGCCTTAAAATTCATAATATTCCAACTGGAAAAAAATGTTTCGATTGGAATATTCCTAAAGAGTGGAATGTAAATGAAGCCTATATTATTGATCCTGATGGGAAGAAAATATGTAGTTTGAAAGACAATAACCTTCATTTAGTTGGCTACTCCGTTCCAGTGAATAAAACTATTGAACTTGAAGAGTTAGAGAAACATTTACACTCATTACCAGGCCAGCCAGATGCTATTCCATACATAACATCTTACTATAAAGAGACTTGGGGTTTTTGTATCTCACATAATCAGCGCGAGTCTTTGAAAGAGGGCAACTACAGGGTAATTATAGACAGCTCTTTAATTGATGGATATATGACATATGGTGAACTTCTAATTGAAGGAAACAGTAAAGAGGAGATTTTTATTTCAACCTATATTTGTCACCCTTCTATGGCAAATAATGAAGTTTCTGGTCCTGCTTTAGTAACTTTTTTGTCAAAATTTATCCTTACTTTGAATAATAAAAGGTATTCGTATAGAATAATATTTATCCCAGAAACAATTGGATCAATAGCTTATTTAAGCAAAAATTTAACAATAATGAAGAAAAATATAATAGCAGGCTTCAATATAACCTGTGTTGGTGATAATAAGAATTTTTCATTTATGTCCTCTAGAGATGGCTCAACCTTGGCAGACAAGGTTGCTTTAAATGCTTTACATAGTAAAGGAATTAAATTTAAAAATTTTTCTTACTTACAAAGAGGGAGTGATGAAAGGCAATATTGTTATCCAGGTGTAGATTTGCCAGTTTGTTCTGTGATGAGAAGTAAGTATGGAGATTATGATGAATATCACACATCTCTCGATAACTTAAGTTTCATTAGCTCTGATGGCTTGAATGGGGCATTTGAAATTTACAGGGATATTATAGAAATACTTGAGAATAACTTTAAATATACTAATACTCAAATATGTGAGCCACAACTTGGTAAGAGAGGACTATATCCTAATATTAGTTCGAAAAAAACTATCGCTTTGGTCAGAACTATGATGAATTTATTGGCATATTGTGATGGAAAGTTAGATTTAATTAATATATCAGAAATAATAGATGAGCCATTTTGGGATTTAGTTGAAATTGCTAAAAAACTTGAAAGTAATGGAGTGTTAAAAAAGGCACACAATAAATAATGAAAAATTTGAATTTTAAACACTTATATGATGATTCTTATTTTCAAGATAGGAATCTTAAAGATGAAAAAAGAATTAAAAGTTTTGAACAAGAAAAAGAACTTTTATATAAGTACATAAATGACGGATTAATTTGTGATGTTGGTTGCGGGACTGGAGAGTTTTTGAGCAAAATAAATTGGCCTGGTAAAAGGTATGGAATGGAGCTTAATGAAAATGCTATAAATATTGCAAAAACTAGAGGAATAAAATTTGATAAAGATATATTGAATCAGATAGCATTTTTTGATGTTATTATTTTTAGAGGAACAATACAGCATCTTCCTAATCCATTTTTTTACATTCAAAATGCCTATAAATCTCTAAAACCCGGCGGATTTATTGTTTTTCTTGCAACTCCAAATATGAATAGTATTTATTATAAATTTTTCAGTAACTTACCGATGTTGGATGATAAGTTAAATTTTTTCATACCTTCTGATAAAACACTTTCAAATATCTTAATAAATTTTGACTTTATTATTAGTGAAATTGAAAAACCTTATATCAAAAGCCCATATGCTAATTTTTTATCTGATCACTATAGGTTTTTAAAAAAAATGCTATTTAAAACTGACGATGATTTTCCATTTTGGGGAAATAGTATGAATATGATTGCACAGAAAAGATTCTGAATATTGACCCATATTAAATAATGAATCAAATACTTACTCAGGTTATTGCTTAATTTGGCAATAAATTTTTCAAAGCGCTTTATTCTGGGCTCTTATTGAATATTGAAGATTTAATAAAATAAGTTTTAGGACTGATGACTAAAAAAATAAAATTAAACCCTTATGATTTGTATTCGTTAAATAAATCAGAGTTTGATAATAATAAAAAATATCTTGAGTCATATTATTTTGAATATTTAAATAGTAATAAGATTCTTGTTCTATTAGAATTTTGGCTTTATTCCTTTAGATCCACTATAGATTGCTATGGTATTGAGGGAGCTAAAAAATTATGTAATGATAAAGAAACTTTCTCATTTGAGGAGTTTTCATTTCTTAACGATTATGGCTTTAATATTGGAAGTGGGGCTAAACGTACATACTCAAAATATTTTTATTATATTTTGAGTATGTTTAACTCCAAATATACTGGTGCTGGCGCACCTATTATGAATATTTTTGATAAAATTCGTTGGCGTATTTCTAAATTAATTCTACTATCTTCACCAATTAATTATTCCGAACAAAGAAAAATTGATCTAATAAAAATATTGGTTAAAAGCTTTGATGTTGAATACAGAAATGAAATTACATCTTGTCTGGAAAATGGTCTCCCAGTTTTTTTTTATGCAAGCCAGAATCATGTAAAAATTAAGAGTAAGTTGAATATTACTATGGAAATTTCGCCTCATGAATTACGAAACTTCAGTGGTCTAGAAAATATCTTGTTGTTTGACAAATATGTAACATTAGTTGGCCATCAGCATGGAGGTGCTTATGGTTCTTATGAAAATGAATTTTTCGATATATTTGAAAGAAATATTTCTGATAAATTCATTGGTTGGGGATTGCTGGAGCTAAATAAGCGTCAGCATAGATATGTTAAGCATAATACTAAAAAAAATATAAATCTCGATAAAAGATTGATTTGGGTTGAAAGAAGGATAAATGCTTTAATTTATAAATATATAATGCCCTCATGCTACAATCACGGTGTTGATGATACGGCAATTATTTCTATTTATAATTCTCTAAAAGAGTCAAATGCTAATTATATAAACCTTCCATATAGTGGCATATTTAGGTGCCCTATGTATGAAAAATATAGAGAATTTACCCTTACCAATACTGGTAATGGTGAGGATATTATTCATAACAATGATGTTCTTATTTTTGATAATTTTTATTCTACTTTAATTTTTTATTGTATTGAAAATGGTAATATGTTTATTTGTGTAACTAGTCATCAAGATGTAGATAGTTTTACTGAGTTAAACTTAGAATGGTTTAATATTCTTTATTCTCATGGCCTTGCATTTTATGATGATGAATTAGAGTCAATTAAGAATAAATTATTACAAATGTCTAATAATCCTAATGTAATTCCTAAAGAAGTCGCTGCCTATCATTATTTAAAATTTATTAATATCTAATTATTATAAGTTTTGAAAAAACTTATAAAATTATCTTTACTTAAATGAAACAAAAATTTGACCCAAATGATTTATACATACATAATAAATCTGAATTTTTAAAAATTTATGATTCTTTAGACTCTTTCTATTGTGGGTACATCAATAGAAAAAAAATTTTGATCTTATTAGATTTTTGGATGTACGGTTTTAGAGCTGTATTACAAGAATATGGGATAGAAGCTGCAAAACAATATAGTTTTGATAAAAATACTTTTTCAACACCTGAATTTTCATGGATTTATGAGTTTAATCATGATATTAGAAATGGAAAAAAACCAATTTACTCAGTTTATTTTTTTAATATATTAAGTATATTTGTTAAACGTTATTCAGCCCCAGGAACTCCAATTAAAACTATTTTTGATAAGATTAGATGGAGGGCTTCAAAACTAATTATTCTTTCTTCTCCAGTTAATTTTTCTAATCATAGGAAGGATGATCTTATCGAAATTCTTCTTAGTACTTTTGATCATGATAAAAAAGATGAAATAAGAATATGCTTTGAATTTGGCCTTCCAGATTTATTTTATGCTGAACAAAATCATGTTAAAAACTCTAAAAAGTCAGGTGTTATTTTGGATGCTGCTCCTACTAATTTTCTCGATTTCAATGGGATTGAAAATATACTTCTATTTGATAGCTATGTTAAGTTAGTGGGGCGTCAACATGGGGGTGGTTTTGGAGCCTATATTAATGAATTTTCAGCTATGTATGAATTTGAACTTTCAGATACATTTATTGGCTGGGGATTATGTGATGTAAATGAAGAGCAACATCGATACAAAGTTAAAGTATTGGGAACTAAAAAACCCGATAAGAAAAGAATTATTTGGATTGAAAGGGCAAAAGTACCAATATTTTATAAATATGTATGGCCATGTACCTTTGAACAGGGAATTGATGATGAACCAATTCGGACTATTTATAGTGTCTTCCAGGCTTTAGATATTAAATATTTTAATTTGCCTTATGCAGGATTTTTTGAATGCAGCATGTATGATGGATTGAGAGGATTAAAGCTTTTTAATTCAGGTATGGGTGAAAAAATTATTGAAAATAATGACATTCTTATTTTTGATAATTTCTTTTCTTCTTTAATATTTTATTGTGTCAAAAATAAAATTACTTTTATATGTGTAACTACTAATAATGATTTCTCAAATTTTACTAAACCAACTATAGAGTGGTTTAATCTTCTTCATAAATATGGATTTGCATTTTTTAGTGAAGAGAAAAAAGAGTTAGAATTAAGACTTAAAGAGCTTGATGATATTAATGCCACAATACCAAAAGCTGTGACTGACTTCCATTATGCTAATTTTATTAATATTTAACTTATTGATATTAAGCGTATTTTTTAACCATTACCTTCAATTAAATTTTAAATAATTACGTTTATTAAGTAATTGAATGATAAAAGTCCTGAGTTACAATTCTTTAACCAGGTCAAAGGCTATATGGTGGTTGACAAAAGCTCTACTATATGTAGTTAACTCTTGAATCTAGAGCTACAGGTTATAGCTATCTAAATCTTAAATTCTTACAAAAAATGATGTGTTTAAAAGACCTAATTATACTAAAATCATTTTTAATATCTTGTTTTATATCTTGATTAAAGAAATAGGTAATTTATGATAAGTAATATTCCAGTTGATAGATTTTGTGTAACTGACAAAGAGAATGCCAAAATTTTTTATAAAAATTACGGCTACGTCATCTTGAAAGATTTTTATTCAGTAAAAGATTTAAGTGAATTTAAAAATGAAGTCGTAAATATTATTAATGCTTATCTTATTAAAGCTAAATTACCTGCTATTACAGGATCTCAAGATAAAGTTCTTACTGACGGAATAAATCAATTAGAAAAGTTAGACCATGATTATGTTGCGGCAGTTTATGATACTATTTTTCAATCCCCTAGTTTTTTTAGAATAATTGGTAATAAGTCTAGTGAAAATTTAATTAAATTTTTGCTTGATCTTGACATGCAAAAAAACTCTCTATATGGCCATACAAATAGATGTAGAATTGATCCTCCTAGAGATAATAGAAGAACCTATGGATGGCATCAAGAGGTTTTTTATACTATACCTGAGGGAAATTACATTCAAACTTGGGCTCCTCTATTATTTGATACTACAATTAAAAATGGTACTATTGAGATCGCTGCTGGCTCACATAAAGAGGGCATTGCAAAGCAATCATGGAATGAAGTTGAAGGGGGAGCTACACAAATTATTGTTGATCCTAAAATTGTTGATAAATACCCAAATAGCCCACTAGAGATGAAATTAGGTGAGTTGCTTCTGTTTTCTGGTTATTTGTTTCATAGATCTGGAAATAATATTTCAGACCATGTTAGGTATAGTTTAGTAGGAATGTTCCATGATGTCAGTTATGTTCCTTTTACCGCGCCAAAATTAAATTTTCAGTATCGTGGGATTACGCCTCAAAATTTCTATAATAAAACTTTCCTAAAATAATAATAGTTGCAGATTATTTTTAATTTTTTCCACAAATATTCATTATCACTGAATTTCTACTTTAGAAAAGAGAGTTATTTTGGATAAGTATTTTTCGGCAATATTTCATTCCATATTAATCATTTTTAGTTTAATAGTTATGATCTATTTCGCTAGAAATCAGCAATTTGATCACTACAGTTATCTTTTATATTACGAAAAAATTTCATACTTAAATAGTTTTAATGAATCGATTAATAGTTCTCGGTTCGAGCCCGGATTTGCTTTTTTGTCATATTATTTATCAAGACTAATTGAATCGCCTACGATTCATTTTTTCTTTGTTGCCTCCATAGTTGTTTTAATAAAATATAAGTTATTTGTAAAGTACTTATATTCACCAATTCTTGCATGGTTATTTTATTTAGCTGTTTTTATTCCTGCTTTTGAGTCAAACCAGTTAAGAACTGCTATTGCAACTATATTTTTGTTATATGTTTTACTGAAAAGAGAAAAAAATAAGGGATTTTTCCTACTCCAAACTTTTTTTTCAATGCTATTTCACTATGGCGGGGCTATTATTCTCTTCTTTAATATTGAAAGAAGGTTAAAACTATTGCTAGTCGGTTTAATACTAGCTGTTATTATTTCATTTAATCTTGACTTTATTCTTAAATTTTTGGATAGCATGAACCCAGCTTTAAGATTAAGGCTTTTTATGTCTACTCATAATGAATATCAAACGGCTAATATTTTTAGTTCAGTACATATTACTCAGTTTTTTATAGTAATTTTAGGGCTAATAAGTTGGAAGACATTAAGTCAAAATCAGAAGAAGGGCCTATTCTTAATTTTTATTGGATCCTTTATTTATATATTGCTTTATTATAATCCTGCAATTGCTCATCGAATTCGCGAAATTTCTTTGTTGGGTGTTATCCCTTTATTATTTGCAGATAAAATTAGATGGAGCTACTCATTCTTTTTGATAGTAATTGGTGTTTTATATATCGCAAGTTATTCCTCTTATTGGAATATTGTGAGACTAATTACGCATCAACAGCTATAAACTGTAAAATATCATTAAGCGAATTACATATCTAAATATGAATACTAATTTATCTATTACAATTCCAAGCTTCAATCGAGCCCAATTTTTAGATTATTCTTTAAGTGTTCATATTCCATTAGCTAAAGAATATGATGTTGCAATTTATATTTCAGATAATAATTCTACTGACAATACTTTTGAGATTGTTAAAAAATGGATGAAGGATTATGACTATTTATTCTATACAAAAAACGAATTAAATCTTGGCCCAGACAAGAATTTTGAATTGGCATTAAATTTACCAGATACAAAATATGTATGGCTAATCGGAGATACATCTTTGATAACTATGGATGTATTCAAAGGAGCAATTAAAAATACTGATTCTAGTTATGATGCAATTATAATAAATGAAACCACAAGAGTGAGAAATGTTGAAAGTCAAATAATTGATGATAAACAATTTTTATTATCTAATTTAGGTTGGCATATTACTCAGCTTGCATGCATTATTTATAGTAAAAAGTTAATAGATAATGCAAACTTTATTAGATATACCGATACTTGGTTTATTCATGTTGGCGGTGTCTTTGAGTACCTTTCTTATAAAGAAAATTTTTCTGTAAAATGGATTAGTGAGTTGTCAATTGACAATATAAGAATTAAAAATATTCCAAAAATTAGTTGGCAAGAGAATACTTTAGATATTTGGCTTAAAAAATGGCCAAATTTTGTGTTTTCTTTGCCGCCAGTTTATTTGTTAAAAAGTAAAATAAAAATGATTCAGACTCATAATCAAATGACTAATATCTTTGGAATTAAGTCTTTGCTTAGCCTCCGTGCCAAAGGTTTTTATAGCTTGAGCCATTATTTATCATACAAATATTTCTTTGATATTGCTTTGGGGAAATACTCTATTTTTAAATTCTTAGTTATCGGTGTTATGCCACAATTTTTTGTTAAATTTTCTATAGCCTTATATATTAAAATAAACTTATTATTTAACCCTTTTTATAAAAAGAAAAATTAATGAAAGCAATTATTTTAGCTGGAGGCCTTGGAACAAGGCTCAGTGAAGAAACAATTATTAAGCCTAAGCCAATGGTTGAAATTGGCGGTAAACCAATACTTTGGCATATTATGAAGATGTATTCTTCACATGGCGTGAATGACTTTATTATTTGTTGTGGTTATAAGGGCTATATTATTAAAGAATATTTTGCCAATTATTTTCTTCATCAATCTGACATAACAATTAATATTCAAAAAAATAGCATGGAAGTGCATAAAAAACGTTCTGAGCCCTGGACTATTACCTTAGTTAATACTGGAGAAGACGCCATGACTGGAGGTAGGATAGCTAGAGTTGCAAGCTTTGTAAAGGATGATGATGCTTTTTGTTTGAGTTATGGAGATGGGGTTTCAGACATCAATGTAACAGAATTAATTGATTTTCATAAAAAACATGGAAAAGATGCAACAGTCTCAGCTACGAATCCTCCTGGAAGATTTGGAGCTTTAGAAATTAGTAATTCAAAAGTAGTTGAGTTTAAAGAGAAGCCAGAGGGAGATGGAAACTTAATTAGTTGTGGTTTTTTTGTTCTTTCACCAAAAGTCTTAAATAGAATCTCAGGAGATGAATGTATTTGGGAAGAAGAGCCACTTAAGGGATTAGCTAAAGATGGACAGTTAATGGCATATACTCACAAAGGTTTTTGGCAACCAATGGATACGTTGCGTGATAAAGTATATTTAGAAAAACTATGGAATCAAAAAAAAGCTCCATGGAAAATTTGGTAGAGCATCTTGATTAATCAAGATTTTTGGCAAGGCAAAAAAGTTTTTTTAACTGGTCATACTGGATTTAAAGGAAGTTGGCTGTCTATATGGCTATCTTCATTAGGGGCAAATGTTAAAGGATATGCTCTCAAACCAAACTCCTCACCCTCATTATTTGAAGAGGCAAAAGTAGAAAAAATGATTGATTCATATTATGGAGATATTAGGGATTTTAAAAGTGTTCAAGAGGTTATGGAAGAATTTAACCCTGATATTTTAATTCATATGGCTGCCCAGCCACTAGTTAGATATTCTTATGCTGAACCGATTGAAACCTATGAGGTCAATGTTATGGGGTCAGTTAACGTTCTTGAGGCTGCAAGAGGATGTAAAAACTTAAAGGCTATTGTTAATATTACAACTGATAAGTGCTATGAAAATGAGGAGTTGGATATAAAATATTCAGAAGATTCTCCTTTAGGTGGACATGACCCCTATAGTAGTAGTAAAGCATGCGCTGAGCTAGTTGCATCATCATATAAACGTTCCTTCCTACAACACAATCAGGTTGGACTAGCAACAGCCAGGGCTGGTAATGTAATTGGGGGTGGTGATTGGGCTCAAGATAGATTAATACCTGATATATTGAGATCATTTGAGCAAAAAATACCAGTTTTAATTCGCTATCCAAAATCAATACGCCCATGGCAACATGTTCTTGAGCCTTTGTCTGGATATTTAATTTTGGCTCAAAAGCTTTATTATGAAAGTGACAAATTTTCTGAAGGTTGGAATTTTGGCCCTAGAGAAGAGGACGCTAAATCTGTAGAATGGATTTTAGATAAAATGACATCAAAATGGCCATATTCTAGTTGGAAGTTGGATGAAAAATTTAATCCTCATGAGGCAGGCTATTTAAAACTAGATATTAGCAAAGCTGACACTCTACTAGGTTGGCAGCCAACTTGGGATATTGATTGTGCACTAGAAAAAGTAATTGAATGGCATCAAGCATGGCTAAATAATCAAGATATGCATCTGTTTTGTCTTTCAGAAATAAATGAATACACTGAGGATATGAAAAATGAAAACTGCTGAAGAAATAAGAATAGAGATATCAAAACTTGTAGATCAATTTGCAGCTATAAAATATGAAGATAAAGCTTTTAAACCTGGGAGAACCCCTATTCCTGCGTCTGGTAAAGTAATCGGCTCAACTGAATTAAAGTATATGGTTGATGCATCATTAGACGGTTGGCTGACTGCTGGTCGCTTTAATAGAAAATTTGAGACTGAATTAGCTCAATTTATAGGTATTAAGCACTTAATTACTGTTAATTCAGGCTCTTCAGCTAATTTAGTTGCTTTTTCGACTTTAACTTCTCCAAAGTTAGGTGACAAGGCTATAAAAAAGGGTGATGAGGTAATAGGGGTTGCTGCTGGATTTCCAACAACGGTAAATCCTATAATTCAGTTTGGAGCGATACCTGTTTTTATAGATGTTGAATTAACAACACACAATATAAATGCTGATTTGATTGAGGCTGGAATAACTTCTAAAACTAAAGCAATTATGCTTGCACATACTTTGGGTAATCCATTTAACCTTAAAAAGATTAGAGAGTTATGTGATAAATATAATCTATGGTTAATTGAGGATTGTTGTGATGCCTTGGGGGCGACTTATAATGAAGTTCATGTGGGAACTTTTGGGGATATAGCAACATGCAGTTTTTATCCAGCTCATCATATTACTATGGGAGAGGGTGGTGCTGTTTTTACTAATAACTCAGAATTAATTTCTATTGCAGAGTCTTTTAGAGATTGGGGTAGAGATTGTTATTGTGATCCTGGATGTGATAATACTTGTGGTAAGCGATTTGATCAAAACTTAGGAGATTTACCTAAGGGGTATGATCATAAGTATACCTATTCACATCTTGGGTATAACTTGAAAATCAGTGATATGCAAGCTGCTTGTGGCTTAGCCCAACTAAAGCGATTACCTGAATTCATCGAAAAAAGAAATTCTAACTTTCAATATTTACTTAAACGCATGTCAACGCTCTCTGATTTTTTAGAGTTTACAGAGCCAACTAAGAGGTCAAAACCTTCATGGTTTGGATTTCCAATTACAATTAAAGAATCTTCGATTTTTCGTCGTGTAGATTTGCTGAAATATTTAGATAGTAATCAAGTGAATACTCGTTTATTATTTGCAGGTAACTTAACAAAACAACCATACTTTTCAAACGTAGAATATCGAATTGAGGGTGATTTGACTAATACCGATGTAACAATGAATCAAACTTTTTGGGTGGGTGTTTATCCTGGACTAGATAAAGTACACTTAGACTATATTGCTGAAAAAATAGAAGATTTTTTTGGAATAAATTTTTAATTCGATTAGGCAAGCTAAAAATGAAAATTGCAATTTTAGGTGCCACTAGTCAAATAGCGAAAGACTTAATTATCTCTTTTCATGAAAAGACAGACTATAGTTGTTTTTTATTTTCAAGGAATACTAGTAAAGTTCATGAAAATTTTAATAATGAACACAATAATATAAAATATGAGAATCTTCTTTTTGACTCATTTTCAACTAAAGATAAATATGATTTAATTATAAATTTTGTCTCAATTGTTAATCCTAACTTTGCTGAAATGAATGAGAGTGTAATATTTGAAGTAGCTGAAAAATATGATAATATTGCACTTAACTACTTAAAAGAGCACCCACAAACTAAATATATCTTCTTAAGCAGTGGTGCTGTTTATGGGGATAGTTTTGATAAACCAATTGATAAAAGCACTTTGGCAAAATTCGATATTAACAGCCTAAAATCTAAAGATTGGTATTCACTTTCAAAGTTATATCTGGAAGCAAAACATAGGTCAATGCAGCATTTTTCAATTATTGATGTAAGGGTCTTTAATTATTTTAGTAGCTCACAAGACCTTACTGAAAATTATTTAATAATTGATATTGTAAATTCTTTGTTAAACAAAGAAGTATTGATTACCTCTTCTGATAATATAATTAGAGACTATATTACCCCTCCTGATTTTTTTAATCTAGTACAGAAAGTTATTACTTTTGGACAATTAAACGTTGCTTTTGATTGCTATACAAAAGCCCCAGTAAATAAACTTGAATTATTAGCTATATTAGAAAGAGAGTTTAGCCTAAGGTATAATATCAAAGATAGTATAGGTAAACACGATGTTGGTAAGTTAAAATTAAATTATTTTTCTAAAAATAAATCAGCGGAAGCAATTGGTTACTTCCCTGAATATAGCTCAATAGATGGCGTGTTAAATGAATTAAATATTCTTTTTGCATCTAAAGTTTAGTTAATTTGGCCTATTAAATCAACTTATATAACAGAATATGCATCTTGATATTGTAATAGTAAATTGGAATTCAGGTAATTTTTTAAAAAACTGTCTTAATTCTTTGAATCAGTATGGTTTAGATGAAATCCAAAAAGTTGTCATAATCGATAATAATTCATTTGATCATTCACATGAGTCTTTAAAAGAATGTGATTTTAATTTAGAGGTTGTAATTAATAAGACAAATGTTGGTTTTGGCGCAGCATGTAATCAAGGAGCTGCACTTTGTTCATCTCCTTTTATACTTTTTTTAAATCCAGATACTGAAATATTTGAAAACTCACTTTCAATACCTCTTAAGTTTATTAGTGATGAATCTAATTTTAATATAGGAATTGCAGGGGTAAGGTTAGTTGATAAAGCTGGAAAATATTCAACATCATGTGCAAGATTCCCGAGTGCAAAGAGATATTTTTTCAGAGCACTTGGTTTGACTACTTTTTTTCCTAAGTATTTTCAATATACATTGATGAAAAGTAAAGAAATTCAAACAAGTGGTATTGTTGAACAAATAATGGGAGCTTTTTTCTTGATAAGGCGGGATTTATTTGAAAACCTTGATGGTTTTGATGAGCAGTTTTTTGTTTATATGGATGAAGTTGATTTATCGTATAGGGCAAAAATAATGGGGTTTGATTCATATTATATTTCTGAAGTCAAAGCTTTTCATCAAGGTGGTGGATCTACTGATCAAATAAAAGCAAAGAGAGTATTTTATTCTTTAAGATCTAGGCTTCAATTCTTTAATAAGCATTTTGGCTATAGCGTTAATCTTTTGATGTGGTTTGAAGTGTTTATACTGGAATTTTTTTCAAGGATAATATTTTCGATGTTAAAGCTGAATTTGATTCAGTTTTTCCAAACTTTTAAAATATTTATTTACATATATGGCTGGGCATTAATCAAAATCTTTTCTTTTATTCTTAAATCTCTGGGTATAAGTAAAGTTTTCTCAAATAAATGATGATTGATAACATTGATTTTTCAAAAAAAATATTTCTTAGGCTTTATACTTTCTGTCAATTCACTGAATGCTCACTATTTAGTAAAAGAGTCCCTAGTTATGGATATGATTGTAAATTTCAACTAACCCAAGTTGATTTGATTTTTAAATCTCCTAGGCCTTTTTATTTTAGGTACGCTATTAGAAATTTTTTTGGATTAATTTTTAATTTAAACTCATCTTTAAAAGAATTTTATGAAGAAAATTTAGTTTATTTAATTTTATGTTATGAGATTAAATATTATTTTGTTAGAAGAAAATAAGGAAGTATAAAAATGAAGAAACCAGTTCAAGATATGTCAATAATGGATGCCAATAACGAGAACATAGTGTTATTTTATCCTCATGTATCGGAGTTAGCTAAAAGCTCTGTAATAGAAACCCTTAATTCTAGATGGATTGGTCAAGGTCCAAAAGTTAAATTATTTGAAGAGAGTTTTAGTAAAAAATTTGGCTCTAATTCTCCTGCAATTGCAGTAGGCTCAGGAACGGATGCCCTTCACTTATCATATATGTTGGCTGGCTTAAAACCTGGCGATGAAGTTATTGCCCCACTTTTTACTTGTACTGCAACAAATATCCCTTTTTTATATATGGACGTAAAGATTAAATTTGCTGATATTGATATTAATACAATGAATATGGATATTGAACATATTCGAGAGCTTATGAGTGATAAGGTTAAGGCAATTATTTGTGTGCATTATGGTGGTTTACCATGTGATATGGATGAGTTACAAAGTATTGCAGATGAGTGGGGGATCCCAATCATTGAGGATGCTGCGCATGCAGTTGGCGCTAAATATAAAGGTATTGATATTGGTAGTATTTCAGATTTTACAATGTTTTCTTTTCAAGCGATTAAGCACATAACAACTGGTGATGGAGGGATGCTAATTATCAAAGATAAAGAATTAGTTGATAAGGCAGAGCGAATTCGATGGTTTGGAATTGATAGAAAATCAAAACAAGCTGGTATTTGGGAAAATGATATAACTGAAGTAGGATACAAATATCAAATGACTGATATAGCAGCAGCAATGGGTATTGCCTCACTTTCTGAGTTTGATGACCAATTTAAAATACGTAAAGAAATATTTAAAACTTATGAGGCCGAGTTAGCTAATTGTAAAAGATTGAAAATGGTTGGAACTGGCTATAAAGATAGAGAGCATGCAGCATGGCTGTTTACTGTAATAGTAGAAGATCGATTTAAATTACAAGAGAAATTAAGAGATAACAACATTGAAAGCAATCAGGTCCATTTTCGTAACGATAGGTATTCAATTTTTAAAGAATTTACTGATGGAAAGGTATTCCCAAATATGGATAAAATTGAAGATAACTATTTAGTTCTTCCACTGCATACTAAGATGACAGTTGCAGATGCAAAAAGAGTTTGTAAGGTTATTAAATCTGGATGGTGATGTAGATTTATTTCTAAAATGAGCACGAATAATATTAATGTTTTATTGCTTTCTAAATATGGAAATCTTGGGGCAAGTAGTCGTGTTCGCTCATATCAATATCTAAAGTATTTAGAACAAAATAAAATAAATGTAACAATATATGAGCTATTTTCTGATGAATATTTAGAAATATTATATAGAACTGGGAAGAGTAGCAAAAAGATAATATTATTTGCCTATATTAAGAGGTTTTATAAACTTTTAAAGGTAATAATGCTTAATCAATATGATGTGATTTGGCTAGAAAAAGAATTATTTCCGTGGGTTCCCTTCTGGATTGAGACGCTTTTTTATAAGACCAAAATACCAGTTTTTGTAGACTATGATGATCCTATTTTTCATGTTTATGATAGCCATAAAAGTATTTTGGTTAGATACCTTTTAGGCAAAAAAATATCAAATATTATGAGTTCGGCTTCTTATGTTAGCGTTAGCAGCCATTATATGTTCGATTATGCGCAGAAAAGTGGAGCCAAAAATTTAAGTATCATTCCTCCTTCTGTAGATATTGACACCTATAAAAATACTGCTCATAATACTTCTAATTCAAATCTATGCAAAATTGGATGGATTGGATCACCAAGTGCCACAAAGTATTTACATATAATTGAGCAGGCTTTATTAGAGGTAAACCTTCACAATAAAGTTGAATTTATATTGATTGGAGCTGGCAAAGATACGCCAAAATCTATTTCTTTTAGAAATATAGCGTGGTCTATAGAAACTGAAGAAGAGGAAGTGTCTAAATTTGACATAGGTATTATGCCTCTATCAGATGATTACTCAAGCGTTGCTAGGGACCATTATAAATTAGTTAAATACATGGCATCATCAATCCCTTATGTTGCTTCTCCAGTAAGAGAATCTATGCTAGTTACAGAAAATGGGAAGAATGGTTTTATTGCTAATAACAAAGAGGAATGGGTAAAATTTTTATCTTTACTTATTGAGAATCCTTCACAAAGAAGACTTATGGGAAAGAATGGTTTTTTAATAGCAAAAGAAAAATTTAGTACTCAAGTTGTCTATAAAGAAATAATTAAGGTAATTAAAAATATTACTAGTTAAGGCTAAGGTCTTATAAAATATTTTTTTTAAAAAAGAATTTAAAATAAGTTATTATCTAATTATGAGATTCAATTTTCACTAGACTGATGTCACTAAAACCTGAGATTAATGATGTATATAAAGTTTGTTCTAAGTAAAATAAAAAAAGTATATAAATTGGATTGCGATATTCCATTAATAAATACTGTCTCAACGTTAACTAATCCAAAAAATAATTCACTTGTTTTTTGTATTGAATACAAAAAAGAGTGTGAAGAATTTTTATCAATAGTAAAGGATTCAGTAATTCTGGTGAATAAAGAGGCAAAAATAAAATCAAAAATATCTGAAAAAAATCTTATTATTTATGTAACTAATCCTAGGATGGAATTTGCATATATTCTTAATAATTGTATTAATAATGATGGAGCTTCATATCCTTCTGATAGTTATTATATTGCTCCAGGAGCAATTGTTGCTAGTACTTCTAGAATAGAGCCATATGTATTTATTGCAAATAATGTAAAAATAGGAGATTTTTGTCACATAAAGAGTGGTGCAAAAATTTACGGTGATGTAACTATTGGTAATAATTGTGTTGTTGGTGCAAATACAGTTATTGGTGATATTGGCTTTGGTATTGAAAGAATTAATGAAGGCAAATGGGAGAGGGTGCCATTTAATGGAAAACCGATTAAGATACCACACTTTGGTGGAGTTAAAATTGGTAGCAATGTTGAAATTGGATCTTTAAATACAATTGCTAGTGGTGCTATTGAGCCAACTCTAATTGGAGATAGGGTTAAAACTGATGATCATGTTCATATAGCTCATAATTGTAAAATTAGTAATGGTGTACTTATAACTGCTGCTGCAGAACTAAGTGGAGGAGTAGAAATAGGTGAGAATTCATGGATTGGCCCAAATAGCTCTATATTTCAAAAAGTAAAAATTGGTAAAAGATGTACTATTGGTTTAGGTGCAAATATTTTTAAAGATATGCATGATGGGGAGATTTTTATGGGAGTCCCTGGTCGTAAAATAAAAAAAGGTAATGGATAAATTTATAAAATTTTCATATAAAGAATATTGCGAGATAATTAAACACTATGCTCCAATTATTAAAGATTTTAAAGAGATTAATTTCTATACAAAGGATTTTTGCATTATTAGGCATGATGTTGAATTTTCAATAGAACGAGCGGTAGAGATTGCAAAAATTGATAGCGAGCATGGTATCAAATCATCTTTTTTTATTCAAGTTTTAAATAATGCCTACAATCCTCTTTCTGTTGTAAATACTAGTCTTTTAAGAATAATTGAAGATTATGGGCATTTTATTGGGCTCCATTTTTATGTAAGTCATCTTGAAGAGGGTAATTTTAAGGTTTTGCAGCAGGAGTTAGAAAGTCAAGTTAGTATTCTCCAAAGCTGTATTAAAGGCAAAATTGATAGATTTAGTTATCACCGACCACCAAGCTGGGTTCTGCCAATAGATACCTATAAATTTAGCTCCCTTATTAATGTATATTCTCAGCCTTTTTTTGAATTAATAAAAAAAGGAAGTCTCCCTGATAAAGTTAAGTATATGTCTGATAGTAACCATATGTGGCAATATGGCCACCCTTTAGAGGTAAAAAATTATAAATGTTTTCATCTATTGATTCATCCAGATGAGTGGTCAGAAAAAGGAGGCAATGAAGTTGAAAACTTTATTGGTATTATTGCTGAAGCAAAAGATCAATTTATAGAAAATATTGACTCAGAGTATAAAACTTTTTCAGCTATAAGAAAACTTTGTTAATCATCAATATATAGCCTTTTAAAATGCAAAAAATATTGTTTATTGTTCCTGAGGATTTTGGTTTTGCATCTCATCGCATGTCACTTGCAAAAAAAATGATTGCATTAGGATGGGATGTTGTCTTGGCAACCCGTGTTAATGAGCATAAAATGATAATTGAAGATGCTGGAATCAAACTATATGATTTGAGTCATTCAAAAAATAATATAAAACGACATTCAAACATTTTTGGGACAATTATAAAGCTAGTTTTGTTATATCGTCATGAGAGGCCAGATGTAATTCATCACTTTACTATTAGGATGTTAATACTTGGCACAATTGCCTCTTTATTTTCTAAAAAAAATCATGTTATTAATACTATAACTGGTCTTGGTTCTGCTTTTATTAGCAAAAAATTTAAATATATAGTTTTTAGAAAATTAGTAACACTTGCACTAAGAGTGTTGTTGCCAAATTCAGATGTTACTGTGCAAAATAATGATGACTTTAAATTTATAAAAGAACTAGGCATAAGAGAAAGTAAAATCCATCTTATTCTTGGAAGTGGTGTCGATACCCAGCAATATTGTCCTCATAATAAAATTAATTCTAAACTTATTATCGCTCTTCCAAGCAGAATGTTATGGGTGAAAGGAGTTGGTGAGTTTGTTGATGCTGCTAAAAATCTCAAAAAAAACTACAATTGTAGGTTTATTTTAGTTGGTGATAATGACAATAATAACCCTGATTCAATTAATAGTAACCAATTAATTGAATGGCAAAATGAGGGCACTATTGAGTGGTGGGGCCATCATGAAGATATGTCTGCTGTTCTAAAAAAAATTGATATTGTTTGTTTGCCTACTTATAGGGAGGGCTTGCCAAAAGCATTGCTAGAGGCTGCTTCTGCTGGGCTACCAATTGTCACTACAAATGTCCCTGGGTGTCGAGAAGTGGTTGATGATAATATTAATGGTTATTTGGTAGTAGCAAAAAATTCTAACAGCCTAATCGAACCTTTAAGTAGGTTAATCAAAAGTAAAAAATTACGTTTAGCTATGGGTAAACTAGGCAGAGAAAAAGTTATAAATAATCTAAGTTCTGATATCATTGACCAACAAAATATCGATTTATATTTGAGTTTTAAAAAATTATAAAAATCTAGGTCTTGAGATGAAAAAAACTTTTTTGTTCTTGTGTTTTAATATTGTTTTCACCACTAATGCTTATGCATATTTAGACCCAGGAACTGGGAGTATTATAATTCAAGGACTAATTGCTGCAGGGCTTTCGGTAACTCTATTTACCAAGGCGTACTGGTATAAAATCACCACTTTTTTTAAGAAAAAAAGTGATCAAGAGGATAAATAATTATTTTTAAAAAATCTAAATAAGTATATAAATTTGCAACCAAAGGCAATTTATTATTCCCCATTTAGATGAAAGACTAAGTTTTTATTATTAAGCCCTAGTTTAGTAATATTCTATAAGTGAAGTTTTGAATATGAAGCCTTTGCTTTGATTTCAGCTTGCTACACAGTTTAATTATGATAAAGAATGATTCTATTAAAGTCTTTAGATTACTTCATTTAAATTTAAACCCATTAAAATGATTAATACTTTTAGACAAATGTCCCAAGCTCTTGAATTTATGCGCTTGCCCGAGCACATGTGTAGAGTTGTTTTTTATTCGGAAGGTAAGAGCTATTGGCCAATTTTTAAAGGCTTAATAGATGGAATCATTAATAATTCTGATTTAGATGTGTGTTATATAACTTCAGATAATGATGATCCTGGTTCTAAATACATCCATTCTCAGTTTAAGCCATTCATTATTGATGCAGGTTATATTCGCAATTGGCTTTTTGAAAACCTGAAGACTGACGTAATGATTATGACTATGCCTGATCTCCATCAATATCAAGTTAAAAGATCAAAACATAAGGTGCATTATATTTATGTTCAACATGCATTGATGAGCTTACATATGGTTTATAGACATGGGGCTTTTGATTGGTTTGATACTATTTTTTGCTCTGGACCTCATCATGTAAATGAGATACGTAGTTTAGAAAAAAAATATAAATTACCTAAAAAAATAATATTAGAGCATGGATACTCTAGGCTTGATAGTATTATTAACGAAAACTTAATAGTGAAAAAAGTTGATAATGTTTTAAATCATGCACTTTTTGCCCCAAGCTGGGGAATAAATGCGGCTATTGAGTCAGGTTTAGGAGGGGAAATTGTTGGGAGGCTTTTGACTATGGGCTATAAAGTTACGCTTCGACCTCACCCTGAAACATGGAAATCTTCCTCTAGAATAATTAAAAGCATTATAAAAAAATATTCAAGCAATCAAATGTTTTTTTATGATGAAAATGTTGGGTTACTAGATTCATTTTATAACTCAGATTTTATGGTTAGCGACTGGTCTGGTGCTGCTTTAGAATATGCATTTGGGCTCTCGAAGCCAGTAATATTTCTTAATTTACCTCAAAAAATAAACAATCCAAATTATTGCGATATTGACGATATTCCATTTGAAATCTCTTCACGTGAAAGTTTAGGGGTAATTACTAATGTTGAGGATTTAACAAGTGCATCAATTGACTCTCTATCTACTAAAAAAAATGACCCAAGTAAATATTTTTTTAATATTGGCAATTCTGATGCTATTGGAGTTGAATACATTTTAAATTTGATAGACTATTCCTATAAAATAAAATAAAATAAAATAAAATAAAATAAATTAAATAATTATTTCTTATGGAACAAAAAACTAATCTTACAAAATCATTACTCATTTTTACTCTTTTATTTGTTTACCTTGTCATTGAGACGACTCTTCTAGCAATTGGAATTGTCCATCCAACAGTTATTGAGTACGTAATTATTGCTAACTCAATTATTTTGTTATTACAAATTATTTTTTTGTCTTTAATTCATTTCATAGTTAAGAAAAACAAATTTTTCCTAATTTTTATTTCTACTATAACTATCATTAATATTTTGGTATTAAAGTTATCTTATTATCAATTTTTTCTACAATATGAAAGTGTATTGCAACTTGTAATTGGTGTAATTTTATTCGGTTTATTTTATAGGCTTTATTCTTCTATTCAAATTTCTAAAAATGTTTTTTTTAGTGTTTCTTTGATTTTAATTGTTCTAATAGCTCTCCCCATTTTCCAGTATATTTCTAAGCCATTAGATAATGTAACTGATAATTCGTGGACAGGAGAGCATCGTGAAATTGCAAAAAACTTGTTAGAAAATAATTTTGTTAATAAGCCAAATATTCATATTATTGCTTTTGATGCCCTTACTCCAGAAAAATTAGTAAGAAAATACTTTAATGAATCTGATCCTTTGCCCTATGTTGAAGCAGTTAAAAAATATAATGGTACAATATTTAAAAATTCATTTGCAATGAGGGTAGCTACTGAAAGATCATGGGGTTCCTTTTTAATGCTTGACCAAGAGCCTTTTGATCATCAACATAATCGATTTAATGGTGAAAAAGATACTCTTTTATTTAATCTTTTTCGATCTAATGGCTATTCTATATTGACTGGCTATTCAGGAAGTTATCTTGGAGTTGAAAAAGGCGATTACATAGATGTGTATGATAATTTCTCAGAGGAGGCAGGCGTCAATGATTCTGTCTACTGTTTAAATCAGTCAACCCAAAGTCAAGTTGTTGCTTTCTTTTTTCTTCGTAATTATGACATTTGTAATGCATCCTTATTTAAGCCAATTAGAGATATTTATTTTGAAAAAGTTGGAAAGCCAAAATTTGGGTCAGGTCAGGAGTTTCATTTAACTTACGAGTTGCAAATGCAATTCCAGGATAAAGCAGTAGAAAATATTGCTAGTGCTGAAGCATCTGGTGAACCATGGATAACTATGCACCATTTTCCAACAATTGGTCATGTTGGTAGTGGATTCAAAACATATAATCAAGATGATGTAGCTGAGTATTATTTAGGCGCTTATAAGCCAAAAATGGATAAAGTTTCTAGTGCAATTGAGAAAATTCTTGATGCTGCTTCAGATAATTCAATTGTGATAATCATGGGTGATCATGGTACCTTTATATCAACTTCAATTGTAAATCTAACCTATGCAAAAAATCCAGCTGAAGAAGAATTTTATGTGCACGATCGACATGGTGTATTTACTGCGATTTTTAATGAACCAAAAGAATGTGTTAATCCTTCTGAAACTTTCATGCCTTACTATACATTTCATGTTGATGGTAAAAAACAATCTAGAATAGCTGGTCAAGATGATATTGTTGGTGCTTTCACTAGTCCAGCTAGAGTATTATCAGGAGTTGTTCGATGCTTAGTCGATAAACCTGAATCATTAGATAAATATGTTAGGTTTGGAAACCCATTGAGTTTTGAAAAGTATTTATATGAGTAAAAAAATAAAACATATAATCAGGTTTTACTTCTTTACTGTCAAAGATTAAAAAGCTTGAAATCTAATAATTTATATTTTCGTGGTCGTGTTGGACTTTCTAAGATTCTTTTAGGCCTGGGTATTTCTGATAAAGATAGTGTTTTAATTCAAGCCTTTACCTGTGTTGCTGTGCCTGAAGCCATAATGTCAACTGGAGCATCACCTGTATATGTTGATGTTGAAGAGAATGGAGTCAATATGGATCCTAAAAAATTGGAAGAATGCCTTTCATCTAATGTTCAAATTAAAGCTATTATTGTCCAACATACTTTTGGTATTATGGCAAATATGGACATGATTGTTAAAATCTCAAAGAAATATAAGGTGCATTTAATTGAAGATTGTTGTCACTCACTTGGATCTTCAATTGATGGAATTTTCTCTGGCTCTTGGGGAGTTGCTTCATTCAATTCTTTTGAATGGGGAAAACCAATAGTTGCTGGTATAGGAGGATCTGTTGAAACAAGTGATCTAATGTTAGAGTCTTATTTGTCAAAAAATTATAGTCAACTATCTGATCCTGGCTTGTTATTAAATTTAAAAAATACTCTCCAAATGACTGCTTTTTTTTTATTGTATAGGCCGATCTTTTACTGGCCTATAAAAGACTTGTTTCACTTCTTTTCAAAATTTGGATTGATTACTGGAAATTATTCCTATGATAAAAAAAATATTATTAATGAGAAAGAATTTTCTATGAAAATGCCCTTTATTAATAAAGTCTTTTTAAGCCACTCAAATTCAAAGAAAATTAAAACTTTAAAACATAGAAAAAAAATAGGCAAACTTTATTACTCTCTATTAAGTGATTTAGAGTCAATTTCTATTCCATTTGTTCCAAAGAACCTTGACGTATATTATTGTCGATTTCCTATAATTGTTAAAGATAAGCAATTATTACTTAAGATTGCTAGATTAAAGCATTTTGAAATCTCTAGTTGGTACGATTCCCCTGTTCATCCATTAAAAGGAGATCAGTTAATGGATGTGGAGTATATTAATAATTCTTGCCCAAATGTTGAGAGATTGTGTGCTTCTATCGTTTCTCTTCCTGTTAATAATAGGGTAACTGAAAAAAATGTAAGGAAGCTCTCTGAATTTTTACATGCAGAATGCAGATGATTAACATTATAGAATTTTATGGAAATGAATCTAAATCTCGATACGAAAAAATATCATTAATTCATAAAAAATCTATAAAAGAAGGTTTTCTTGCAAGTTTAAGCTTGTTAATATTAATTCAGCTTTATCGAGGTTTTGCTAGAAGTGAGCATTCTAAATTATTTATTGCTTTAGATGATACTGAAGATAATATCCTGGGGTTTATTGTTGTATCTTTTTCAACTTCAAAGCTCTATAAAGAAATTATTTTTAAACAATTTTTTAAGATTGCGCCTCTTTTATTACCTAAAATTATTAGTATTAGTTTTCTTAGGAAGATTTTTGAAACTTTGTTTTATCCTTTTAATAAAAAGATATTACCTGAAGTACAGTCAGAACTGCTGAATTTTTGTGTTTCGCATGATTCAAGAGGACAAGGTGTAGGAGAAAAACTATTTTTCAGAGTTCGAAATACATTAATAAAACGGAATATTGACTCTATGAAAATTGTCACAGGTAGGGATCAAATTTCTGCTCAAAAATTTTATGAAAAGCATCATGCGACTCTATTTGGCTCACAAGAGATTCATAAAGGTTCAGCTTCCTTAATATATCAATATAATACTACCGAGTAATTTTAAATATTAATTTCTATGCAAAAACAAATACCTTTTTTTAATTATCCATCTCTGTATGAAGAGCATAAAACTCAACTCACGCAAATTTTTCAAGATGTTGCTAGTAGAGGTGCTTTTATTATGCAGGAAGATTTAGTAAATTTTGAAAATAACCTTGTTAAATATACTGGAGCTAAATTTGCGTTAGGAGTTGCTAATGCTACTGATGCTATGCAATTATTATTAAAAGCTGGAGGAATTGGAGTTGGTGATCAGGTAATTTTTTGCACACATACTATGGTTGCAACAGCATCAGCTATTGCTTTTACTGGAGCAACACCAATTCCAGTAGAAGCTGGTAGTGATCATTTAATTGATCCAGAGTCAATTCGAAAAGCAATCAATTCCAATACCAAGGCTATTATTCCTACTCAGCTAAATGGCCGTATTGCAAATATGGATGAAATTTTAGATATTGCTAATGAGCATAGTTTGCAAATTTACGAAGATTCTGCTCAAGCTTTGGGAGCTAGATATAAAGGGCAATCAGCAGGAACTTTTGGATTAGGGGGATGTATCAGCTTTTATCCAGCTAAAACATTAGGTTGTTTTGGTGATGGAGGAGCAGTTTTGACTAATGATGAAAATATATATAATAAGATTAAATTAATGAGAGATCATGGGCGTGGAGATGATGGGAATATTTCGATTTGGGGTTACAATAGTAGACTTGACAATTTACAAGCTGCAATCCTTAATTTTTTTTTCCAAACATATGAAAAAACTGTTGGTCGAAGAAGGGCTTTAGCAAGTCTTTATAGTCAAAATCTTGAGGGTTTAGTTAATGTTGTTTTGCCCCAATCTCCTGATATAGATGTTGCGCATTATGATGTTTTTCAGAACTATGAGATAGAGGCTGACGAGCGTGATAATTTAAAAAAATATTTGTTAAAGCATGGAATAGGAACTTTGATCCAATGGGGGGGGAAGGCAGTGCATGAGTTTAGAGATTTAGGTTTTTCTCAGTCTCTCCCCTTTACTGAAAATGTAATGAGAAAGAGTTTAATGCTTCCATTAAATATGACTATTACTGATGATCAAGTTAAATATATTTGTAAATGTGTGAAGGATTTTTATAGTGATAAATATTAACCAATCAAAACAGCTTGCAAATAATATTCGTAAGCATGCATTAATGATGACTAGCTTGGGTGGAAGCTCACATATTGGATCAATCTTTTCTGTATGTGATATTCTTGCAGTTTTATACGGCTCAGTTCTAAAACTAAGACCAAATGAACCTAAATGGAAGGATAGGGACCGTTTTATCCTTAGTAAAGGACATGCTGGTGCAGGTGTTTATGCTGCTCTGGCTGAGAGTGGCTTTATACCAATTGATAAACTGAAAACACACTACCAAGATGGATCTGATTTATCTGGACATGTATCTCATAAAGGTATTCCTGGTGTTGAGCTTTCAACAGGTTCACTTGGACATGGACTTCCTGTAGCAGCTGGAATGGCTCTAGCGGCAAAAATTAATAAAAATGAGCATAATATTTTTGCCTTGATGAGTGATGGGGAATGTGATGAGGGATCTAATTGGGAGGCTATTTTATTTGCAGCGCACCATAAATTAAATAATCTGATAGCTATAATTGATAGAAACATGTTACAAAGCATAAAATCAACTGAAGACACGCTTTCACTAGAGCCATTTGCAGATAAATGGAAATCTTTTGGTTGGAATGTTGTGGAAATTGATGGGCATAATCATGAGCAAATATTTAAAGAGTGCACTGATAGAAGCTTATCTGATAAGCCATTATGTATTATTGCTAATACAATAAAAGGAAAAGGGGTCTCATTTATGGAAAATCAAACACTTTGGCATTATCGAAGTGCACAAGGACAAGAATATGACGATGCGTTGGAAGAGCTAAGGGGTAATGATGCGTGATGCTTTTTTGGAGTCCTTAACTAGTCTTGCTTCTTTAGATAAAGATATAGTATTGCTAACTGCAGATCTTGGGTTTGGTGTTTTTGAAAAATTTGAAAATGACTTCCCTGGTCAATATTTTAATGTTGGTGTTGCAGAGCAAAACATGACGGGAGTGGCTGTTGGACTATCTCTTGAGGGTAAAAAAGTAATTACCTACTCCATTGGAAATTTTCCAATATTACGCTGTTTAGAGCAAATAAGAAATGATGCTTGTTATCATGAGGCAAATCTTACAATTGTAGGCTCTGGAGGGGGTTTTAGTTATGGTGCTTTAGGTATGTCCCATCATGCTACTGAAGACTTAGCAATTCTTCGAGCATTACCCGATATGAAAGTATTAGCACCTTGCACTTCATGGGAGGCCGGACAAGCTACAAAAGAACTAATTAAAGTTGGTGGTACAAGTTACCTTAGACTTGATAAAACTGCTATGAAAGATAACTTCTTTGAATCAAAGCCATTTTCAATTGGAAAATCAAGAAGACATGCTGAGGGCCTTGATCTTACTATAATAACAACGGGTGGAATTTTACATGATGTAATGAATGCTACTGCAAAACTAGTAAATCTTGGACTCAGTATTAGAGTTATTGGTATGCATACTATAAAGCCCATTGATGTAGATGAAATAATATTAGCAGCCTCTCAAACAGGGGGAATTATTACCGTTGAAGAGCATAATAAAGATTGTGGGTTAGGAGGCGCAGTTGCAGAGGTTTGTATGGATAAAGGGGTATATCCAAAAAAATTCTTAAGGGTTGGACTTAATAATAAGTACTCTTCAGTAGTGGGAAGCCAAAAACATCTTAAGTCGTTTTACAAGATGAATGATGAATCTATCATAGAATCAGTTTTGAATAATTTTAATGATTGAGAATTATCACTAAACATGAAAAGAATACTCGATTTATTAGTTTCTATTTTTGGGCTCCTTATTCTTTCACCAGTTGTATTAGTTTTTGTGATTTTGATATATCTTGAAGATGGTCACAATCCTTTTTATATTGCGAAAAGAATAGGTAAAGGTGGAGCGCATTTTAAGATGATTAAATTAAGATCTATGGTTATCAACGCCGATAAAAGTGGAGTTGATTCAACTTCAATAAATGATTCTAGAATAACAAATATTGGTCAAAAGGTAAGAAAATATAAATTAGATGAGTTTACTCAGCTTTGGAATGTATTTTTAGGTGAGATGAGTCTAGTGGGTCCAAGACCTAACGTTAAAAGAGATACCGATTTATATACTGAGAATGAAAAAGAATTACTTTTAATAAGGCCAGGAATTACTGACTTTTCATCAATTATTTTTTCTGATGAGGGTGATATTTTAAAGGAGCATAAAAACCCTGATCTCGCATACAATCAATTAATTAGACCTTGGAAAAGTAGATTGGGCCTGATTTATATAGATAATCAAACAACCATGATAGACTTGAAATTAATTTTTTATACAATTTTATCGATTTTTTCTAAAAAAAATGCTATTAAACTAGTTGTTTATGAGTTAATCAAAATTGGAGTAGACCCTATGATTGTTGCTGTTTCCAAAAGGAATGCGGTTCTTTATCCTTATCCACCTCCTGGGCAAGATAAAATTGCCGTTTCAAGATAGTTTAGTTATAAATATCTTTATATTTAATTATTTATAGTTGAGAGTAATTTGCTAAAAAAGTTAATCACTTTATCACGCTCTAATAAGCAATTAATTTTAGTATTTTTTGATTCTATTATTCTTATTACAGCTTTATTCTTATCCTTCAGTTTAAGGCTGGGGTATTGGTATTTACCAAATTATAATATTCTTCTAATGATTTTTTGTGCACCAATTATTGCTATTCCTATTTTTATTAGATTTGGCTTATATAGGTCAATAATAAGATATATTGGGTTTAAATCTCTATGGTCAGTTGTTAAGGCAGTATCTCTGTATGCTCTTATATGGGGTATTCTGGGCTTTATGGCTGCTATTTATGGAATACCTCGCTCAGTTATATTAATTAATTGGGTAGTAGCGTTAATTTCTATTGCAGGGGCCAGATTAATTGCTAGATGGCTCCTGGTAGATAATAATCCAATTGACGCATCTAATGTTGTTATTTATGGCGCAGGATCGGCTGGGCGCCAACTCTTTATAGCATTAATGGATTCAGTTGAATATAAGCCAATTGCCTTTATAGATGACAATGTTGAATTGCAAGGTCAATCTATAAATGGTGTTAATGTTATTTCTTCAATTAATTGCTTAGATTATATAAAAAAACATGAAGTTTCAGAAGTTTTACTGGCAATTCCTTCTGCAACTAGGAAGCGTCGTGATGAAATAATTAATTTTCTAATTTCATCTTCTCTAGTTGTCCGCGCTCTTCCGAGTTTTTCTCAGCTTGCACAAGGAAAAATAAAAATAGAAGATCTTCATGAAATTAGTATTAAGGATTTATTAGGCCGATCCAGTGTAACTCCAGATAAAAAATTAATGGAAAAAAATATTACTGATAAGGTTGTTTTTGTTTCAGGTGCAGGAGGCTCTATTGGTTCTGAGTTATGTAAACAAATTCTTTACTTACAGCCTAAAATTTTAATTCTTTATGAATTGAATGAATTTGCACTTTACTCAATTGATAACTACTTGTCTGAAAATTTACTACCTGAAGTTAAAATTATTAGTATTTTAGGTTCTGTGAATAATAAAAAACGACTTAGTAATATTTTTAAAAAATTTAAAGTTAATACAATTTACCATGCTGCTGCTTATAAGCATGTTCCAATGGTTGAATCCAATACTTCTGAAGGTGTTTTAAATAATATTTTTGGAACTATATCTTGTGCAGAAACTGCAATTTCTGAAAAGGTTGAGACTTTTGTGCTAATTTCTACAGACAAAGCAGTTCGTCCAACAAATACTATGGGAGCTACAAAACGGTTCTCAGAAATGGTTTTACAGGCGCTATCTAAGCAGCAAAATATTACTCGTTTCTCAATTGTTAGGTTTGGAAATGTATTAGATTCTTCGGGTTCAGTAATTCCATTATTTAAAAAGCAAATTAAAGCTGGTGGGCCAATAACTGTAACGGATTCTAAAATTATTAGATATTTCATGACTATTCCTGAATCTGTTCAATTAGTTATTCAAGCTGGATCAATTGGACTTGGTGGAGAAATATTTCTATTAGATATGGGTAAGCCAGTTCTTATAGTTGACCTGGCAAAAAAAATGATAGCTTTAAGTGGTCTGCAGGTTAAAGATCAAAATAACCCAGGTGGTGATATTGAAATTATTTATACAGGATTACGTTATGGGGAAAAGCTATATGAAGAATTATTAATTGGTGATAATGCATCTTCTACCTCTCATCCAAAGATTATGTGTGCTAATGAAGATTTTTTAAGCTGGGGAAAGTTAAAGAAAATAGCAGATGAGTTAGAAAAAGCTATTAACTTAAATGATCATAAAAAATTGCGTTCGCTTCTAATAAAAGCAATCCCAGAATTTAAGCCTCAATCTGAAATTCGAGATATTCTCTATACAGATATCTAATAATATTTGATGAATTTTTATATAATTCCATATAGTTTAGCAAAGTAATTAGTTGCCTCAATATAGCCTTTTACACTTCCACAATCGAAGCGATTTCCATTAAACTTATATGCAATTACTTTTCCAAGTTTAGCTTGAGTAAGAAGGGCATCAGTAAGTTGAACTTCACCACTCTTTCCTAGCTTAGTTTGTCTGATAATATCAAAAATATCTGGAGTTAAAATATAGCGCCCAATAATTGCTAAATTTGAAGGTGACTCATTTTGATTAGGTTTTTCAATCATCTGGTTAACTTGATAAAGATTTGTTGTTCCTTTAATAAGTGCTCCATCAATAATGCCATAATTTTGAACTTTGTCATTATCTACTTCTTGAATAGCTACTATTGAACATTTATACTGATTATATATCTCAATCATTTGATGAAGAACTCCATGGCCTTTGAAATGACATAAATCATCAGCCAGACTAACTGCAAATGGTTCATTTCCAATAAGTGGCTCACCGGTAAGAATAGCATCTCCTAGACCTAACATTTGTCTTTGCCTAACATAAGTAAAAGTAGCACTATTAATCAGTTTTTTAATAGTCTCAAGATAGTGCTCTTTAGAAGTGCCTTTAAGTTGAGATTCGAGTTCAATTGAACTATCAAAGTGATCTTCAATAGACCTCTTACCTCTCCCTGTTACAATTGCCATATTTGTTATACTAGCTTCTAAAGCCTCTTCTACTGCGTATTGAAGCAAGGGCTTTGTAAGAATTGGAAGCATTTCTTTCGGAACTGCTTTAGTCGCAGGTAAAAATCTTGTACCATAACCTGCAGCTGGAAATAAGCATTTGTTAACACCCATATTTTATAAATTATTGAAAAATAAATTACATGATATCAGATGGCCTTCAAAAATAACTAAATTGATTCACATAAATAATTTAAGAAAATCTATTAACCTTTATTAATTTTTCTTAAAAAATGTTTTATTCCATTCTTAAAAGTTTTAAATAAACCTGGAAGTGATTCGGTATTAGTATAAATTGTATTATGAGATTTAGTAAAATCGATATCGTCACGGCCTTTAGTATAATAATATATTGATAGAGACTTCCTTGATTCATTTGGATTAATTTTTAAGGGTTTTGGGTGCCCATGAAAAGATACTTCATTTGTTTCAAAAATAACACAACGGTTGAAAATAGGAGGAATATTTTCAATCCTATTATTTTTTTTCATATCCCAAAGCTCCAGAAAGCCACCTTTTTTTGACGACCAGTTTTTATTAAAATAAACAATTAAATTTAATCTTCTATCCAATGAGGATTTTCCGCTATTAAGCTTATTGAAATCGATATGGACGTTTAAAAAACCACCATTTGTAGATTGATGGTATCCTGCACCAGATAAATCTGGATCAAAAATTAAATCTGGAATTAAAGTTATTTTTTCAAGGTAATTTAAAAATTCTTTTGACTTAACTTCAGTCATAAAATTACTTGCTATTTTGTCTTGAATAATTGGCAGAGCCCATTTGTTTTGAGTATTATGGCCTCTGGAATCTTTCCATTCTTTGTTTATTAAAGGAAATTCATCTAGTATTCCCTCTGCAAAATCTAAATTTAGAAAGTTATCAAGAACAATATATTTGAAGGGCTTTTTATGCTGATATAAATTTTTATTTTTTTCTAAGTTTGTAAGAAGTTTTTTGTAGTCAATAATATGCATTTTTAAATGTCAAGAAATAAGTTTATTATTTCGTTGCCTCTATAAAAAGAGATGATAAATTTCTTTCAGATTCTATACCATCTAGTATCTTAAAATTTTCTGTGAAAATTTTGCATGAAGATTCTGTTGGACTAGCTTTAATAACTTTTTGAAATCCACTCTTTAATAGCAAATCTTTCATTCTTTTTTCGTTATACCATGCTTTATTAGTATTAGGTAATATGCGCCTATTATCGGTTTCTTCATTAACTCGAGATTCAAAATAATTAAGAAAGTCTTCTCTATTCATTTTTCTGTATAAATCATAGATTTCATCATCACTAAACTTATCAACAACTATTTCAGCAAATTGCCTGACAATTAATCTCAGCCAACTATCCTGACGATTTATCCCATCTTTGTTAGCGTATGTAAAAAATATTGTATTTCTACTCTCGTATGCATTAAACCACTTTTCTATATCTGGCACAGCAATTCTAATCATTCCACCAACATCTAGACATTTATATAACTCTTTTAATAGCTGTTCACAATCATCATACTTCAAATGATTTAAAACATTTGATGAGTATATATTTTGAAATTGGTTGTCTTGTAAAGGAAGGAGGCTTCCTTTTGACAAATTAACCTCCATAGTTGTAGATGAAGATTGATCTATAGTCACAAATAATGGATGCTCCCATTTAGGTAAAGCACCAAAATTTAAATACTTTCTTTGTTCCAATGGAATAAATGGAGATTGACTATAGCTTTTGTATGGAAAAACAATAGACTTCATAATTCTAATTTTAGAAAAAATATTTGAATTGATTTCTAAAAGTAATTTCTTTAAATTACGAAGAAATTTCTTTTGTCCTTTTCCCATGAATGTATTCTCGATAAGCTTTTTTTCATTAATATAACTAGCAAACTTATTACTATCTTTTTGATAGGGCCTAAAAATCTCTTTATGATCTCTATTTCCAAAGTTACAGTTTAGAATCGTCCTACCTTCATCGCTTGTATTTGCTGTTGTTGCATGAAGAAGTCCATTATGAAATGCTATAGTAGTTCCCTTATCACCAATAATTTTAATTGGCACTTCTAAAAAATCTGGAAGCATCTCTTCATACATACTGCTTTGATCCATCAGATTTATATCATTAGAAACATTGTTATTTTTACAAATATAATCATTAATACGTAAGTACTCATTGTGAGACCCAGGAATAATTCTAAGTGGAGCTAATTGTTCTGTTACATCACTTAAATATGTAAATACATTAACTACATACCTATTATTCTTTATTGAACCTATGGGATCAGAAGTAAATCCAGCTGTATCGACATGAAAAGCCTTTGATTCTCCTTCAGTCCCAGGATAAGTTCTAGCAACACTTCCATTATGAAAACTTAATTCATTTGCATTTAATAAAAATTTTGCAATGGATTGTATTTTATTATTTTCAATAATGCTTGCCATTTCTTTATTCCAAAAAAAAGTTAAAAATACTGCACGCTTACCAAATAACCAATTATTGTTTTCTTCTGAATAAACGCTTCCAAGGCCCCTTTTAAGTCGGTGTTGTAATGGGCATCCATAATATCTAACATTATTATCAGTGTGTAGATTTACAAATTTATTTTCCACTTGTGAAAAACTAGAATTTATATCGACCTCACCTTCATTCCAATGAATTAGGTTTTTGTTTGATTCATACAAAAAATTATCGAGTGATTTTTCATCAATAAACCCAGGTGGAAATGTAAGGAAGCCATTTATATCAAAAAACTTCTTTGATGCTTTATCAATATTTCCATACTCATCATACTCAGCATAAAACTCTGAAGCATGCTTAATTACTGTATTTTTTGTTGCCATCTTAATTTATTCCATGTATATTGGTAAACTTCTATACTTAAAATCATTCCACTGTAACTGATTTAGCTAAATTTCGTGGCTTGTCAACATCTGTTCCTTTTATCAATGCCACATGATAGCTTAGCAATTGAAGTGGTATTGTAAAAATTATAGGGGCTGTTATTCTTCCTAAGTTTGAGGTAATTGGAATTACTTCCATTGAGTCCATTGCATTCACTTTAGAATTTTCATCTTCAAATACAATCATTTGGGAGCCTCTAGATTTTACTTCTTGTAAATTAGATTTTAATTTACCTAAAAGTTCGTCATTTGGTGCAATTGCAATTACTGGCATATTTTGATCAATGAGAGCAATCGGGCCATGTTTTAACTCACCAGCTGGATATGCTTCAGCATGGATATAGCTAATTTCTTTTAGCTTAAGAGCTCCTTCCATTGCAATGGCATGCATTGTCCCTCTACCTAAGAAAAGAGCGCTATTTTTATCTTTAAATCTAATAGCTAGTTTCATAATTTGTACTTCTTGAAGTAATGCCTCATTAACTAATCCTGGTAAACGTTTTAATCCATCAACAATTCCTTTTTCCTGGTCTTTATTAATTGATTTTTTTAATTTACCAATAGAACAAGTTAATAGAGCTAGAGCAACAAGCTGGGTAGTAAAAGCTTTTGTACTTGCCACACCAATCTCAGGACCAGCATGAGTTAAAAAGACTAAATCACAAAGCCTAGTAAGGCTAGATTCAGGGGAATTTGTTATACAGAGAATATCAATATTTTCATTAATTTTCTTGGCAGCTTTAAGAGCCTCAACAGTATCAGCTGTCTCCCCACTTTGTGATAAAGCAACAAACAGAGTGTCGTTTAAAAGAATGGGGCGACGATATCGATATTCACTTGCCACTTCAACATTGCATGGTATTTTGGCTATATCTTCAATCCAATATTTAGCAACTAGACCTGCATTATAGCTTGTACCACAGGCAACAATTTGAACCTGCTTGGCTTGACTAAAGGCTTTTTGAGCCTCATATCCAAAAGCTGATATCAAAACAGTATCATTTGTAATACGAGATTCTAGTGTGTCTCTAATAGCTTGAGGTTGTTCAAAAATTTCTTTTTGCATAAAGTGATCATAATCGCCTAAATCTGTTTGACCAGGTTGTAAATTAGAGGTTTTAATAGGGCGATCAATTAAATTTCCATCTATATCATAAATAGTAATTTTGTCTATTTTTATTTCAGCAATATCCCCTTCTTCCAAAAAAATAAATTTCTTAGTTACAGATAGAAGAGCCATCTGATCTGATGCAATATAATTTCCATTTTTGCCAATTCCTATTACTAAAGGTGAGCCCTTTCTTGCAGCAATAATTTGATCTGGATATTTAGATGAAATAATTCCTAGTCCATATGACCCAGAAAAAGATTTAATTGCAAGTTGAACTGAAGAAATTAAAGTAGCACATGATTTCATAGCAAAATCAATTGCATGTGCAATAACTTCACTATCAGTTTCAGAAGAAAATGAGTAACCATTTGTTAATTGATCTTTTTTAAGTTCAATGTAATTTTCAATAATACCATTATGAACTAAACTGACGGAATTTTTTGAAATGTGCGGGTGTGCATTGTGGATTGCAGGCTCACCATGAGTTGCCCAACGTGTATGGGCAATTCCAATATTTCCATTAATCGGCTTATCTCTTACTTTTAAATTTTCTTCTAGATTTTTAACCTTACCAATTGACCTTGCTCGATCAAAAGTATTATTTTTAGATAAGACTATAAGTCCAGATGAATCATAGCCTCTATACTCTAAACGGTTTAGCCCTTCTAATAATAGTGCTGTAATATCTTCATTTGTAACGCCACCAACAATTCCACACATAGCTACTTTCTAATACAATAATCATAAGTATTATAGTTAATAATTAATTTTGAGCTATTGATAATTAGACTTAAAGTTTTTGCAATTTTTTGATTATTTCCTATTAAATTTAAGGGTTTCTAAGCTAAATCATCTTTTAGATTATAATAAAGCACATAATGAAAGCAGACCTTCATAACCATTCCTATTATTCAGACGGTGTCTTATCACCAAGTGAAGTTGTTAAGCTAGCTAGTGAAGCAGAATGTGATTTATTTTCATTAACAGATCATGATACTACTGATGGAATTGCAGAGGCTCAGCAAGAGGCGGACAAGTTAAATCTTAATCTAATTAATGGAGTTGAAATATCTGCATTTTGGAGAAATATGGCCATTCATATTTTGGGTTTAGGAATAGACATTAATAATGATATCTTGCAAACTGGTTTAGAGCATAATCAAAAACTACGTAAAGAAAGAGCAGAAAAAATAGCCCTTGGGCTTTGGCGCTCTGGAATTAAAGATGCACTAGAGAAAACGCAAAGTTTTAGTAAAACAGATATGTTGACTCGGACTCATTTTGCGCAAATGCTTATAAGTGAAGGTTACTGCAAGGACATGAAGTCGGTATTTAGGCGGTACTTGACAGGGAAGAAGCCTGGAGGCGTCCGTGTTGAGTGGGAAGATTTTGATGAGGTCATACATTGGATTCATGCAGCAGGCGGTAAGGCTTTTATAGCGCATCCTTTTAGATATCGAATGACGCATACAAAAATTAAAACTATGTTTAATGATTTTAAATGTGGAATGGGTGATGGAATAGAGGTTGTTACTGGAACCAGTTCTGATGAAGAAATTCAACTTGGGAGTCAGTGGGCAGGTAAATATAATTTACTAGCTACATGCGGTTCTGATTTTCATGGATGGCCAAACCAACGAATACGTATAGGAAATTTAAGAGACTTGCCTGATCCTAAAAAAGCTGTTTGGAGGCACTTATAATGTCGTTAATAGTTAATATTCATCCTGAAAATCCTCAGCTAAGGCTAATTAAACAGGTCATTGAGACTATGGAAAAAGGTGGGGTTATAGCTTACCCAACAGATTCAGGTTACGCTTTAGGCTGCACCCTGGGTAATAAAAAAGCCATGGATCAAATTATTAACATTAGAAAACTGAGTAAGTCTCATCACTTTACCTTGATGCTCAAAGACTTGTCACATGTTGGTGAATATGCAAAATTAAATAATTCAAGTTTTAGGTTAATGAAAAAATTATTACCAGGCGCTTATACATTTATTTTAGAGGGCTCAAAAGATATCCCAAATCGCCTACTAAATGGAAAAAGTAAAACTATAGGTATTCGAGTCTCAAATAATGACATAGTTCAGTCAATTCTTGATAATTTGATCGAGCCAATGATTAGTGTTTCTTTAATAATCAAAGGTTTTGAATTTTATAATTCTAATGATGTTAAGGCAGTACTCAATGGATCGATTGATCTTGTAATTGATTCAGGTCACTGCCCTCCAGAGCCAACTACGGTAATTGACCTTTCAAGTGATGATATTCTGGTGTTAAGAGAGGGTGCTGGTAGTATTGATTTTTTAAGTTAGTAACGCTTGTTTTTATAATGTAATTACAATATAATTACATTATGGCAAAAATAATCAAAATAGGTAATTCACAAGGAATAAGAATTCCTAAACCAATTATTGCACTAGCTAATCTTGAGAATATAGAGTTAGATTTTGTTGTTTTAGATAGTGGTCTACTTATTACACATGATAAAAAAGCCCGTATAGGATGGGAGAATAAAACTAATCAGGATGAGCTTACTGCTAATTGGGAATGGCTTAAAAATTCATGAAACGCTTTGATTTATGGTTGGTCATGAAAAATCCCGACCATGGAAGGGTGGTTGATAACCTTGGCTTATGTGTAATTGTAACTCCTGAAGAGCTAATTGACTTACCTAGCCTTATGGTAGCTCCAATGACGACTTCTAATGTGATTCTTCCAAGTAGAGTGGAGTGTGATTTTGAGGGCTCTAAAGGATATATTATGGTTGACCAGATTAGAGCTGTAGAAAAATCTAGCTTCATAAAAAAATTAGGCAAACTTGAATTAGATATTCAGGTGACTCTATGTGATTGTCTTCAAGAGTTTTTTGCCCTCTAACAGACCCTTGAGTATAATAACTTTATTTGTAATAAATCGATTTTGAAATGAAAACTGCTGAAATACGACAGAATTTTTTAAGTTACTTTGAAAGTCATGGGCATTCAATTCAGCAAAGTGCATCTTTGGTTCCACATAACGATAAAACACTGCTATTTGTTAATTCTGGAATGGTACCTTTTAAAGACATGTTTACTGGTACATCCAAAAGTTCATTTAATCGTGCAGTATCCTGTCAAAGATGTGTAAGGGCTGGAGGAAAGCATAATGATTTAGATAATGTTGGCTATACAGCACGTCATCATACATTTTTTGAAATGCTTGGGAATTTTAGCTTTGGGGATTATTTTAAGAGTGAAGCGATCCACTTTGCTTGGGATTTTTTAACAGTAGAGCTTGCGCTTCCTAAAGATAAGCTATGGGTAAGTGTCTTTGAGGATGATGATGAGACGGCTGACATTTGGGTTAATGAAATAGGCTTCCCTAGAGAAAGAATTTCACGCTGCGGAGCTAAAGATAATTTTTGGCAAATGGGTGATACCGGTCCATGTGGGCCTTGCAGTGAAATTTTTTATGATCATGGGGATCATATTCTGGGTGGCCCTCCAGGAACGCCTGAGGAAGATGGAGACAGGTTTATTGAAATCTGGAACTTGGTCTTTATGCAGTTTGATCGCCAGCAAGATGGAACATTGGCGCCCCTTAAGTCAACAGGAGTTGATACAGGTATGGGTCTTGAAAGACTAGCCGCTGTTTTGCAACATGAGAATAATAATTATGATATTGATATTTTTAAAGATTTGATAAGTGCGATTATAAATCTTACTCCCAAGGCTCAAAAAATTAAAACTAGCAACGCCTCAGTAAGGGTAATTGCTGATCATATCCGTTCTACTGCGTTTATGATTATTGACGGTATTATTCCTTCCAACGAAGGTAGGGGTTATGTGCTGCGTAGAATCATTCGGCGAGCCATTAGGCATGGACATAAGCTGGGAATTGAAAAAACCTTTTTTCATAAACTGGTTTCAGTTTTAGCAAAACAGAATAAGAGCGCTTATCCAGAATTAATCTCCAAGCAGCCCCATGTTGAAAAAGTTCTTGAAAAAGAAGAAGATCGTTTTATACAAACATTAGACATTGGAATGGGAATGCTTGAGTCTGCAATCAATGAAATTTCAGGAAAAGAAATAAGTGGAGTTGTGGCCTTTAAGCTTTATGACACTTATGGATTTCCAGTTGACCTTACAGCTGACGTGGCAAGAGAATGTGGCCTTACTATAGATATGGAAGGTTTTGAAGCTGAAATGAACCTCCAGAAAGAGCGTGCACGTAAAGCAGGTGATTTTGATTCTATAAAATCAACTATAACGATTGCAGAATCAACAGAGTTTTTGGGTTATGATCAATTCAAAAATAGTGCAATTATTAGTGCTATTATTAAAGACAATAAATCTGTGGATTCTCTTAACGAGGGTGAACAGGCCATTTTAGTAATCGATAAAAGTAGTTTTTATGCGGAATCTGGTGGTCAAAGTGGTGACCATGGGACTTTATCAAAAAATGGTGCACAGTTTAAAGTTATTGATACTCAAAAACAGGCATCAAATGCATTTGAACATTATGGATTTCAATCTAGCGGCTCACTTCATGTTGGGGATAAGATTGAAGCATTAATTGATCAAGATAGGCGCAAAAAAATCATGAATAATCACTCAGCAACCCATCTTCTGCATGAGGCCTTAAGGCAGGTACTTGGTGATCAGGTAAGTCAAAAAGGCTCTTTGGTTGAATCTGCAAAGTTACGTTTTGATTTCTCACATGATGAGGTCGTTTCAAGATCTAATTTAGACAGGGTTGAGGCGATAGTTAATGAGCAAATTTTAGGTAATACAAAAGTAATCACCGAACAAACTAATATTAAAACTGCTAAGAAGAAGGGTGCGATTGCTCTTTTTGGTGAGAAATATGGAGATTCAGTTAGGGTTCTTTCGATGGGCGATGATAATTTTTCAGTTGAACTTTGTGGAGGGACTCATGTTCAAAGGCTAGGAGATATCGGCAGGTTCAAAGTTATTTCTGAGGGAGGTGTAGCTGCAGGTGTTAGAAGGATTGAGGCAGTTACAGGAGTTGATGCATATCAGCTTGATAAGAAAAATGAAGATACCCTTACTATGATTGCAAGTCTTACAAAATCTAGTAATTTAATGGCTTTAGACAAAGTTAAGCAATTACTTAGTAATCAAAAAAAACTTGAGAAACAGATCGTAGTTTTTCAGAAACAATTATCAAGTGATCAAGGTGACTCACTTTTATCTAAAGCTATAGAGGTTAAAGGGGTTAAAGTTTTAGCGACTGAAGTTTTAGATATTCCTGCAAAAGATTTAAGAGATTTGGCGGATAAGCTAAAAGATAAGCTTGGAAAAGCAATAGTTGTATTGGCAGTTGTCTCTGATAAAAAAATCTCTCTTGTTGCAGCGGTCACCAAAAACCTTACTGATAAATATCAAGCAGGTAAAATTTTGAATCATGTTGCTACTCAGGTCGGTGGAAAAGGCGGTGGCCGAGCAGATATGGCCCAAGGTGGGGGTACAGAGCCGGGTAAATTACCAAAAGCATTAAACTCTATTAAAGACATAGTCTAAGTAAATATAAAAAGCCAAAAAAATGCAATATATAATTTTTTTATGAGCTGGAAACAAATATCTTTCGAAGTTAAAAAATCTGAAATAGATCTTATTTCAGAAGTTTTAATAGGTCTAGGAAGTCTATCTATCAGCTACTCAGATGCTCTTGATGATGCAATTTATGAGCCTCCAGTTGGACAAACACCCCTGTGGGACTGCGTTAAAGTAAATGCTTTATTTTCTTCAGAAGTAAATCAAAAACCTATCGAAGCTTCTATTTTAGAAATCTGCAATATTAATGTCATAGAGACTTTAGAGCTTAAAGATAGAGTTTGGGAGGATGAGTGTAAAAAAGATTTTCCTTCAATGCGCTTTGGTAAAAAACTATGGGTATGTCCATCATGGGATACTGAAACTAAACTTTCAAATAACTCTCTTGTAATTAATATGGATCCAGGGCTAGCTTTTGGAACTGGAACACATCAAACAACTAGCTTATGTCTCGAATACTTAGATTCAAATCCGCCTAAAAACCTTCGTGTTATTGATTTTGGTTGTGGTACTGGAGTACTTGCAATAGCAGCTGCAAAGCTTGGTGCTGCAACTGTTATTGCTATTGATAATGACCCTCAAGCAGTACTTTCAAGTAAAGAAAATATAGCTAAAAATAGTTGTGAACACATAATTACTACCACCCATTCAATAGCCCAGGAGCAGGGTACTTCATGCGATTTATTAATAGCTAATATTTTAGCTAATCCATTGATTGAATTAGAGCCTCTATTTTCAGAGTTAATTAATCCTAATGGTATGTTGCTTCTATCTGGAATTTTGAAAGAACAAGTCGATAGAGTGATTGAATGCTATTCGGTCAATTTTTCAAATATTGAAGTGATTAATAAGGATGAATGGTTTAGGGTCTCTGCTAAAAGAATAAATAATAATTCAGGATGTGTAAATTCCTAAAAAAAACGTAACTTTTTATCACTTCTTAAGACAAAATTGAGTACCATAAATTGCTATGAATTCATATTAATATATTGTGTATAATTTATTTCAAAAATTATTTTAGCTTGAAATATTAAAATTATTTTTTAAATAACATATAAGTAAAAATATTAAAAAATGCTATCTAAACATTTAGTTGATTTTAAAAAAAATGGCTTTGTAGAGTTGGAGCCCCAAGAGAGTTTTGTTAATTTTTTAAACACTCTTTCTAATGATATTTTAGAGCTTACACCAAAATATAAATCTGCAATATTCCCAGAAGTTAATCATCATGCTTCAGGTGTTGCTCAATCACAACGGCTACATAATGGACTAGAGTTGCCTAGTGAAGTAAAACATTCCAATCCTTTATGGGGAAAGAAAATTACGATTCAGGCACATGATTTTCCTAAATCGATTGTTCCTCTTGTAGAGCATCCATATATTTTAAGTCAAGTAAAAGCACTTCTTGAAACTGAAGATATTGTTTTACATAGTGGTTCATTGGCTACAAGTTATCCGGGTAATACTGGGGAAGATAAAAAGTATCATTCTGATACGGCAAATTTTACTGATAATAAAACATCAATAAAGTGTTTAAAAAATAATCGTTTTATTGTTAAAGTTACTTTGTTATTAGACGATGTAGATAATTCTTTAGCTCCTATGGAAGTAATTAAAGAAACTCATGGTGAAAAATTTTATCTTGAAATTAACTCTATTGTCTCAAAAAGATTACGTTTAAAAGACGATGTAGATAATTTGACACAAGATAATTGGGTTTATGATGAATTACTTCATGGAATAGATTTACAAAAGCATACTTTTAAAGGCAAGCTTGGAAGTATATCATTGACGCATAGTTCTCTTTTACAAAGGTCAACTGAAAACCTTGATCTTCAGAAAGAAAGAAGAGTGCTAATACTTAATTTCAGTAGAAAAGAGGATAAATGTTTTCGTAAATACCATCCTCTCAAAGAATCAAAAGCTTTTATTAACAATCTAGAAAATAAGAAATTAGCAGATGTTTCATATGCTATTTCTGCCAGAAAGTTGAATCACTATATTATACGACTAAAGGTTTTTGCCTCTAGGTTTAATCAAGTTCTTGATAGACAAATTAATAGAGTAAAGAATCCAAAATATGTTTTTTTTAGAATAAGTCGTAATTTGCAAAAATTTACAAATCGATTTAGGAAAATTACTAGAGAGTATGTAAATATTGGGGCAGGTGGAGTTTGGCATCATGAAAAGTTTTATAGTTTAGATGTTGACTTATCAGCAAAGAAAAATCTAGGAAAAATTAATTTTAATTTAGTTGAAGATTTGCCATTACCCTTTGATGATGCAAGTATTAAGGGAGTTTATTCGAGTCATTGTCTTGAACATTTAACTACCAAAGAAGTTATAAAAATATTACAGGAGGCGTATAGAATTTTAAAACCTGGTGGAGTTATTCGAATAACTGTTCCAAATATGGATCAGATGTTTGATTGTTATGAGTCTAGGGATGCAAGTAATGTAGATTCTTTCAAAGAAAAAGTAGCAATTAGAAATGCTGGAATTTGGGCCTTTGATAGTTGGTTGCGCTTGATTACGCGCTCATTCGCTGGCCACATAGTTGATCTTTTTTCAGATGCTGAGCTTTATAATATCTATGACAAAAATAATAGAAGTGATTTTATTAAAATAGTATTAAGTAAAGCAGAGAACAGTCCTAAATATAGAAATATACCAAACGTTCATAAATCATATTGGTCTCCCAGTATTATGACAGAGCATTTAGATAAGATAGGCTTTAAGTTTTGTTCTGAGGTTAAGCAAAGACAAACAAAAGACCCGGTCTTTTCTAATGGTCTTATGTTTAATAATACTCAATCAAAACAGTCGTTTTACGTTGAGGCAATTAGATAAATTATTTTGTAATTTAATTTCAGAATAAGACTAACTTTTTTATCCTCCACCAACTGCATTAATAACTTCAACCTGATCTTGATCTTTAAGTAAAAAAGAAGAGTGACAAGATTTTGGGACAATTGATTCATTAATTTCGATTGCAATTCGCTGCTTTTGATAACCTAAATGCACAATTAGATCTTCAATACTTGAATCTTTAGGGAGTGATATTTTTTCACCATTTACTAAAATTTCCACAAATGCA